>VFQP010000370.1_pt1 | contig 177028 bp, 175 predicted proteins | sample 3512351 | NCBI WGS metagenome assembly VFQP01 (sample SAMN10412372, study PRJNA504923) | tailings metagenome | isolation source: Relicate 1 Philex TSF1 revegetated site | place: Philippines: Tuba, Benguet | collected 2017-08-29 | reverse complement strand
AAGTCGCTTGGCCTGCTCATTTTGGCGCTCGCTTTGTTGCGGCTGGCATGGTCCCTGACCGGCATCCGCCCATCGCCTGTCCGCGGGGTGAAGCCGCCGGAAGCCACCGGCGCACACACAGTCCATTGGCTGTTGCTTGCCCTGACGATAGCGGTTCCGCTGGCAGGCTGGGCCGTGGTTTCCACCTCGACGCTCGACATTCCCGTCTACATCTTCAACCGGTTCGCGGTGCCGGACCTGCCGCTGACTGCCTCTGACGAAAACGAGGCCTTCTGGTCGCTTGCGCACACTATTTTGGCCTATGGCGCAGGTGTTCTCGTGCTGATCCACGCCGGCGCGGCGCTCTATCATCACGTAGTCAACGGCGACGATACCTTGCGACGAATGCTGGGGATTCGGCCTCATTCAGGCTGAACCCGCGCCAGTCTTGCACCATTAGCCACCTTCCGCTATAGGACCGCCACCCGCGTAGACACCCTTGGAGGCAACGCGGATGAGGGCCGCGTATTTCGCGGCTTTCGACATTTTCAGGCTCTTGCATCGGCAAGAATCCGGAAAATGCTCCAGCAACGCAAAAGGAAAAGCCATGAGCACCACTTACGAGCTCAAGGCCGATGCGCGCGAACAGGTCGGTAAGGGGTCCGCCCGTGCAGTTCGTCGCAATGGCCAGATACCAGCCGTCATCTACGGCGACAAGCAGCCTCCCCTGGCGATCGCTCTGTCGTGGAAGGACGTCTATTACAAGATTCACGGCGGTGGATTCCTGACCACTGTCGCCACGATCGACGTCGGCGGCAAGAAGATCCAGGTCCTGCCGAAGGATTTCCAGCTCGACCCGGTCAGCGACAGCCCGCTGCACGTCGACTTCCTGCGTGTCGGCAAGAACACCGAAGTCAACGTCAACGTGCCGGTTCACTTCATCAACGAAGACAAGTCGCCCGGCATCAAGCGCGGCGGCGTGCTGAACATCGTCCGCCACGAAGTGGAGTTCCACTGCCCGGCCAACGCGATCCCCGAGTTCATCACCGTCGACCTCGACGGCGCGGACATCGGCGACTCGATCCACATCTCCGCGGTGAAGCTGCCGGCAGGCGTGAAGCCCGTGATCTCGGATCGCGACTTCACGATCGCGACGATCGCCGGTTCGTCGGCCATGAAGTCCGACGCCGATTCGGCTGCCGAGGCGGCTCCGGCTGCCGCTGCCGCGGAACCGAAGGCGAAGTCATAGTATTCGGCGCGTCCGGAGAGCCGCGACATGCTCGTCTTCGCGGGCCTCGGCAATCCGGGCGCCAAATACGCCGGAAACCGGCACAATGTCGGTTTCATGGCGGCGGACGCCATAGCCCGCCGCCATTCTTTTTCGCCCTGGTCGAAGAAGTTCCACGCCGAGACGGCCGAGGGACGGATCGGCGGGGACAAGGTCCTGCTGCTCAAGCCGCTGACCTTCATGAACCTGTCCGGCCAGTCGGTCGGCGAGGCGCTGCGCTTCTACAAGCTCGGCCCCGATGCGCTCACCGTCTTCTACGATGAACTCGATCTCGCGGCCGGCAAGGTGCGGGTGAAGATCGGCGGCGGTGCCGGCGGCCACAACGGCATCCGCTCGATCGACCAGCATGTCGGCGCCAACTATCGGCGCGTCCGCATCGGCATCGGCCATCCCGGCGTGAAGGAACTCGTCACCGGCCATGTGCTCGGCGATTTCGCCAAGTCCGACCATGACTGGCTCGATCCGCTGCTCTCTTCGATCGGCGACCATGCCGGCATGCTCGCCAGCGGCGACGACAACGGCTTCATGAACAAGGTTAGCCTTGCCGTTCCCGGCGGCGGGAAGGGCCGATCGGGCGAGGGTGGTCCGCCGGCCGGCAAGGCGCAGAGCCACATCCGGCAGGCGCGGCCGCAGCAGACGCAGGTCGGGCTTCCCGAGACAGGCCCCATGGCGGCGATGCTGAAGCGGCTGTTCGGCAAGGGCGACGCCTGAGTTCCGGGCGAACGACGCCAGCCTCCTGACATGCTGGGCGTTTCCTTGTGGTAGGCAGGCCGCCCACCCGAACGGAGAGTCCCATGACCAGGCCAGACATCATCTATATGTTCGCCATGAGCCTCGACGGTTTCATCGCGCGGCCAGACGGCAGCGTCGACTGGCTGGACGCATTTCCGGCCGATGCCGACTTCGATTTCCAGGCATTCGAGGCCTCGGTGACCGGCATCGTCATGGGGCGCGGCAGCTACGAGGCGGCGCGACGCCATCCGACGTGGCACTATGCGCGCTGGCCGGTTCTCGTCACGAGCAGGCGGCCGGTCGACGACCTTCCGCCCGGCGTCGAAACGTTTTCAGGCGAACCGGCGGCGCAGGTCGACAGACTGCGCGCCATGGGCGCGAAGGGACGCATCTGGATGTTCGGCGGCGGCGATCTGGTGCGGCAATATCTGGAAGCGGGCCTGCTCGACACGGTCGAAGTGGGCATCATTCCCGTGGTCCTCGGCGAGGGAATTCCAGCCTTTGGCGGGGCGCAGGCCGATCGCTGGCTGGACCTCGAATTCGCCAGGCCGCTCAGGAACGGCGCGATCCACGCCCGCTATCAGGTGCGGGCGCGAGCGGAAGCGTGAGGCCGGGGGCCGTCGGGCGCGTCAGAACGCGCTGACCTGTCTCAGCCGGTAGCCCTGGCCGGCCCACTTGTCGAATTCCTTCTGGTACTGGTCCGCCGTCATGCCGTGCCGGGCCACGTAGGCCGCGCCGGAGCCCTTGTGCCAGATCGCAGAATACACGGCCTTGCCGCCCGCCACATGGCCGTCGACAGATACGAGCCGGTATCCCTGACCGGTCCACTTGTCGAATTCGGCCTGGTACTGGGCCGCCGTGAGCCCGTGACGAGCGACATAAGCGGGGCAGTTCTTCTTCTCGAAAAGCGCGGTGTACCGCGACGCGCCGTTCTCGGCGTAACCGCCGACGTGGCTGAGGCAGTAGCCCTCGCCAGTCCATTTGTCGAACTGTGCCTGATACTGCTGGGCATTCAGTCCATGGCGGGCGACCGATGCGCCGCCGCCGGACTTGACCCATACGGCGGCAAACCGCGCCTGATTGCCGACCCCATAGCCGTCGACGAACTTGAGCCGGTAGCCTTCGCCGGTCCATTTGTCGAATTCCTGCTGATACTTGCTGGCCGACAGGCCGTGACGCGCGACGAACTGACCGCAATTCGCCTTTTCGAACAGGGCCGCATAGCGAGCCTGTCCGCCGACCGAGTAGCCGCTGACCTGGCTCGGGCAGTATCCCTGGCCGGTCCACTTGTCGAACTCGGCCTGATACTGCTGACCGGTCAACCCGTGCCGCGCCACCCAGCCGGGACCGTCTTCCTTGACCCAGATGGCGGCAAACCGCGATCCGTCATCGGCGCCGGCAGCCGACGCCGCCACCAGCACGAAGGTCAAGGCCGTCAGCGTGCGCCACAAAGCCAGCATCATCGTTCTCCGGGAATACGAGTCTCAAGCAACGGTGCCGCTACGGAACCTGACCAAATCCATGTGCTTTGACAAGCTGGCGGCTATCGTGGCGGCCGCGGCCCTTGACGTTGGTCCAACCTTTCCCCCATACGCCGGGCAAACCCTCTCCTGCCGGGACGTTCTCACATGGGCTTCAAATGCGGCATCGTCGGCCTGCCGAATGTCGGCAAGTCGACGCTGTTCAATGCGCTGACGCGGACCGCCGCCGCGCAGGCTGCCAACTACCCCTTCTGCACCATCGAGCCGAACACCGGCGAAGTCGCCGTGCCCGACCCGCGGCTGCAGAAGATCGCGGCGATCGCCAAGTCGAAGGAGATCATCCCGACCCGCATATCCTTCGTCGATATCGCCGGCCTCGTGCGCGGTGCGTCGAAGGGCGAGGGCCTCGGCAACCAGTTCCTTGCCAACATCCGCGAGGTCGACGCCATCGTGCATGTGCTTCGCTGTTTCGAGGACGACGACATCACCCATGTCGAGGGACGCATCGATCCCGTCGCTGACGCCGACACGGTCGAGACCGAGCTCATGCTGTCCGACCTCGAAAGCCTCGAGCGGCGTGTCCAGCAGTTCCGCAAGCGCGCCTCGGGCAAGGACAAGGAGGCGACGACGGTCCTGCCGGTCATGGAGAAGGCGCTCGCGCTACTCACCGACGGCAAGCCGGTCCGCGTCATGCTGAAGGGCATCGACCCGGAGGAGCTGAAGATCCTGCAGGGACTGAACCTGCTCACCGCGCACCCGGTTCTCTATGTCTGCAACGTTGCGGAAGCCGACGCCGCCACCGGCAACGAACACACCACGGCCGTCGAAAAGATGGCCGCGGCGCAAGGCGCCTCGACCGTCGTCATCTCGGCGGCCATCGAGGCCGAGGTGGCGCAGCTGCCGGACGCCGAAGCGAAGGAGTTCCTCGACGCGATGGGCCTCGAGGAACCAGGCCTCGACCGCCTGATCCGCGCCGGCTACGAGCTCCTGCACCTCATCACCTACTTTACCGCCGGCCCGAAGGAGACCCGTGCCTGGACCATCGCGCGCGGCACCAAGGCGCCGGGCGCCGCCGGCGTCATCCACACGGACTTCGAGCGCGGCTTCATCCGCGCCCAGACGATCGCCTATGACGACTATGTGGCGCTGGGCGGCGAAGTCGCCGCCAAGGAAGCCGGCAAGGCGCGGGACGAAGGCAAGGAATACGTCGTCCAGGACGGCGACGTGATGCTCTTCAAGTTCAATACGTAGCGGGCGGGAAGCCTCTTCTACGCACTACGCGGCACAACTTCGCCAACCCTGAACCGCACCGGGGCATCAACCGGCGCATTGCGCGAGCACGTCGCGCAGCGCGGTCTCGGCCGCGCCCGAGGTCCGGTAGCTGGTGATGCCCAGCAGCTTCGACGGGTCCGCCTCGTGATCCATGATCACGGCGACGGTCACCCAGTCGGAAGCCGATATCGAGCTCACGAGGTCCCAGGCATCCGATCCGGTCACCGTCATCGAAAACTTGCCGGCGCCGAATGTCACGGCCGCGCGGACATTCCTGGAGCGGTCGTTCTCGACGCCGCCGTGACCGTCGACCCACATCAGTACGTCGACCTCGGCCGGATTGCGATTGATGAACTCGTCGCCCATCCTGCTCATCGGCACCTCATAGACCAACTCATGACCGCCGGCAGCAGGCCCGACGCATCGGGCGGTGACGACCTTTCCGTCGGTATTGTTGCTGGCGATGGCCTCGCCGTTGCCCAGTATCGCATGGCGCCAGACGTCGGCTGGTCCGACGGCCGTGTCGGCAAAGGCCGACGTGGCCAAGAAGACGGCGGCGATGATGCCCAGGCCAGCACGAAAGTCCAAATCCACCCCCATAGGTTCTCGTTGGCCGATGATAGTGGGCCGACCCTTTTCCTGTCCATCAAGGCCACCCGGCCGACAGGGACGAGGTGCAGCCGGCCGTTTTGTGCCCGTTGCGTCGCGCCGGCGCGCGACATAGCATCATCGCCACGGGGGCATGGGTGGACTCCCCGGTTGAGGCTTACGCCCAAGTTCCGCCTTCGCATTCCATGCGGAGGGTTCCATGCCCAACTCCATCGACCCGACAACCCTGTCACAATCCCGTGCCGCGTATGTCATAGTCGACGCTCGCAAGCGGCCAGCGCGTGCCGCATCGGCCGAGACGGTCCCGGATACGATCTACCGGTCGCCGTTCTCCGCCGACCTGTGGTGGAACGAATTTCAGGGCATCAAGGTGGTCGTCTTCTGCGTACATGGTCATGAGGTGAGCCAGGCGGTGTGCGGTTTCCTCGCCGACCAGGGCATAGACGCGTGCTATCTCGAAGGCGGTTTCGCCGCCTGGAAAGCCGCGGGTCTGCCCATTGCCGCGATCGGCGAGCACTGAGATGGGCCCGTCCTTCGGTGAGGCTACCGCGACCTTCGCGCGCATCGGCCTGATGTCGTTCGGGGGGCCGGCCGGCCAGATCGCCCTGATGCATCGCATCCTCGTCGACGAGAAGAAGTGGCTGGACGAGGCGCGGTTCCTCCACGCGCTGAACTACTGCATGCTGCTGCCCGGCCCCGAGGCGATGCAGCTTGCCACCTATGCCGGCTGGCTGCTGCATGGCGTGCGCGGCGGTCTGGTCGCAGGCCTGCTGTTCGTCCTGCCCGGCGCAGTGGTCATCACGGCGCTGTCGGCGATCTACCTCTTCGCAGGCGAAGCGCCGCTGGTAGCGGGGCTGCTCTATGGCCTGAAGGCCGCCGTGCTGGCCTTCGTGATCGAGGCGCTGATCAAGGTGTCCCGCCGTGCGCTGAAAGGACCGGCGATGCTGGCGATCGCGGCCGTCGCCTTCGTCGCAATCGCGATTCTGCGGGTTCCATTCCCGTTCATCGTTCTTGGCGCGGCGATGGCGGGCGCGCTCCTCCATCGCGGCGGCAACAATTTGGCGACGACGCCCTCTGTCCCCGAACCCCTGCAGGTCCCGGTGCCTGAATGGACAAGGCCCAGCCTGAGGCGGTTCGTGACGACCACATCGACGTGGCTGGTCGTCTGGTTCGCGCCGCTTGCCATGCTCTGGCTGGCGCTGGGGAAGAGCCACGTCCTCGCCGCCGAGGCGGTGTTCTTCTCGAAGATGGCGGCCGTGACGTTCGGCGGCGCGTATGCCGTCCTTGCCTATGTCGGGCAGCAGGCTGTCGAGGTCTATGGCTGGCTCAGGCCCGATGAGATGATCACCGGGCTCGGGCTGGCGGAGACCACGCCGGGTCCGCTGATCCTCGTCCTGGTGTTCGTCGGGTTCCTGGGCGGTGCGCGGCTCGCCGGTGTCGATCCGCTGACCGGCGGGCTGGCCGGCGCGGCGGTCACGCTCTGGTTCACCTTCGTGCCGTGCTTCCTGTGGATTTTCGCCGGCGCGCCCTATGTTGAAACTGTCCGGCAGGTGCGCTGGCTGGCTTCGGCGCTGGCCGCAGTGACGGCGGCTGTGGTCGGCATCATTGCCAACCTGGCGCTCTGGTTCGGGCTGCATGTGCTGTTCGGCATAGTCGGAAACACTGCAGTCGGGCCAGCCGTCGTTCCGGTACCCGAATTGACGACCTTCGACCCGTGGGCCGCTGCGATTGCGCTCGGGGCCGCCGTGGCGCTGGTGGGCTTGCGGGTGAACCTGTTTGCCGTTCTTGCAGCCGCCGCGGGGGCGGGCGTGCTTGTCGCCAGCCTATGAACGGGTTGGCACAGGACCGGGATCGGGCGCCGGATCGGGCGGGAGCGGTTGCGGCACCGGCGGCATCGGGTCGGGAATGGGCTTGCCGGTCAACGGGCTGATGGACATGGGCGGAATCCTCCTTCGCCCACAACCGCCCGACGCCGGTCGGGTTCCCCCAGCCGGCTGAACAGGTCGACTTAGTCGAACAGGCTGGAGACCGACTCTTCGGTCGCAGTCCGCGAGATCGCTTCGCCGATCAGGTCGGCGATCGACAGGACGCGGATGTTGTGGGCATCCTCGACGCCCTGCGTCGGCTGGATCGAGTCGGTAATTACCAGCTCCTTGAGCTTGGAGCCGGTGATGCGGGCGACCGCGCCGCCCGACAGTACGCCGTGGGTGATGTAGGCCGTGACGCTGCTGGCGCCGTTGGCCAGCAGTGCGTCGGCCGCGTTGCAGAGCGTTCCGCCCGAATCGACGATGTCGTCGATCAGCATGCAGTCCTTGCCATGAACGTCGCCGATGATGTTCATGACCTCCGACTCGCCTGGACGCTCGCGGCGCTTGTCGACGATGGCCAACTGCGCATCGATGCGCTTGGCGACGGCGCGGGCGCGCACCACGCCGCCGACGTCAGGCGACACGACCATGACGTTCGATGTGTCGTAGTTCGCCTTGATGTCGCGCGTGATGATCGGCGCGGCAAAGAGATTATCGGTCGGGATGTCGAAGAAGCCCTGGATCTGGCCGGCGTGCAGGTCGAGCGTCAGAACGCGGTTGGCGCCGGCATGGGCGATCAGATTGGCGACAAGCTTGGCCGAGATCGGCGTGCGGCCCGACGCGCGGCGGTCCTGGCGCGCATAGCCGAAATAGGGGATAACCGCCGTGATGCGCTTGGCTGACGAACGCATGAAGGCGTCCATCATGATCAGCAGTTCCATCAGGTGGTCGTTGGCCGGGTAGGCGGTCGACTGGAGGACGAAGACGTCCTCGCCGCGCACGTTTTCCTGGATTTCGACGAAGATTTCCTGGTCGGCGAACCGCCTGACGCTGGCCTTGCCGAGGGGGATGTTGAGGTAGCGCGCGACCGCCTCGGCCAACCCCCGGTTGGAATTGCCAGCGAAAAGTTTCATGCAGCGGTCCCGGCGACGAGAGCGAGGATAGGCCACGCCAGCCTCTCCTCCCTTTCATAGGCGCGGCTTTTAGCGGTCCGGCCCGGTATTGCAAGGCCCGCCTTCGCGAAAGGCCGGTCAATCCAAAGATTCGGTTGATGGAAAGCCGGCGCGGTCTCAGCCCTGCCGGGAGACGACCCAGGCCGCGAACTGGTCGATGGTGGCATCGCCGATCAGCCGCATCGTGTCGGGCGGTACCGCCTGCCAGCTTTCGCCAGCTGCCGGGCCGATCTTCTGCTGGCCCTGGATCCGGTGCAGTCGGTTGCCGGCCTGGTCGAGCACGTCCCAGACGTAGAGCACCGTCGTACCGTCCGCCTCGGTGATGGCCGAAAAATAGCCCTTGAGCATATGCGTCGTCGACGGATCGCCGCTGCCGGCAAGGCCGATGCCACGCTCGCGCGACCGGGCGAGAAGGCGCTCGGTCAGCGGCGTCACGGCCTCGACCGTCGCGCCGATGATCGGCGCGAACTGGAGGCGCACATCGGCCGGCACGGCGGCAAGCGGCCCGGGAACAGCGGCGGTGGCAGGGCCCGCGGCCGGAGGGGGTATCGAGGAGACGGCGGCGGGAGGCGGCGACGATGCGCCAGTGCCCACCATGGCGGAAGGTTCGAGCACGTCGGACGTGGTGCAGGCGCCAAGCGCGGCCGAGCACAGAAAGACCAGGGCTGTCGCGGCGATGCGTCTCATCGGCCGCCCGTCTCCCTCGCTGTCGGCCCGTTCCCGTGCATGGCCGAATTCAGCGGACGATCAAGTCGAGATCGTGGCGCGACAGGGCTTTCGGCGAGCCGTCTGTCGTCAGGTAGGTGCGACCGAGCGTCATGGCTGTCTCGGTTTCGGAATCCATGACGATCATATGCGCGAAGAGCGTCATGTCGGGGGCGATCGGCTCCGGGTTGCCCTGGTAGAACATCGGCATGTCCATCCAGGACGGCGTGAAGCGCGCGCCGACCGAGTAGCCGCAGGCGTTGAGGCGGTGCTTGGTCAGCCCGTGCGTCTCCATGACCTTGGCATGGGCGTCGAACACGTCGCCGAATGTCTTGCCCGGAACCATGGCCTTCTCGACCGCCACCAGCGCATCGCGGGAGGCATCGAAAAGTTCCTGGTGTCGCTTGGACGGCTTGCCGGTCAGGACGGTCCGCATCATCGGCGCGTGGTAATGGTGGAACACGCCCGCCCATTCGAGCGTCAGCTGGTCGTTCTTGTTCAGCTTTCGGCGGCCGGCCTTGTAGCGGCAGAGCAGGGCATCCGCCCCGGAGCCGATAATGAATTCGTTGGCGGGATAGTCGCCGCCGCCGGAGAAGATCGCGCCCTGCATGGCAGCCAGGATCGCCCCCTCGTCGCCGCCCTGCTTGATGAGCGGCAGCGCCGCGTCCAGCGCGTCGTCTGCGAGCGCCGCCGCCTTCTCGGCCTTCTTGACCTCGGCGGGGCTCTTGAAGAGGCGCAGGCGCGACACGACGCCCGACGCATCGGCGATCTGGCCAAAGGTCTTCAGCTGCTCGTCGAGCCTGCGTCCGTTATGCGCGGTCAGACCATGGGTGTCGTATTCGACGCCGATCCGGGCGCCGAGCAGGTCAAGGTCGTTCAGCAGGTTGCGCAGGTCGACCGCCGGGTTGGCATTGTCGCGGTCGGTCCAGATGACGACGTTCTCAAGCGTGGAGGTGTGCCTCGCCTGCCGCAGGTCGGCGGAACGCGTCAAAAGCGTCATCGAGCCGTCGGCCTTCACCACCAGGCACTGGAAGAAGCAGAAGCCGAATGTGTCGTAACCGGTCAGCCAGTACATGCTCTCCTGCGCGAAGAGCAGCAGCGCATCCAGCTTCTTCTCCGCCATCTCGATCGTCAGGCGGTCGCGACGGGCGTCGAATTCGGTCCGCTCGAAATGCAGCGCCATCAGTCGTCCTTTCCTTCGATCGCGATCGCCGAGATCAGCCGGCCGTAGTCCGGCTCCCGGCGATGCGTGGTGCGGCGGTAGGAGTAGAACAGGTTCTCTTCCGCATAGGTGCAGCGCCCGAGCATGTCGGCCTCGACGCCGGCCTTCCTCAGCCGGTCGACCGTATAGCCGTTCAGGTCGAAGAGGGCATGGTTCTCCCGGCTTGAAGACCTGAACCAGATATGGTTGCCAGCATCCGCCGCGACGAAGCGTTCGACGAACTCCGGGCCGACCTCGTAGTTCGGCTGGCTGATCGACGGTCCAAGGACAGCGACGATGCGCTCGCGTTTCGCGCCCAGCGTTTCCATCGCCGAAACCGTGTTTTCGAGGACGCCGGTGAACGCGCCTTTCCAGCCGGCATGGGCCGCGCCGACGACGCCCGCTTCACCGTCGGCGAACAGCACGGGGCCGCAATCCGCAGTCGAGGCGCCGAGCGCGATGCCCGGACGGTCGGTGACGAGCGCATCGGCTTTCGGGCGCTCGCCGTCGAACGGACCGGTCGCGACGACGACGTCGGGTGAATGGATCTGGTAGCACGTCAGCAGGCGATCGGCGCCGACACCCATCCAGCGGGCCACACGGCCGCGATTCTCTCTCACCAGTTCGGGGTCGTCGGCGGAGCCGGTGCCAATGTTCAACCCGCCATAGATGCCGGAAGAGACGCCGCCCTGCCGGGTGAAATAGCCGTGGCGGATGCCCTTCACCCGGTCGAGCAGCGGGGACCGGATGGGGTCCGGCTTGGAAACGTCGAGCATCGGCCGCCTTTTCCGTTTCTGGGCGCCTGGTGGACGGGATCCGCCGGCGCCTTCTCGCGGGGGCGGACAGTGGGCGATGGCCACGGTCAAGTCAATCGGCGGGACGGAAGCCGGGCACGGGCGTGCCGCGAGGAACAACAGCCATCACCTTGAACAGGGTGCCCATCTGGTCCGGACCGGCCAGCCGGTCCACCTCGCCGGCGATCCGTTCCTGTTCGGCGTCGGACGCGCTGGCGCCCAGGCGGCCGGCCCGTTCGAGCAGCCCCAGGGCAAGCAGAAACTCGCCCTGCGTCGTCATGTGCGCGTCGAGGCCCGCCGAACGCGCGGCTGCGGCCAGGGCGGCGAAGTCTACATGGGTCGTCAGGTCGGCCTCGCCGGGTTTCTCGAAGACGTCTTCGCTGGCGTGGCTGCGCACCGCCTGCAGCGTGTCGCCGAAACCCGGCCGCAGATGTCCGTAGTCGATGAACAGCGCCGCGCCGCCCATCCTGGCAATCCGTTCGGCGATCGTCTGCATCAGGGCAACGCGGGCCGGCGCGGCCTCGAAGACGGTGCCGTCGGGCCGGGCTGCTGCATCCTCCGGCAGCAGTCCGGTATCGATGCCGCCTGCGCCCGCCGCGAAGACGAGTTCGTCGTCACGGGCAAGGTCGACCAAGCGCTCGCGCCATTGACCGGCGGCCTTCACGTATTGCCTGACGGGAATGGCGTCGAAGAGCTCGTTGCCTACAATCAGCAGTGGACCGTCCGGGAGTTCGTCAACCGTCTTCACCCAGTCGAAACGGCCTCCCGAGCCTTCCAGGGTCGTCGCCTGCGCCCATCCGAGCTTCGGGCTGGTTTCCACGAGATAGAAACGACTGTTTTCGCGCAGCGCCGGCGCGACGCGACGGAGCGTTCGCGCCATGTCCTTCATCAGCGTGCCGCGACCGGGGCCGATCTCGGCGACGACCGCATCTCCGGGTTCGCCGAGGCTCGTCCAGACGGAGGCGATCCACACGGCGATCAACTCGCCGAACATCTGGCTGATCTCAGGCGCGGTGATGAAGTCGCCGCCGCGGCCGAGCGGGTCGCGCGTCATGTAGTAGCCGTCGCGCGGATCGGAGAGGCAGAGCGCCATGTACTCCGACACCGGGATCGGCCCGAGCGCGTCGATCAGGTCGACGATCCGCCGTTTGAGCGCCGTCATGCGGGGTTGGGCGCGCTCCGGCTGGCGCGCAGCATCGCCCAGACGCCGATCAGCACCATGGGCAGCGACAGCACCATGCCCATGGTCAACCAGCCGCCCGCCAGGTAACCGATATGCGCATCGGGCTCGCGGAAGAACTCCACCAAGATCCGCGCGAGGCCGTAGCCGGCGACGAAGGCGCCGGAGACGAATCCGGGCGACTTCAGCTTGAGCAGGCCGTGTGACAGCAGACGCAGCACGACAAAGAGGACGAGGCCTTCGAGTAGGGCCTCGTAGATCTGGCTTGGATGGCGCGTGAACGGCCCGCCGTTCGGGAACTCCACCGCCCATGGCAGGTCCGAAAGCTTCCCCCAGAGCTCCGAGTTGATGAAGTTGGTCAGCCGGACAAGGCCTATGCCGACCGGCACGCCGACTGCCACCACGTCGAACAGCGACCATGTCGGTATGCCGCGCGACCGTGCGAACAGGATCATGCCGAGAATCACGCCGGCAAGGCCGCCGTGGAACGACATGCCGCCCTGCCAGACCGCCACGATGTCGAGCGGGTTCGAGAGATATCGGCCGAGATCGTAGAACAGGATGTATCCGATGCGTCCGCCCAGCACGACGCCGGCTGCCGCCCATAGCAGGAAGTCGTCGATGTGCTCCGGCTTGATAGGCGACCGGCCGCCGGGCCAGAGCTGCGGGTTGGTGACGATGCGTTTGGCGTACCACCAGGCGAAGAGGATGCCGACGATATATGCGACGCCGTACCAGTGAATGGCGAGGGGCCCGATACGGATCAGGATCGGATCGATCTCGGGAAAGGCGATCGCCGCGAACGGCAGGAGAGCGGGGGCGGGCACGTCATGCTCCGGCAGGTCGGCCCGGCGGTCGGGCAAGGGCGCGGAAGATGCGTCAGGGCCATTGTAGGGTCAAGGCTGGCTGGGCTCCGGTTTCGGCTGATGAGACGACGCGCCGCCTTGCATAGCGCCCGGCGCGCCACTACGTCGTCTGAAACGCCAGCGAGGCTCCCATGTCCAACGGACCGAACCGCATCCTCGACGAATTCGCCCGCCTGATGACCGACGCGGCCGGCGCCGCCCAGGGCGTTCGACGGGAAGTCGAGACCGCCTTTCGGGCGCAGGCCGAGCGCATCCTAAACTCGATGGACGTCGTCCAACGCGAGGAATTCGAGGCGGTGAAGGAAATGGCGGTCAAGGCACGCGACGAGAACGACCGCCTGGCTGCCCGGCTGGCCGCGATCGAGGAGAAACTGGGCGCGGCTCCTGCCTCGGCAGCCCCGAAAGCCGCCGGCAAGGGCGCGGCGAAAAAATAGTTTGAACGGGATTGTCCACAGGGGACGATTCCAAAAGCGCTTTCGCCTGAATCGTTTAGGCGCCTTGCATGAATCTTTTTCGCAAGCGCTGTCCACACCCCGCGGCCCGCAGCCCCAAAAATGGGGTAGCGCCGTGACTCTCCATCAATAGACTGAAATTGCTGCATGATTCGGAAACGGATCATGCGCCGGGAAACGGGGCCCGGCAGGGGAATTTCCGCTGAGGGCCACCAATTTCCGGGCGTCGAGTCGTCTGTCGCGTTGAAGATCGCGGGGCGTCGGCGCGCTCCCGGAACGCCAGGAAAGCCTTGTCCATGGAACTTGCAGAACTCCAAATCCAGCGCGACTCCCACCCGGTCGACGTGATCGAGAAGGTCGCCAATTCCAACGACTGGTCGTTCGAGCGCAGCGGTGACGACGAGATCTCCATCTCGGTCGCGGGCAACTGGACCGACTACCACGTGTCGTTCTCCTGGATGGAGGACTTCGAGGCGCTGCATCTTGCCTGCGCCTTCGACATCAAGGTGCCGGAGAGCCGGACGCTGGAGATCATGCGGCTCCTGTCGCTGATCAACGAACAGATGCTGTTCGGGCATTTCGACCTCTGGGAGCAGGAGGGCGCGATCATGTTCCGCCAGTCGCTGCTGCTCGCGGGAGGGGTCGAGCCGACCAGCCAGCAGGTCGAGGTGCTGCTGTCCTCCGCGCTCGAAGCCTGCGAATGCTACTTCCAGGCGTTCCAGTTCGTGCTGTGGTCGGGCATGGCGGCCCGCGAGGCACTGGACAGCGTGCTTTTCGAGACCCACGGCAACGCATGACTGCGGGCGGCGGACCGCGCAAGGCCGAGATCACCTTCGCCGATTTCGACAAGGTCGACATCAGGGCAGGGACGATCGTCGAGGCCGAGCCCTTTCCCGAGGCGCGCAAGCCGGCGATCAAGCTCAGGATCGACTTCGGTCCCGAGATCGGCGTGAAGCGGTCGTCCGCGCAGATCACGAAATACTATTCGCCGGAGACGCTCGTCGGCCGGCAGGTGATGGCTGTGGTGAATTTCCCGCCGCGCCAGATCGGCAAGTTCATGTCCGAGGTGCTGACACTTGGCATGCCCGACGAGGAAGGCGCGGTCGTGCTGACCGCCATCGAGCGCAAGGTGCCCGACGGAGGCCGACTCTTCTAGGCCGCCTTTCGTGCTTGGTCTTTTCGAACCGGGCCGTGAGCGGCTTCCACGGTTTCCACGAACATGCGGGCGCATTCTGCCCAGGTGTAGCGCGTTGCCACCGAACGCGCGGCGTCGCGGCTGACCTTCAACGCGGCGAGCGACGCCGCCTTCAGATCTTCCGACACCACGCCGCCGATCCCGTCGCCGACGATGTCGATCGGCCCGGTCACCGGGAAGGCCGCCACGGGTGTGCCGCTGGCCAGCGCCTCGATGATCACGTTGCCGAACGTGTCGGTGCGGCTGGGGAAGACGAAGACGTCTGCCGACGCATAGATGTCGGCAAGTTCATGATTGGGCCTGTGACCCCAGAAGTGCACGTCCGGATAGTGCGCCTTGAGCCTTGCCATCTCCGGTCCGTCTCCGACGATCAGCTTCGAACCGGGCAGGTCGAGATCCAGGAAGGCCGGCAGGTTCTTCTCGACCGCGACGCGGCCGACATTCAGGAAGACGGGCCCCGGCAGCCCGAGGTCGCGTCGCTTGTCGGGCGAGAACAGGGCGGTGTCGACGCCCCGCGTCCAGGGTTTCAGACCGGTGAAACCACGCGCCGCCAGGTCATCGGCCAGAGACTTGGTCGCGACGAGGCAACCGTTGCCGGCGTTGTGGAAGCGTCTCAGCCAGGCGTAGGCCCAGTCCTCCGGGACCGGCAGGCGCGCCGACAGATATTCCGGGAAGCGCGTGTGGTAGCTGGTCGTGAACGGGACGCCCTGCGAAAGACACCAGCGACGCGTCATGGCGCCGAGCGGCCCTTCCGTGACGATGTGGATATGGTCGGCCTTCGAGGCGGCGATCCGCCTCGCGACCCGCGCGGGCGTGGTCAGCGCGAGCCTGATGTCGGGATAGGTCGGCAGCGGCAGCGTTCGATATTCCAGCGGCGTCAGGAAGTCGACCTCGACGCCGAGCGGCTCAAGCGCTTCCGCGAGGCGCTCCAGCGTATGCACGACGCCGTTGACCTGCGGACGCCAGGCGTCCGTCACCATCAGGATCTTCAAGGTGGCCCTCCCTGCGGCGACGCGGCGAATCCGCCGCCGTCACCGCAGCGTTGACCATGCGGGCATGACAGGCGCGTGAAAGCCGCCCGTCACAAGGTCAATGGGTCACCAGGTCCAGGTGAATTTGGCCTTGGCGCCGTAGGAGGTGACGTTCCGGGAGAACTCGCCATTCAATGTCACACTGGCGGAGACATTGTGCGCCAGCGCAGCCTCGAGGCCGGCGTCGAGGAGCAACGCGTGAGGCGCGGGCCGCGCGCCGTTGACCGTGAAGGTCTGGCCCGGAAGCGATTGGAAAGAGGCCGAGACACCGCGGGCACTGGCGACGTTCCACGCCCATGCGGCCCGACCGGTCAAGATGACGCCGCCGAGATCGTGGACAACGCGCGCACCGACTTCGGTGCGCACCGATGCCTCGGACTGGGCGCCATAGGCGAGCGCGAAGGCTCCGCCGGCGGCCGACGCTTCAGCATAGGCAGGCAGGAAATAGCCGGTCGCCTGGATGGCCGCGTAAGGCGAAAGCCGTGTCTGGCCGAAATCGAACCGGTAGCCGGTCTCGGCACGAGCCGACAGCGTCTGGGCATTGAACCGGGCCGACAGGGTGTCGCCGGGGACCGCGCGGTTCGTGCGCGTGGCATGCAGTCCGTAGGCCAGCGCGCCGGAAATGTAGGCGTCGCCGAAATCCTGGCTGCCGTGGAGGCCCGCCTGGAAGGAGAGGGCATTGCCCGAGCCGAGCCCGTTGGCGAGACCGAAAGTGGAGCCGCCGATGCCGAACGCGAAGCCGACCCGCCCGTCGGCCAGACGATAGTCGCCGCCCGAGGCCATGCCCCATGCACTGGCGTTCAAGGTCGCGGAGCCGACCACTGTCGGGTCGCCGCCGACCCGCTCGGCGCCGCCGTAGACCGCTCCCCAGCCACGCCAGCGCGACGCGAACGCTGCGTCGACCGGGTTGGTGGAATGCTCTGCCGACGTGCCCAGCAAGGCCGCATAGGCTCGGTCGGCCTTGCCCGTACGGGTTTCGGTCTCACCGTAGGCGGCGGGCTCTCCGCCGCCCGGCAGCGAGCCGCCCAGCGACGGGTCCGACAGCAGCGACAGGAACCGGTCGGACGTGAGGAAACCCGCGCCCATCGCACCCGAGGTGATCTCGCCGGAAACCTGCGTCAGTTGCTCGGGCGTCAGCCCCGCAAACTGAAACGGAATGCCGGTGATGTCGAAAGCGCGCGTGATGGCACCTGCCACGGGGCGCTGGTTGTCGGTCAGGCCGGCACCGCCGCCGATGTTTATCGCCAGGTCCAGATAGACTGCATCGGGGTCGTAGGAGAGGCTTGCCTGGAAACCGCCCGTCGATCCGTTCAGCGCGCCGAAGGTCGTGCCGCCGAGTCCGCCGGCCGCCGTCAGGATCATGTAGCGCTTGCCGATCAGCGCACCCGGCACGAAGGCAAGGTTCACGTCTGCCCCGTTCAGAGCGGCGGTGGCGGTCACGACCGTGAGATCGGACGCGCCTGTGCCGATTTCGACGGCGTAGGTGCTCCCGGGAGCGAAACTCAGCAGGCCGTTGACGGTGATCGTGCCAATCGAGCTGCCGGGCGCCAGCGTTGCACCGGGGCTCATGAAGGTGGTCGTAAGCACTCCCGTGCCGCCGACAGTCGCGCCGGGGCCAATGGCCAGCACGCCGGACGACGCGATCGATCCGTTGACGACGAGCGTGCCGCCAAGAACGCCTGTCGGGCCGGTGTAGGTGTTGATGCCGGAGAGCGTCAGTGTTCCGGTGCCGGTCTTGATGAGCGTGGCCCCCGGGCCCGGCGGACCGCAGCCGCAGTCATCCTGTATGATGCCGCTGACCTCGGTCGACAGATTGTTACTGCCGACCGTCAGCGTATTGCCGAACCCGATCGAATAGTTTCCCGCCCCCGCGATCGATCCCGCTGTATGGTTGCCGTCGTTGTTGGCGCCGGTCGACAGCGCGAAGTCGACCAAGCCCCCGGCGTCCGTCTGGAACCGCGCGTTGCCGCCACTGCCCTGATCCCAGAACAGCGTCTCGCCGCCGGCGCGTGTGCGGATGAGCGCGCTGCCCGCATCCGAGCGGTCGAAGAAGTTCAGCCCGAGGAACCCGCTGACGTCGATGGTCGCGTCGGCCGCTGTCGCGCGGTTGAAGAAGGCCATGCCTCCATCGACATCGGTGACGATCGTCGCGTTGCCGGCGGTCGACTGGTTGTAGAAGGCCAATCCCTGGGTGCCTTCATTGGTGATGTTCGCATTGGCCGCCGTCGACCGGTTGCGGAATTCGACCATGCCGCCCATGCGGTTGCGGATTGTCGCCATGCCTGCCGAACTGTCGTCCTCGAACTGCAACTGGCCGAGCGGCAGGTTGACCAGCAGCGCCGAGCCGGCCGTCGCGAAATTCTGGAACCTCAGTCGTCCGTCGTTCCTGATGCGCAGGCTGCCCGCCTGAATCGAGATTCCGGCGCCGCCGATGCGCAGCTGGTTGCCGTTGGTCGACAGCGTGTAGTCGCCCGCGCCGGCCTGCAGCAGTATGCCGCCGATCTGGCGGTTGTTGTTGAGACGGGGGTTGAGAACCGTCGACGTGCCGAAGATCGCCGTGTCGCCTGCGCCAGGCACCGAGGCCGGGTTCCAGTTCGCGCCGGCATTGAAGTTGCGGTTTGCCGGATTGCCGGACCAGGTTGCATCCTGCGCGTGCGCCGGCACAGCAAAAACCGCGGCCAGCGCAAGGAAGCGCAGGCGAACGAGCGCAAAGCTGTCCTTCCGAGTACGCAACCCCACACCGCCACGGATTTGAGCAGCCAAGATATCTCGATAAGTGCCGCCTTTTCGGGTTCAGGCGCAAGACGGGCCGCTGACTATCTTAGGGTATTGTTACCCGGCGAACCGCTCCCCGCGTCCCGTTCAGCCCGCCGGTTCCATTCATGCCGCTTGCGAAGCCGGCAAATCTCGCCATCCTTGCCATGGGGCAGGGGGCGGTCGATGAAGATCGGCGTTGTGGTCAATCCGGTCGCGGGCGGCGGGCGGATGAAGCGCGTGTGGCCGGGGGTTGAGGCGATCCTCAGGCAGCGGTTCGCGGACATCGACATCCGCACCACACGCGCCGCCGGCGATGCGGCGAGGCTCGCCTGCGGGCTCGCACACGAGGGCGCCTCACTCGTGGTCGCGGTTGGCGGCGACGGAACCATCAGCGAGGTTGTCGACGGCATCCTCATGGCGCGGGCCGACGGCGCCGTCGAGGCCGAACTCGGCATCGTGCCGGTCGGCACGGGGTCCGACCTGGCGCGCGGGCTCGGTCTCTCCGGCTCGCCGGAAGCGATAGCGGCGCGTCTGGCGGACACGACGCCGAGAAAGCTTGACGCGTGCCGTGTCAGCTTCACCGACGACCAGGGCCGGCTCGCCAGCCGCCACTTCGTGAACATCGCAAGCCTTGGCGTCTCCGGGCCGACGGCGCGCGCGGTCAATGCGGTGAAGAGCTCCGGCGGCCTGTCGGGCAAGGCCATCTTCTTGTGGCACACGGTGGTCGAGCTGCTGCGCTATCGCTTCCAGACAGTCCGCATCCGCGTCGACGACGGCGAACCTCTGGAGGCGTCGATCGCGCTGGTGGCCTGCGCCAACAGCCGCTTCTTCGGCGGCGGGATGAAGATCGCTCCCGATGCCGCGCCGGACGACGGGCTAATCGAGGTCGTCGTGGTCAAAGGACGATCGAAGCTGTCGCTGCTGGCCGACCTGCGACTGGTCTACAAGGGCGCGCACCGGAACCTGGCGTCCTGCGTCTTCCTGCGCGGCAAGAGCGTGACCGTGGAGCCCGTCGGCGGCGACGATGCGAGCCTGGTCGAGGCCGACGGCGAGGCAGCGGGGCGTATCCCCGCCACCTTCACCATCCTGCCCGGTGCGCTCTCGGTACGCTGCTGATCACGGCCTGCCCCGATCGGGCATCAGCGGCGTCTGCATCATCTGGAGGTGAAGGTTCGTCCCGTCATAGGGATGCGCCTCGCAAACCGCCTCGTTCAATTCGACGCCCAGACCCGGCTCCTTGGACGGAATGACGTGGCCGTCCTGCCATTCGATCTTCTTCTTCAGCAGCGTTGCGTGGAACCCGTCCCACTGCTTCAGCGATTCGAGGATCAGGAAGTTCGGCAGGGTCACCGCGAGCTGGATGTTGGCGGCGCCGACGATCGGCCCGCAATAGCAATGCGGCGCGATCTGGATGTGGTAGGCCTCTGCCATCGCCGCGATCTTCTTGGTTTCGAGAATGCCGCCGGAACGCCCGAGGTCAGGCTGAAGGATGGTGGCTGCGCGGTTCTCGATGACACGCGCGAATTCGAACTTGGTCGTCAGCCGCTCGCCGGTGGCGATGGGGATGGACGTGCCGCGCGCCACCTGCGCCATCACTTCCGGCATGTCGGGCGGCACCGGCTCCTCGAACCACAGCGGATCATAGGGCTCGATCGCCCTGGCCAGGCGAAGTGCGCCCGACGCCGTGAACTGGCCGTGCGTGCCGAACAGGATGTCGGCCCGTGTTCCGACCGCCTCTCGCACCGCCTTCACCATGCGGGCCGAGATGTCGATGTCGATCAGGCGCGGCTGGTGGCCGTCATAGGCGGTGTAGGGTCCGGCCGGGTCGAACTTCACGGCGTTGAAGCCCTGCGCGACGTATTCCACGGCGCATTCGGCCGCCAGGTCCGGGTCGTTGTAGACGTTGCGGCCGGAAGGCGCGTCCTCGGAATGGACGCTGCCGGAATGCGGATACAGGTAGGTGTAGGAGCGCAGCGTCTCGTGCACCTGGCCGCCGAGCAGCTTGTAGACCGGCTTGCCCGCTTCCTTGCCGATGATGTCCCAGCAGGCCATCTCCAGCGCCGAGAAACAACCCATGCCGGAGACGTCGGGGCGCTGGGTGAAGCCCGACGAATAGGTGCGGCGAAAGAGATTCTCGACGTCGTGCGGATCCTTGCCGACGAGGTAGCGCTCGGCCATGTCCTCGATCATCCGGGCCGTGACGTGCGCGGAGAAGGTGGCGTTGTAGGCCTCGCCGTAGCCGACCACGCCGCCATCGGTCGTCAGCTTGACGAAGATGAAGTATTTGCCGCCGATGCCGGGCGGCGGATTGCCCACCACGAAGGTCTTCACGTCCTTGATCTTCATTTCCGTCCCCTCCGCGAAGCTACCTGTTGTCCTCGAGCACGAGGTCGGCGCCCTTGGCGCCCGTGACGATCGAGGCGGCGTTGGTGTTGCCGGTGATGTTGCCAGGGAAGATCGACGCGTCGATGACGCGCAGCCCTTCCACCCCGTGGACTAGCAGGCGTGGATCGACGACAGACCGCAGCGGGTCGGGCCCCATGCGGCAGGTCGAGCAGGGATGGTAGACCGTGCCCGAGCGCTTGCGGAAATCGAGGATCAGATCCTCGTCCGAGCGGATCGACGGGCCGGGCAGCACCTCTTCCTCGATGACCGCCGACATCGCCTTTGTCCGCGCCATCTTCCGCAGGAACTTCACCGCGTCGAGCATCTCGCCCACGTCGGCATCGGTGGAATAGGCATTGGCGACGATCCTCGGCTGGACCGTGGGGTCCTTCGACCTGATCATGATCGAGCCACGGCTGGTCGGCCGGCAGTTGGATAGGCCGATCGAGAAACCCGGCCACGGGTCGGGCGAGAGGATCGGCCGCTCGCCGACCTTGGGCACGACGGTCGAGAAGACCTGGAAGTAGAGCTGCATGTTCGGTCGAAGCTGCGACGGGTCGGTGCGGAAGAACCCGCCGCCCTGGTTCATGCTGATCGACAGCGGACCGGTGCGGGTCAGGAGATAGCGCATGCCGACCAGCATCTTGCCCCACCATGGCCGCAGGATCTGGTTCAGCGTCGGCACGTTGCCCCGATAGGTGTAGTTGATGCCGACATGGTCCTGGAGATTGGCGCCGACATGGTCGTTGGCGTGGACTACGGGGATGTCGAGGCCGGAGAGCAGCGCGCCCGGCCCGATCCCCGAAAGCTGCAGCAACTGCGGCGTGTTGACCGAGCCGCCCGACAGGATGACCTCGCGGCCGGCGCGGGCCGTCTCGGTGCGGCCGCCCTGCACATATTCCACACCCACGGCGCGCTTGCCCTCGAACAGGACGCGCGTCACCAGTGCGTTCGCCAGGACCGTGACGTTGCCGCGCCGCATGGCCGGCCGCAGGAAGGCCTTCGCCGCCGAGACGCGCAGGCCGCGCCTCGTGTTGATCTGGTAGACGCCGACGCCTTCCTGGCTTTGCCCGTTGAAGTCGTCATTGAGCGGCAGCCCGAGTTCCTGCCCCGCCTTGAGATAGAGTTCTGTCAGCGGATGGATATTGGGACGGTTGTCGCTGATGTGGATCGGGCCGCCACGACCGCGCAGGCTGGTCTCGCCGGCCTGATTGTCTTCGACCGCCTTGAAGTAGGACAGGAGGTCGTCGAAACCCCAGCCCGGATTGCCTGCATCGCGCCAGTCGTCGAAGTCGCGGCGGTCGCCCCTGATCCAGACCATGGCGTTGATCGAACTGGACCCGCCAAGCAGCTTGCCGCGCGGCCAGTGATCGACATTGCCGGCGAGGCCGGGATCCGCCTCGGCCTTGTAGTTCCAGTTCACGGCAGGATCGAAGAAGGTCTTGCCGTATCCCAGCGGCATTTGGACGTAGAAGCGGCGGTCCGTGCCGCCGGCCTCCAGAACGAGCACCGAGAAGCGACCCGACGCCGACAGCCGCTCGGCAACGACCGAGCCGGCCGAGCCTGAGCCGACCACGATGAAGTCGAATGCCCGCATGATCCCTGCGCCTGGAACGGCCGGAGCGTAGAACGCCGCAAGGCGCGCGGTCCACGCGACCTTCCGGCATCGCCTGTGGAAAATGCGACCGCCCGGAGCAGCCGCGCCGCGATTGACGCGTCGCGGATGGCGGCTTAGCCCTTTCCGGACGAGGAGGACGCACGATGGCCGACGAGACCGCCAAGCCGACGGGGGAACTGACGCTGAGGACGCTCGCCATGCCGTCCGACGCCAATGCGGCCAACGACATCTTCGGCGGCTGGGTGATGGCGCAGATGGATCTTGCCTGCGGCATTCGCGCCGCCGAACGGGCGCGGGGACGCGTGGTCACGGCTGCGGTGAAGGAAATGTCGTTCGCCAAGCCGATGAAGATCGGCGACACGCTGTGCATCTACACCCATGTCGAGAGGGTCGGCCGGACGTCCATGGTGCTCAAGGTCGAGGCCTGGGCGCAGCGCTACCTGTCGCACGTCATGGAGCGGGTGACCGACGCCGACTTCATCATGGTCGCACTCGACGCTACCGGGCGGCCGACGCCTATTCCGCCGGAATAGAGCCAGTTTCAGTTTGCCGAAACCGGCTCTTGGCGTTCACCTCAGGTAGAAACTGCGTCGCCGACCAGCGTCAGGCGGCGGTTTCTTCGCCGTCGAACCGCTCGCGGGCCTCGTAGACGCGGACGATGTTGTGCCGCGCCCATTCGCCCAGTTTCTGCACGGGGACCAGCAGGTCGCGACCGAGCGGCGTGAGCTCGTAATCGACGCGAGGCGGGATGGTCGGGAAGATCGTCCGGGTGACGAAACCGTCGCGTTCCAAGCCTCTTAGCGTCGTCGTGAGCATCTTCTGGGAGATGCCTCCGACCGCATGGCGAAGCTCGTTGAAGCGCTTCGGGCCGTCGCCCAGACGCTGCACCACAAGGATGGTCCACTTGTCCCCGACGCGCTGCAGGATGTCGCTCACCGCGCGGCAGTCTTCGGTCAAGTGAAGGTGCCTAGGTTTCAAAAAGGTGCCTCCTTGCGCAACCTGTTCAGGTCTCAAATATTGTGTCGGTATCCATCGGATACCAGATGATCTTCGGTGACCCAAGCACCGATGGTACCATAGACACTGAAAGGAAGCACCATGTCCCAGAAACCCAGGATCGGCATCGTCATCGGTTCGGTCCGTCCGAACCGCTTCGCCGACAAGCCCGCCAAGTGGATCGAGGCGATCGCCCGCGCCCGCGGCGACCTCGAGATCGAGGTCGTCGACCTCAAGGATTACCAGCTGCCGTTCTTCGACGAGCCCGTGTCGCCCGCCTATGCGCCGTCGCAGAACGCCGTCGCGCAGAAGTGGCAGAAGAAGGTCGACTCGCTCGACGGGTACATTTTCCTCGCGGCCGAATACAACCGCGCCCCGACCGCCGTGCTCAAGAACGCGCTCGATTACGCCTACAAGGAGTGGAACAAGAAGCCGGCCGCCTTCGTCGGCTACGGCATGCTGGGCGCTGCCCGCGCCGTCGAGCACCTGCGGACCATCGCAGTCGAGCTGCAGATGGCGCCGACCCGCGCCGGCGTGCACATCGCCGGCCAGGACTTCCTCGGCGCGCTGATGCACGGCAAGGACCTCAAGGACGCAGCGCACCTGAACGACAGCGCCGACCAGGCGCTCGACCAGCTTGCCTGGTGGGCCAAGGCGCTGAAGGTGGCGCGCGACAACGAGGCGACCGCCGGTTCGGCACAGGCGGCCTGACGACCGGACCGGGCCGCTTCCTTCCCGGTCCGGACGATTTCAGACCCCTACAGGGCGGTGCGGAAACGCGCCGCCCTTTCCTTGCGTGGACCCTCTTGCCCTTACGCGGACTTGGCCCGCGCGGTGCGCCTGACTTCGGGCAGCTTGCTGGCGATCACCTTGTCGATGCGGCGGCCGTCGAGGTCGACGACCTCGAAGCGCCAGCCCTGGGCGTCGACCGTCTCGCCGGTTGCAGGCAGGTGGTGCAGGTGGTGCAGGACGTAGCCGGCGACTGTCTCGTAATCGCGGTTTTCGGGCAGTTCGATCGAGAGCTGCTCGGCCATCTCGTCCGCCGGCATGTAGCCTGCCAGCAGCCATGACCCGTCCTCGCGCTCATGCGCCGTAGGCTCGCCTTCGTCGAGATCGGAGCGGAACACGCCGGTGATCGCCTCGAGAATGTCGGCCGGGGTCACGATACCTTCGAAGTGACCGTACTCGTCATGCACGAGCGCCATCGGGACGTCCGATTCCTTCAGCTTCGCCAGCACGTCGAGCGCGTCCGCCTGGTCGTGGACGATCGGTGCGGTACGTACCAGCCCGCGAACGTCGAGCGCCTTGCCGGCCAGCATTGCCGCGAGCACCTCGCGCGCCTGAACGACACCGACCATGGCGTCCACGCCGCCTTCGCCCGCCGGCAGGCGCGAATGCGGCGTCTCCATCAGCATCTTGCGGACCGTCGCCTCGTCGGCCTGCAGGTTGATCCAGTCGACGTCGGTGCGTGGCGTCATCACGCCGCGCACGGCGCGATCGCCGAGACGCATGACGCCGGCGATCATGCGCCGCTCGTCGGCTTCGAGCACGCCCGCGGTCTCGGCCTCCGCGACGAGCATCTTGATCTCCTCGTCGGTGACCTTGTCGGCGCTTTCCTCGCGCTGGCCGAGCAGCCAGAGGACGGCGCGGCCGGAGATGTCGAGAAGGAAGACGATCGGCGCGGCGACCTTGGCGATGATCGTCATGGCTGGGGCGACCCTGACCGCGATGGCCTCCGGGTTACGCAGCGCGATCTGCTTCGGCACGAGTTCGCCGATGATCAACGATGCGTAGGTGATCAGCGCAACGACGATGCCGACGCCGAGCGCGTCGGCGAGGCCGTCGCGCATGCCCGCCGCTTCCAAGGTGCCGGACAGGCGGTCGCCGAGCGTCGCGCCTGAAAACGCGCCGGAGGCGACACCTACCAGGGTGATTCCGATCTGCACCGATGACAGGAACTTTCCTGGGTGCGCGCCCAGGTCCAGCGCACGCCCCGCGCCGCGCACGCCCTTGTCGATCATGGCCTTCAGCCGCGCCGGCCGGGAGGAAACGATGGCCAGCTCGGACATGGCGAGGAGGCCGTTGATGACGATGAGGACGAGGACCGCCGCGATCTCGACGTAAAGCATGATGAACGGTCCTAGAGCATTTCCATGACGAAATGAACAGACGGAAAGGGCGTCTGTTCCGCGCGGCAGGCGCCTATCCGCCGGGTTTCAGCACGGCGACATGCGCCATGCCATCGGTGAAATAGAGGTCGCCCTCGCCGTTGCGGCCCTCCCAGGTCGGCCCGCAGCCGTCGATCTCCACGACCGTCACGACGGCGCCGGCCTTGGACAGGTTCGCCGTCACGTAGCCACGCTCGGCGTCGACGTCCGGCGATATGTGATGGGTGACCTGACCGGTCAGCCGGCTTATGCCCACCCCCCTGTCATAGCTTGCCGAGCCCAGCCACAGGTCGCGGCCCTGCGCCGTTTTGTCGGGCATCAGCCAGAGCCGCAGATGGTGCCGCCGGTCGGCGCTCGCCCCGTCCTGCTTCTCGAAGGCCAGGTCCTGCTTGCGGCCGCCATACAGGAGCGTGCTGATCGGCGCGTCCGCATATGGCCTGTCGAGGATGACGGAAAGGCCGATCTCGATACCGGACGAGAGCGTCACCGGATCGGCCGGGTTCCATGCCGCCTCCGCGAAGGCGCGCAGCACCTCTTCCTTCGATCCGACAAAGCCGATGTTGACCGGATCGCCCGGGATGCCGGCCGTGGTGCGCGTCAGCATCTCGCGGCCGATATCCGGCAACCCGGCCTCATGCTCCGCCCAGATGAACGGGATCAGCACGTAGGCCGCGGCGAGGTACAAGCCGACGATCACGGCAGCGAGCCGCAGGAAGCGCTTCATGCGCGGAGCGGTAGCACGGTCCGCGAAGGCCGTGCAGTCCTGCTACTTGCAGGCCCGATAGCCGCCGCGACGCTGTCTCAGGTCGAAATGGAAGTGGTTGCGATGGTCCCAGTCGTAGCCGGGGCCCAGCACCGTCGTGAAATAGTCGCAGCCGTCGGACCGGACCGAATTGAGGAAGCCCTTGGTTCGCCAGGCGAACAATCCGGGCTTCTCGACGTCGATGTCGCGGCCGCTGTTCAGCTCGATGCGGCCGATGTCGAGCGCGTTGCCCTTGCCGTGCTCGGACATGGTGCCGGACCGGCGGACGTTGCGGCAGGAATAGCTGGACGCCTGATGGATCGTCTTGACGCCGGACAGGTACCGGCGCTTGGCGGCGGGGACGAGTTCCTTGACCGTCCAGGCCGCGAAGGCGGCCGCCATCTCGCAGCGAAGCGTGGCGGCGGGCTGCATCTTCACGCTGCCGATCGAATGGACCTTCACCGGATGCTCGATGCCGCAAGCGCCACCGCCGCGGATCGGGTCGAGGTCCTCGTAGGCGACTCGCAGCCGCTTCAGTTCGTTGCGGCAGTCGACCTCGTCCGCCGGCATGATGTTGGCGGGCTCGCTGTAGCTCTCCTCGTCCGAAGCCGCGCCAAAGGGCTCGTTGGCGGGATTGAGCGACCGGGTGAGCGCCGCGGTTCGCACGGGCTGGCCGTTGCCTGCAAGTTCGGGATTCACCGCGTATGGATCGATGGCGCCGCCGTCCGATCGGGCGAGCGCGGGATTGACGGCGTATGGATCGACCGCGTCGGGTGACGCCGCGTCGTCGCCGGCGCCGAGCTCCGGATCCATCCCGCCGGAAACCGCCGTCTGTTCCTGGCCAGCGGTCGCTGCTCCGGTCTGCCACACCATGCTCGGGTCGCCGCCGCCGGCATCAGGCTCCGGTTCGGCGGCCATGCCGTAGCTGCCGTCGGAGGACGACTGGTCGAGATAGGTCTGCTCGGGCTGGGGTTCATAGGTTTCGACCGCATCCATGCCGACGGGATCGGGGGCCAGCGACGAGGTCTGCGTGCCGAGGTCGACACCGGGGCGCAGGTCAAGGGGATTGTCCGTCGAGCAGGCCGTCAGGGCGACGGCCGCGACCGCGGCGGCGTACGCGATACGACGCGCCGCCGCGGGCTTTGGGCCCCGTTCGGCACGGATACGCAAAAACATGAAACCGTTCCCGAAAGTCCGAGGGAACGATAGCGCGGAAGGGTAAACGAAAACTCAGCGCGGGCCTTGCGGCTTCTCTCAGGCGCCGATCGCCTCGAGCCCTTCCTCCAGGTAGTCGCCTAGAAGCGGCAGGCCGAGCAGGTAGGCGGCAGTCCGGCGGTTGCCGCGTCGCCTGGCTTCCTCGACAGCCTCCGTCCATTCGGTGGGGTCGTAGTCGCCACGGCCGATCCAGGCTATCGCCACCAGTTCGGCCGCCTCGTCGACGTTCAGGTCGCGGATCAGCTCGCGCAGTTCCTGCGAACGGAGGTCTTCGCTTTCCTCTTCGGCCAGCCCGTCGTGATGGTGTGTCTCGCGGGCGCCGTCGTCGATCTCGACCTCGTGCTCGGCGCCGTCGGCATAGTCTTCGTTGACCGCGGCGCTGATAGCCTTGGCCTTCAGGATGAAATCACGGACCGTGTCCGGTCCGATCGTGAGATCCCATTCCTTCTCCGCCTTGCGCTCCACGACGCCTCTCCATGCGTCCCGCACCCGCCCAGGTCCCGACCCCGGCCATTCTGCATCCACGCGCCCCCGTGTCCACAGCGGCGCGATTGACAGGCAGCGGGCTCGCGGTGAAATGCCGCGATCCTCCTCCTGCCGTGGTGCCGCCGATGTCGATCCTGATGTCTCCCAAAGTCCTGCCGATCCTGCTGCTGATCTGCTCCAACATCTTCATGACCTATGCCTGGTACGGGCACCTGAAGGACAAGGCTTCGCCGCTCTGGTTCGCGGTGATGTTCTCCTGGGGCGTTGCGTTCATCGAGTACTGGTTCGCGGTGCCGGCCAACCGCATCGGCCACGAGGTCTATTCGGCCGCGGAACTCAAGACGATCCAGGAAGTCATCACGCTCATCGTCTTCGCCGGGTTCTCGGTCTTTTTCCTTAAGGAGGCGCTCACATGGAACCATGCGATCGGCTTCGCGCTGATCGCCTGCGGAGCCGCCTTCGTGTTCCGTGGCTGAACTTGATCACGAGAACGTGATCGACCGGGAGGAATTGTCTCCGCGCTGTCGCCGTTCAATATGAGCAGAGGCCAAAGGGCTGTCGCCCGGACCGCCGGAGGAGGATTCCATGCAGAACAGACTGATCGCAGCCGTGATTTCGCTGATGACGGCGATCCCGCTTCTCGTGCAGCCGGTGCAGGGCGCAGGCAGCGGCGGTGGCGGCGACGACACGACCAACCAGTGCAAGCAGGGCGAGGTCTGGGACAAGGAAAAGCAGAAATGCGTGGTTCCCGGCCAGGGCAAGCTGGACGACGACAGCATCTATGAAGCCGGCCGCGACCTCGCCATGCATGGCCGTTTCGGCGAGGCGATCACGGTGCTCAGTTTCGCGGCCGACAAGTCCGATCCGCGCATCCTCAACTATCTCGGCTATTCGCACCGGATGCAGGGGCGGGTGCTGGTCGGCCTCGGTTACTATCAGGAAGCGCTGCGCGCCAACCCCGACTACACGCTGGTCCGCGAGTACATGGGCGAAGCCCATCTCCAGCTGGGCGATGTCGCGTCGGCGCGCGAGCAACTCGGCGAAATAGAGAAGCGCTGCGGCAAGGGCTGCGAGGAATACGTGATGCTGTCCGAGCGGATCGACGCCTATCTCAAGGGCTGAACCTGTCGGACCTTATGACGAAGCGGCCGCCGCTGGCGGCCGTTTTCGTTCGATCTATGCGTCTGCCCTGGACAGGCGAACGATCATGCCGTCAGGTTCATCGGTCAGCAGCCAGATCGAGCCGTCCGGTGCGATGTTGACGTCCCTGATCCGGCCGAACTCGCCGTCGAGGAAGCGTTCCTCGCCAGTAATCTTGCCTGTGTCGTCGCGGTCGAGACGCGACACCAACTGGAACTTCAGCGCGCCGACCAGCAGGTCGCCCGTCCATTCCGGGAACATGGCGCCGTCATAGACGGCGAGGCCCGAAGGCGCGATCGACGGATCCCAGTAGTGCAGCGGCTGCTCGTAGCCCGACGCCTGAGTGCCCTGGCCGATCCTGTCGCCGCCATAGGTGAGGCCATAGGAGATCACCGGCCATCCATAGTTCCTGCCCGCCCGCGGCGCATTCACCTCGTCGCCACCCATGGCGCCATGTTCCACAGTGAGAAGGCCGCCGGTGATCGGATCGTAGGCCGCGCCTTGCGGGTTGCGGTGGCCCTTCGACCATATCTCGGGCTTATGCGCCGAGCCGTCGGGCGAGGGGTTGTCGGCCGGGATCGACCCGTCGGCGTTGATGCGAAGCACGGCGCCGGCATGGTCGTCCGGCGCCTGCGCGCGCGGACCGTCGCCGCGATCGCCGGTGGTGATGAACAATGTGCCATCCGGCGCGAAGACAAGCCGCGACCCGAAATGCTGGCGGGTGCGGGTCTTCTTCTCCATGGAAAAGACGACCGACACATCTTCCAGAGCCGGTGCTTGCGCCGAACCCCCGAGTTTCGCTCGCGCTACCGCCGTTCCGGCTCCGTCGCCGCCTGGTTCGGAGAAGGAGAAGAAGATCGTCCGCGACGTTGCGAAGTCCGGCGCGGCGACGACGTCGAGGAGGCCTCCCTGACCGCGAGCCGAGACCTCCGGAACGCCGGCGACCGGCTCTGACAGTTCCAGGTCGCGCGAGAGGATCCTCATCGAACCGCCGCGCTCCGTGACGACCGCCGTCCCGTCCGGCAGGAAATCGAGTCCCCACGGGTTGCGGAGACCGTCAGCGACGATGCTGGCCCGCAGCTTCACCAGATCGGTCTGGATGATGCGATCCTCGGCTGCGGCCGGTGCGATAGCGGCTGGGAGGGCGATGAGCCCGGCAAGGGCAATATAGGAATATCTCATCCAGCCGATATGGGAGCCTTCGCACGGCAGGCAACCGCCGCCAGCCGTGACAGGCCCAACTTCTCGTCTATCCTCGTTCACAAGCAGGTGAGCGATTCGCGGGACATGCGGGGCGACAACGACAATCCGGCCGCAGGCGGTGAGGTCTTCAGGCCATCGCCTGTCGCGCTGCTCCTGCCGGTGGCCGTCATCGCCGCCGGCTACCTCGCGCTTTTCGCCTGGCTCTACCTCTCGGACCGGTCGGCGGGGGCGATCGCGCGGCTATGCTTGGTCGTGCTGTCCCTTGGCGTACCCTTCCTCGTCGCCCATGCCCTGCTGCGCGTCGCTACGATCCGCGTCCAGCTTCTGCCGCATGCGATCCTGGCGCATACCGGATTTCCGCGAGGCCGCGCCCACGAGATCCCCTACGGGATGATGCGCGGTCTTGTCGTTCGCCGCAGTCTTGCCGGACGGATGCTCGGAGGCGGAACGCTGACCATCCTCATGGCAGATGGCGTGAAGCTGGCCATTCCGGACTTGCGCGACCCCGATGCGGTCGTGCGGGGGATCGAGGAAAAGATCGCCGCCGAACCGCCGAAAATCGAGGCAGAAGGCCGCAGGACGGCCATTTCAGCGCATTTTTGACGTGTAATCCGGGCGCTGCGTCGCTATATTGACCGGCGTTGTGTTGAACGGTTCCGTTGGCGCCTGCCGCCGGACCGTTTTCTTTTTTTGTCTTGCGACGGCCGAAGCGGCCATGCGGACAACAAGGGAATACCGGGAAAGGACAAGAAAAATGAACAAGGTGCCGATGACGGCAAACGGGTTCGAGACGCTGAAGGAAGAGCTGCGCTGGCGCCAGCAGGAAGAGCGGCCGCGCATCATCGAAGCGATCTCCGAGGCACGTTCGCACGGCGACCTTTCCGAGAACGCGGAATACCATGCCGCCAAGGAGTCGCAGAGCCTGAACGAGGGCCGCGTCGCCGAGCTGGAAGACATGATTGCGCGCGCCGAGGTGATCGATGTGTCGAAGCTCTCCGGCGACAAGATCAAGTTCGGCGCGACCGTCGTGCTGGTCGACGAGGACACCGAGCAGAAGAAGACCTACCAGATCGTCGGCGACCAGGAGGCCGACGTGAAGTCCGGCCGCATCTCCATCTCGTCGCCGATTGCGCGCGCGCTCATCGGCAAGGGCGTCGGCGAATCCGTCGAGGTCAACGCGCCGGGTGGGGCGCGCGGCTACGAGATCGTCAAGGTGCAGTGGCTGTAGGGACGGCTTCGGCGGCGCCGAAGTCTGTCTAACTGCCTACCGGAACCATGACGCGGTCGACGGCGGCGAGGACCTTGCCGGCGTCGAGCAGCTCCAGGCAGTTCATGTGGCCGAGCGGGCAGATGCGCTTGTGGCAGGGCGAGCAGTCGATCCCGAGCCAGACGGTTTCCGCCCGCGGCGAAAGCGGCGGCGTGTTGGCCGGCGAGGTCGAGCCGTAGACCGCGACCAGCGGCGTGCCGACGGCCGCCGCGACATGCATCAGACCGCTGTCGTTGCAGACTGCGAGTTCGGCGCCGGCGATCAGGTCGATCGCATCTTCCAGCATCGTCTTTCCAGCCAGATCGATCGCGCCGTCGACCAGACGGGCGATGTCGGCGGTGGTGCCGGCTTCATTGGGTGAGCCCAGCAGAACGATCGTGAGGCCGCGCGTGGAAAGTTCCCTGGCGAGCTGCGCGTAGCGCTCCGCCGGCCACCGCTTTGCCGGACCGAATTCCGCGCCCGGCATGAGCGTCGCATAGCGTTGACCCGAGAGGCCGAACCCGGCGAGGAGCGCGGCCTGGTTTGCTCCATCGACGGACAGGCGCGGCGGCGCGAACGTGCCGCCTTCGGCCAAGGCGAAGAAGGCATGGGCTGTCCGGCGCTTCGTCTCCTCCGGCAGGGGAACGATGGTGTTCAGAAGGCCGTAGCGCATCTCGCGCAGATGGCCGACGCGGACGGGGATGCGTGCGAAGAAGGGCACGAGAGCCGACTTCCAGCTGCCCGGCATGACATAGGCGCGGTCGTAGCGCCCGGCGAGCGCGCGGCCGATGCGCCAGCGCTCGGCGAGACCGAGCTTGCGGCGCTGGAAAGGCGTTTCCAGCCGCGCCCTCACTTCCGGCATGCGTCGAACCAGCGGTCCGGCCCAGGCCGGCGCCATCACGTCGATCGCGGCGTCGGGCCAGCGCTGCTTCAGCGCCGAGAACAGGCACTGCGCCATGACCATGTCGCCAACCCAGCTCGGGCCGATCACGAGGATCGATGGAGCTTCAGCCATTCGACATAGTCCCTGACGCCGGTCCGCACGTCGCGAAAGGCGCCGCCATAGCCGGCCTCGCGCAGCCGCGAGAGGTCGGCGCGCGTGAAGCTCTGGTAGCGGCCCTTGAGATGTTCGGGGAAATCGACGAACTCGATCTCGCCCCTGCCCAGGCCTTCGATCACCGCCTCCGCCACCGTTCGGAAAGGTTCGGCGCGGCCGGTGCCGCAGTTGAAGATGCCGCTCGCCCCCTTGTCCCACAGCCAGAGATTGACCGCGGCGACGTCGGCGACGTGGACGAAGTCGCGGCTCTGCTCGCCTGGCCCGTATCCGTCATGTGCGCCGAACAGCTTGGGGTTCCTGCCGTCACGGACCTGGTTGAAGAGGTGGAAGGCGACCGACGCCATGTCGCCCTTGTGATCCTCGCGCGGGCCGTAGACGTTGAAGTAGCGAAGCCCGGCGACGGGCGGGTGCTCGGTCGGCAGCACGTTGCGACGTACGTAGTCGTCGAACAGCTTCTTGGAATAGCCGTAGACGTTGAGCGGCCGTTCCAGCGCCGGCTCCTCGCGGAACTCGGCGCTCCCGCCATACACGGCAGCCGACGAGGCGTAGAAGAACGGCACGCGACGCTCGAGGCAGAAATGCAGCAGCGCCTTCGAATAGGTGAAGTTGGTCGCCATCATCATGCGCCCGTTCCACTCGGTCGTGGTCGAGCAGGCGCCCTGATGGAAGACCACGTCGACACGGCCGAGCGTGCCGTTTTCCAGCCGGTCGAGAAACGCGTCCCTGTCCTCGTAGTCTGCAATGGAAAGATCGGCGAGATTGCGGAACTTGGTGCCGTCGGTCAGGTCGTCGACGACCAATATGTCGTCGCGGCCTGCCGCGTTGAGCGCCGCGACGATGTTGCTGCCGATCATGCCGGCACCACCCGTCACCACGATCATCCGGTTCTCCCGCTGCCACGCGCCGCGCCGTTATAGAGAGCGTGTCCGCGACTGTCGACTGCGCGCCGGCCCTTCGGTTGCGCGTGGCCGCGTTGCGGTATATCGCGATGGCCGTGAACCAGAACCAGCCTCCTGAACCGCCCGCAGCCGGACCGATCGCCAATGTCGCGCTCGGCTTTGCCGGCGCGCATGTGCTGGTGGTCGGCGACCTGATCCTCGACCGCTTCATCCATGGCGCCATCGAGCGCATCTCGCCCGAGGCGCCGATCCCCGTCCTGCATGGACGCGGCGAGACTTCGGCGCTCGGCGGCGCCGGCAACGTGGTCGCCAACATCGTGTCGCTCGGTGGCACGGCTTCCGTCGTCTCTGCGCTAGGCGACGACCCGGCCGGCCGTGACGTGCGCGCCAGGTTCGAGGCCATTGGCGTCGCGACATCCAGCCTTGTCGTCTCCGTGGAGCGCCGGACTTCCTGCAAGAGCCGCTTCTCGGCGCTGAACCAGCAGGTGCTGCGCTACGACGAGGAGGAAGTAAGGGCGCTTTCCAAGGCCGAGCGCGGAGGCCTGCTTGCAGCCTTCGCTGCCGCCGTTCCGAAGGCAAGCGTGGTCATCCTTTCCGACTACGGCAAGGGCGTGCTCCTTGACGGCGTGGCCGCCGAGCTGATCGCGATTGCCGTTCAGGCCGGCAAGCCTGTGCTGGTCGATCCCAAGGGCCGGGACTTCTCGCGTTACCGCGGTGCCACCGCCGTGACGCCCAACCGCAAGGAACTCGGCGAGGCGGTCGGCCGCGACGTCGCCTCGGACGAGGAGGTTGAAAAGGCGGCGCGCGAACTGATCGAGACGCATGGCTTCGCATTCCTTCTCGCGACGCGCAGCGAAAAGGGCATGAGCGTGGTGGACGCCGTCGGCGCCCGGCATATCGCTACCGTGGCCCGCGAAGTGTTCGACGTCTCGGGCGCCGGCGACACGGTTGTCGCCTCGTTCGCGCTGGCGCTCGCCGCCGGTCTCGACCGCCAGTCGGCCGCCGAGATCGCCAATGCTGCCGCGGGTGTCGTGGTCGGGAAGCGCGGCACGGCGCAACTGACAGCGGACGAACTGTCGGCCGCGCTTTCGCTGTCGCACGATCCCGCCCGCACGTCGCATGCCGTGGTCGGGCGTGACGCGGCCGAGCGGATCGTCGCTGCCTGGCGGCGCGAGGGTCTCAAAGTCGGCTTCACGAACGGTTGCTTCGACATCCTGCATGCCGGGCATGCATCGCTGCTGCAGGGTGCCCGCGCCGCCTGCGACCGGCTGGTTGTGGGCCTCAACGATGACGCCTCGGTGCGACGCCTCAAGGGCGAGGCGCGGCCGGTCAACTCCGAACAGGACCGGGCGTTCCTCCTGTCTGCGCTGGCGGCGGTCGACATCGTCGTGCCGTTCCACGAGGACACACCGCTCGATCTCATCACACGGCTGAAACCCGACGTGCTGGTGAAGGGTGCGGACTACACCGTGGAGACGGTGGTCGGCGCCGACGTCGTGATCGGCAATGGCGGCAAGGTGCTGCTTATCGATCTGGTGCGCGATAAGAGTACGACGGCCACGATCCGCAAGCTGCAGGCGGCCCGTGCCGCGCCGGTCGCATAGGGGCAATCATGTCGGCACTGAACGATTACCTGGCACGCTCGGCCGATGCGCTCGCGGCGATGGCCGCGCACGATCTCACGCCACGCATGGACGCCTCGGTCGACGCGATCGTCAGGGCGCTTGCCGTCGGCAAGCCTCTGCTCGTCTGCGGCAATGGGGGCTCGGCCGCCGACGCGATCCACATCGCCGGTGAGCTGGTCGGGCGTTTCCTGAAGAACCGCAAGGCCTACAACGTCATCGCGCTGTCGGCGAATGCCGGCGTGCTGACCGCGTGGGGCAACGACCACGGCTTCGACACGGTCTATTCGAGGCAGGTCGAGGCGCATGGCTGCGAAGGCGCGGTGCTCCTCGCGATCTCGACCAGCGGCAACTCGCCCAACATCCTGCTTGCCGCCGAACAGGCGCGGGCGACGGGCATGACGGTCATCGGCCTGACGGGAGAAGGCGGGGGCAAGCTCGCGGCGCTCTGCGACATCCTGCTCGACGTGCCATCCCGCTATACGCCGATCATCCAGCAGGGCCACCTCGCGCTCTACCATCACCTGTGCGAACGGGTCGAGGCGCGGCTTGCCGATGGCTGACGTCGGCGGGTCCGGCGCCGCCCATTTCCAGTTCCTGGCCGAACCCGGCCTCTGGATCCAGCGCCTGGCCGATCTCAAACCTTTCATGGGTCGCCCGGCGCTGTTCCTCGACCGTGACGGAACGATCAACGTCGACACCGGCTATCTGGGTGATCCCGCCGTCGTCGAACTGTTGCCCGACATCCTTCCGGTCATCCGGTCGGCGAATGCGGCCGGCATTCCCGTGGTCATCGTCACCAACCAGTCCGGTATCGCGCGCGGGCTGATCGGCTGGCTGGACTTCGCCGCCGTCAACGACCGTGTGATCGAGCTCCTGCGCGCACAAGGCTGCTTCGTGGCCATGGTGCTGGCCTGCGCCTACCACGAGGCAGGAAAGCCGCCGCTCGACGTAGCTGACCATCCGATGCGCAAGCCCAACCCCGGCATGCTGATCGAGGCGGCTGAAGTCGGCGGTTTCGACCTGACGCGCTCGATCATGGCCGGCGACAAGGTGTCCGACATGGAAGCGGGCAGGAGGGCCGGTCTGAGCCGGCTCTTTCTCTTCGGCGATGATGCGTTGCCGAGCGGTTCTGTGCGGGCAGACCGAGCGAGCATCGTGGCGGCGGTCGCCGAATTGGTGGCGCCCTAGTCTGCCCTTGCCATGCCGCTGGCGATATCGACCAGCCCGTCGTCCTTGACCTGCCGGATGGTAAGCGCGGTACGAACGGTGTCGACGTTCGGCGTCGACGTGAGCGTTTCGATGACGAAGGTCTGGAACGTGCCGAGGTCGGTCGCCACGCAGTGCAGCAGGAAGTCGGAATCGCCCGACACCATCCAGGCCTTTCGGACGATCGGCCAGCCGCGCGTGAGCTCGGCGAAGGCACGCAGTTCCGCGTCGGACTGGTGGTGCAGGCCGATCTGGCAGAAGGCGACGACCTCGAAGCCGAGCATCGGGCCGGCGAGCGTCGCGCGATAGCCCGTGATAACACCGGCCTGTTCGAGCCGCTTGACCCGCCGGAGGCAGGGCGGTGCCGAAATACCGACCCGCCGCGACAGCTCGATGTTGGTGATGCGGCCCTCGTCCTGCAACTCGCGCAGGATCTTCCAGTCGATGGCGTCGAGATCGGCCTTGAGCGGCATGCGTCGGTCCGGAAAGCGGCGGGGGAGTCGTGTCGCGCCCATCCTTAGTGGCAGAATCGCCGCAGGGAAACCGGGACCAGGCTTTTGCGGCCCCGACGATCCACGCGGCTGTGCGTAAGGGGCTTGCGGCCTTGCACAAGCGGGGGGCTGAACCTTAGATCAGGGCATGACGGGCGGTGTCGTTGACGCTGCCCCTTTTCGCTTTCTTGCAAGGAAGGTCTTCGCCGTGGCAACGAAGCACGCGCCAGTCCTCATCATCGGCTCGGGGCCGGCCGGGTACACCGCCGCCATCTATGCGGCGCGTGCCATGCTGAAACCGATGCTCGTCGCCGGCATGCAGCAGGGCGGCCAGCTGATGATCACTACCGATGTAGAGAATTATCCCGGTTTCGCCGAGCCCATCATGGGTCCCTGGCTCATGGAGCAGATGCTGAAACAGGCCGAGCATGTCGGCACCGACATCATCAGCGACATCATCGTGTCGGTCGACCTGAAGGTAAGGCCGTTCCGCGCCGTCGGCGATTCCGGCACCGTCTACACGGCGGACGCGCTGATCGTCGCCACCGGCGCACAGGCGAAATGGCTCGGCATTCCGGGAGAGGAGACCTTCAAGGGCTTCGGCGTCTCGGCCTGCGCGACCTGCGACGGCTTCTTCTACCGCGGCAAGGAGGTCGTGGTGATCGGCGGCGGCAATTCCGCGGTCGAGGAGGCGCTTTACCTCTCCAACCTCGCGAAGCATGTGACGGTCATTCACCGGCGCGGCGAGTTCAAGGCGGAGCGGATCCTGCAGCAGCGGCTTTTCGCCAAGCCGAACGTGACGGTCATGTGGGACACCGTCGTCGACGAGGTCACCGGCGTGCCCGGCAAGCTGCCTCTGCCGCCGACCGCGACCGGCCTCCGCCTGCGCGACGTCAAGAGCGGCACCGTGCGCGACTTTTCGACCGACGGTGTGTTCGTGGCGATCGGTCACGCACCGGCCGTGGAACTGTTCGTCGGCCAGTTGAAGCAGAAGCCGAACGGTTATCTCTGGACCGAGCCGAATTCGACGAAGACCAACATTCCCGGCGTGTTCGCGGCCGGCGACGTCACCGACGACATCTATCGTCAGGCGGTGACGGCGGCCGGACTCGGCTGCATGGCGGCGCTGGAATCGGAAAAATATCTGGCCGGCATCGAGATGCATCGCGAGGCTGCGGAGTAATTTGCGGGTTCCGCGACGCGGCAACCCGACGTAGAAGCGCCGACAATAAGAGGGGAACCTATGGCGCTCGACTGGGACAAGCTACGCGTGTTTCACGCCGCGGCTGAAGCCGGGTCGTTCACGCACGCCGCGGAGACGCTGAGGCTCTCGCAGTCGGCGATCTCGCGCCAGGTGAGCGCGCTGGAGCACGACGTCGGCGTGCCGCTTTTCCACCGCCATGCACGCGGGCTGGTGCTGACCGAGCAGGGCGAGATGCTCTACCGGACGGCGCACGACGTGCTGATGAAGCTCGAGCACATCAAGACGCGGCTGACCGAGCAGAAGGACCAGCCGTCAGGACTGCTGCGGGTTACGACGACTGTCGGTCTCGGCGCCGGCTGGCTGACCGAGCGCATCCCGGAATTCCTGGAGCTCTATCCCGACATCCAGCTCCAGCTGATCCTCGCCAACGAGGAACTGGACCTCACCATGCGGCAGGCGGACTGCGCGATCCGGCTGCGCCAGCCGCAGCAGCCCGACCTGATCCAGCGCCGGCTGTTCACGGTGCATTTCCACCTCTATGCCGCACCGTCCTACGTCAACAAGCACGGCCGCCCGTCGTCGATAGGCGATCTGAAGAACCACCGGATCGTCACCTTCGGCGAGCCCGTTCCGCCGCATCTGTCGGAACTGAACTGGCTGGAGACGGTCGGCGATTTCGAGGGCGGCAAGCGCGTGGCGACGCTGCAGATCAACGATATCCTGTCGGTCAAGCGTGCCGTCCAGCGCGGCGCCGGCATCGCCATGCTGCCGGACTACATCGTCGACAAGGAAGCAGGGCTCCTTCAACTTCTGCCTGAAACGGAAGTGCCGTCCTTCGATACGTATTTCGCCTATCCGGAGGCGATGAAGAACCAGGCGAAGCTGCATGTCTTCCGCGATTTCGTCTTCGCCAAGGCCCGCAGCTGGGCCTACTGACGATCTGCCGTTCGCAGTCGAGTGCGCGGTCGGGTAATGTCCATCGATCGCACGCTGCCGAGACCTTAGGCGAATGCTGCCTCAGTCTTGGGCGAGCTGACAAGCCGACCATTCCGCGACAGGACTGGCCGAAATCGTGGAGTTCCCGCGGATTTTCTGGACCTATGCTCTTGGCCCAGGGATTGGGCCACAGGCCCGATTTTTCTGCATAGGTGCGATGCAAAAGACCTGCTTGTTATTCCGGCAGCAGGAGCCCATATCTTGATCATTCTCTGGCGCGTTCCTCCTCCCATTAGCGCCGGGGAGTGTTCCCCTCTGGAGGTTTAGCCCTTACGGGCACTTCCAATCAAACTTAGCCGGATCATTTGATCCGGCTTTTTTGTGTCTTCTGGTCTGATTTCGACGTGTTCTGGTCTGGGGCGTGACGCGTAACAGTCACATGTAACCCCCGGTAACCTGTCGCCCGCTGCGGGCGAAACATAGTCTTGCAGACAGGACGCGGCGTGGTTCGTGCGGCGATGGGGGCATCGGCGCTCGACCCGGGCTCAGGCAACCGCCGCGTCCGGCACCTTCCCGATTGCCGGTACCTCCCCGGCAGCCGTGCGGCGGACCTGCCGTTCCGTGATGCGGAGCGGACCCGCGCGAGCGGCGTCCGGACCACCCCCCGGGCGCCGCTTCGTCATCGTCTAGATCACATGTAGAGCCTGGCGGGGTCCATGCCGGCATAGAGCGCGGCGACCTGCTCGCCGTAGCCGTTGAACAGCAGCGTCGGCACCGTCTCGCCCGTATGAAGCACGCGCTCCTGCGCCTGGCTCCACCGCGGGTGCGAGACCTCGGGGTTCACGTTCGCCCAGAAGCCGTATTCGCTCGGCTGGATCGCTTCCCAGAGGCCGACCGGCTGCTCCTCGACGAAGTCGATCTTTACGATCGACTTGATGGACTTGAAACCGTACTTCCAGGGCAAGGCCAGCCTCAGTGGCGCGCCGAATTGCTTGGCGAGCGGCTTGTCGTAGGCGCCGGTCACCATGAAGGCGAGGTCGTTGGTCGCTTCCGCCATCGTCAGGCCCTCAACATACGGCCAGGGGTAGACGAACGAGTTCTGCCCGGGCGCCATGTCCGGGTTCAGGAACGTTTCGAAACGCACGAACTTCGCGGAAGCCAGCGGCTTCGCATAGTCGACAAGCGCTTTCAGCGGAAAACCGGCCCAAGGGATGGTCATCGACCAGGCTTCGACGCAGCGATGGCGGTAGAGCCGGGTCTCAAGCGGAAACGCGCGGATCAGGTCGTCGATGGCCACCGTCTTCGGCGTCTCGACCAGTCCGCCGATCTGCACCTCCCACGGCCGCGTTTTCAGCTGCTGGGCGGCGTCGGCGATCTCCTTGTACGTGCCGTACTCGTAGAAGTTGTTGTAGTTGAGGTTGATTTCTTCCGGCGTCAGCGTCCGGTCGAGCACGTAGTTCCCGTTCTTCGCCGCCGGATAGAGGTCGGCAGTCGGGTCGGCCTCCTGGGCCCATGCCACACCGGTCCCGAGGCCGCCGAGCGTCGCTGCACCGAGGCCGAGGCCCTTCAGGATGGCGCGGCGGTTGAGAAAGGCGGATTCCGGCGTCGCCTCCCGTTCGGGGATTGCCCATGAAGGTCTGGAGACGATGAAAGCCATGGCTGTTCTCCCGCGTCGTGCGATGCAGCACGCTATTTTGCCGGCGGGCGATTTCCTATGCGCCCGCCATCACATTCGCGTGCCGCCGCCATCCTGTTACGCCGGGGCGGATCGAAAAGTTTCTCAGGCCGCCTTGCCCGCCATGTTCATCACTTCGTCGGCCAGTCGGCCGGTCAGTTCGGCCATGTGGTCGAACCTGGCGGTATAGCTGGCGACGCCGGCGGTCGCGGACCTGAGTTCGACGATAAGGTTGCCGATCTCCGATTGCGGCATCATGGCCTCGACGACGTCCCAGCCGTCCCAGCCCGGCCGGGCGTCGAATCCGAGGATCTGGCCCCGGCGCTGCGGGACGATCGCCGTGACCCGTGCCGTCGCGTCCGAGGGCGTGGCGATCTCGACCTTCATGACCGGCTCCAGCAATACGGGCGAGCAGGCCGCCATGCCTTCCTTCATCGCCAGCTTGGCGGCCATCTGGAACGCCATGTCCGAGGAATCGACCGCGTGGTACGAGCCGTCCGAGAGATTCACCCCGATGTCGACCACCGGAAAGCCGAGCGGGCCGGCCTTCAGGTAGTCGCGCGCGCCGGCTTCGACGGACTGGATGTAGCCGCGCGGCACGACGCCGCCGGTGATCGTGTCCGTGAACTGGAAACCGCTGCCACGCGGCAGCGGCTTGATGTCCAGCACCACGTCGCCGAACTGGCCGTGGCCGCCCGACTGCTTCTTGTGGCGACCGCGCTGGCTGACCGACTTCCGGATGGTCTCGCGGTAGGGGACTGCGGGCGCATGGCTCTCGACCGGGATCTGGTTGCGCCCTTCCAGCCGCTCGACGACGACGCGCAGGTGCATCTCGCCATGGCCGGAGACGATCGTCTCGCCCGTGTCCTGGTTGTGGGTCATGCCGAGCGACGGGTCCTCGTCGGCCATGCGATGCAGCGCGGCCGACAGTTTGACTTCGTCCTTGCGTTCGCGGGGCCTGAGCGCAATCAGGTAGACAGGCGACGGCGGCTCGAGCGCGGCCAGCGCCGCAACGCCACCCTTCTTCGCGGACAGGGTATCGCCGGTCCGGACATCGTCCAGCTTGCCCAGCGCGACGGTTTCACCCGCTGTCGCGGAGGATATCTTCGCCTGGTCCTTGCCCATCATCCGGTAGATGCCGGAGACGCGCGCCGTCCGCCCGTCGCTCAGCACGAGTTCCTGCCCGTCGGCGACGGAGCCCGACAGCACGCGGGCGATCGAAAGCTTGCCGCCATGCGCCGTGTGCGAGGTCTTCATCACCTGCGCCACCAGTTGGTCGCCGTCGGCGACGCCGAGCCGCTTCCTCGTCGAGGCCACGTCGGGCGCGTCGTGCCGAATGGCCTTGAGAAGCCGCAGCACACCGTTGCCCTTCTCGGCCGTGCCGATCAGCACCGGCGTCACCGAGCCGTCGCGCAGGTCGGCCGCGAGGTCGTCGAAGACCTCGTCTTTCGGCGGGTCGATTTCCTCCAGCAGTTGTTCCATCAGGTGGTCGTCGTGGTCGGCAAGCGTCTCCAGCATCGAGAAGCGGGCTTCCAGCTCGCGCGCCTTGTCGTCGCTGGGGATGTCGGCGACCTCGCTCGCAGCGTATTCGCGCCAGATGTAGGCGCGCTCCAGCGCGAGGTCGATCGAGCCGATCACCGTGCCATCCTTGCGCAGCGGTATCTGGCGCAGCAGCAGGCGGCTGGCCGATGCGGGCTGCAGCAGCTTCAGCACGTCGCGCACGCCTGCCGATGTGCGGTCGATCTTGTTGAGGAACAGCATGCGCGGCACGCCGGCCTCGTCCAGCTTGCGCAGGATCAGCTGGAGCGCCGGAATCTTCTTCTCGTCGGCCTCGGCGACGACGACCGCGAGGTCGCATGCCGCCAGCACCGGGTCGGCCTCGAAGGCGAACTCGATCGAGCCGGGGCAATCGACGAAGGTCAGGCTCTCGCCCATGAATTCGGTGGTGGCGACGGTTGCCTCGACGCTCATCTGGTGGGCGCGCGCCTCCGGCGAGAAATCGCCGACCGTGGAGCCTGAAGCGACGGCGCTCTGGCGAGGGATCGCGCCCGTTCGGGCCAGTATCGCTTCGAGAAGTGTCGTCTTACCGCTTGCGAAGGGACCGACAATGGCAATGCATTTCGGTCCCGAAAGCCTTCCTCCGGCGCGTTTTCCCATGATCCTTGGCCTTTCCTCTCACGTTTCCCCGCGGGTCGTTGCCCAAGGTTTGTGTGAGCGGCGGCCGGCCTGCGGCCGTCGCATGGCCGAGACGGCTCTCAAGGCCGCTCGAAGGCCATGGGTGTATCGAAACACGCGGCGTCGCGGGTGGCAAGGGTTTGCAGAGATCGTGGCGTGGTCCGGCGGGCCAGCCAACGCCGGTGGACCACAGGTTGAGCTTGCCGTCTACGGAGATTAGGCCATTCTCCCCGGATCGTTGCAAAGGAGATGCCCTTGAAGATCACCGCTTGCGGCAGCGCGCCGACCAAGGCCGCGCCGGACAGCTATTTCACCGGCCGCGTTCTGCAGATGCCGATCAACGAGGCGCCGGCCCCGGCGCGGCTCAGGGCACTCAGCGTCTCGTTCGAGCCTGGCGCCCGGACCGCGTGGCACACGCATCCGCTCGGGCAGACGCTGTTCGTGACGGCCGGCGCGGGGCTGGTCCAGGTCTGGGGTCAGCCGGTCCAGAAGATACGCGCAGGCGACACCGTCTGGTTCGAGCCCGGCGAGAAGCACTGGCACGGCGCCGCGCCGGACGTCGCCATGACCCACATCGCCATGCAGGAGGCGCTGGACGGCGTCACCGCCGACTGGATGGAAAAGGTCTCGGACGAACAGTACCGCGGCTGAGCGGCCCGGAAAGACGAAGTCCAGCCCGTAACGACGAAGCCCGGCAACGCGGCCGGGCTTCGGAAGTTCAGTTCAGGCAGTTCCGGTCTACGTCAGCGAGCCCGTGAAGCGCTGGATGCGCGTGCAGGCCTCCTCGAGCATCGCCTCCGATGTCGCGTAGGAAATGCGGAAGTTCGGCCCCAGCCCGAAGGCCGAGCCGTGCACGACGGCCACGCCTTCCTGCTCCAACAGCTCCGAGACGAAGTCGGCGTCGTTGGCGATGACCTTGCCCGACCTGGCCTTGCGGCCGATCGTGCCCTCGCAGGACGGATAGACATAGAAGGCACCCTCGGGCGACGGGCAGGTCAGGCCCCGCGCCTGGTTCAGCATCGACACGACGAGGTCGCGGCGCGCCTGGAAGATCGCCTTGTTGCGGTGCACGAAGTCCTGCGGGCCGTTGAGCGCCTCGACCGACGCCCACTGGGCGATCGTGCAGGCGCCTGACGTCTGCTGGCCCTGGATCATGTCCATCGCCTTGATGAGCGCCACCGGACCGGCCGCGTATCCGATACGCCAACCGGTCATGGCATAGGCCTTGGACACGCCGTTCATGGTCAGCGTCCGGTCATAAAGCGCCGGCTCGACCTCGGCGATCGTCTTGAAGACAAAGTCGCCATAGGTCAGGTGCTCGTACATGTCGTCGGTCAGCGTCCAGACGTGCGGATGCCGCATCAGCACGTCGGCCAGAGCGCGCAGTTCCGCCTCGGTGTAGGCTGCGCCCGACGGATTGGACGGCGAATTCATCACCAGCCACTTGGTCTTCGGCGTGATCGCCTTCTCCAGCGCTTCGGCGCTCAGCTTGAAGCCGTTGGCGATCGTCGTCGGGGCGAACACGGACGTGCCGCCGCAGATGGCCACCATTTCCGGATAGCTCACCCAGTAGGGCGTCGGGATGACGACTTCGTCGCCGGGGTTCAGCGTCGCCATGAAGGCGTTGAACAGGATCTGCTTGCCGCCGGTGCCGACAATCGTCTGCTCGGGCTTGTAGGTCAGGTTGTTCTCGCGCTTGAACTTGGCAGCGATGGCCTCGCGCAGTGGAGCGATGCCGGAGACCGGCGGATACTTCGTCTCGCCGCGCCTGATTGCGGCGATCGCCGCATCCTTGACGTTGTCGGGCGTATCGAAGTCGGGCTCGCCCGCGCCGAGCCCGATAACGTCGCGGCCCTGCGCTTTCAGCTCGCGCGCCTTCTGGCTGACCGCGATGGTCGCGGAAGGCTTCACGCGCGAGAGGCTGTCGGCAAGGAACGCCATGGTCCCGTCTCCTGGGATTTGTCTGAAAGTGCGCCGTCGTGGCGCGCCACCCTTTTGAAGGCGCGCCTTAATGTCGGATCGCAAGCGAATCCGCAAGGCTCATGCGCGCCGTTAAGGCACGATAAAGCCTTGCGTGGCAGGGTCGGCGGACAAGTCTGACAGAGCGGAGACGTCCCCTGTCGCGCAGCGTAGGGCTCGCCCATATCATCCGGCAGAACGACGGCACGGCAACCGGCGTGTGGGGCGTCTTTACACTTCGCTCCGCGTTCCAGCCGATCTTCGCCTTCCGGAACGGCAGGTTGGAACTCGAAGCATTCGAAGGGCTGATCCGTCCCTTCCGGAACGGCGAATCCGTGGCTCCCGGCGTGTTCTTCGGACTCGTCCCTCCGGCAGACCGCCTGCATGTCGAGACGCTGGCGCGAACGCTCCACCTCCTCAATGCCGCCTCATGCCTTCCCGAGGGCGTGACGGTGTTCGTCAACTTCGACCCGTCCGTCTTCGTCGAGCGCGCGGTTGCCGACGGTGCGCTGCGCGACATGCGCCTCGTGCTCCACGAGGCCGGGCTCGATCCGGCCCGCATAGTCTGCGAGGTGACGGAGCAGAAGTCGGCGTCGGAGGAAGCGCTGCGCGCGTTTGTCGATGCGCTGAAGAACCATGGGTTCCGCATCGCGGTCGATGACTATGGCGCGGACGAATCCGACATCGGCCGCATCAAGAGCCTCAAGCCGGACATCGTGAAGTTCGACGCGCACTGGATCACCCGGCTGATGGAATCAGGCCCCGGTTTCGGGCTGCTTTCGGCGATGGTCGCGAACTTCGCGGCCCAGGGAATACGAACCGTCTTCGAGGGCATCGAGGAGGGCTGGCAACTCGAACTCGCCGAACGGGCCGGCGCCGATCTCGTTCAAGGCTACGTGATCGCCCGGCCGATCCTGGTTCCCGGCGACTTCAGGCAGTTCGGCGGACCCGCTGCGCCGACACGCCCTGCGCAGCCCGGATTGCCCACGCCTGAAGACGTGTTGCCCGTTCATGGAGCCGTGCACAAGCGCCAGCGCGCCTTCGGGCGAAGGGTTCAGGGCCCATGAGCCGAAAGACGCAGCAGCCGAGGCCGGGTGATCCGCGCGTGCTTCTCGACGAGGTCGGCATCGCCTCTGTCGTGTGGAACCGGTTCAGACTGAAAACCGCATTCCAGCTCGCCTACCGGCATGAAACCGGCCGCCTGCGACCGTTCGCGGTGGAGGGCAGGGCGCTGCCCTGCCTCGACGGGGTGGCGATCGCGCCGGCTCTCTTCGGCCCGGCCGTGCCGCCGGAAGACAAGCCGCTTCTTGCGCGTCTCGAGCGCGCGATGCACGTCGAAAACCTGGGTAGCGCCGCCGCCACCGATCTCGTGCTCTTCCTTGATTATCCCGCCGACATGGGCGAGCGCATCGACATCGCAGCCGAGGCGCGGGACCTCGTCGACCGCATCGACGCCGCCGGCCTCGATGCCGGGCAGGTCGTCTGGATGATCGCTGCAGAGGCGGGGACTGACGCCGCCGAAATGCGGTTCCTCGCGGACGCGATCCGCAACGAGGGCATGTCGGTCGGGCTGGACGAAAACGGTCCGCTCTTCTCGGCGCCGGAGGTCTACGCGGCGCTGTCGCCCAGCTTCGTGCGGGTGGGCTCGGCGCGACTGGCGAATGGCGGCCCCCCGGAAATGACCGGTCTGATGCGCGCGCTGTTCGGCGTGTTGCGTTCGCGCGGCGCCCTGGTCATCGTCTCGGGCATCGCCGATCCCGGTACCCTCGACCTTGCGCTTTCGATCGGCGCAGACGCGGTCCAGGGCAATTTCGTCTCCCGCCCGGCGCTTGCCGGCGCGCAGGTGGAACTGCTTCCCCTGGATGCCAAGCGCATGGTCGCCCAGACCGGCACCGTGGTGCCGCTGTTCGCCTGACAGAAAGATTGGCCGAACGAGAAACGCCGGCCAGAAAACAGAAAAGGCGGGGCAAACCCCGCCTTCCCATTGGCATCCCGACGTTGAATTCCCGGTATGGCGTCGATGGCAATCCGCCACCTGACGAGCATCCATGAATTCTCGGCGCTTCGCGCCGGGTAGTCAGTACATCCGTGATCTGCCTCGGCGCCGCGAGCCTTCGCCCGCCGCGCCGCCGATAATCAGGCTGCCGTGAGCGAACCGGCCGAGGACTTGCCCGAACGACGGTCCTGCTCGATTTCGAAGTTGATCTTCTGGCCTTCCACCAGGGTGCGCATGCCAGCGCGCTCGACCGCGGAGATGTGGACGAAAACGTCCGCGCCGCCGTTGTCAGGCTGAATGAAGCCGAAGCCCTTGGTGGTATTGAACCACTTGACCGTACCAGTTGCCATGTCGCTATTCCTTCTAGGTCGCAACGTTTTCCAAAGTGCCGAGACTTAAATCCGGCGGTGATATCGAGATTTTTGGGAAAGATTGAGCTGACGCGAGAAGTCGCGAGGCCAGGATCGTTCGGCCGAAAAATATCAACGCGACGCATATGGAGAATCCGCGCCGATAAATCAAGCCCCTTGTGGCGCGGTTTGACCCCAGATGACCGCCGATGTCCTCGACATGTCAGGCAATGAAGGGGTTGCGCGAACGGTGACACCGAATAGCATCGCCTGTCTGGCGTCCTCGCGATCCTCGCAAACGATGAAGCCCCTCATTCTCCAGCACGCCGTGCCAATCCTCTTCGTACGTGATGTGTCGGCGAGCGCGGATTTCTACCAGGCGAAGCTCGGTTTCGCGATCGAGTTCCTTCACGGCGAGCCGCCCTTCTACGGGTCGGTTTCGCGCGGAGACGCCTGCCTGCACCTGCGTTGCGTCGAGCGGCCAAACTTTGCCGAACTGGCAGCCCGCGAACTGTCGCTGATCCTCGCAACCATCGAGGTTTCCGACGTTCATTCGCTGTTTGCGGAACTCGCCGGTCGCGGCGCCGAAATCGCGCAGGTGCCCACCCGGCAGCCCTGGGGAGGCACCGACTTCCTGGTACGCGATCCGGACGGGAACGTGATCTCGTTCGTCAGCTACTCGTGACGCGGGCGGGCCGAGGGCCTGTCAGGACTGCTCGTCCTCCACCAGCGAGACGCCGTTCAGTTTGGCGATGAAGTCCGACAGCATCGGCACGTAGTCGTCGCCATGGCCCATGCCGACGGCAGCGGCGAAGCCGTTGCGCACGGCGGCACCGAGCGGGTTGGCGACGCCGGCGCTGTTGGCGAAGGCAGATAGATAGGTCATATCCTTCAGCGCGTTCCTCAGGACGAAGAGGTGGGCGTTGCGGTCGCGCTCCAGCACCCACTTGAAGAAGGTCTGGTAGAAGGGCGAGTCCATCCGGCCGCCGCGCACGACCTGATCGAATACGGTCGGCGATATTCCGGCCTTCGCGCCGAGCGCCAGCGCTTCCGAATAGAGCGAGGCGTAACCCATGGCGATGAAGTTGTTCAGCAGTTTCATCGCATGACCGCTGCCGACCGGCCCGGTGCGGACGATCTTGGTGGCGAACGTCTCGAACACCGGCCGGAGTCTTTCGAACACCGCGTCGTCGCCGGCGGCCATCACGTCGAGCGTGCCCGCTTCGGCCTCCTTCGGCGTCCGCGACAGGGGTGCGTCGACCAGCGTGATCCCCTTGGCGGGCAGCATGGCGGCCAGCCTGACGGTCGACGAGGGGTCCGATGTCGAGCAATCGACGACGAGCAGCGGCCGCCCGGCTTCGGCGAACTCCGCCGTGATGCGTTCGACTTCAGGGCTGCCGGTCACGCAGAGGATGACGATATCGCTGGCCTGACCCAGTTCGGCGAGGCTCTTGGCCTCGCTTGCGCCGCGCGCGACGAGGTCGTCGACAGGCGCTCGGTTCCGGTGGGCGATGACCGTGAGCGGGAAGCCCTTCGCCAAGATGTTCTTCGCCATTCCGTGGCCCATCAGGCCGACGCCGACGAAGCCGATCCGTTCCCGTGTCATGAAAGCTCCTCGCACGATCCCGCCGCGACCATAGCATTTCCGCACTTTTCGTCACGTCACACTGGTCAGGGTCGCAAACGCGTCTAGATTGTGTGCATACGTGGACGCCAACGCAACGCGATCCACCCGGGAGAGACCGATGAAGAAAGCAGCCGTGCTCGCCGCATGCCTTTCGTTTCTCGCCTTCGAGGCGTCAGCCATTTCGCGCTACAATTCGCAGGGAATGACCTGCGGCGGAGTCCAGTCGACCGTTCGCTCCGAAGGGGCAGTGATCCTGCGCTACAAGTCCAAGACGAGCGGGATGACACTCTACGACCGCTACGTCGCGCATGGCGGCTACTGCAGCCACAACGAGGTCAGCCGCGCCGCCGCCGTTCCGTCCAAGGACCGGTCGCAGTGCCCGGTATTGAAGTGCTTCCCGCGTCCTGACGAGGACGACTGGTTCTGACGGTGCGAAACAGGATGTGACCGGTCGGCGCGTTGCGCCGACGGGCCGTGTCGGCTAGGGAATCCGGACGCTGAAGCATCCGGAGCACGTTTTCTTGTCATTTGCCATCATCCGCGCGCTCGCCTTCGCCGGCTTGCCGGCGATGATGCTTGCCGGCTGCATGGCCGCGCGGACGGATGCCGCGCTGTCGCTGGCGCCTGCGGAAGAATCGACATTCGACATCACGCTTCCGGACGTCGTGACGGCATTGCCCGAGCACCTGGGGCGTACGGAAGAGGTTGCGCCGATGGTGGCGAGCCTTCAGCCCGTCGCGATGGAACCGGCCGCCTTCGTGCGCTTCGACCAGCCCGTGGAGCCTCGCTCGCCGGAACTCGACAGGCTGATCGCCTCCTACGCCGCGCACTACGAAGTGCCGGAAAAGCTGGTGCGGCGCGTCGTCAAGCGCGAGAGCAACTTCAACCCCGGCGCACGCAACGGCCCTTACTGGGGCCTGATGCAGATCCGCCACGATACGGCGCGTGGCATGGGCTATCGCGGGCCGGCCAGCGGGCTGCTCGATGCCGAGACGAACCTCACCTATGCGGTGCGCTACCTGCGCGGCGCCTACATGGTGGCGGGCGGCGACCACGATCTGGCGGTACGGTACTACGCCCGCGGCTACTACTACGACGCCAAGCGCAAGGGCCTTCTCGAGGAAACAGGTCTGGGGCGCGACCGTCTGCGTCATCGCCGCAAGATCTGAGATATTCTTCCCCGATCGTCTGACTTTTCGCGCTTGCCCTCGGGTCACGGCTCGGCTTTTCTAGCGCCGGTGCCGGGTAACGAGGGGGTTTCAACATGCCGCGCTGGCTCAAAATCGCGCTGATCGTGGCGGCCGCGGCTGCCGCCGTCATCGCCGCGATCGTCTACATCGCCATCTCCGCAACGAACGTGCTGATCGAGCCGGTGGCGAGGCAACTCGCCGCGCTGAAGGCCGGCAACATGGAGGCCGCCTATTCCGAGACGTCCGAGGCGTTCCGGCAGGCCACGTCGCAGGATGCGTTCCAGAAATTCATCGACGAGTACCCGATCCTCAAGGACGCCGTGGATCATTCCTTCCCGACCCGCAACATCACCAACGGCGAGGGATACCTCCGCGGTTCGCTGACCTCGTCCACGGGGGGCGTGACGCCGATAGAGTACAGGCTCGTGAAGGAAAACGACGCCTGGAAGATCATCTACATCAACGTCAATCCGGCCAATAACTGACGGTTTGCCAGCCGGTCAGCGGCCGGTCGCGGCGAGGTAGTCTTCGAGCGGGCGGGCGTAGTCGGCTTCGCCCGCCGTGCGCCGGTTGCGGGCATAGCCTGCGAAATAGCCCCAGAACGAACGCGCGTCGGCCAGCATATACTGGTCGATGGTGGCGCGGTCGCAAACGCCGGCGTTCGCGCAGGTGGACGCGCGGTTGAGATAGTCCATGACCCGGTCGAAGACGGTGCGGAACTCGGGAAAGGGCATGGAGCCGCCCTCCGGCGTCATCGCCTCGACGCCCAGCCGCTCGCGGTAGGCGGCGCGCTCGGCCTCGGTTGCATCCGGTGGCAGTTCGGCGGCGTAGAGGCCGTTCAGGTATCCGATCCGCGCGTCGATCGCTCCCCGGGCGTCGCGGTACTCATCGGCCTGCCAGGCCTGTGCGTAATCGAGCGCGCGGTCCACGGCTTCCTGGCTGGACGAGACCAGCAACCACACCGCGACGGCGAGCGCGACCAGCGTCACAGCCAGCGCGCCGCCCAGCAGGAATGGCAGGCGCACGCGCGCGGCGGGGCCTGCCGCCGCTCCTGCGGCCGCCTGCTGCCGCTCGGCAGAGGCGCCAGCGGGCGCAGGGATCACGCCGCCCAGCGAGCGGATCAGCTGGTCGGTGTCGCTGGAGAAGCTCTCGTGCGAGATGCGCAGCGCGTGGCGACGCGTCAGCGCATGCAGGCTCTCGGGCAGCTGGTCGCGGCGCGGCATGACGGCGTCGTCGATCAGGATCGGCGCGACCAGCTTGCCGGCCGCCAGCGCGGTCTCGATCTCGAGGCGCACGAAGTCGTCCGGGTTGTCGAGGCGGCGCCTGCCGTCCTTGCCCTCGGCTTCCAGCCAGGCCGGCCCGATGATGCAGAGGAACACGTCGCAGGCGTGGACCTTCTCCTCCAGCGCGCCGACGAAATCCTGGCCGACGGTCAGGTTGTCGACGTCGAGGAAGATCCGGTCGGCGGGATAGATCTCGGCCAGTCGGTCGTAGAGCCGGCCCGCGAAGCCGGCCCCGTCGCCGCGCCGGTAGGAGATGAAGACGCCCGCCATGCCCGCTTCCCGAAACCGGCCGCACGATAGGCAGGCGGGCAGCGGGCGGCAAGCCGTGAGCGGCAGCGGCGCGATTACCGGGATTTAACGGCTGGCGTGTTATGCGCCTGGCATGAGCAAGAAGACCGACAAAGCCCCCGCCGCCGAAACCGATGCCGAGCCGAAGAAGCGATCCAAGCTGAAGCTGGCGATCTTCGCGCTGGCGCCGCTGCTGGTGCTGGGCGGAGGCGGCTATGCCGGCTGGACGTTGTTCCTGGCCGGCCCGGCCGAGGAAGCGCATGCGGCCGAGGCGCCGGAGGGTGGCGACCATTCACCCGACCACGCGCCGAAGAAACCGGACCCGATCCGCGTCGCGGCGATCCGGCTCGAGGTGGCGTCGGAGACCTCCTACACCTATTCCTTCGCGCTGTCGGAACTGCTGAAGGCCCAGTGCGGCAAGGTCAATGTCGAGGCCCTGAAGGCGGCGAGCGACAAGGAAGCCGAGAACGACGGCGTGCTGATCAGCCTGTCCTGGCAGGCCGCGGCGCGGCGGCTGACGACCATCACGGAGAAGTCCTGCGACTACATGCGGGCGGAGATCATCGCCGCCGACAACAAGGCGCTGGCGCTTTCGCAGCCCGCGGCGGGGCATGGCGAAGCCAAGGGCCACGGCGAGGCGAAGGGCCACGGCGAACCCGCCAAGGCCGAACACCACTAGCAACCGGCCCGGCGCGGCAGATCGTTTCAGCCCTTGGCGCGGGCGCCCGTCTTTTTCGCGGCTTTCCTGACAGGCTCCGCCGGCGGGGCGGCTTCCGCCTCCCTGCTCAGCCGCAGGAGGCGCAGGCGCTCGGTCTTCGCCTCGCGCGAATTGGTTTCGGCGTTGACGATCGAGCGAAAGACGCTGTCCGTGGTCTTCGCTTTCGATTCCGCCTTGTTCGCGAGGGGAGACATGGAGGTCGTTCCAGTTCTTGACATAGAGCCCGCCTTTCAACCCATTAGTTAGGTCGAAACTGCCTGTTTTCAAGGCAATGGCGAGGTTCTGCGACGCCGCTTCCGGGCGCGAGGCATGACGGGATTATTTCCGTCGTCGTGCGAAGACGGACCGGGCAGGATCGTGTGACGTGTGGCAGGCTTGCCGGTCAGGACGTGTCGGCCGCGGTCGGAGGTATGACGAAGCCGGAAAGGGCAGCCGGGCTGTCGTCGTGACGATTGCGGGTCCGGAGGGCGGCGAGGGCCGCGGCGCGAAGGGCCTGTCGGGCGGGGTAGGCGAGGGCGCAGGCGAGCGCGCGGAAGATCGCGGCTAGTTGCGCCGTCTCGGATTCGTCGGACCCGGACGGCGAGGGGTAGGGGCGTACCGGCGCGTGGACACGGGTCGCGTAGGCCGAAGCGACGGCGGCGGCGTGGCGCAGCACGGCAAGCACGGCGAGACGTCGTCCGGCGGGCTGCATGGCTGCCGCCTCGGCAAGTGCCGCGAGCCAAAGCAGCCGCACGACGATGCGCAGCAGCGCCTGTCCGTCCGTCTCGCCGTGTCGATCCACCGTCGCCTCCTTCGCGGTCGAGTATCGGCGACGCTGGCGGGGCGTGGACAGAATGGGGCGGGAAGGGCTGGCCGTATCTCTCCCCTTGCGGGGGGAGAGAAAGCGATTTTCACATCTTGGCCGCAGGCAAAGTGTAAGAAATCGCAAGAGAGGGGGCTGGTTCAGCGCTGCATAGCCCCTCTCTTGGATTTTCTACGACTTAGCCTCGCTGCCGGCCTGCGGCCTGCTCGGCTAAGACCGTGAAAATCCATTCTCTCCCGCTGGGGGAGAGATCAGCCGCGCTACTCGTTGACGACCTGCTCGAAGCCGCCCCAGAACATGCGCTTGCCGTCGAACGGCATTTCCATGTTGCTGGCGTTGGGGTCTTCCATCATCTTCCTGTTGGCGGCGTCGCGGGTCGCCTTGTCGGGGTATTCGATCCACGAAAAGATCGGCACCTCGTCGTCCTTGCACTGCGTCGCCTTGTAGAAGTCGGTCAGCACGCCCCTGGGCACGTCGTCGCCCCAGCACTCGACGTTGCGGGTGGCGCCGAGCTTCTTGAAATAGGCTGCCGCTTCCTTCGAGTGCCTGATGTATTCCGCCTTGTTGGCCTTCGGCACGGCGGCGACGAATCCTTCGATATAGGGCATGACCGGCTCCTTTCGGTTGATGTTGCCGAAACGCGGGGGAGGCGGATTTTGATCCGCCAATGCGGCGTGCGGTATCTCTCCCCTTGCGGGAGAGAAAGCGATTTCAACATCTTAGCCGGAGGCTAAGTGTCAGAAATCGCCAGAGAGGGCTGGTTCAGCGCTGCATAGCCCCTCTCTTGGATTTTCTACGACTTAGCCTCGCTCACGGCCTTCAGCCTGCTCGGCTAAGGTTGTGAAAATCCATTCTCCCCCGCTTCGGCGGGAGATCAGGGTGCTACCCGCCCCTCGCCAGCGCGCGGTCTAGCGCCACCACGAGAAAACCGGCCGCGATGAACAGGGCCGCGATGACCGCACAGGTGACGATGACGGCGGGCCAACCGTTAGCGGCGACGTCGATGAAGGGATAGGCGTAGCGACCGGTCATGCCGCCCCGCCGCCCGCTGTTCCGAAGGGCCGGCTATGCCTTCTGGCCATCGCGCGCCCCCATGATCCCGGTGTTGCGCAAATTCTGGCCTGAGGTGGACCTGCCGACATAGGTCACGAAGACCTTGTCGTGGGCCTCCGCAAAGTTCTCGATTGCCGAACTGGCGGAGGTCTTCGCGTTCGGCCAGCAGCGATCGGAATAGGTGCTGCGGTCGATACAGTTGTCGAGTGGGCTGGAGAAATGGAAGTCATCCGCGATGATGGAATCGATCGCCGTGCGGTCCTTCTCGACATAGGCCTGTAGCGAGCGCTTGACGATCTCGGCGGGGGAGAGAGCATTCCAGGCGCTCCGATAGGTTCGGAGGGGAATTCCGGGGACAGGCGAGGGGTTCCCACGGATGGAGCGGCAGTGGCATAGCCGATAGTTAGATGCTCAAAGCCGCAAAAGAACTGTTCGGCGCCGAACTGCGTCACATACGTGCATGATACGCTCTTTTGCTGAAAGGAGCACAACTAGTTCATGTTGGCAAAAAAGCCGAATGGATAGAGGCGGGAGGGCAGACGATGAGCTGGCCTTTCGCAGTGGCTGCGCGACGCAAGCGAAGTAAGAAATTCCTAGAAAGTAGGTTGACCGAGCAAGTCGGCAAAATTCTCAACAATAGCCTCACGGATTTTCCCATCGACCGGCCTTCCCGCCTCCGGCAGGTAGTAGACCCTTAACCCGGACATCTGATGAGAAGATAAAAGGTGTACTAAGCAGTCGACTCTAGAAAGTAGCAAAGAAGACTTTCTGCTCCCTTCGCCCAGTATTTGAACAGCCTCCGCCAGCGCATCTTCCGAACGATCGCCGTCCATAGATCCGTCTAGTTTAGAGAACAGAACAGGTGTTGTCCACAGATGGAATCGATTTATGTCCAAGGACAATTTTGTAGCTACATTTGCAAGCTTGCTTCTCGCTATAAATTCATCCTTCGCCTTTGTTTGGCGATCTCTGTTTGCAATGATCTTATCCCAACTGGCAATCATTTTTGCAGGGCGCCTATCTAGTACCGCTGCGAGATGATCCTTCAAAATAGGGCTGGATTTTCCTCTCTCAGAGATTGACGCTCTCAGTTCTCTAAATTTCGCAATGAGCATCTGATCGTCAAATGTACTCCAAGATCCAGAGTGAACGTGCTCTTCTATTGAATTTCCAGAACAATCGATTAGTCCGCGTATTAGCAGTTGCTCGATGCAAGAGACCAGGCTCCATTCCAGAGAAACGACCGTCTTATGAAATGGCACCTGCATGTAGTCGAAGTAGCGAGCTACGAGCAGATGGTCCGCGGCTCTTGCTGCTTTCGCTCTAAAGCAGAATGTGCCATCCTCGTCGATTGTCGCCTGATCGATTATGAAACCGATGTCCACAGAACCGTAGGGGGCGCCGCTGTTGTGGGCGGTCCTCTTAAGATAGTCTAAGCGGTCGCAATCCAAGTCAGAGCTGATTATCCCAATAAGCGGGTCAGGTGTAGACTTGGCAAACGTCTCTGCTATCTGCTCGTTGTCTATACCATGTGACTTTAGTATTTTCTTTATCTCTGGAGAAAACCTGATTATATATTCTCCAAGAGGCTCATGCTTGTAGGCAGATGGGCTTTGTCTCGATTGTTTTTTCTTAGTGGGTGCTATCGTTGTCGATGCCGCCTTCTTTTTCGGCGGAGCAGTCGGCGCAAGGAGGTCCTTGCTATAAAAATTTGCTATGACGTGTTCCGTGGCATGCGAAAATGGGTAGTGGCCGACATCGTGAAGCATGGCGACGAGTCGATAGACTTGAAGATCTCCGTTTAGCTTCTTACCGCTGTTGCGTTCAATCGCGCTCAACAGTCTTTGCGCATTGTGGCACGCGCCCAACGAGTGTGAGAATCGAGAATAGTTTGCGCCCGGAAATACCATATGGGCCAAACCAAGCTGCCTGACATTATGTAACCTCTGCATTGTTGCTGAGGTCATAATATCGGCTTCAACTTTGGTTAAGCCAATATTGCCATGTACCGGATCGGTTATGGTCTTAAAGAAGCCATTCAAGCAGGGATCAATCCGTATTCTCTAAGGCGTTGTACAGCTGTATCGACATATGCTTGCAAGTGGGGCTTTACCTTAGCCAAGTACGACTTAGCGTCAGTTAGGGAATATTTGCTAATGCATAACAGAAAATGAAGAGATGCCAAGGCCTCGTACCAGTTGGGCTTTGCTGCGCCTAAGTTGGCGGGGGGCATCAAGAGTCCACGGATGCGCTTCACGCTTTCACCGAGGGCTGGGTTGAGGGTTTGGCTAGCATAACTCTGATCCCCGCCCGATATTGCGGCACCCAATTTGTAATAATCCTGAGTGAGGTCTGTCGAATATGGTCCCTTCAAATACCAGCTATAGTGGTAGCCAGTATTTATGCCGAGTACTTGCGAGAGATAGATTGCTTTTTGAATTCGCATGCGATCGTCCACGGAAGAAATCGCTGCGTCCTCCCCGATGGCGTCGAGAACCAACTTTAGCGCGATCTGCTTGGTTTCCATCATGTGGGTCACGCTCCGTTTTCACCTCTCGCGATGTAAGAGAGGATGATTTTCCTATCATTATATAGGGATTCTCACTGACTTGCCAATCGCAACGCGAAAAATAACTTGACAAACCCGCTAGGACTGTCTGGCCTTTCAGAAATACCCCTGCAGCGGCCGGACTTCCAGTGACCCCGCCTTCAGCGCCGCGATGGCCTCGGCGACCGAATTGGCGCCGGAGATCGTCGTGTAATAGGGCACCTTCTGCATCAGCGTGGCGCGGCGCAGCGACTTGGAGTCCGACAGCGCCTGCTGGCCGTCGGTGGTGTTGAAGACGATCTGCACCTGGCGGTTGCGGATGGCGTCCTCGCAATGCGGGCGGCCTTCCAGCACCTTGTTGATCTTCTCGGCCTCGACACCGTTTTCGCGCAGGTAGCGCGCCGTGCCGCCGGTGGCGAGCACCCTGAAGCCGAGGCCGGCCAGCCGCCTGACCGAAGGCAGGATGCCCGGCTTGTCCTCGTCGCGCACCGAGACGAACAGCGTGCCCGAGCGCGGCAGGTCGACGCCGGCGCCGAGCTGGCTCTTGGCGAAGGCCAGCGCGAAGTCGCGATCGAGGCCCATGACTTCGCCCGTCGACTTCATCTCCGGCCCGAGCAGGATGTCGACGCCGGGGAAGCGCGCGAAGGGGAAGACGGCTTCCTTGACCGCGATGTGCTTCAGCGCCGAGAGGTCCGGCCGCGCGCCGTAATGGGCGTAGGCGGCCTCCAGGCTCTCGCCGGCCATGACGCGCGCCGCGATCTTGGCGACCGGGCGGCCGACCGTCTTGGCGACGAAGGGCACGGTGCGGCTGGCGCGCGGGTTGACCTCCAGCACGTAGATGACGCCGTCCTTGATGGCGTACTGCACGTTCATCAGGCCGCCGACATGCAGCGCCTTCGCGAGCGCCGCCGTCTGGCGCTCCAGCTCGTCCACGAGTTCGGGCGAGAGCGAGTGGACCGGCAGCGAGCAGGCGCTGTCGCCCGAATGGATGCCGGCCTCCTCGATGTGCTCCATGATGCCGGAGACGAAGGTGGACTTGCCGCCCTGCGCCGCATCGCAGAGGCAGTCGACGTCGACCTCGATGGCGCCAGACAGGTAGGTGTCGAACAGCAGCGGGTTCTTGCCGAGCAGCGTGTTGATCTGGCCGGTCTTGTCGTTCGGGTATTTCTGCTTGATGTCCTCCGGCACGAGGCCCGGCACGGTGTCGAGCAGGTAGGATTGCAGCTGGCCCTCGTCGTGGATGATCTGCATGGCGCGGCCGCCGAGCACGTAGGACGGGCGCACGACCAGCGGGAAGCCGAGCTCGGAGGCGACGGTGCGCGCCTGCTCGACCGACCAGGCGATGCCGTTCTTCGGCTGGGTGAGCGAGAGCCTGTGCAGGAGCTTCTGGAAGCGGTCGCGGTCCTCGGCCAGGTCGATCATGTCGGGCGAGGTGCCGAGGATCGGCACGCCGGCCTTCTCCAGCGCGTCGGCGAGCTTCAGCGGGGTCTGGCCGCCGAACTGCACGATGACGCCGTGCAGCGTGCCGGCGGCCTCTTCGGCGCGGATGATCTCCAGCACGTCCTCGGCGGTCAGCGGCTCGAAATAGAGGCGGTCGGAGGTGTCGTAGTCGGTCGAGACGGTCTCGGGATTGCAGTTGACCATGATCGACTCGTAGCCGGCCTCGGCCAGCGCGAAGGCGGCGTGGCAGCAGCAATAGTCGAACTCGATGCCCTGGCCGATGCGGTTCGGGCCGCCGCCGAGGATGACGACCTTCTTCCGGTCCGAGACCTTGGCCTCGTCGGCCGCCGGGCCGCCGGCGAAGGGCGTCTCGTAGGTCGAGTACATGTAGGCGGTGGGCGAGGCGAACTCGGCGGCGCAGGTGTCGATGCGCTTGTAGACCGGGTGGACGGCGAGCCTGCGCCGGGCGGCGGCGACCGAGTCGGCGTCGGTGCGGGTCAGCGAGCCGAGGCGGGCGTCGGAGAATCCCATGGCCTTCAGCATGCGCAGGTTCGGCGCGTCGGCCGGCAGGCCGTGCTCGCGGATGCGGGCCTCCATCGAGACGATGCCGGCGATCTGCTCCAGGAACCACGGGTCGATGCGGCTGATCTCGTGGACCTCCTCCAGCGAGGTGCCCATGCGGATCGCCTGGGCGACCATGCGCAGGCGGTCGGGGGTCGGCGTCCCCAGCGCGGCGCGGATGGCGTTCTTCGCCTCGGGACCCTCGACGCCGGGAATCTCGATCTCGTCGAGGCCGGTGAGACCGGTTTCGAGGCCGCGCAGCGCCTTCTGGAGCGATTCCTGGAAGGTGCGGCCGATGGCCATGACCTCGCCGACCGACTTCATGGCGGTGGTCAGCACGGGCGACGCGCCGGGGAACTTCTCGAAGGCGAAGCGCGGGATCTTGGTGACGACGTAGTCGATCGACGGCTCGAAGGAGGCGGGCGTGGCGCCGCCGGTGATGTCGTTCTCAAGTTCATCCAGCGTGTAGCCGACGGCGAGGCGCGCCGCGACCTTGGCGATCGGGAAGCCGGTGGCCTTGGAGGCGAGCGCGGACGAACGCGACACGCGCGGGTTCATCTCGATCACCACCAGACGGCCATCGGCCGGGTTGACGGCGAACTGGACGTTGGAGCCGCCCGTCTCGACGCCGATCTCGCGCAGCACCGCGATCGAGGCGTTGCGCATCATCTGGTATTCCTTGTCGGTGAGCGTCAGCGCCGGCGCCACCGTGATCGAGTCGCCCGTGTGCACGCCCATCGGGTCGAGGTTCTCGATCGAGCAGACGATGATGCAATTGTCCGCTCGGTCGCGGACAACCTCCATCTCGTATTCCTTCCAGCCGAGCACGCTCTCCTCGATCAGCACCTCGGTGGTCGGCGAGGCGTCCAGGCCGGAATTGATGATGTCGTAGAATTCGGCGCGATTGTAGGCGATGCCGCCGCCGGTGCCGCCCATGGTGAAGGAGGGGCGGATGATGGCGGGAAGGCCGACATGGTCGAGCGCCTGCGCGGCGACGCCCATGGCGTGGCCGATGTAGCGCTGCTTGCGGTCGCCCTCGGCGAGGTTCCACTGGTTTTCAAGTTCGTCGAGGGCGGCATCGAGGGCAGTGGGCTCCACTGTCTCGCGCAGAGCCGCGCGGCGCGCCTCGTGCGCCTTGCGGTCGGCGTCCTTCACGGCGGATGCGTTGGCGAGCATGGACCTCGGCGTCTCCAGCCCGATCTTCGCCATCGCCTCGCGGAACAGCGAGCGGTCCTCGGCCTTGTCGATGGCGTCGGCGTCGGCGCCGATCATCTCGACGCCGTAGCGCTCGAGCACGCCCATGCGGCGCAGCGACAGCGCGGTGTTGAGCGCGGTCTGGCCGCCCATGGTGGGGAGCAGCGCGTCGGGCCGCTCCTTGGCGATGATCTTGGCGACGACTTCCGGCGTGATCGGCTCGATGTAGGTCGCGTCCGCGAGCTCCGGATCGGTCATGATCGTGGCCGGGTTGGAGTTGACCAGGATGATGCGGTAGCCCTCGGCCTTCAGCGCCTTGCAGGCCTGGGTGCCGGAATAGTCGAACTCGCAGGCCTGGCCGATGACGATCGGGCCTGCCCCGATGATCAGGATCGACTTGATGTCGGTGCGTTTCGGCATGGGGCGTCGGCTTCCAGGCGTGGAGTTGCGCGAAAAACCCGCGCGGGTTTGACCCCGGCCGGGCGCGACTCGATTGTGATGTCAGGCTAGGCGCGCTCTATAGGGTATGGCGGCGGGGTAGGGAACCCCGGAAATGGGGTCTGTGGACTGGTTCGGGCCGGCATGCCGAGCCCCGGAAAGCCTACACCGCCAGCGCGCTCGCGGCCTCGTGCTGCGACAGGAACACCCGGCCGGTGAAGTGGTCGAAGAAGTCGGAGCGTTCCAGCGCGTCCATCACCGGTCCCTTGACCTCCGACAGGTGGAAGCCGACGCCGGCGTCGGACAGGCGGTGGGCGATGGCCTCAAGCGATTCCAGCGCCGACGCGTCGATCATGTTCACCGCCGGACACATCAGCACGACGTTCCGCAACTCGGGCCGAGTGGCGACGGCGTCGTAGACCGTGTCCTCGAGAAAGCGGGCATTGGCGAAGTAGAGGCTCTCGTCGACCCGGATGGAGAGGAGGTCCGGCCGGGTCAGGACAGCGTGGCGCTCGACGTTGCGGAAATGCTCCGTGCCGGGCACCTGGCCGACGATCGCCACATGCGGCCTGCTTGTGCGGTAGAGGAAGAGCAGAAGCGACAGGCCGACGCCGGAGACGATGCCGGCCTCGACGCCTACAAGCAGCACGACGACGATGGTGACAGCCATGGCGGCGAAGTCGGCCTTCGAATAGGCGAAGGTGCGGCGCATGGCGGCAACGTCGACCAGCGACAGGACGGCGACGATGATCGTCGCCGCCAGCACTGCCTGCGGCAGATACGCGAACAGCGGGGTCAGGAAGAGCGTCGCGGCGAGGATGCCCGCGGCGGTGAAGACGCCGGCCATCGGCGTCTCCGCGCCGGCGTCGAAATTGACGACCGACCGCGCGAAGCCGCCTGTCACAGGATAGCCGCCGGAGAATGCCGAGGCGAGGTTGGCGGCGCCGAGGCCCATCAGCTCGCGGTCCGGCACGATGCGCTGACGGCGGCGAGCGGCGAGCGTCTGCGCGACCGAAGCGGACTCGACGAAGCCGACGAGGCTGATCAGCCCGGCGGCGGGAAGAAGGGCGAGCCAGAGGTCAGGATGGAACGACGGGAACGCGAAGGGCGGCAGGCCGGCGGGGATTGCGCCGACGATCCTGACGCCCTCGGCAGCCAGGTCGAGGCTGACGACGGCAGCGATGGACAGCGCAATCGCAACGACCGGGCCGGCCTTGGCCAGCATCTCGGCTGGGCGCGGCGGTAGACCGGCGCGGACGAGCAGCGGCTTCAGCCGCCTGCGCACCCAGAAAAGGAAAACGAGCGAGGAGGCGCCGATGGCGAGCGTCCACGGGTTCGTCCCGGGCAACGCGGGCAAGAGGTCGGCCAGCATCTCAGGGAGCGTATCGCCGCCGGCAGTCACGCCCAGCAGGTGCCGCGCCTGGCTGGCGGCAATGAGGATACCGGAAGCCGAGATGAAGCCGGAAATGACGGGGTGGCTGAGGAAGTTGGCGAGGAAGCCCAGCCTCAGCACCGACATTGCGACGAGGATAAGCCCGGACAGGAGGGCGAGTGCCACCGCGGCTTCGAGATGATTTCCATCCCCCACCGCCACCTGGCCGGCGGCGGCGGCGGTCATCAGCGAGACGACGGCTACCGGTCCGACGGCCAGCGTGCGGCTGGTGCCGAACAGTGCGTAGGCGACGAGCGGGAGGATCGACGCATAGAGCCCAACCTCGGGCGGCAGGCCTGCCAGCATTGCATAGGCGAGGCTCTGCGGCACCAGCATGATCGTGACGATCACCGCGGCCAGCAGGTCGTTCTCCGCCTGCCGCCGCGAATAGGCCGACGCCCAGTCGAGGAAAGGCAGGAGGTCGCGCAGTCGGGACATCGCAGATCAGCCGGCGCTGGTAGTGCGTGCGGCTTCCCACAGGCCGGCGGCGCGAGCGCCGGAGCGGCAGTAGGCGAGGACCGGGCCCGGCAGGTCACGCATCAGGGCCGAGAAGCGCTCGACCTGGCTGGCGGTCATCTGGCCGGGCACGACAGGGAGGTAGGCGGCCTGCAGTCCGGCGGCACCGGCAGCGGCCTCGATCTCTGCGAAAGCGGGTTGGCCCCATCCTTCGCCGTCTGGGCGGTTGCAGATGATGGAGCGGAAACCGGCGTCGCGGATCGCCGGCATGTCGCGCGTGCCGATCTGTTCGGAGACGGAGATGGTGTCGGCGAGCTTGCGGTGGTTCATGGGGAGCCTCGTTTCGGTGGGTTGGTCAGAGACCGTTGATGGGGACCTTGAGGAAGCGCCTGCCGCCTGCGTCGGGTGCGGGCAGTTCGCCGGCCTTCATGTTGACCTGCAGCGACGGAATGATGAGCTTCGGCATGGCAAGCGTGGCGTCCCGGGCCTCGCGCGTCCTGACGAATTCGTCCTCGCCGATGCCGTCGCGGGCGTGAATGTTGTGCGCACGCTGCTCGGAGACGCTCGTCTCCCAGCGGATCTCGCGGCCGTTCGGACCGTAGTCGTGGCACATGAAGAGGCGCGTCGCGTCCGGCAGCGACAACACGCGGCGGATGGAGCGATAAAGCGTGCGGGCATCGCCGCCAGGGAAGTCGGCGCGAGCCGAACCGCCATCGGGCATGAACAGCGTGTCGCCGACGAAGGCAGCGTCGCCCACGACATGCGTCATGCAGGCCGGCGTGTGACCGGGCGTGTGCATGGCATGGGCGGTGAGCGTGCCAATCGTGTAGCTGTCGCCGTCCTTGAACAGGCGGTCGAACTGCGAACCGTCGCGGCGAAACTCGGTGCCTTCGTTGAAGACCTTGCCGAACGTGTCCTGGACGATCGTGATGTTCTCGCCGATGCCGATCCTGCCGCCGAGCTTGCCCTGGATGTAGGGCGCGCCGGAAAGGTGGTCGGCATGGACGTGGGTCTCGATCAGCCATTCGAGCTGGAGGCCGTTGTCGCGGATGAAGGCGATGATCGTGTCTGCCGAATCGTAGGCGATGCGGCCGGCGGCGTAGTCGATGTCCATGACAGAATCGATCACGGCACAGGCGCGGGAAGATGGATCCTTCACCACGTAGCTGACGGTGTTCGTGGCGGCGTCGAAGAAGGCGGTGACCTCCGGGCTGACCGACAGGTCTGGCGCGAAGGGCACGGGACAGTCTGATGCTTGGGCGCTCATGGCGTTGTCCTCTGCTTGGTATCTGGTCAGGCGGCGGCAGGGCGGGCAGTGCGCTGCCTGAACGCCCGCGCCGCGGCGATGCCTGCCAGCATCGACAGGATGAAGACCGGCGTCTCGAAATTGCCGAGGCCTAGCATCGGCACGGCCCCGCCCGGGCAGAAGCCGGAGATCCCCCAGCCGACGCCGAAGACGGCGGAACCGGCGACGAGGGGGAGGTCGATCGTGCGGTTGGCCGGCAGGTCGTAGCGGGCGGCGCAGACAGGTGCAGTACGTACCGCGAAGACCAGCCTGTAGCCGACCGCCGTGACGGCGAGCGCACTCGCCATCACGAAGAGGAGGCTCGGGTCGAAGCTGCCGGCGACGTCGAAGAAGTTCAGCACCTTGGCGGGATTGCCCATGCCGGAGATGGCGATGCCGGCGCCGAAGATGGCGCCGATCACCAGTGCGGAGAGTGTCTTGTGCATGGCGCTCAGGCTCCGATGACGTGGCGGACGACGAAGACGGTGGCGAAGGTCGCGCCCATGAAGACCAGCGTGGCGACAACGGAGCGCGGCGACAGGCGGGCGATGCCGCAAACGCCATGGCCGCTGGTGCAGCCCGAGCCGTAGGTCACACCGACGCCGACGACGAGACCGCCAGCGACGAGGGCTGCGGTCGACACCGGAACCTGGAAAGGGATCACAACCAGCCCGGTGGCGACAAGCAGCGCCGGCATACCGATGGCGCCGGCCAGAAAAGCCGCGCGCCAGTTCCAGTCGGTGGCGAGCGGGGGCGTGACGCCGGACAGGATCGCGGTCATGCCCGCGATCTTTCCGTGCAGCGCCATCAGCAGTACTGCCGCCAGGCCGATCAGCGCGCCGCCGGCGAGCGACGCGTAAGGGGTGAACGCCGTCTCCATCTCAGCGGCGTTCCACGGGGCAGGTGCTAAGCCCCAAAATCGCGTAGAGTGGGCAGAAGCGCATCGCCGACGTTCCGGCAAGCACGATGCCGACAAGGACGATCACGATTTTCCATGCACCCCAACCGGCGAAGAACGACGCGGCGAAGGGCATGAAGGGAAGGACGATGAGCAACAGTCCGAGTATCGCACGGACGACGCGGTCCGCGCTGCCGACATTGGCCATGGGAAATCTCCTTGCGTTCGGTAATTGTCAAATAGTTGCGCAACTGCTATAGTGTCAAGCATGAAAATCGAGATGAACGAAAAAACACTCGCCGCTTTCGAGGAAAGCGCCGAAGCGGCGTCGAGCCTTCTCACCGCCATGGCCAACGCCAAGCGGCTGGTCGCGCTGTGCAACCTGCTGGAAGGGGAGAAGACGGTCGGCCACCTCGCCGAGATCGTTGGGCTGACCGTGGCGGCGGCGTCGCAGCACCTCGCGAAGATGCGGGCGCTGGGGCTGGTCAAGACGCGGCGCGACGGCCAGCAGATATTCTACCGGCTGGCCAGCACCGAGGTGGAGGAGGTGCTGAAGACGCTATACGGGCTCTACTGCGCGCCGAAGCTCGGCTGATACGGCGCCACCGCGATCATTCCTCGCCATCCTCCGCCAGCTTCTTTGTCGCGGCGTTCTCGTGGAAACGGAAGCGGGAGTTGACGTATTTCTTGGCGCCGCGCACCTGTTTCGCCATGCCGCGATTACCGTTGGAGCTGTCGAAGTCGCTCATGGCGACCGGCGCTGCGTCGGAGAGCACGCCCTTCTTCTGGAAGCGCGTGCCGCCCTTGCGCGGGTGGGTCTCCGCCTTGAAGCCGCGGCTGTGGTTCGTTTTCATCGGGAAAGCTCCTTGCCGCGGCGAATGACGCGGCAAGGATGGCCGATGTTGGGCAGGCAGGGAAGTCTCCAGTCCGGCCAGTCAGCGCAGATTGCGCCGGCGCTCTAGCTCCGCTTCGGTCGGCTTCTCCAGAGCGAAGGAGCCCGTGGCGACGGGTCCGGCGCGTTCGTAGGTCGCGATGATCACGCCGGTGGTCGAAACCTTGGAGTCTTTCAGCGTGAACGACGCGGGCGCGCTGCCCGTGTCGAAGAGGCGCTTGCCCTTGCCGAGAACGACCGGGTAGGTGAGCAGGCGCAACTCGTCGACGAGGTCGGCCGCCAGCAACTGGTGCAGGAGTTCGGTCGAGCCCTGCGTCAGCAGGATCGGGCCGTCGCCGGTCTTGAGCTTGCGCACCGACGCGATGACGTCGTCTCCCAGACCCCGGCTGTTCACCCAGGAAAGCGAATCCGGCCGGTGGGTGGCGACGTATTTGGTGAGCCCGTTGAACTGCTCGGCGATCTGCACGTTCAGCGCGTCGAAGCTGCTCGCCGCCGGGTCCATCTCCACGAACGGCCAATGGGCGGCAAAAATGTCGTAGGTGCGCCGGCCGAGCAGCAGGTCGAAGGGTTGGGAAAAGCCTTCGCCCATGTGGGCGTTCATGATCTCGTCCCAGTGGACCGCGCCCCAACCACCGAAGGCGAAGCCGCCCGTCGGGTCCTCGTCCGGGCCGCCCGGCGCCTGCATGACGCCGTCGAGGCTCAGGAACGCGCCTGCCACGATCTTCCGCATGTCCATATCCTTCCAGAGTTGGCCTGTTACGTCATGACGACGAACGGCGCGTCCTCCGATCGACAACGCCATCGAAAAAAGTTCAGGGCGTGATGCCGTGCTTCGCGCGGAGCGCGCTTGCATCGTCGGTACGACCGAGCGCGGCAAGCGCGTCGGCGGCGATGCGCGCGGCGCGGCCGATGCCGGCCGACGGCGCCGCGGCGGCCTCGCGCGCGGCGAGCGCGGTCTCGGCGAGCGCCAGCGCGTCGGCTGCGCGGCCGTCGAGCAGCGCGAAGGCGGCTGCGTTCTCGCGGATCGACGTTGTGCCAGGATGGGTTTCGCCAAAACCCTCGCGGTAGATCGACACGGCACGCTCGAACAGCGGTCGGGCTGCGTCGCGTTCGCCGAGCCGGACGAGGAGCTGGGCGAGGTTGTTGAGACCGAGCCCGGTGTCGGTGTGGCGCGGGCCGCGGACGCGCTCCTTGATCGCCAACGCGCGCTCCAGATGCGGCCGGGCGGCGGCAAGCTCGCCCTGGCTGTGCAAGAGCGTGCCGAGGTTGTTCAGGTCGATGGCCGTGCGGATATGGCCGGGGCCGACCGTCTTTTCGTCGATGGCCAGCGCACGCTCGTAGAGCCGGCGCGCCGCGTCGAGGTCGCCCAGCCGCTTCAGGTTGAGAGCGAGGTTGTTGGTGGCGGCGGCCGTGTCCTCATGCTCCGGGCCCTTGACCCGTTCGAGGATGGAGAGCGCCCGCTCGAGCAGCGTGCGACCTGCCGCGAGGTCGCCCTGGTCGCCGACCACGCTGGCCAGGTTGTTGAGGCTCTTGGCGGTGATCTCGTGGTCGGGGCCCAGCGTCGCCTCGGCGACGGCGAGCGACCGTTCGAAAAAGACCCGCGCCGCGGCGAGGTCGGCAAGTGCGCCGTGGCGGTAGGAAGCGAGAAGGTCGAGCAGGCCGGCGAGCGCGTCGGTCTGTGCAGCATCGACGCCGACCGCGCGTTCGGCGAGCGCCAGCGCGTGGGCATCGAGACGCCGCCAGCGCGGCCAGACGGTCGAGTCATCGTAGTTGCTGGTGTGGTGTGCTGCTTCGCCGACAGCTCGCACCAGCGCATTCAGGAGCGGTTCGACGTCGACGTCGAGCCTTGCCACCTGCCGGATCAGACGATGCAGCCGGAAGCTGGCGGTGGTCAGCGAGACATCGCGCTCGTCGGTAATCGTCTCGCGGTCGACCAGCGCGAAGGCCGCCAGCGCGGCCAGCGCCTCGTCGAGGCCGTCGTCGGCCAGCAGGCCTTTCAAAGGCTCGTCAAGCGCGTCGCGGCCCTCTCGGAACAGGAAGAGCGGGATCGGATCGGCCGAGAGAAAGGCGGCATGACGAAGCAATGGGCCAGCGGCCGGATGCAGCTTCGACGCCTCGGAGATCGCCAGCCCGTAGGTTTTCGCGACGGTGAGTCCGTCATGATAGGCGGCCGGCGCATGCCGCGCGTCGTCGAGCAGCTTCGCCGGCTGCGCCTCAAGCCGGGTCAGGTAGTCTGCCAGCGAAACGGAGAGGCGCTCGCAATAGGCGGCGGCCTGCTCGTGGGCCAGCGGCAGCCCGCCCAGGGCTTCCGACAGGCGCTCGGCGGCATTGAGGTCACCACTCTCGCCGCTGCGGGCCATCAGGAACGCCGCGCCGGTCTCCTTCGGCCAGAGCGCGATCTCGACCGGCTCGGCGATGCCACGCCAGGCGTGGAACGTCGTGGTGATCAGGACGTCGGCCTCACCGCGCCGCGGCAGATAGGGGCGGACATCGTCGGCCGACATCACGTTGTCAAAGATGAGCAGGATGCCGGCGCCGTCGGCGGCGAGGCGTTCGAGGATCTGGGGAAGGGCGGCTGCCTCCTGCGCGTCGTCGGCCACCCATCCCAGCCGGACGCCGAGCGCGACCAGATCGGCCCGCATGCCTTCCGGCGTCTGCGCCCTGACCCACCAGGCGACGGGGTAACGGTCGCGCCGACGCTCGGCGAAAGCCACCGCCGCCGTGGTCTTGCCGGCGCCGCGCGGACCATGCAGCGCCGCAACGGCGACACGACCGTCGGAACGCCGCAGCGCGCGCTCGATCGCGTCTATCTCCGCATCGCGACCGAGGAAATGGGTCGGAACATGGATCGCGATGTTGGTGGTCTGGGACGATGACGCGGCCGGCATCGGCGGCACGGGCGAAATCGCAGATGGCGGGGCGGCCTGGCGCGGTGGCTCGGCCGCCGTAGCCACCTCGAACACAGGCTCGGACGACGGCGCGGATGGCGGCTTGATGGCTTCGAGCAGAAGTGCCTTTGCCTCGTCTCGCGACTTTCCGCTGAGGGAGATGTAACTGCGGGTGCCGAAGATCTTGGGTAGAGTGCAGGGGCGGATCTTGACGAAGATCAGCCGGGCCGCCTTGCCCTCGATGTCCTGCCACAGCATCGCGGCGCGCTCGAGCGCGGAGAACTTAGCTTGCGGCTTCAGGTAGTCGGGCGAGGCGACGCAGACCATCGCCTCGCAGTCTTCCAGCGCGTCGGTCATCCACTGCGCGATGTCGTGGCCGGCGCCGAGCTCCCACTTGGCGAAGCGCACCGCATAGCCGGCGTCGCGGAGCGTCCAGGCCACCCATTCGGCCTTTGCCTGGTCGGCGCTGTTGTAGCTCAGGAAGTAATCGGCCATTCCCGTCCGGTCCCCGCAGCCGGAACGTTGCCCGCGAACGACGCGAAATCAAGCTGGCTTCATCGGCGACCGGTGCTGGGACTTTCGGCGGGGCGACGCCCGGCACATTCATGCTGCCGGCAGCGCCACAGTCGACAGGGCGCGAAGGGAGGACGGTCGTGAGCGCAGGGGAGGCGTCGCCGCACAAGGCGACCGGGTCCGGCATGACGCCGGTGCTCGGCATGATGCTCGCCTGCTCGCTGATGTGGGCGACTGCCTTCCCCCTGATGAAGCTGATCGGGGCAGACCTGTCGCCGATGGCGCTGAACGCGCTGCGGGGCATCATGGGCATGCTCCTGATCGGCGTATTCCTGCTGGCGCGCGGGCAGAGGCTCATGCCGGCCGGCCGCGAATGGCGGGACTGGGCAGTGCTCGGTGTCTTCCAGGGCATGATCCCGAACGTGCTGACAGCCTACGCGCTCTACACGATCACCACGGGCCTCTCGGCGATGATCCAGGCCTCGACGCCGCTGATCGTCGCGGTATTCGCCAACTTCATATTCGCCGACGAAAGGCTGACGCCGCTCAAGGCGGCGGGCGTGCTGACCGGTTTCGCGGGCATGGCCCTGCTGATCGGGCCGGCGGCATTCGGCGCGGGTTCGGCGGATCTGACGGGGACGCTCGCGATGGCGGCGACCGCGGCAAGCTATGCGGTCGGCAACCTCTACATCCGCTCCATTCCCGAGGCCGACCCGTCGCGGCTGGCTTTCGGACAGCAGACCTTCTCCGGCATACCGTCGCTTGTCTTCGTGCTGGGCTGGAGCGGCGTCGCGGCCTTCTCGGCGATGCCGGACCATGCGCTGGAACTGCTGGCGCTGGGCTTCATCTCGACCGGCGTGCCGATCCTGCTCTTCATGCACATCCTGCGCCGCGCCGGCCCGACGCTCGGATCGATGAACGGCTACCTCGTGCCGGTATGGACGATCCTGATCGGCGTGACCCTGCTCAACGAGACCGTGCTGCCACGCGAGATGCTGGGCGGCGCGATCGTGCTGGCCGGCATCCTGATCGTGTCCTGGGCGCGCCGCGCCAGCGGCTGACGGGCCCTTTCCCGACAATACATGTCGCTCCCGTCACGGCGGGAGAGCGCCGCGCGGGCCGAGCATCGGCCAGCTTCGGGAGATCGGCATGGACACGTCGGTACGGCGGCGACAGGGGCGCAGGCGGGGCGAGGACGACGGGAGCCTGGCGGCGCCGCGCTCGCTGCGCTACCGGCAGCTGCGCAACCCGCTGGTCCGGCAGCCGGCCTTCTCCGACGACCGGATCGAGGCGATCCACGAGGCGGCCCTCAAGGTGCTGGAGGAACTCGGGCTGCGCGTGCTGAACGCCGAAGCGCGCTCGATCTTTGCGGCGGGCGGCGCCAAGGTCGATGAAGCCAGCCGCATGGTGCTGATCGACAGGTCGCTGGTGAAGGCCGCCCTCGCCACGGCGCCGGGCATCTTCGACATGCACGGCGGCGCGCCGGGGCGGACGGTGCGCATGGGCGAGGATTCGGTCGCGTTCGTCTGCGTCGGCGGGCCGCCGAACATTTCCGATCTCGATCGCGGGCGGCGCACCGGCACGCTGGCCGACACGAAGAACATCATCCGCCTCAGCCAGGACTTCGACGTCATCCACCTTCTGTCGCCGAACGTCGAACCGCAGGACATCCCGCTGAACGTCAGGCATCTCGCCATGACCGAAGCGCAGCTGACGCTCGGCGACAAGCCGCTCTTCATCTTCTCGCGCGGCACGCCGCAGGTCCGCGACGGGCTGGAGATGGTCAGGCTGGCGCGCGGGCTGACCCAGGCCCAGTTCGAGGCCGCGCCTTACTGCTACACCGTGATCAATACCAATTCGCCGCGGCAGCTCGACATACCGATGTGCCAGGGCATCATCGACTTTGCGCGGGCGGGGCAGGTTTCGGTGATCACGCCGTTCACGCTGGCGGGCGCGATGGCGCCGGTGACGATCGCCGGCGCGCTGACGCTGCAGCATGCCGAGGCGCTGGCCGGGATTGTCCTGGCGCAGATGGCGCGGCCGGGCGCGCCGGTGGTCTACGGCTCCTTCACGTCGAACGTTGACATGAAGTCGGGATCGCCCGCCTTCGGCACGCCCGAATTCGTCAAGGGCGCGTTCGGCGCGGGCCAGCTGGCACGGCATGTCGGGTTGCCCTGGCGCGGCTCGGGCGCAACGGCGTCGAACGCGCCGGACGAGCAATCGGTCTACGAATTCATGTTCTCGGCCTGGGGCTCGCTGCTCGGCGGGGTCAACATGATGATCCACTCGGCCGGCTGGCTTGAGGGCGGGCTGACCGCCTCGATGGAGAAATTCATCCTCGACATCGAGATGCTGCAGGGCTTCGCCGAGATCTTTTCGCCGCTCGACGGCTCGGACGCCGAGATCGGCATGGACGCGCTCGCGGAGGTCGATCCCGGCGGCCACTTCTTCGCGGCCGCGCATACGATGGCACGCTACCAGGACGCGTTCTACACGCCGCTGGTTTCCGACTGGCGCAATTTCGGCCAGTGGAGCGAGGACGGCGCGAAGACCGCGGTGCAGCGCGCCAACCGGATCTGGAAGGAACGGCTGGCGGCATTCACGCCGCCACCGATGGACATCGCGCGGCGCGACGCGCTCGCCGACTTCGTGGCGCGCCGCACGGCGGAAGGCGGCGCGCTGCCGGAGTCCTGAAGCGGCCGCCTATTCGGCGCCGGCCAGTACGCGCTCCAGGCGGTCGAAGCTCTGGGCCATGCCCTCGTTCATGCCGGTGGCGATGTTCTGCTCGCGGTGTTCCTTCGACGTGTAGAGCACGACCATGGTCATCACCGTGCGCCCGCCGCGCTCGGCGAGATCGACCGTCACGGTGGTCTCCGGTCCCATGATGCCGCCGTCGAACAGCTCGGTATGGACGGTGCGGACCGGCGCATCGATCTCCTTGTAGACGCCGCCAACGCCGAAGCCGCTGCCGTCGGCGTCGTTCTGCCAATAGTAGCGGTAGGCGCCGCCGACGCGCAGGTCGATCTCGCAGACGGGCATCGACCAGCCGTCGGGACCGAGCAGCCAGCGACGCACGAAGGCCGGCGTGGTCAGCGCCTTGAAGACGAGATCGCGCGGCGCGTCGAAGATGCGGCTGACGACCAGTTCGAGGTCACCACGCGGGACGATGTCGAGGGTCCGGGCGAAACTCATGTCCGGTCTCCGTTGCGCGCGCGCTCGATGGCGGCGACGTCGATCTTCTTCATCCGCAGCATGGCCGCGTGGGCTTCGTCGTCGAACCACAGACAGGGGGTGATCGCAGGCATCGGCTACTCCTCTACTTCTTCGGCTCTCTTCCCGTCGCCGCCTCGGCCTTGAGCTCGTCGAGCAGGCTGTCGAGACGGCGGAAATTGGCATCCCAGACCTCGCGGTACCGCTGAAGCCAGTCGTTCGCCGCGGCGAGGGGAGCGCCCTCGAAGCGGCACGGACGGCTCTGCGCGACACGGCCGCGGGCAACGAGGCCGGCGCGCTCCAGCACCTTCAGATGCTTCGAGATGGCCGGCTGGCTCATCTCGAACGGCTCGGTCAGTTCCATGACCGTCGCCTCGCCGTCGGCGAGGCGGGCGAGGATTGCCCGGCGCGTCGGGTCGGCGAGGGCGGAGAAGGTGGCATCGAGGCGTTCCGACGGAGTCATTTTATATCCAGTCAGTTATATAACCAGTTGGATATCTATCTCGGGCGTGCCTGTCAACCCTCCACGCGATTGCCGTCGAGCGGCCGAATGAGCTGTTGCCATGATCTGGGGAAGCGCCGATCATGCGCGGTGAAGGGATCGTGCCCAGATGCGGATTCTGCCTGTCGCAGGATTGTGCGCCGCGCTTCTGCCGGCCGGGCCGGCCGGCGCCTTCATGATCTACCCGGATCGCACCGACCCGGACGTGCTTGTCGCGTTCATCGAGAAGCCGTGGGGAGACCGGGTCGACTTCCGCTACCTGCCCAAGCCGTTCGACCGGGCGATGCAGACGGCGCAAGGACCGGCGCGCTTCGTCTACCGCTGGAGCTACCCGATCGGCCGGCACGGCGGCGAGGCGTATCTCACCGTCTCCCCGGACGGGATGGGCAGGTTGAACATCGCGTTCACCGGCGGCACGATCCCCGAAAGCGGCGCACTTGCCGCGGCCGCGGTGCTGCTGGACGCCGAAGGCCGGCCGCTCCACGCCTTCCTTGCGAGGGTGCATTTCGCCGCGGGCGCCTTCGCCGGCGGCGGCGACCGGGAGACGCTGTCGCTTGCGCTCGAAAGGCCGCCCGAATGGTGGGCCGGCATCGGCGGCATCGCCTTCCTCTACATGAGCTATGACGGCGGACGGCAGCTCGGCGACGCCGGCGTGCGGGTAGCGATGCAGCGCGCTGTCTCGCGCTTCACCGGCGGCCTGACCGTCGCGCAGAGCTGGGACTGACGATTTGGCGGAGCGTCCTTCGATCGCGGTGCGGCGCTATCGGGACGATGACCTCGATACGGTCATCAGCATCTTCCAGCGCGCGGTGAGAGAGGCGGCGAGCCGCGACTACTCGCCAATGCAGATCGCCGCGTGGTCGACGGTCGACCGGGACGAATGGGGACCGTGGCGGCTGTCGCGGCCCACATGGGTAGCGGAATCGGACGGCCTCCCATGCGGCTTCAGCGACCTTGAGCCGGACGGGCATCTCGACATGATGTTCGTCCTGCCCGCCTTCCATCGCATGGGCGTGGCAAGCGCGCTCCTCGATGCCGTCGAGGCGCATGCGCACGCCACAGGGCTCGAACGGGTTCATGCTCGGGCGAGCCTTACGGGGTTGCCGTTCTTCGAGCGCCGCGGCTTCGAGGTGGTCGCGCCGGAAATCGTCGACACAGGCGGCCAGCGCTTCGACGTCTTCCGTGTGGAGAAGATCCTCGGCCGGGCGGGAACGTGACCGCCCGCCCGCGCGTTTGCGTGCATCCCAGCACAGGAGCGAAGCCATGGGCGTCAAGGAAGCACCGACCGCGGTCGGCAAGGAATCCTCAAAAGGCCTGCACAGGGCCGCGGCGGCGGACGAGCGCGAGGTCGAGCGCGAAAAGGGCAGCGACCTGAAGAAAGGCGCCGCCCGGTTCGACGAGCGTTCCCGTTCGTCCGACGGGAAGAGCGCCGGAGCGAAGCAGAAGGACTAATGTCCGACTGCCGCCAGGGCGCCCTCGGGCAGGGTGTAGGCGTAGTCGGTGGACATGTATTGCGGGTTGGTGAAGCTGGAGATCAGCACGTCGCCGGAGCCGCCGCGACCCGGAACAAGGTGAACGACCTTGAAGCCGTTTGCCTTAAGCTCATCGAGGAAGGCGGGCAGGGCCTGCGCGGTGCGCGCGTGGATGTCGTGGAACAGGATGATGCCCGAGCCGCGTGCCAGAACGCGCTGCATGGCGCGCGACTTAACCGCACCTGCCGACGACTTGAAATAGTCCTTGGAGTCGATGTTGACGTCCAGAACGACCACGCTCTGCGCGGCGAGCTGGCGGCGTAGCGCGGACGTGTCTGAGAGATACGGGAACCGGAAGAACGGCGCCGGACGGTAGCCGTTGGGTATCAGCGCCGACGCGACGCTGCGCTGTCCCGCATTGATCTCCTCCATCGCTCGAGCGGCACCGGCCGCGCCGAGATTGGCGTGGTTCTCGGTATGGGTTCCGATCGTGTGCCCGCCGGCCGCCACCTTGCGGGCGGTGCCGGGATGAGCGCGGGCCTGACGGCCGACCATCAGGAAGGTGGCGCGCACGCCATAGGTGCGCAGCACGTTCAGCACCGCGTCGGTGCGGCCCGGCATCGGGCCGTCGTCGAAGGTCAGCACGACCTCGCCGCGATTGAGCCGGATGTCAGAAATCGAGCTGACCGTAATGGTGCGGCCGGCCAGGCTTCCGGAGGGCACGAGGCCGCCGGCGGCGGAGCCGGCCCGCTCGGCCGCGAAGGCGAGCTTGCCCTTCGGCTGTTCCTCTGCCTTATTGTTCTGGCACCCAGCAAGCACAAGAGCAGCCGTCACGGCCGCAGCCACCTTCACCGCAAATCCTGTCACCGAGCCATCCCCTTGATCGCATGGGGATATTGTTCCGGTCATGGTTAACGGTCGGTTGCGCCTGCCCCGTCCGACCAAAATCGGGCGTGACCGTTCCGGCGCCTTCGGATACATCTCGAAGGAACCGCGAAGGCGCCCAAACGTTTGCGCGGACCGGGACCTGGACGGGACTTGAGGGAGTTATCATGCGCTGGAGAGGCCGCCGCGAAAGCGACAACATCCGTGACGTCCGCAACCAAGGCGGCGGCGGTTTCAGGCTGCCGGGCGGATTCGGGCGCGGCCCGGCGAGCGGCCCCGGCCAGGTGCGTATTCCGATCGGCGGCCGCTCCGGCGGCGGTATCGGCACGATCGTCATCCTCGTCGTGCTGTTCTTCGCGCTGCGCGCCTGCGGCATCGACCCGCTGGCGATCCTCGGCGAGGGCGGGCAGCCCGGCGGGGGCGGTCAGATCGTCGAAGAGAACCCGCCGGCAAGCGACGAGATGAAGCAGTTCGTGGGCGTGGTGCTGGCGGAAACGGAAGACGTCTGGAACGGCATCTTCCAGGCCGAGGGCATGCGCTACGAGGAGCCGACGCTGACGCTGTTTTCGGGCCAGGTGCGCTCGGCCTGCGGCTTCGCGTCGTCGGCATCCGGTCCGTTCTACTGTCCGGGCGACAAGATGGTCTACCTGGATACCACCTTCTTCGATCAGCTGGCACGCCAGTTCGGCGCGGCCGGAGACTTCGCCCAGGCCTATGTCATCGCGCACGAGGTCGGTCATCACGTCCAGAACCTGACCGGCATCCTGCCGCGCTTCAACGAACTCAGGCAGACGATGCCCGAGGCGGAAGCCAATGCGATGTCTATCCGGGTCGAGCTCCAGGCGGACTGCTTCGCCGGCGTGTGGGGCCACTTCACCGACCAGAAGGGGCTGCTCGAGGAAGGCGACATCGAAGAAGCGCTGAACGCCGCGAACCAGATCGGCGACGACACGATCCAGAAGCGGACTCAGGGCTATGTCGTGCCGGAAAGCTTCAACCACGGCACATCCGACCAGCGCAGGACCTGGTTCTCGCGTGGCTTCAGGAGCGGCAAGCTCTCCGACTGCGACACGTTCAACAACCCGGTCTGAGTTAGCGCAATCTTACCGGGGCGCCCACAATTCGCAGCGCGCCGTTTCAGCTGGCCTTAATTGCTTGCCGCTAATGTGCGTCCGACACGCAAATCGGGGGATCGGCCGTGCCCGCTGCATCGCGCTACCTGCATGACCGTCGCGGCAACTTCGCGATCATCGCATCGCTGCTGACGGTGCCGCTCGTCGTCGGCGCCGCCACGGTCGTCGACCTGTCCACGATCGCGCGCACGAAGTCCGAGCTCCAATCTGCCATCGACGCAGCCGCGCTCGCCGTCGCTCGCGAAGGCAAAGACGTCACGGACGAGGAGGCCAAGCAGATCGCGGCCCGTTTCCTCGGCGCCAATTTCGACGGCGAGACCACGGCTTTCAAGGTCGTCCGCTCGGGCACGTCGTTCCGCGTCGAGGGCCGAACTTCCGCCAAGATGGCGTTCGCCGGCCTGGTCGGCTACGACGACTGGCAGGTGGCGTCGGCGGCGACGGCCGACATTGCGTATGCCTCCTACGAGGTTGCCCTCGTCCTCGACACGACCGGATCGATGAAGGGCGGCAAGCTCGCCTCGATGAAGGATGCGGTGACCGGCCTGATCGACAACATGTCGGCGCAGGTCCAGGACGAGGACAAGCTGAAGTTCTCGCTCGTTCCCTTCGCGACCTTCGTCAATGTCGGGCCAGCCTTCGGGCCGCAGTTCGATGCGGATGGGCGCCAGCGGGCCGGTACCGGCGCTGCGTGGCTGGACCTCAAGGGCGGCGCCGATTTCCCGCAATCGGAGATCGACGAGGGCGCGAGCCGCTTCCAGCTCTACGCCAACCTCAACCAGACGTGGCCGGGCTGCGTGGAAACGCGGCCGGTAATCGGCGGAACGGACTACGGCGTGACGGACGACGACCCGGTCGCGTCGAAGCCCGAGACGCTCTTCGCGCCGTCCTTCGCGATCGACGAGCCGGACGCCGGCTTCCCGAACAGCTACATCTCGTCCACCGCCAAACCGAAAGTCGACACGCCCGCAGAAAGGAAGAAGCGCTGGGCAAAGTACGGAGTCGATACGGACTCGCAGGGATATCCGCTCGACGACGGGTACATATCCGCTGCGATCGTCGGCCAGAACAACCAGGGCCAGGGAAACAGCAACGGTCGAAAGACCGTACAGATCGACGCTTCGGCCTCGCAGGCGACCGGCAAGCCCAAGGGGCCGGGACATGGCTGCGAAATGCAGCCGATCACGCCGCTGACTAGCGACTATGCGGGGCTGAAGTCGAAGGTAAACGCCATGGAGGCGAACGGCACGACCAACATCATGGAAGGCGTGGCCTGGGGCATGCGCGTGCTGTCGCCGAAGGCGCCGTTCTCCGAAGGCAAGGACAAGCAGTCGACCGGCATGGAGAAGATCATGATCGTGCTGACTGACGGCTCTAACGTGTTCGGCAACGCCGCCAACGACCTCGGCTCGTCCTATTCCAGCTTCGGCTACCTGGTGGACGGCCGCGTCGGCACGGAGTCAGGCGGGGCGTCAACCACGACGCAACTGATGAACGAGCGTACGCTGGCGGCCTGCACCAACGCCAAGGCGGACGGTGTTCATATCTATACGATCCGCCTGGAGGAGCCGAACGTGGCGACCGGTACGATGCTGAAGGAATGCGCCTCGACCGAAGCGGATTACTTCGACGTGCCGACGCGCGCGCAGCTCGATGAAGCGTTCGCCAAGATCAAGGAACGCATCGTCAGGGTCCGCATATCGAGCTGACCGTGAGCGGGTTCGTGGTTACCGGTGGTCGAAATCCACGGCCATGGTCCGGCCAGTTGCCATGCTGACGATGCGCGTGACGATTTCGTCATCGGAAACAGCGATGTCGCCAAGGGCCTTGCGAGCAATCGCCAGTGCGGTGCGCGTCGATACGATATCCTGGATGCCGAGGCTCGAAAACGCAGTCGTTACAGCTGCTTCGACGCTCGGACGGGTCGTTTCACGAGGCTGTCCGTAACTCATCTGCCCGGCCTCCTCTGCCTAGCGGATCGAGTTCTTCTCTGGCCTCGAGTCTAAGCCAATGTATCCGCCTCACAAGGGCCGGTTGGTCCGACCAGACAAATAATGCGCCATTGGCGAATCAGGGTGCGTTGGGCAGTCCGGCCCGCGGCAGCGTTTCGCCTGACGTGCGGATGGCGATGTCGGCGCCGAAACTGGTGCCAGCGTCCGCGGCGGCGTAGCTGAACGTGCCGCCGAGCTGCGTGACCATCGCCCTGATGAGCCGGCCGCCCATCCCCGACTTGGTGGCTTCGGGATCGAACCCGATGCCGTCGTCGCTGACCGTCAGTGTACAGCGCTCGTCGGATGTGGACTTGAGGCCGACGCTGATCTTCCCGTCCCGTCCGTCGGGAAAGCCGTATTTGAGCGCGTTCGTGACGAGTTCGTTGAGCAACAGGGCCAGCGGCGTGGCATGGTCGCGATCGATGTCGACTGGGTCGATATCGTAGGCAACGGCTACCGGCGTGCCGTACGATTTCAGCTGCGCGTCGACGATGGCCGGCAGGAGCGTCTTCGCCGCGACCTCGGAGTATCGGTCGAGCTGGTAGATGTGCTCATGGACGGCGGTCATCGCGGCGATGCGGCCCTGCAGGTCGTGCTTCACCTCGTCGGGTATCGCCTGCATGCGCACCAGCGACTGCACCGACTGCAGATTGTTCTTCACCCGGTGGTGGATGTCGCGAAACAGCAGCCGGTTAGTCTCCAGCGTCTGGAGAAGCAGCGTCTGGCGCTGTGCGTCGCGCTGCAGCAGGCGGGCGATCCAGAAGGCTGCCGCGGCGAGCGCCAGCGCCACCAGGCTCGTCGCAACCACCATCGCGCCGGTGTTCCGCCAGAAGGATGCGTAGGCGGATCTGGTGCTCACGGACGAGAGCGCGACGAGGCCGGTGCCCGGCACGCGGCGAAACCCGACAATGCGGCGCACGCCGTCGGCGGGCGATATCGCCGGGTAAGTGCCGATGTCTGCGTTGGCGAGGTGTACCGTGAAGAGCTCATAGTCCTTCAGGTTCAGAGGGCCGACGGGGAAAGGGTAGCGCGCAACCAGTTCGCCGTCGTCGCGGACGATACTGACGGTCGAGCCCTCGTCGAGCCCGAGGCCCGACCAGACGTCCTTCAGCAGGATCGCATCGAAAGAGATGATCGCCACACCGATGAAGACGCCGTCGCGCACCATCCTGCGGCTGACGACGAAAATCTGCTCGCCGTTGAGACGGCTGACGAGAAGCGGGGATACGTACCACTCGACTCCCTTCGCGGGCGCCGCGAAATATTCGCGGTCGCGGATGTCGATCGGCTTCAACTGCGGGTCCGTGGAGTAGAGCGTGTGGCCATCGGCCAGCACGACATATGCCTTGACGATGCCAGGCAGGCTGTCCACCGCTTCACGGATGTCGCGGACCGTGCCGCCGGTCGGCTGCGACAGCTCGTTGCCGATTGCGTCGTCGATACGCCGCAGCGCCTGCTGCGAGAGTTCGACGATCCAGCGGGTATTGGTGGCGACGACCTGGGACGCGGCGGCCGCGCGGTCGATGGCGCGCTGACCTGCCTCGTGCCAGCTCAGCCAGGTCGAGTAGCCGAGAACCATGCCGCAGAGAAGAAAGAGCGCGACGATGAGCGCGAGAACGCTCCGGACCGGAACGTTGCCTTCCGTCTCGGCTCTGCTTTCCGCCACGCAATCTTCCCCAACCGGCCCACGCCGGCGGGTAGCGCTACCGGCGCGCCAAAACGCAAGGCCGATCAGTTGGTTCCATTGCCGCGACGTTTTTTTGTCGGGGCAGATGAAGCGGTATCAGGCGGTCTCGCGCTCCGGCATCGCCGGCTCCCCGCGGCGCGCACGGATCATGTTGACGAAGCGACGGAACAGGTAGTGCGAGTCCTGCGGGCCGGGAGACGCCTCGGGGTGATGCTGTACCGAGAAGACGGGCCGGTCCTTGAGCGCGATGCCGCAGTTGGAGCCGTCGAATAGCGACACATGGGTCTCCTCGACACCGGCGGGCAGGGAATCGCGGTCGACCGCGAAGCCGTGATTCATGGACACGATCTCCACCTTGCCGGTGGTGTGGTCCTTGACCGGGTGGTTTGCGCCATGGTGGCCCTGATGCATCTTCTTCGTCTCGCCACCGAGCGCGATCGCCAACATCTGATGGCCGAGGCATATGCCGAACACCGGCAGGTCGGTCTTCAGAAGGTTCTGGATCACCGGCACGGCATATTCGCCGGTAGCGGCGGGATCGCCCGGACCATTCGACAGGAAGACGCCGTCCGGCTTCATGGCGAGAATCTCGTCGGCGCCGGTCTTCGCCGGCACGACGGTCACCTTTGCGCCGAGGCCCGAAAGCAGGCGCAGGATGTTGCGTTTCACGCCGTAGTCGATGGCGACGACATGCATGGTCGGCGCGGCCTGTGCGCCATAGCCCTCGTTCCAGACCCATGGCGTCTCGCTCCAGGACGACGACTGGCCCGAGGTCACGTCCCTGGCGAGGTCGAGGCCGACCAGGCCCGACCAGGCGGCGGCGCGGCGCTTCAGATCGGCGATGTCGAAGACACCGTCCGCAGCGTGCGCGATCACGGCGTTCGGCATACCCTTCTCGCGGATGAGCGCGGTGAGGGCGCGCGTGTCGATGCCGCTCATCGCCACGACGCCGCGCTTCTTCAGCCATTGGTCCAGATGGCCGGAGGAACGGTAGTTCGACGGGTCGGTCACGTCGGCCCGGAAGATGGCTCCGACGGCACCGGCGCGCGCCGCAGGCACGAGATCCTCGATGTCCTCGCCGTTCGCACCGACATTCCCGATGTGGGGGAAGGTGAAGGTGACGATCTGGCTCGCATAGGAAGGGTCGGTCAGGACTTCCTGGTACCCGGTCAGCGCCGTGTTGAAGCAGACCTCGCCAACCGCTGATCCCATCGCGCCGAGACCGCGACCCTCGATCACCGTGCCATCCGCGAGCACCAGAAGCGCGGTCGGCGCCTCGGTCGTCCAGGGTGCGGTGGTAGCCATCGTCGTCTCCTTGGGCTGCCGCTTGAATGCGGCCCCGCGCGGGGCCATATCACGCGGCGAAAGGCACGGCCGGTCGCATCGTGTGCAACCCCCGCGCCAAAACTTCGTCAGTCCTTGCTGAGGCGCGGACAATAGGCGAAGGCAACCGGGCGGTCAATTGCTGCACCGGGGCACCAAACGAAAAAGTTTCTTCTGGAAAATCAGGGACTTGTTCGTTAGCGGGCGAATTGCGCTCGCATCGGCCCGGCGCTATTGTCGACAGCCCCGCGAAGGAGAAGAAGTCATGCGCGAAGTCATCGATACCGCGCTGAAAGATGCCCTGAAGACGCAGGACAAGCGCCGCACCGCGACGCTGCGGCTGGTGCGCGCCGCGATCCAGGATCGCGACATCGTCAACCGTGGCAACGGCCGTGACCCGGTCAGCGGCGACGACATCCTGCAGATCCTGATCAAGATGGTGAAGCAGCGCGACGAATCCGCGAAGGCCTTCGAAGAGGGTGGCCGCCTGGAACTCGCCGAGCAGGAGCGTGAGGAAATCGCCATCATCCGTGAGTTCCTGCCCGCGCAGCTCGGGGAAGAGCAGATGAAGGCTGCATGCCGGCAGGTGATCGGCGAGATCGGCGCCGACGGCCTGCGCGACATGGGCCGCTGCATGAATGCCCTGAAGGAAAAGTTCCCGGGCAAGATGGACTTCGGCAAGGCAAGCGGCATCGTGAAGACGCTGTTGCAGTAGTTCTCGCCAGAGTTGAACCCGTCCCGGACTCTGCTAGCCTGTTGTCGGTTCCGGACAGGCTAGCAGCGACGCGCAGCGTCAGGCCGAACGCTTGATGTCGCAAAAAGTGCTGCACCTGTTCTGCGCTTCCGGGTGGGGAGACGCGGCTTGAGCATTTCCGACACGTCTTTGCCGGGTGGCGATGCGCTGCGGATATTCATTTCCTACTCGCGGAAAGACACGGACGTTGCCGACGGGTTGCTCGACGCGCTGAAGGCGCGCGGCTTCTCGATCAAGATCGACCGCCGCGACCTGCCCTATGGCGAAAAATGGCAGGAGCAACTGACCGGCTTCATCGCCGCGAGCGACACCATCATCTTCCTGCTCTCTCCGGATTCGATCCAGTCGAAGTGGTGCCGGTGGGAGCTCGAGGAGGTCAGCCGCCTCTCGAAACGTCTCTTCGTCATCCGCATCCGCGACACGGACACGTTCGAACTGCCGGCCGAAATCAAGGCGGTGCAGATCCTGCCGCAGGTCGGACTCTACGCGCAGCGCGAACACGAAAACACCCTGGTCAGCGCCCTGAACACCGACAGCGCCTGGCTGCGGAAGGGGAGCACGCTGGCGGACGACGCGCGCGAATGGCTCGCCCACGACCAGGACAGCGCCATGCTTCTGCGAGGCAGGGCGCTGACCGAGGCGGAGAAATGGGTGAAGAGCCGGCCGCCGATGGCGCCCAAGCCTCACGCCGACATAGTCGCGCTGATCAGTACCAGCCGAAATCGCCGCAAGACCGTCATCCGGCGCCTCGCATATGGCACGGCTGCGGGACTGGCGGCCGTGGCCATCGCCTACGCGGGCTATCGCTACGACCAGTGGTACCGCTTGGAGCGGATCGAAACCGCCTATTGCCGCAACTATGCTGAAGAATGGGCCTTGCCCGTCTGCGTCGGGGAACTGACGACTGGCGAACTGCGGGGCAGGGCACTCTACTACGAGATCGACCGCCAGGCGGGGCGCGTCGTCGCAATGCGTCGCCTGAACGGGTCTGGATCCCTGGTCGATGCCTCCGGGAGCTATCAGGCCACGGCTTTCGAGACCGAAATCTGGGACCGCGGCGTCGCGAGGTGGGCCTATCCGCTGCCACGCGGCCAGAAGCAGGATGTCATCCATTTCAGTCGGGGCGGCGTACAGCTTCGGACGATGCAACTGACGTTCGAACAGACCGCAGGCAAGGTCCGCCACGCATGGGCGGAGTATGCGCTGAAGGGTGGCGATATCGAGCGACCGGCGACCGAAGGAACCTCGCTGGGGGACCTGGACCCCGACACGACCCGGCGGTCGAGCATCGGCCGGCATATCCTGACCTTTGACCAGGGCAGGCTGGTCAGGCGCATGTTCGAGGTGCCCGGCGGCGGTGGCGCGGCACGGGATGTGAACGGCGCCTTCGGCCGGATTTACGAACACTATCCCAGCGGTCTTGTCAGAACCATCAAGTCGGTGAATTCGGCGGGTAACCCGATGGCCGATCGTACCGGAATCCAGAGCCAGGTCCGGCACTACGACGCTGGCGGCGAACTCGAGAAGATCGAGTTCTACGACGGCGAAGACAAGCTCTCGGCCAGCGATGCAAACATCGCCGGCATCGACTTCATCCGAGACCCCGACGGCAAGCTGTTGCTGACCAACTACCTGGATACCGATCGCCTGCCGACCATTCACAGAACGGAGGGAGTTGCGTCGATCGCCTATGATTACGAGGGAACCGCAGACATCCGCCAGACAAGGTTCCTCGACAAGGCGCAATTGCCCGCAATCTACCTTCCATGGGGAGTCGAAGTTGCGCGATGGGAATACAACGAACTCGGCGACCGCACGGCGGTCGCCTACTTCGAGGGATCCGGGGCGAAGGCCATGCGGTCCGATCTGGGCGTCCACGGCATCAAGTGGGGATATGACGCGAGGCGGCGGATCGACGAAACCGAATATTTCGGGCTCGATGGTGCGCCGTCGGCGCGTGTCGACTGGAACGTTTCCCGCGAGAAGTGGATATTCACCGAGCTTGGTGCGCCCAAGGTCGTGGCATTCTTCGGCGTCGACGGGGAAACCGCGCTTCGCAAGGACTGGAACGCGGCATTTGCCGTCTGGTCCGTCGATCCCAAGCGCGGGCTGACGACCGGCGCCAAGTTCCTCGACCGGCAGGGTCGCAGGACCTTGCGCAAGGCCGGCCAGTTCGCACGCGGCAAATGGGTCTACGACGCCCAGGGCAACGAAGAGTGGGTTCTCTACTTCGACGTCGACGACAAGCCGATCCCGCTGGCCAACAGAGGCGCGGCCGTCATCAAGTACACCCATGACTCCGCAGGGCAGAAAACGGACGAGGAATACTTCGACGGGGGTGATCCGCTTCTGCGTGTAGCAAGCGCCAACGCCACGACGACCCTGGCAACGGCGAACAGGAAGCCGGAAGAGGAGGTCGCCGGAAACCGGATGGGTGAGGAACGCTTCGGTGGCGGCCAGCCGCCCTTGCCCGTGACCGGTAGCGACACCGGCGCCTATCACCTGAAGACCAGCTACGGAACCAGAGGCGACTCGACCTCCTATCTCGATCGCCTGGGCGACCTTATGCCGAAGAAGGGAGGCGGACACGCGCGCGTCTGGCGCGAGTACAACGAGCGGGGCGATCTTGTCCTCGAACGCTACGAAGACGCCGCGCGCAAGCCCACGCTCAATCGCGAACTCGGTGCCCATATCGTGATGCGCGAATACGACGGGTCAAGGCGCGAAACCCGGCGCGAGTTCCGGGGCATCCAGAAGGAATTCGTGCCCGCCAAGGATTGGGGGGTGGCGATCGTCATCACCGCTTATGACGACAATCGAAATCTGGTGGTGGAAAGCTACGAGGACACAGGCGGCCAGGCGACCACGCGGGCAGATACGGGCGTGGCCCGTGTGGTGAAGACACGTGACAGGTTCGGACGGGAGACGAGGCGCGCGTACTTCGACATCAGCGGCAAGCCGGCACCTACTCTGGATTGGGGCGTCGCTGGCGTCGACACCGCGTACGATGTGACCGGCAATCCCGTTTCGGAACGGTACTTCGACGTGAGCGGTAATCCGGTCACCCGGACCGACAACAGCGTGGCCGGGATCGACTGGGCCTACGGTCCTTTTGGACGAACGATCGAACGCTATGTGGGCGTCGATGGCAAGCCGACCCTCGACCGGCGGCGGGTGTCGGAAGTGAGGCGCGAGTATGACGACCTGGGCAACCTGACCAGAGAGTCCTTTCTTGATCGCGCCGACAATCCGACCGAGAACGTACGCAACGGCGCGGCCGCAATCGTCTATGGGCGAGACAGGTTCGGGCGCATTGCAAGCGAGCGCCACCTCGATGCAGGCGGCTCGCTAATAGCGCACGAAAGCCATGCGGCGGAAACACGCTGGTTTTACGACCCGAGGGGCAACACGACCGAGAAGCGCTTCGTTGACGAGCACGGCAAGCCGGTCGCGCCGGAACCGGAAGGCGTGGCCGCGTGGCTGTGGAGCTACGACGAACTGGATCGATGGACCGAGCAGCGATATCTGGACGTGTCCGGCGAGCCTACGTCGAGGGGCGGGACGGATCCGGATCTGTCATCTGCCCTGCTGACGACCGAATACGACCCTTACGGCAACCGTTCCATGCAACGCTATTTCGATCTCGAGGATAAGGAGACACTGGACGGCGGCGTCGGCTACGCCGCCATCAGGCGCCGGTTCGACGAGATGAACCGCCTCGTCAGTTACGAGTTCCTGGATCCTGCAGGCAATCCGATGAACGGTGGAATTGCGGCAGTCGAACGAGCCCGGGCGGATTTCGACTACAATGCGTTGGGTCGCGTCAAGGCGGTGCGCCTCTACGGCCTTGCCGAACTCGACGGCGGGAAGACCGAACTTCGCCACGGCATGACGCTGACGAGGTCGCATGATCCCCTGGGCCGCCTGGCGTCGTTGTCCGTTGCGACGACGGACGGCTCGACGCCGCAGGAATACGGGATGGTTCCGGAAGTCCGGTATACTTACGACGAACGCCATCGCATCAATGGGATCAGTTTCCACGACGTCGGCGGCAGCCCGCTTCCGTATCTCGAGGACGTCGTGCGGGTGACCTATATCTGCGACCCGCGAGGCAATGTCGTCGATGAACGCTTCTTCGGCCCCGACGGGCCGATCAGCGCGACCGGCAAGCCGGCGCGGATAGCACGAGAGTTCGAGGACGACGATCTCGTCGCGGTGTTCGCTTACGACCATGCGGGAAACCCGGTCAGCGCCGAAAACCTGGAGGAATGGTACTTCAGCCTCGACTACTCGTTCCCGGACGAACCGCGACGGGCGCCGTGTGCGCGCGCAGGATGGTAGCCCTGCCGCGCCACGGGAAATCGAGGATCTCAGAAGGGATTTCCCACCCGCTTCTCCGCCGCCCATGACAGCGCGGCGACAGCCGCGGCGACCAGCATCGAGGCGATGCCCAGCACCGGCAGGCTGGAGTAGCCGAAGCCGGCGTTGAGCAGCGTAGAGCCGATGAAGGCTGCGAGCGCGATGCCAACGTTGAAACCAGCCGGGATCAGCGACGAGGCGAGATTCGGCGCGTCGGCGGTCGAGCCGAGGATGCGGGCCTGGATCGGTGTGCCGATTGAGAAATTCACGCAACCCCATACGCAGAGGATCGCGATCATCGGGGCCGGGTAGGGGCTGGCGACCCACATCGCGGCCATGAGGATGGACTGGAAGAGGGCCAGCGCGATGAGCGAGGGCATCGGCTTCCAGTCCGCCAGGCGGCCGCCGACGAAGACGCCCGCGGTCGAACCGACGCCGATGGCGAGTAGCACCCAGGGTACCGTGGCGGGATCGAGCCCGGTGACCTCCAGCAGGAACGGGGTGATGAAGGTGTAGGGCACAAACTGGCACATCATCAGCATCAGCATGATGATCAGCGAGGTCCAAACCTGCTGGCGGCCGAGCACGCGGACTTCCCGGGCGAGGCCGGCCGGCGCGGCGGTCGCTGCCCTGGTATCTGGCAGAAGCGCGATCATCGCAGCCGTCGACAGAATGCCCAGCGCGAACATTGCCCAGAAGGTGGCGCGCCAGCCGAAGGCATTGCCGATCGCGGCGCCGAGCGGGACGCCGACGATGTTGGAGACAGAGAGGCCGGCCAGCACCAGCGCGACGGCCATGCCCCGGCGATCCTCGCCGACGAGCTGCGTCGCCACCACCATCGCCACGCCGAAGAACGTGCCGTGCGCGAAGGCCACGAAGACGCGAAGCGCCAGCATCGACGCGAAGTCCGGCGCGAGTGCGCAGGCGACCTGACCGAGCGTGAAGATGACGGCGACCGCGACCAGCAAGGTGCGGCGTGGCACGTTGGGTGTCAGGATGGTGACCAGCGGCCCGCCGACCCAGAACATTGCACCGTTCTTGCGCCGAACCATCAGTTCGGTGCGCGCCTGCTGGGTCTGCTGCAGGCCGAGTGCGAGTTCGCGAAGTTTCGGGATGGCGGGGTCGAGCTCGAGCAGCATGCGCGGCGTCTGCCCCAGCACCTCTGCGCGGCTGTAGCCGGTGTGCTGTTCGAAGGCGTCGTTCACGAACACGATGCTCGGCTCCAGGTCATTGCTGCCCACGCCGGTTTCAGCAATCGCCACGATGTCGTTCAGCCGGGATACGCTGGTCTCGAGCAGCATGAGCTGTTCCTGCGAGCGCCGCCGTTCGGTGACGTCCCGGAAGTACACGGCCAGGCCTTCGGCAAAGGGATAGGCGCGCACTTCGAGCCATTTGCCCAGCGTGGGAAAAAAGTCTTCCAGCTCCACGCGGCGATTCGTGTTGAGCGATTTGGTGAGCTGGTCCTTCAGGCGCTGCGAGAGCCCGGCACTGAAGCCTTGCCAGACTTCCAGGCCCAGGAGATCCGCCGTGGTTTTCTGCAGCAGCCGCTCGCTTTCCTGGTTGAGGTAGGTGAAGCAACATTGGCGGTCGAGCGTGACGAACGCCTCCGTGATACTGGCCAGCGTCGTGGTCAGGCGCATCGCCAGGCGCAGCGTGTCCTGCTGGGCCTGCTTCTGGGCGGAGATGTCCTGGATGGCCCCCTGGATGCGCACGATCTGGCCGTTGGCGCGCCGCACCGCGGTGCCCACGGTGCGCACCCACTTGGGTACGCCGCCATCGACCATCACCTGGATTTCCTCGTCGAAGCCCTCTCCCTGCTGCGCGCAGCGTTCCAGCCGCTGGCGAATGCCGTTGCGCCATTCGGGGGCGTAGCGCTGCACCATGTCCTCGAGGCTGCGGATCTGATGGCGGCCGGTCAGCCCGAGGATGGTGGCGAACTCGTCCGAATGCATCACCTCACGGGTGGACAGCTGCAGCGACCAGCTGCCGGCGCCCGCCGTGTGCTCGGTCAGGTTCAGGCGGCTCTCGCTCTCGCGCAACACGGTGGCGTTGTATTGCTCGCTCTGTTCACAGCGGCGTGCCAGCGTGAGCATGTCGGCCGCATGCTGGGCCAGCAACTGCAGCGTCGAAGGGCCGGCGGCTTCGCGGACGTCGCGTCCCAGCAGCAGCAGGCCCGACTGTCCGACCGCATCGAACACCGGCAACCAATGCCTGTGCCGGAAGGGGCCGTCGCCGTCGGCCAGCCGGCGTTCGGCGTCCGTCTTCGTCTTCAGCAACGGCGCGCAGGCGTTGAGGGCTTCGGTCGTCTCGTCCGGGCTGAGCCCGTGCGCGCCCAGCAGCACGGGCGGCTCGTGCGACAGGTCGACCAGCAGCGCCGCGTCCATGCCCGCGAATTGCGCCGCCATCTGGGCCAGGCGGTCCAGCTCGCTGCGCTGGGTGGGCGCCATCCAGGCGCCGGTGCGCTCGAAGGACGGGTCGGCGGCCAGAGGGGGGCGGTTGTCAGGGGCGGAGCGCATGGGGATGGGGGTATCGATTCGGTGCAACGCGCAGCATACAGACCGCTTGTCATCGGGCGTACATGCGCGCTGCTTAAGCTGCGTTCTGGCGCGTGAACTTCCGCACGACCTCCTCAAATGGGGGAAAAGTTTGTAACAAAAATGTTGGCTTTTGTTGCTTATGTTCTAACATGGCTTAACGTCGATGCCAGGCCAGCGATTCCGATACGTTCCCGCGCCACCACCGCATCGTCACCACCGAATCACGAGGGGTTGATTGTGAGCACACTCGCAGAACTCAGGCAATACAGCGACGTGGCCAGCCTGAAGTCCGCGCTGCACCAGCTGTGCAGCGAGTTTGGACGCATCACGCGGCTTGACATCCTCACCGCCATGCACGAAGGCACGAAGCAGGCCATCTGTTTCCTGCGCATGGAACGGCCCGAGCAGGAGCAGGTGCTCATGAAGAGCCTGGGCGTGGGCCGTTTCGGTGGCGAGGTGGTGTTCGTGCTCAACCTCAACGTGCCTGTGACGGCCGAGGACGGCCCGTCCTCCCAGTGGGCCGATTCCGATATCTACTGAGAGCTCCCCCGCGTCGCCTGCGGCGCCAACCCTTTGAAGGGGGCGACACCCCGGGGCCAGCACAGCCGGACCCTCGGTGTCTCTGGACGAAGAACTCCGCGCTCCGGCTTCTTTTCCCTGTCTCGCGATTGACCTCTGCGCGCTCTGCCGCCGCGCAGAATCGGCGCATGAAATCCCTGCGCTCACCCCTGTCTGCCCAGATCGTTCAATGGCTGGTCGCGCCCGGCGACGAGGTGCGCGCGGGCGACGTGCTGGTGGTGCTGGAAGCCATGAAGATGGAGCACGAGCTGCGCGCCGATGTGCCCATGCGGGTGCTCGAACCGCTGTTTGCCCCCGGTGAGTCGGTACAGGCGGGCGACCAGCTGCTGGTGGCCGAGCCGGTGCAGGAATTGACGCCTTTGGGCGCACCGCTGGCACCCGTGGGGGCTGCGCCCAAAGCGGGCGTGGTGAGGCCCGATCTGCAGCGCTTGCAGGACCGTCAGGCCCGCACCCTCGATGCGGCGCGGCCGGAAGCGGTCGCTCGCCGTCACGCGCTGGGCCTGCGCACCGCACGGGAGAACATCGCCGACCTGTGCGATGAGAGCAGCTTCATCGAATATGGGGCACTGGCGGTGGCCGCGCAGCGCAGCCGCCGCAGCGAGGAAGACCTCATTGCGCACACGCCGGCCGACGGCATGGTCACCGGCATCGGCTCGGTCAACGCGGACCAGCATGGCGTCGAGCGTTCGCGCACGGCGGTTCTGGCCTACGACGCCACGGTGCTCGCGGGCACGCAGGGCATGCGCAACCACCAGAAGACGGATCGGCTGCTGGGCATCGCGCTGGCGCAGCGGCTGCCGGTGGTGCTGTTTGCCGAAGGCGGTGGTGGCCGTCCCGGGGACACCGACATGCCCATCGTCGCGGGCCTGCACGTGGGCACCTTTGGCGCCTTTGCGCGGCTCTCCGGCCAGGTGCCCGTGGTGGGTGTCGTCAGTGGCCGCTGCTTTGCCGGCAACGCGGCGTTGCTGGGGTGCTGCGACGTGGTGATTGCCACGCGCGGCAGCAACATCGGCATGGGCGGGCCTGCCATGGTGGAGGGCGGCGGGCTGGGTGTGTTCAAGCCCGAGGACATCGGGCCGAGCGCGGTGCAGCACGCCAACGGCGTGATCGACGTGCTGGTGGACGACGAGGCCGGGGCGGTGGCTGTGGCACGCCAGTACCTGTCGTTTTTCCAGGGCACGGTGGACGACGCGCCTGCGCCCGACACGATGGCCCTGCGCGACGTGGTGCCCGAGAACCGGCTGCGCGTGTACGACACCAGAGTCGCGATGAATGCGGTGGTCGACGTCGGCAGCCTGTTGCCGCTGCGCACCGGGTTCGGGGTCGGCATCCACACGGCGCTCGCGCGCATCGGTGGACGCGCGGTGGGCCTCCTGGCCAACAACCCCCTGCACCTGGGCGGCGCGATCGATGCCGATGCCGCCGACAAGGCGGCGCGCTTCATGCAGCTGTGCAATGCACACGGGCTGCCGCTGGTGAGTCTGGTCGACACGCCGGGTTTCATGGTCGGACCGGACGCAGAGGCCCGCGCACAGGTGCGGCACGTGAGCCGCCTGTTCGTGGTGGCGGCGGACCTGCGCGTGCCCTTCTTCAGCGTGGTGCTGCGCAAGGGCTATGGCCTGGGCGCGATGGGCATGACGGCGGGCAGCTTCCATGCGCCCGCCTTCACCGTGGCCTGGCCCACCGCCGAGTTTGGCGCCATGGGGCTGGAGGGCGCGGTGCGCCTGGGTTACCGCAAGGAACTGGAGGCGGTGCCAGAAGGGCCGCAGCGCGAGGCCCTGTTCGAGCAACTGCTGGCGCAGCAGGTGGCCAATGGATCGGCGGTGCAGATGGCCACCACGCTGGAGATCGACGCGGTGATCGACCCGGCGCACACGCGGGACTGGCTGTTGAAGGGTCTGGCAGGAGCGAAAGTGTCCGAGCCCCGGCCGGGGCGCTTCATCGACACCTGGTGAGGCGGCGCAACGCGCCGCCGGCTTACATCAGGTCGCCGAAACCGGTCGTGCGCACGCCCGCGCTGGGCAGTTGCGGGGCGGTCTGGTTGATGTTGATCCAGAACTCGCACACGTGCTTCATGGCGCTGAGGAACTGCGAGAACTCGGTGGGCTTGGCGATGTAGGCGTTGGTGCCTGCGTCGTAGGCGCGCAGCAGGTCGCTGGGTTCGGTGGACGAGGTCAACACCACCACGGGAATGTGGTGCAGGTTGTCCGACCCCTTGATCTCGCGAAGCACGCCGATGCCGTCGAGCAGGGGCATCTTCAGGTCGAGCAGGACCAGCATCGGGTTGCTTCCCGAGCGGTTGGTGAACCCGTTGCGGCGATGCAGGTAGTCGAGTGCCTGCATGCCGTCCGAGACGTGCGTGACGCGTCCATCCAGCCCGTGGCGCGCGAGGGCGAGCTTGGTCAGCTCGGCGTCGTCGGGATTGTCTTCAACAAGAAGGATGGCGTCGGCGTTTTTGCTCATGGTTCCAGGGCGGCCGGCATGGAGTCGGTAGGAGACTCGAACCCGTGGACGCCTTCAAAAGGTAGCGAAAAATAGAACACACTGCCCTCTCCAAGCTGGCTTTCAGCCCAGATCGTGCCGCCGTGTCGCTCGATGATGCGCCGGGTCAATGCAAGGCCAATGCCAGTGCCTTCAAACTCCGAGGCGCGATGCAGGCGTTGGAAGACGCCAAACAGCTTCTGAGCGTATTTTGTGTCAAAACCGACGCCATTGTCACGAACAAAGAAGGTATAGCCGACAACTGGGTCCATGCTCCAGCCCACCTCGATGCGCGTCCGCTCCCTCGGCCGGGTGTATTTGTAGGCGTTGCCCAACAGGTTGGCCCAGACCTCGCGCAGCAGGAGCGCATCGCCCTGCACCACCGGCAGATCGGGGGCCACGACCCAGTCGACCACGCGGCCTTCCGTGTCGTGGCCGAGCTGGCTCACCACGGCGTCCACCAGCAGCGTGAAATCCACCGCCGTCAGGTTCACGGCCGACCGGCCCAGCCGCGAGAACGCGAGCAGGCCATCGATCAGCTGGCTCATGTGACGGGCAGAGTTGCCGATCGTGCTCAGGTAGCGAGCACTCACCTCATCGCAATTGCCGCCCAGGTGCTCTTCGAGCAGGCTGACAAAGCTGGAGATGTGGCGAAGCGGTGAGCGCAGGTCGTGCGAGACGGAGTAGGAGAACGATTCCAGGTCCTTGTTGGCCGCCAGCAACTGTTCGGTGCGCTCGACCACGCGGTTTTCCAGCTCGTCGTTGATGTTGCGCATCAGGTCGTCGAGCCGCTTGGCGTCGGTCATGTCCCGGTTGATCTTGGCAAAACCCTTGAGTTCGCCGCTGTCATCGCGCAGGGCGATGAGCACCGAGTGCGACCAGTATTGCGAACCGTCCTTGCGGGTGTGCCAGTTGTGCAGCTCGTGCTGCCCGCGCGAGGCCGCCAGCCGCAGCATCTGCATGGCGCTGACCTTGCCGTGCTCCGGGTTCGCGGGGTCGAACAGCACCCCGTAGTGGCGGCCGAGCATCTGGGTCGGCGAATAGCCATCCATGCGCTGGGCGCTGTCGGTCCAGTCGGTGATGATGCCGTCCGCATCCATGAAGAAGATGCAGTAGTCGCGCAGGTTGTCCACCATCAGGCGGAAGCGCTGTTCGCTTTCCAGCAGTTCCAGCGAACGCTCGCTGATGCGCTGTTCCAGTTCCTCGTTGAGGTGGACCACGCGTTCCTCGATGCGTTTGCGTTCGGTGATGTCGATGATCTGCACGAACAGGCCTTGCACCTGGCCTTCATCGTTGAAGTCGGGCAGGTAGCTCGCGCTCACGAAGATCTGCTGGCCGTCGACCGTGGGCCGCCAGGTTTCGAAATGGTGGGGCTGACCGGCCAGCGCCGACCGCATGCGGGGCTCGATATCGGCCCACACGTCCGGCCGCACGCATTCGCCGATGTGTCGGCCGATGATGTATTGGGGGTCCATGCCGTAGACGCGCATGTGCTCGGCATTCGCGAAACGGAAGTGCAGGCCGGCGTCCAGGTAGGCGATGAGGCCCGGCACGTGGTCGGTGATGGTCTGCAGGAAACGCTGGTTGCCGCGCAGCGCCGTCTCGGCAGCCTTGCGCCGGGTGATGTCCACCACCGTCGTGTTGCTGCGCAGGAACTGGCCGTTCGCATCGCGCACGGCGGAAGACGACAGCAGGGCGTAGAAGGTGCTGCCATCGCGGCGGCGCATCTCGTATTCCACGGCCTCCAGCGCATCGTCCTTCAGGATCTTGTGCATGCGGTTCTGGAGCAGTTCCGCATGCCGGGGCGCCATCATGTCGCGGAAGGCCATCTTGCCCACGACTTCCTCGCGGCTGTAGCCCAGCCAGGCCAGTTCGGTGTCGTTGATCGACACGTAGATGCCGTTGGCGTCGAGCGAGTGGTAGCCGCAAGGTGCGTTGTTGTACAGGTCTTGCGATTGCCGCAGCGCGCTGTTGAGCTGTCCGTTGGCCTGGCGGACCAGGTCTTCCGAAGCCTTGCGCTGCGAGAGGTCGACCATCTGGATGATGATTCCCTGCACCAGGCCGCCCTGCCAGTACGGCGTGTACTCGATGCCGGCATAGAAACTGTGGCCATCCGGGAACGCACGTTCGCCCTCGAAGCGCTGGATTTCGCCGGACAGGGCGGCCGCCAGACGGACGCGGGTGGCCTCGTAGTCCTGCGGGCGGGCGATCTCGCTCAGGTGCATGCCGACCAGTTGCCCGGTGTCACCATTCACCCAGCGCGCGTAGCTGGCATTGGCGAAGCGGCAGATGAGATCGCGGTCGAAGAACGCCAGCTGCACCGGCACGCTGTTGGTGATGGCTTGCAGGAAGTTGCCCTGGGCGGCCAGCGCGTTCTCGGCGGCCTTGCGCTCGGTGATGTCGAGCAGCGTGTTGTTGGTGCGGACGAAGCGGCCCTGCTCGTCGAGAACGGCCGTGCTGCTGAGCAGCGCAAGGAATGTGCTGCCGTCGCGCCGCCGGATCGTGAACTCGGCGGCCTCGAGCTTTTCGCCGCGGGTCATGCGCGCCAGCCGTTCGCTGACCAGATTCGCGTGCTCGGGCAGCACGATGTCGTGGAAGCGGAGCCGGCCGATGACCTCGTTGTGTTCGTAGCCCAGCCACTCCAGTGCGGTGCGGTTGATCAGCACGAAGATACCTTCGGCATCGACCGAGTGGTACCCGCACGGCGCCTGGTTGTAGAGCGACTGGGCGTCGCGAAGGGCCTGGTGAATGCGCTCCTTGGCGTCGGCCAGTTCGTCGGTGCGTTGCCGCACGCGGGCCTCAAGCTCGGTGTTGAAGTGCTGGATCTCTTCCTGCTGCTGGTGCAGGGCGGTGATGTCGCGCGACACCGCCAGCAGCATCACGGGCCGGTTCTGCGCGTCGCAGATGGGCGTGACCATGGTGTCCCACCACTTGGGCGTGCCCTTGAAGGTGTTGCCGAAGGAGACGAAACGTGCGCTCTTGCCCTGGCGCGCGCTCTCCAGCGCCTCGTGCGAGAGCAAGGCGCCATCGTCGGGCCACCAGGTGGTCCAGTCGCTGTTGCGCACCTGTTCGAAATCGTCCACCTCAACCAATCGGCAGCCCTGCGCGGTCATCTGCACCACGCGGCCCCGCAGGTCGAGGACCTTGGTGCAGTCGGGGCTGCTGGCGATGATCTGGCGGTTGAGCTCGTCCTTGATGCGCGCATCGGCCTCGAGCGTGCGCATCGGGGTGATGTCCTGCAGGAAACCGAGCTGGCTGACAACGGCACCGCTGGCGTCGCGCATGGGCGCGTTGCGCACCAGCACGTGCACCACCTCATCGCCCGGCCGCACGAGCCGGAACTCCACGCTCATCGGCTCGGCGTGCGACACCGCATGCACCCAGTGGTGCTGCACGCGCTCGAGGTCGTCGGGGTGCACGCGGCAGAGCCAGCCGAAGTTGGGGAAGTCCTGCTTCTCCAGCGCGAAGATGGTCTGCAGCTGCTCGTCCACGTGCGTGAGAACGCCCGCGTGGTCGGTGCGGAAGACGCCGATGGGGAAGACGCTGGCCAGCGCCGAGAAAAGCGCCTCGTATTCCAGTTGCGCGGTCTGTGGCGATGGATCCTGTGCCGCCGCGTCCAGCGCAGATTCCAGCGCAAGCGGCAGATTGGCCTGGAATTTCAGGCTGGCCGCTTCGGTGCTCAAGGGCTGTCCGCTCAGCCGTTGCGCATAGCTCCTGCGCAGGTGTTCGTTTTCGGCGCGAAGGGTTTCGAGCTCCAGCAACAACGCGCGCTCACGCTCCACAGCCGATCGTTCGGTCCTGCGGGCATCGTGGCGTTGGTCCTCCGATGGGAAAAGGGAGCTCATCCGTCACGACTGTACCCCAGCGCCCCCATTCACAAGTGTGATATTTGACAGCTAGAAACGCGGCAGTTCCGGGTGCGCGAGAGCGCCCGCGCGCACCAGCATCCGGCCGTATTCAGCACAACGTTGCAGGGTGGGCACGACCTTGCCGGGATTCAGTAGTCCATTGGTATCAAAGGCCCGTTTGACGCCGAACATCTGGGCGTTCTCCTCGGCAGAGAACTGCACGCACATGCTGTTGAGCTTCTCCACGCCCACGCCGTGCTCACCGGTGACGGTGCCGCCCATGGCCACGCTGGTCTCCAGAATCTCGGCGCCGAACAGTTCGCAGCGGTGCAGCTGGTCGGCGTCGTTGGCGTCGAACAGGATCAGCGGGTGCAGGTTGCCATCGCCCGCATGGAAAACGTTGGCGCAGCGCAGCTGGTACTTCTTCTCCATCTCCGCAATGGCCAGCAGGATGTCGGCCAGGCGCTTGCGCGGAATGGTCGAATCCATGCACATGTAGTCGGGGCTGATGCGCCCGCTGGCGGGGAACGCGTTCTTGCGGCCGCTCCAGAAGCGCAGGCGTTCGGCTTCGTCGCGGCTCACCGCGATGGCCGTGGCGCCGCAGCCACGCAGCACCGCGCTCATGCGGCCGATCTCTTCTTCCACCTCTTCGGGGGTGCCATCGCTCTCGCACAGCAGGATGGCCTCGGCGCTCAGGTCGTAGCCGGCGTGCACGAAGTCTTCCACCGCGGCGGTCATGGGCTTGTCCATCATCTCGAGGCCGGCCGGGATGATGCCGGCCGCGATCACCGATGCCACGGCGTCACCCGCCTTGCGGATGTCGTCGAAGCTGGCCATGATGCAGCGCGCCAGCAGGGGCTTGGGCACCAGCTTGACGGTGACCTCGAGCGTGACGGCCAGCATGCCTTCGCTGCCGATCACCAGCGGGAGCAGGTCGAGGCCGGGTGTGTCAAGCGCACCGCCACCGAAGGTCACGGGCTCGCCTTCGGCGGTGAAGCCGCGCACGGCGAGCACGTTGTGCAGCGTGAGCCCGTACTTGAGGCAGTGCACGCCACCCGAGTTCTCGGCCACGTTGCCCCCGATGGTGCAGGCGATCTGGCTGCTGGGGTCGGGCGCGTAGTACAGGCCATGCGGCGCGGCGGCTTCGGAGATGGCGAGGTTGCGCACGCCGGCCTGCACCACCGCCGTGCGCGAGCGCGGGTCGATCTTCACGATGCGGTTGAACTTGGCCAGCGAGAGCGTGACGCCCAGCGCATGCGGCATCGCACCGCCCGACAGGCCGGTGCCGGCACCGCGCGCGACCACCGGTACGCCCAGGCCATGGCAGGCCTTGAGCACACCGGCGACCTGCGCCTCGGTTTCCGGCAACACCACCACCAGCGGGCGTTCACGGTAGGCGGTCAGGCCATCGCATTCGTAGGGCACGGTGTCCTCGGCCTGCCAGAGCAGGGCGTGTGCGGGCACCACGGCCTGCAGTGCGCGCACCACCGCGGCCTGCCGTTCCGCACGCAGGATGGAGGTGTTCTCGGCGGTGGGCGTGGGCGCGTTCATGTGGGGCCTGCGAAGGTCGATTCAAGGATCACACCAGTCTAGGCCAAAGCTTCTGCCCGGGATTGAAGAAACTTGCACGGACTTGTGAGCGCACGCGTTCGGTGGGTGACGAAGGGCCCTTGAAATCGATGCCAGCCGACGTCATGTCTGACCCATCGCAGGACGCGTGTTGCGCCCTGGTAACCCAACCCATCAGGAGTTTCAAGCCATGAGCCGCCACATCACCCCCCGCAGCTTCTTCGACGAATTCTTCAACGACGCCGCTCCCGCTTTCTATGTGAAGCCCCTGCACGGCGACGGCCTGCCGGCGCAGATCCGTGTCGATGTGAAGGAGACGCCCGAGGCGTACACGCTGCAGGCCGAAGTGCCCGGTGTGTCCAGGGAAGACATCCAGGTCAACGTCGACGGCAAGCTGGTGACGCTGCGCGCCGAGATCAAGCAGCAGGACAGCCAGGCCGAGGGCGGCAAGCTGCTGCGCAGCGAGCGCTATTACGGCGCCGTCTCGCGCAGCTTCCAGTTGCCGGTGGACGTCGACAACAGTGCTGCAAAGGCGAAGTACGAGAACGGCGTGCTGCAGCTCACGCTGCCCAAGAAGACCGCCGGCGCCGCGCAGCGCCTGACGATCGAGTGACCGGCATCAGTTCACGCTCTTCTTGAGCCACTCGGCGAACGCCGCGCATTCCCAGCGCTCCATCGCGCCCGCCTGCCAGCACAGGTAGTGCGCGTGGGGCGACGGAATGGTGCGCTCCGAGATGCGCTCCAGTGAGCCGTTCTCGATCCATGGCGCGCCCAGCTTGAGGCGCACCAGCGCAACGCCCAGCCCCTGGGCTGCGGCGTCGCACATGAGGCCGATGTCGTTGAAGGACGAGCCGTCGTGCGGCTCGGGCCAGTCCAGCTCATGGGCCGCGAACCAGGTGCGCCAGGGCTCCAGCGGGCTGCGCAGCAAGGCGGCGCGCTGCAGGTCTTCCACCGCATCGAACGGGCCGTTCTCGCGGATGTAGGCGGGCGAAGCCAGCGGCGTCACCTCGTCCTTGAGCAGGCAGATGTGCTCGACATCGGCATAGCGGCCGGTGCCGTAGCGCACGGTGAGGTCGGCGTCTTCGGCCACCACGTCCAGCAGGGGAATCGACACCTGCAGCGTGAGGTCGATCTCGGGGTAGGCCTCGGTGAACTGGCGCAGGCGCGGCATCAGGATCGAGCGCGCGAACGTGGGTGTGACGGCCAGCTTGAGCTTGCGTTTGCCCGGCGCCGTGTTCCCGCCCGGGAAACGCTGCAGGATGCCCAGACCCTCGCGCACGTGGGCCAGGTATTCGCTGCCCTCGGTGGTGAGCGAGAAGTCGGCGCGGCCGAACAGCTTGGTGCCCAGGATCTGCTCCAACTGCCGCACACGGTGGCTCACCGCGCTGGGCGTCACGTTCAATTCCTCCCCCGTCTGCGTGACGCTGCGCAACCGCGCCAGCGCCTCGAAGGTCAGCAGGCACTGGATGGGAGGAATCCGGATCGTCATTTGAAGACCACGGTCTTGTGCCCGTTGAGCAGCACGCGGTGCTCGCTGTGCCACTTCACGGCGCGCGCCAGCACCTGGCTTTCGGTGTCGCGTCCGCGTGCGGTGAGGTCTTCCACCGTGTCGGTGTGGTCGACCCGCGCCACGTCCTGTTCGATGATGGGGCCTTCGTCCAGGTCGGCCGTCACGTAGTGGGCGGTGGCGCCGATCAGCTTCACGCCCCGGTCGTGCGCCTGGTAGTAGGGCTTGGCGCCCTTGAAGCTGGGCAGGAAGCTGTGGTGGATGTTGATCGCCTTGCCCGAGAGCTCGCGGCACAGGTCGTTGCTCAGCACCTGCATGTAGCGCGCCAGCACCACCAGCTCGGCGCCTTCGTTGCGAATGATCTCCAGCTGCCGGGCCTCGGCCTGCGGCTTGCTGGCGGCCGTGACGGGGATGTGGTGGAACGGCACGTTGTAGCCGGCCGCGAGCTGGTAGAAGTCGCGGTGGTTGCTGATGATGGCGCGGATGTCCAGCGGCAGCAGGCCGCTCTTCCAGCGGAACATCAGGTCGTTGAGGCAGTGGCCTTCCTTGCTGACGAAGATGACGGTGCGCACGGGCTCGGCCAGCGTGTGCAGGCTCCACCGCATCTTGAACGGTTCGGCAAACAGTTTGAGGCGCAGTTGCAGATCGTCCTGCGCAAGCTGGTCGCAGGCGAACTGGACCCGCATGAAGAACAGGCCGGTGTCGTGGTCGTTGTACTGCGCGGCTTCCTCGATGTTGCCCCCGTGCTCCAGCAGGAAGCCGGAAACGGCGTGCACGATGCCCGGGCGGTCCGGGCAGGACAGGGTGAGAACGTAGGTGTGGTTCATGGCCCCGGGATTGTCGCAGCAACGCCCGGTGGGCCTGGCCTGCGGCCGGGCAGTGGAGCCCTCGGGCGGGGCGCCGTGGTGACAGAATCCCGGTTTCACCTTCCCCAGCTGCAGGAGACGCCCGCATGGCCTACAACGATCTACGCATGGACAACCAGTGGTTGCCCTTCACGCCCAACCGCAGTTTCCAGAAAGACCCCCGCATCTTCGTGGCGGCCGAGGGCATGTACTTCACCACGCACGACGGGCGCCAGGTCATCGATGGCATCTCCAGCCTCTGGTGCGTGGGCGCGGGGCACAACCGCAAGCCGATCAACGAGGCGATCAAGCAGCAGCTGGACACGCTGGACTACAGCACGGCCTTCAGTGTCAGCAACGACAAGGCCTTCCGCGCGGCCGAGATGATTGCGGCGATGGCGCCCGGCGACCTCAACAAGGTGCTGTTCTGCAATTCGGGCAGCGAGGCGGCCGACACCTCGATGAAGGTGGCGCTGGCTTACCACCGGGCGCGTGGCGAAGGCCATCGCAATATCTTCATCGGGCGCGAGCGCGGTTACCACGGTGTGGGCTTCGGTGGCATGAGCGTGGGCGGCATTCCCGCCAACCGCAAGGTGTACGGCACGGCCCTGTTGCCGCGCGTGGACCACCTGCGCTTCATCCACGATCCGGTGAAGCATGCCTACATCCACAACACCGAGCCGGTGTGGGACGAGGACCTTCTGCTGGAGCTGGAAAACCGCATTCTTCCGCTGCACGACCCCAGCAACGTGGCGGCCGTGGTGGTCGAGCCCGTCGCGGGCAGCGCCGGCTGGTACGTGCCGCCGCAGGGCTACCTGAAGCGGTTGCGGGAGATCTGCGACAAGCACGGCATCCTGCTGATCTTCGACGAGGTGATCACCGGTTTCGGCCGCCTGGGCACGGCCTTCGCATCCGACTACTACGGCGTGCAGCCCGACATGCTGAACTTCGCCAAGGCCGTCACCAACGGCGTGATTCCGCTCGGCGGCGTGGTGTGCACCGACCGCATCTACGATGCCATGATGGGCGCGCACGGCAGCGCCCCGGACCACGCCATCGAGTTCTTCCACGGCTACACCTACTCCGGCCACCCGGTCGCCTGCGCCGCGGCCATCGCCACGCTGGATCTGTTCCGTGAGGAAAACCTGTTCGCTCGCGCCGGCGAGATGGGCCCCGTGCTTGGCGATGCCATGCACGCCGCGCTCAAGGGCCTGCCGAACGTGATCGGCGTGCGCAGCTTCGGCCTCGCGGCGGCGGTGGAACTTGCGCCCATGCCGGGTCTGCCAGGCAAGCGCGCCTTCGACGTGTTCATGGACTGCTACCACCGGGGTGTGCTGGTGCGCAACGCGGGCGACAACCTCGTCTTCGCGCCGCCGTACATCGTCGATCGCGCGCAGATCGAGACCATGGTGGGCACGCTGGCCGACGCGATCAAGCGCCTGGCCTGATCTGCTTCGGGGCGCCTCAGCGCTTCTGCATCTGCTGCTTCAGCTCGGCGCAGTGGTCGCGCGGGGGCAGGGCGGGCGTGTGCCACACGGCGTTGGCTGGCGGTGTGCTGGCGTCTTTCGGTGTGCCCGCCTGCGCCATCACCACCTTGTGATCGAGGCCTGCAGGCAGGTGCAGCGGCACGCCGAGATCGCGCCGCACATGGCCGTTGCCCGCCACGAGCACCACGGTCTTGCCAGGGATGACCGCCTGGACGGCGGCCTGCGCCATGGTCTGGTCGCGCGCGAGTTGAATGCGCGTCATCGGCGCGATCTGGCTGTCGGGCAGCAGATTGCAATGGCTCTCGCGGATGCCATCGCGCTGGCGCTGCAGCACGCTGTCGCTCACGGTGCCGTCCAGCGTGGCATTGCCCATGGCATTGCGCATCTGCGCGCGTGGCAGGTTGCCACCGATCACGGGCACGCCGCTGCGCACCGCCGCCATCACCACGGGGCCATAGACGGGCCAGGGCCAGCCGCTCTGGTCGGTCCAGCCCAGTGCCTCGCGCACGCGCGCCTCATCCGCGTCGCCGGGCAGGCCCTGGGTGCTGCGCCCCTGTTCGATCATTTCCATGACGAGCGCGCCGAGCTGGCCGCGCCGGGCCAGTGCTTCCACCACATCGCGCTGCAGGGCCTGGTGTTCGGCGGCATCGTGTTGCTCGCCCAGCATGAGCACCGGTGTGGGCAGCACGCGGTCCAGCAGGGGCGGCACGGTGGCAGGAGGGCGGTGCGCGCACGCCGACAGCAGGGCGATCGCCAGGGTGAGGGCGATGGGGGGTCCGAGGGTCATGGGGGAATACTAAGCGCCCCGGCGCCGGGGGAAGGGCATTGTCAGGCGCAAAAAAGGCCGCTGGGGCAGCGGCCTTTTTCGACCAACCCGGACCGTTGCCGGCAGGGTGCTGGCTCGATCAGGGGCGATCGGGCGTGATCAGTGCATGACGACGGGCATCTGTGCCAGCGTCGCATAGCCTTCCAGCGTGTCTTCCACTTCCTCCTGGGAGGGCGTGCTCTGTTGCCAGGCGGTGATCTGGAGCTGGAACATCTCGGCCCAGGAGCCGTCGAGGTAGACCTCCTTGCCCGAGCGCTTGTCCACGATCTCGAAACCGTGGCGGGGAATCTGCGGGCCGCTGGCCTCGGCGGTCTCACCCTCGGTGGGCGCGTTGGCCAGGATATGGACCACAGCAAAGGCATCCGAGTCGTAAAGCATGTGCATGACGGAAATCCTTGTAAAAAAGCCTGCGTTCCTGACAACCTTATATCGGCAAATACAGGTGGATTTACAGGTCTGATGCAGCTTTACGTGGAGACGTTCCCCTGGACTTCAAGATGCGTGTCTTTTTTGGCACAGATTGCCCCACGCACTAAGGCATCTGGCTGAGTTGCTGGTCGGCCACGTCACCGTTCGATTGCGTCACGCGCAGGCGCACTGGCAGGTGGTGCAGGCTGGGTGCGAGCCACATCTCGACCGTGCTGTCGAATTCCTTGCGCGGCTGCCGCACCAGATGGCGCACCTTGAACTGCCCGGCGGGCAGTGAGATCGTGGATTCCTCGCCCACCTCGAAGCGCCAGATCGGTGCGTCGCCCGTGCCCGCCACCTGCATGTCCACCGTCTGACCGGTGGTGTAGGCCTGAGGGCGCGCCTGCAGCAGGCTGGCGAGTTGCAGGAACAGGCTCAGACGGTCCTGCGCGCCGGGTTGTAGTGGCACCTCTGGCGCGTTGCTGCTGAAACGGATGCGCTGCTGCGCGGCGTCGAAGTGGGCGGCTTTCTCGCTGCGGCTCTTGTCGGCGAAGCGCTCGGGCATCAGGCCGCCGGGGCCGATCTGGCCGGTGCTGGTCTGCGACCGGCTGCCGAGCAGCATCACGCGCATTTCCATGCGGGCTTCGTAGCGGGCGTCGGTCACGGTCCAGTCCAGCGTGCCCTGGGCCTTGTAGCCAATGCCCTTGATGCTGCCGGTCACGTCGTAGAGCAGGCGGGTGCTGGCCGGGGGCTGGGCGGGTGGCAGCGCCGCTGTGTGAGAGGCCGCAGCGGCAGGGGGTTCTGCCGCGGGCGCCTGCGCGGTGACGGTCGGCTCGGCGGGTTGTTCGGGTGTTGCGGGTGAAACCTGGGCCACCACCTCCGCTGGGGCGTCACCCGTGTCTTGCGGTGTGCTCGCGACGGCGTGGATGACGGGTTCCGGCGGCGGTGTGGGCGCCGCAGCGGGCGGCCGCGCCAGCGCAGTTTTCACAGCGGGGGGCCTGGCTTTGGGTGGCGGTGGAGTGACGGCCTCGACGTGTGGCGACGGTGCCGCGGGCACGATCCAGCGAACGGTGGAGACACGGGCCTGTCGTGGTGCGCTCTCCGTGCCTTGCGCGGTGGGTTGCGGTTGCGGCGTGGTGTCGACCGTGTCCCCGATGCCGGCCCGCACGTCGCTCACGGTCTTGGGCAGGTTCAGTGTGATGCCACCCGCAAGCAGCACCAGATGGGCGCCGAGCACCGTCGCCACCAGCAGGGCCAGGATGGGCCAGCGCGGCGAAACAGAAGGGGCAGGGCGCGGTCGGGTCACAGGCGGGGTATGGCGGGGCTGTGCCCCAGATCGGCGCTGAGCTGGTGGGCGCAGCGCAGCAGGGCAGAGGCGGGTGCGCCGTGCCAGTCGGTGTCCAGCGTGGCCACCGATCCGAGCACGACGAGGCCGAGGGCGAGGCGGCCCTGGGCATCGAACACGGGGGCACAGAAACCGCCGACGCCGGGCAGCAGGCTGTGCACCACGCGCGCCAGGCCACGCTGCCGCGTGTCGTCCAGCATGGCCTGCACCTCCTGCGTCGACTGGGGCACGTCCACCAGCGGCAGGTCACCGTGGCGTGGCAGCTTCTTCAGGCGCGCGAGCTCGTCGCGCACCATGGGCGCGATGCGCTGGGCATCGCGGCCCTCGCTGCCCATGAAGGCGGCGAAGCAGCGGCCGGTGGCGGAGGTGAGCAGCGGCATGACATCGCCCAGGCGCAACGTGACGGGCACGGTTTGCGGGGCCTCGGTCCAGTGCACCATGGTCGGGCCCTGGTTGCCCCACACCGCAATCGCCAGCGTGTGGCCAGTGTCGGCCAGCAGACTGTCGATGCGCTCGCGCGCGAGCTTCACGGCGTCGATGCGCGCCAGGCTGGCCAGCCCGATGCGCAGGGCTGCCGGGCCGAGGTCGTAACGTGTGCTCACAGGGTCCTGGATCACCAGGCCCATCCGCTGGAAGCTCACGAGGTATCGGTGCGCCTTGGCCGCGCTCATGCTCGCGGCGGCCGCGAGGTCGCGCAGCATCAGGGCGCCCTGGGCCTGTGACAGGGCCTCGAGCAACTCGAAACCGACCTCCACCGACTGGATGCCTGCGCGCAAGGGCTCGGCGTCGTCCGGGGCGTCAGTGTCGATGGCAAGGCGTTTGGCGACAGGCATGTGGATGAGGGTCACGAAGGTTGGAGGGCCAGACGGGCTTCAGGTTCCGCGCAGCCGCTACAGGCTGCGGCCGACACGGCTTTCGTCTAGAATGGATCATTTTACGGATAGGTGAATCGATTTCACTATTCGTAACGTTGGCCCCTTCCGAAGAATGTGCCATCGACCCGCCTCAGGGGGACAATGTGCCCCCTTAACCGCAACACGGCAGCAGGAGACTTGCATGAAACTGGCCACTTACAAAGACGGCTCGCGCGATGGACAACTGGTGGTGGTTTCCCGCGACCTGAGCACGGCACATTATGCGACCGGCATCGCACACAAGCTCCAGCAGGCGCTGGACGACTGGAACTTCATCAGCCCCCAGCTGCAGGACCTGTACGTCACCCTCAACCAGGGCAAGGCACGCCACGCGTTTCCGTTCGACCCCGCGCAGTGCATGGCGCCCCTGCCGCGCGCCTACCAGTGGGCCGATGGCTCTGCCTACATCAACCACGTGGAGCTGGTGCGCGCGGCGCGCAGCAGCGAGGTGCCGCACAGCTTCTACGAAGACCCGCTGATGTACCAGGGCGGCAGCGACGATTTCATCGGTCCCTGCGAAGACGTGATCGTGGCCAGCGAGGACTTCGGCATCGACTTCGAGGCCGAGATCGCCGTCATCACCGGTGATGTGCCAATGAGCGCCACGCCCGAGCAGGCGCTCGAGGGTGTGCGCCTGCTGATGCTGGCCAACGACGTCTCGCTGCGCAACCTGATCCCGGCCGAGCTGGCCAAGGGCTTTGGCTTCTTCCAGAGCAAGCCGGCCACGGCGTTCAGCCCGGTGGCGGTCACGCCCGACGAGCTTGGCGACGCCTGGCAGGGTGGCCGTGTCCACCTCACGATGCAGTCCACCTGGAACGGCCGCAAGGTCGGCATGTGCGAAGCCGGCCCCGAGATGACCTTCCACTTCGGCCAGCTCGTTGCCCACATCACCAAGACGCGCAACGTGCGAGCCGGCTCCATCGTCGGCAGTGGCACGGTGAGCAACAAGGGCGTGGAAACGGATGGCCGCAAGGACTGGCCCAAGGGCTACAGCTGCATCGCCGAGAAGCGCGCCATCGAAACGATCCTGGATGGCCAGCCCTCGACCGCCTACATGAAGTTCGGCGACACCATCCGCATCGAGATGAAGGGCAAGGATGGCCAGTCGGTCTTCGGCGCGATCGACCAGAAGATTGTTCCGCTGGCGAAATAAGCCCCGGGCGTTTCAGCTCGCGTAGAGCTGCTCCAGGGTGGAGAAGCCCTTGACCTCGATCGGGTTGCCGAAGGGGTCGCAGAAGAACATCGTCCACTGCTCGCCCGGCTGACCCTCGAAGCGCAGCTGCGGCGGCAGCACGAAATCCACACCAGCCTGGGTAAGGCGGTCGGCCAGCGCCTGCCAGTCCGGGCGCATCAGCACCAGGCCGAAATGCGGCATCGGCACCAGCGTGTCGCCCACGCGGCCGGTGCGCGCGGTCTTCAGCGGTTCGCCCAGGTGCAGCGAGAGCTGGTGGCTGAAGAAATCGAAATCAACCCAGGTGTCGGTGCTGCGGCCTTCGGCGCAACCCAGCACACCGCCATAGAAGCGCCGCGCGGCGTCCAGGTCGGTCACGTTGAGCGAGAAGTGGAACAGGCTGCGGGTCTGCAGCGTCGTCGTGGTCGGGTTCATGCCCCCAAGCATAGACGCCCGCATGCCGTCGAGCACAATGTTTCGCAGACCAACACCCGACAGGAGACATGCATGGCCCCCGTGGACTACAGCCGTTACCAGACCCTGAACATCACCCGCCGTGGAACCGCCGTGAACGGCGTGTCCTCGGTGCTCGACATCCAGATGCGCGCCGATGGACCGGGCGGCAACGGCAAGCTGCCCACCGCAGGCCATGAAGGCCACTGGGAGCTGAGCGAGATCTGGCGCGACGTGGGCCGCGACGACAGCGTGCGTTGCGCCGTGCTGCGCGGCAGCGGCATGGGCTTCTCGGGCGGGGGCGATCTCGCCCTGGTGCAGGACATGGCCACCGACTTCGAGGTGCGCACGCGCGTGTGGAAAGAGGCGCGCGACCTCGTCTACAACGTCATCAACTGCGACAAGCCCATCGTGAGCGCCATGCACGGCCCGGCGGTGGGCGCGGGGCTGGTGGCCGGCCTGCTGGCCGACATCTCCATCGCCGCGAAGAGCGCGAAGATCGTGGATGGACACACCCGTCTGGGCGTGGCCGCCGGCGACCACGCGGCCATCGTCTGGCCTCTGCTGTGCGGCATGGCCAAGGCCAAGTACTACCTGATGCTGTGCGACCCCATCAGTGGCGAGGAGGCCGAGCGCATCGGCCTGGTGTCGCTCGCCGTGGACGACGCGGCCTTGCTCGACAAGGCCTACGAAGTGGCCGACCGGCTGGCGGCGGGAAGCCAGACTGCGATCCGCTGGACCAAGTACTCGCTCAACAACTGGCTGCGCCAGGCGGGCCCCGCATTCGACACGTCGCTCGCGCTCGAATTCATGGGCTTTGCCGGTCCCGATGTGCGTGAAGGTGTGGCATCCTTGCGTGAGCGCCGTGCACCCCGCTATGGCGTGGACGGTTGAGACAGCCCCGACGACGGCACGACAGGAGACCTCCATGAGCGACGCCCCCAGCAGCGGTTTCGGCAAATTCGTCCCCGGTTTCGAATTCCTGCAGAACCTCGCGGGCCAAGCGGCCGGCGGCGTGGCCCAGGGCATCAGCCAGAACATTCCACAGTTGCCCAACCTCGGCAGCTGGGTCGCGCCCACCTTCAACGTGGAAGACCTGGAAAAGCGCATCGAGGAGCTCAAGGCGGTGCATTTCTGGCTGGACCAGAATGCCAAGGCGCTGGGGGCCACCATCCAGGCCCTCGAGGTGCAGAAGATGACGCTGTCCACGTTGAAGACCATGAACTTCAGCATGGGCGATGTGGCCAACGCGCTCAAGATCAAGGCCGCTGACAAGCTGGCGGGGTTCACCGGCTCGGCCACCCCGGCGCCTTCCCAGTTCGCAGGTCTCGAGATCCCGCCCCGCACCTATGGCACCGCTGAGCCGGAGGCGCCGCAGGCCGAGCCCGCTCCGAAACCCCCGCGTTCGCGATCGTCGAAGAAAGCCGCAGCCAGGGCCGCCGCGCCGGCGCCTGCGGGCGGCGTGGTGGACCCGGTGCAATGGTGGGGCGCGTTGTCGCAGCAGTTCCAGCAGATCGCGAGCAACGCGATGAAGGACGTGGCCAAACAGACCGCGCTCGACACCACGCGGCAGGTGGCCACGGGCCTGACCGATCAGGCCCTGAAAACCGCGACCGGCATGGCGGGCAAGGCCGCCCGGGGTGTGGGGCGCGCGGCAGTGCGCGCCGTGAGCGGACGGTCCGGCGACGGCAAGGCCGCGCCGAAACGGGCGCCCGCCACGAAGCCACGCGCGAGCCCGGCGAAAAAAGCCCCGCCCGCGCAAACCCTCACACCCGGCGACTGGACCTTGCCCAACGCTTTCTTCCCCGGCCTTGCACCGGCCGCACCGCGCAAGGCCGCGCCCCGGCCGGCCGCGAAGAAGGCGGCGAGCAAGAAGCCCGCCGCCCGAAAGGCCCCGGCGCGCAAGGCCGCCAGCCGACGATGACACCCCCACGCCGCCTTGCGCGGTTCCTGCGCCGCTGACCATGAAGATGTTTCCCTACGCCCACGCCACGCACCCGCAGTGGCGCATGGCCGCCGCCCTGGTGCTTGCGCAGCTGCGCGCACAGATGGCGCTGCCCGAGTACGCAAAATCTCCCTGCCTGGGCCTGCTCTACATCACCGACCACTACGCCGGCGAGGCCGAGGACATCTTCAGGCACCTGAGCGCCGAGCTGTCGGCCGAGGTGATCGACTGGGCCGGCACCGTGGGTGTGGGCGTGTGCGCCAACAACGTGGAGTACTTCGACGAACCCGCAATGTGCGTGATGCTGTGCGACCTGAACCCTGAGCAGTACCGCGTGTTCAACGGCGTGGCGCCGCTACTGGCCAGCGGTCGCCCGCGTGTGGCCGACCGCTTCGAGGCGCACACGGCGCTCGTACATGCCGACGGTGGCACGCCGGAGCTGGCCGACCTGATCGCTGAAATGGCCGAGCGCACGCGCAGCGGCTACGTGTTCGGCGGCCTTGCCGCGAGCCGGCACCAGAGCGTGCAGTTCTCGCGCAGCAGCGCGGGCAACCTCGAAGGGCATGGCGCGGTCAGCGGCGTTTTCCATGGTGGCTTGAGCGGTGTGGCCTTCGCGGAGGATGTGGGGCTGGTGTCTCGCGTCACGCAAGGTGCGCAGCCGGTGGACCGCGAGCGCATCGTCACCGCGTCCGAAGGCAACCTCGTGCTCATGCTCGACGGTGAGCCGGCACTGGACGTGCTGCTGCGCGAGCGCGTGATCTCTCTCGATCAGCCCGAGGAGGCGATGCCGCGCCTGCGCGCCACGCTTGTCGGGCTGTCGTCACCGCCGTCCGGGCAAGGGGCCCGGGCGCAGGCACCGCGCGTGCGGGGGCAGTTCGGGGCCGAGGTGCTGGTGCGCCACCTGATCGGCCTCGACCCGGGGCGGCGCGGCATTGCGGTGGCCGACAACGTGCCGGTGGGCACACGCCTGGCCTTCTGCGAGCGCAACGCGCAGGCCGCGCATGCGGACCTGGTCCGTGTGTGCGCCGAGGTGCGCGAAGAACTCGAGCCCGAGGAATCGAGCGTTCCGATGGCGGGTTTCCTCGCTGCCGACATGGAGGTCAGCCCGAAGCCGGCGCGCCGCGTCGCGGGCGCCCTCTACGTGAGCTGTTCCGGGCGCGGTGGTCCGCATTTCGGCAGCCCCAGCGCCGAGTTGCAGGCCGTCCGGCGCGCACTGGGCGACGTGCCGCTGGTGGGCTTCTTCGCCGGTGGCGAGATTGCCCACCACCGCCTCTATGGCTACACCGGCGTGCTCACGGTGTTCACCCTGTCCTGACCCCGGCCCAGGCCGACGCCGCGCGCGCGGGCACGCCGCAGCAGGAACAGCACGATGGTGAGGTTGAGCAGGTTGAAACCGATGCCATTGATGAAGGCGGCCCGGTAGGAACCGGTGAGGTCGAAGATCGCACCCGACATCCAGCCGCCCAGCGCCATGCCCAGCAGCGTGGCCATGAGCACGGTGCCCACGCGCACGCCGGCCTGCATCGGCGCGAAGTGCTCGCGCACGATCAGGGCGTAGCTCGGCACGATGCCGCCCTGGAACAGGCCGAACAGGCCCGAGATCAGGTACAGCGGCACCAGGCCATCGAACGGCAGGAACATGAGCAGCGCCACACCCTGCAGCGCAGAGCCGAGCAGCAGCGTGCGCAGGCCGCCGATGCGGTCGGAGATCCAGCCCGAGATCAGCCGGCTCGCCACGCCCATGCCCAGCATCACCGACAGCATTTCGGCACCGCGCGCGGCCCCGAAGCCCAGGTCGGTGCAATAGGCCACGATGTGCACCTGCGGCATGGACATCGCCACGCAGCAGGACACGCCGGCCACGCACAGCAGGGCCTGCAGCGTGCGCGGGGAAAGGCCGAGGGGGCGGTCGGCCTGGTCGGAGGGGGTGTGAACGACCGGTGCCGCTTGCGGCGCGGCCTCTGGCGGCGGGCGCCGCCGCAGCACCAGGGCCAGCGGCAGCATGGTGATCAGGCAGAACACGCCAATGAAGGTGTAGGCCTCCCGCCAGCCACCGCTGTCGATGAAGTGCTGCGTGACCGGGGGCCAGATCGCCCCGGCCGCGTAGTTGCCGCTCATGCAGATGGCCAGGGCAATGCCGCGGCGGCGGTCGAACCAGCGCGAGGTGTCGGCCACCAGGGGTGCGAAGGTGGCCGAGGTGCCCAGCAGGCCGATGAGCAGGCCCTGCGCCAGGCTGAACTGCCAGAGATTGGTGGCCGCGCCCGCCGCGAGAAAGCCCAGGCCCAGGCCGACGGCACCGCCCAGCACGGGCACCATCACGCCGAAGCGGTCGGCCAGCTTGCCCATCAGGATGCCGCCCACGCCGAACCCGACCATGGTGAGGGTGTAAGGCAGCGAGGCGTCGCCACGGTCGACGCCGAAATCGGCCTGGATGCGCGGCAGCACCACCGTGACCGAGTACATGCCCACGCCGCCCAGGGTCATGAGCACGAGAGAGATGGCCAGCCGCCACCACGCGTAGGGCGATTCAGCGGCTGGCGTGGGCGTCATGCGTCGCGAGGCGTCTTGCGCAGGCGCGCGCGGTCCAGTGTGCGCCGCGCGTCGTGCGGAGGCATGCCGTACATGTCGGCGAACGCTTCCACCGTCTGCCCGCTGCCCTCGAAGGCCCGCAGCAGTGCCTCGTCCCTCGCTGCGCGGCTGGCCGCCTCGGCGAGGGCTTCGGCCGTGATGGCATTGACCGTTTCGTCGCGCCCCATCACCAGCGTGGCATACGCCTCGCGGCCCAGGCCCGAGTTCTCGAAGGCCTGCACGATGCGCTGGCGCAGCTTGGGCACCAGGTCTTCCGGTGAGCGACCCTGGCGGCGGCGGAACACCTCGATCAGTGCGTGGTGCACGTGCTCGGGCGCCAGGGGCTCCACGGGCTGTCCGGCGAGGTCGTGGCGTGGCAGGCCCGAGGCCACCACCGTGAGGTAGCGCGAGGAGCGGGTGTGCAGCGCCAGCGCCGCCTTGAGACTGTCGGCGTCCAGCACCCCGGGATGGGCGTCAAGCAAGTCCTGGAAGATGCCGCGTTTGAGCGGTTTGAGCACCTCGCCGAACAGGCCGGGCGCGAGCTGGGCCAGCTGGTCGAGCACCGGGTGCTGGCGGGGGGGCCGTGCATCGGCCCGTGGAGGCGTCTGGCGCGATGGGCGGCGGGGGCGGGCCGGTCGCGTGTCGGCGCCCGGCGGTGTGGTGGCTGAGTTCATGAAAAAAGGGGTGGTGCCGTCGGCGGCGATGCGAAGCCTCACATCATGCCAGCGCCTGAGGCGAGGGGGCCATTGCCAGCCGAAGCCGGCTTGTTGCCGGATTTGATGGTTCCCACAACAAACTTGCATGGCTTGTAAGTGAATTTAATTAACCAAAAGGTGCTATATATCCCCGCGCAGTGTGCAAATCGAGAAACTGGAAAGACTTCGAATGCTGGAAACATACGACGGGAGTGGCGCTTTTGAAGCCTGGAATGGCTGGTTCGGGAACCGTTGGACCCGTCGCAAGCGGCACGAGGTTCGCTCACCCGACGTGCAGGCCGGTCTGGGGGACAACGCCCTGGTGCGCCTGTCTTTTCAGGATGTGCTCCAGCGTGTGCATCTGCGTGAGACCGGCCTGGATTCGCGCGTGCCATCCGATCCCCGGCAGCTGAATGAACGGCTGCTGTGTGTGCTGACGGCCTGCCACGAAGTGGAGACGGCCCGGCGGCGGTTGCTCGGTGCCCTGAACGCCCAGCAGAATCTGGACGAGATGGCTCACCTTCTGAAGGCCAGGGCCGGCGCAGGGCTGTGCATGCCGGCCGAGCCGCGCCGGTTGATGGTCATGCGCGCGGATATCGGCCGGTCGGTGGAGATGGCGACCGCGATGTGGGACATGGCGAGCCGCCACTTCACCCGCGTCACCCGCTTGCTGCCGGTGCAACTGGAAGGGAACATGGGCGGGCGCACGCGGATGGCGCAAGACGAGCTGGAGCAGCTCGAACGCCAGGCGGTCAGGCTCGGGGAGGGCGACCGTTTTGCCCGGGCCCGCGAGGCGTACCGGCTGGCCGTGATGGACTGGGGGCTTGCACAGGCCCGCTGGACACGGGCACTGGACGCGCGCGAGACGGCCGAAACCCGGTTTCGCGACGGGAGGCGGGGCGCGCTGGCGTTCGCCGAGGCGGTGGTGAACCAGCATTGGCAAGGCAACAGCCTGGCCTCGCGGGAGGCGCACCTGTCCGTGAAGCGCCATGCCCTCTACGCCATCGCCCTGTTGCTGCCCCGGCATCTCGGGTTGTGACGACGCGCCGCGCTGTCTGCCTGCGGCGATAAAAAAAGCCTGCGGCTCCAGGGAGGCGCAGGCTCTGGCACGGGGCCGTATGCGGAATCAGAACGGAATGTCGTCGTCCATGTCGTCAAAGCCGCTGGACTGGCGTGCGGGAGCCGCCGCCGGTGCCTGCTGTGGTCGCGCGGCGGGTGCCGGGGCACGGGGCGCTGCAGCAGGCCGTGAGTAACCACCACCGCCGCCACCTTCTTCACCGCTGGGGCCACCCATGCCTTGGCGGCCACCCAGCAGCTGCATTTCGCTGGCAATGATGTCGGTGGCATTCTTCTCGATGCCGTCCTTGTCGGTGTATTTGCGGTAGGTCAGGCGGCCTTCCACGTAGACGGGGGTGCCTTTTTTCACGTATTCACCGACGATTTCGGCCAGGCGCTCGAAGAAGGTGACACGGTGCCACTGGGTTTCTTCGATGAACTCGCCGGAGTTGCGGTCCTTGCGGCGGCTGGTGGTGGCGATGCTGATGTTGGCCACAGCACCGCCCGACGGCAGGTAGCGGATTTCGGGGTCGCGGCCGCAATTACCGACGAGGATGACTTTGTTGACGGATGCCATGGTGGTGATGTCCTGAAGAGAGGGCGTCCCTGGGCACTGCCGGGGCGCGGCCTGACATTGTGCCGCAAGTGCCGGGCCAGGGCGGATGGCTACACTGGCCGGCCATGAAAGGCGAACCGGACTTCCTGCAGAACCTGCGCGATGAGATGGGCGGTGGCCGGCAATGGCTGGACCGCGCGGTCGTGCTGGCCTACGCGGTGCTTGCCGGCCTGGCCGTGGTGGCGTTCACGCTGCTGGCCGATGGCGCCTTCGCGCTGTACAGCCAGTTGCGCAGCGGCTGGTGGTGGGCGCCCCTGCTGTGGACGCCCGCGCTCACCGCGTTGGTGGTGTGGGCGGTTCGACGCTGGGAGCCGGGCGCGGCAGGGTCGGGTGTGCCGCAGGTGCTCACCGCACTGGATTCCGCCACGCCCTTGCGCGAACGGTCGCGCTTCGTCTCGCTGCGGCTGAGCGTCGTCAAGATCCTGGCGGTTTCGGGCGGGCTGCTGGCGGGGCTGTCGATCGGGCGGCAGGGGCCGTCGGTGCAGGTGGCCGCGGGCGTGATGCTGCATGCGCGGCGCTGGCTGTCGCCCAACTCGGGCATCAGCCACCGCGAGCTGCTGGTGGCCGGCGGGGCGGCCGGCATCGCGGCCGCGTTCAACACGCCGCTGGGCGGCATCGTGTTCGCCATCGAGGAACTGTCCCGGCGCCTGCAGGACCGCAGCAGTGGCCTGATGCTCGCGGCCATCGTGATCGCGGGGCTGGTGGCGGTGTCGGCGTTTGGCAACCTGTCGTATTTCGGCCGTGTGCGCGCCGACGTGCTGACCTGGGGTTTGTTGTTGCCGGGGGCGCTGGTGGCGGTGGCGTGCGGCCTGCTCGGAGGCCTGCTCTCGCGCCTCATGCTCGCTTCGTTCACCGGCTTGCCCGACCGCTTCTGCGCCTACCGGCGCAAGCGCCCCGTCACATTCGCGGCGATCTGCGGCTTCCTGGTCGCTGTGATCGCGGTGGTGAGCGATGGTGCGGCGGTGGGTGGAGGGCACGAGCACACCCGCACCCTGCTCGAGCAGGCCGGCACGGCGCAGGCCTCGCACCAGCCACTGTTGTTCACCGGGCTCAAGTTCATCGCGTCCTGGCTGTCGGCCTGGGCCGGTGTGCCCGGTGGCATCTTCGGCCCCAGCCTCGCCATCGGTGCGGGTGTGGGTGCCGATGTGGCGTGGCTGCTCGATTCGCCGCACGGCATGGCCCTGATCGCGCTGGGCATGTGCGGGTTTCTTGCGGCGGTCACGCAAACGCCGATCACGGCCATGATCATCGTGATGGAGATGACCGATGGCCACAGCATGGTGCTCAGCCTGATGGCGAGCGCGCTGCTGGCCAGCCTGGTCTCGCGGATGATCAGCCGGCCGCTCTACAGCACCATGTCGCAGCTGATGATGCGCTCGATGCGGGATGGAGCGCCCGGGCCGGCGATGCCGCCGAAGGACGCGGATTCAGCGCCGCTGCGCTGAGGCCGGCGCCTGCATCGGCCAGGCCACCACCAGCCACACCAGCGTGGCCACGGCGCACGCCGCGAACACGCCTTCGGCACCATGTGCCCGCGCCAGCCAGCCGCCCACCGCGCCGCCGACGAAGAAGCCGACCGATTGCAGGGTGTTGTAGACGCCCAGCGCCGCGCCCCGCGCATGGGCGGGTGCCAGCCGGGAGACGAGGCTGGGCTGGCTCGCCTCGAGCGTGTTGAAGCCGATGAAGAACACGAACAGCAGCACGCCCAGCGTCCAGATGCCTGGCTCTGCGTCGGCCAGCGCCCACAGCGCCAGCTGCACCGCACCGATCAGGGCGATCGCGATCAGGAACGCCGCGCGCAGGCGGCCCCGGCGCTCCATGGGAAACAGCACGCCCCCCATGACCACGAGCGAGGCAACCACGGCAGGCAGGTAGACATGCCCGTGGTCCGCCTTGGGCAGGCCGGCGGCCACCAGCATCGCGGGCACCGCCATCCACATGGCCAGCTGCACGGCGTGCAGGACGAACACCCCCAGGTTCAGGCGCAGCAGGCCACGGTGGCGCAACACCTCGGACAGGCTGTTCCGCAGCTGCCGCATGTCCGAAGGCCGGTGCTCGACCGGCTCGGGTGGCGCCACCCAGATCACCACTGCGATGGCGAGCACGGCCAGCGCGCCGGTGATGGCAAAGATGCCCGACAGGCCGACCCAGGCCGCCAGCACCGGCGCCAGCACCAGGGACAGGGCGAACATCAGGGCGATGCTCGCGCCCACCATCGCCATGGCCTTGGTGCGCACCGCGTCGCGGGTGACGTCGGCCAGGAAGGCCGTGACGGCGGCCGAGATGGCGCCGGCGCCCTGCACCGCGCGGCCCACGGCGAGCCAGGTGAGGTCGGGCGCCCAGGCGGCGATGCCGCTGCCCAGCGCGAACAGCAGCAGGCCGGCGACGATGACGGGCTTGCGTCCGAAGCGATCGGACGCCAGGCCGAGCGGAATCTGCAGGAAGGCCTGCGTCAGGCCGTACAGGCCCATGGCGAAGCCCACCCGGGCGGCGTCCTGGCCGCCCGGCAGCCGGGCCGCCTCCAGGGCGAACACGGGCAGGACGATGAAAAGCCCGAGCATGCGCAGCGCGAACACCAGCGCCAGCGAAGCGCTGGCGCGGCGTTCGACCGGCGTCATGCGGGAGGCATCGATGGGCGTGTGGGCCGCGTCGGCGGGGGAGGGACTGAGGGTGGACAAGGCAGCAGAACCGGCAGGCGGGGCGGAGAACGGCATATTGTCGGTGAAAGGGCGGGGGCCGCCGGGCGGAAGGGCGCAAAACGGCCCGGCGGCTTATCATGTCGGGTTGCCCTGAACACCGCATTGCGCCTTGAACCAGAACCTTTCCCCGGACCTGAAATTGCCTGGATCGACCGGCGCTGACACCCGCGACACGCCGTCCGTGGGCGAGCCTTCTCCCCGGTACCTGGGCGCCGCCTTGCGGGCCTCCAGCGCTTTCCTGTCGGTGCGCGGTGCGCGCACCCACAACCTCAAGAACATCGATCTCGACATCCCCAAGCACGCGCTGGTGGTCATCACCGGCCTGTCGGGTTCGGGCAAGTCCAGCCTGGCCTTTGACACGCTGTATGCCGAAGGCCAGCGCCGCTACGTCGAGAGCCTGTCGGCCTATGCGCGCCAGTTCCTCCAGCTGATGGACAAACCCGACGTGGACCTGATCGAAGGCCTGTCGCCGGCCATCGCCATCGAACAGAAGGCCACCAGCCACAACCCGCGGTCCACCGTGGGCACGGTGACCGAGATCCACGACTACCTGCGCCTGCTGTTCGCGCGCGCCGGCACCCCGCATTGCCCCGACCATGGCCTGGCGCTGACCTCGCAGAGCGTGGCGCAGATGGTGGACACCGTGCTCGCGTTGCCCGAGGGCACGCGCCTGATGATCCTGGCGCCGGTGGCGCGCGAGAAGAAGGGTGAGTTCACCGAGCTCTTCGCCGACATGCAGGCGCAGGGCTATGTGCGCTTCCGTGTGGACGGCGCCGTGCTCGATGCCGAGGCCCTGCCTGCCCTCAAGAAGACCGAGAAGCACAACATCGACGTGGTGATCGACCGCATCAAGGTGCGGGTTGACGGTGAGGAAGAAGGGGTGAACCCCCTGCGCCAGCGGCTGGCCGAGAGTTTCGAGGCCGCGCTGCGCCTGGCCGATGGCCGGGCCCTCGCGGTGGAGATGGACGCCCCCGAGGCGCAGGGCGCCACGCCGCGCGAACACGGCTTCTCTGCGCGCTTCGCCTGCCCCCTGTGCCACTACACCGTGGGCGAGCTCGAACCGCGCCTGTTCTCGTTCAACTCGCCGATGGGGGCCTGCCCCACCTGCGACGGTCTGGGCCACACCGAATTCTTCGACCCCGCGCGCGTGGTTGCCTTCCCCTCGCTCAGCCTGGCCAGCGGCGCCATCAAGGGCTGGGACCGGCGCAACGGCTACTACTTCGCCATGATCGAAAGCCTGGCCGCGCACTACCGGTTCGATGCCGAAGCGCCCTGGGAAAGCCTCGGCGAGCCCGTGCAGCAGGTGCTGCTCTTCGGCTCGGGCGATGAAGAGGTGAAGTTCAGCTACGCGCTCGAATCCGGCGAACGCGCGGGCAAGAAGATTAGCAAGAAGCATCCCTTCGAAGGCATCGTGCGCAACTTCGAGCGCCGCTACCGCGAGACCGACAGCGCCGCCGTGCGCGAGGAACTCTCTCGCTACCGCGCTGTGCAGCCTTGCCCCGATTGCGGCGGCTCGCGCCTGCGCCGCGAGGCGCGGTATGTGTTCGTGGGCGAAGGCGAACAGAAGCAGCCCATCTACAAGATCAGCCACGTCACGCTGGGCGAGGCGCTGGCCTACTTCCAGAAGCTGGAGCTGCATGGCGCCAAGGGCGACATCGCCGCGCGCGTGATCAACGAGATCCGCCAGCGGCTCAAGTTCCTGAACGACGTCGGCCTGAACTACCTCAGCCTGGACCGCAGCGCCGAGACGCTCTCGGGTGGCGAGGCGCAGCGCATCCGGCTCGCGTCGCAGATCGGCTCGGGGCTGACCGGCGTGATGTACGTGCTCGACGAGCCCAGCATCGGCCTGCACCAGCGCGACAACGACCGCCTCATCGCCACGCTGCAGCACCTGCGCGACCTGGGCAACACGGTGCTGGTGGTCGAGCACGACGAGGACATGATCCGCACCGCCGACCACGTGATCGACATGGGGCCCGGCGCGGGCGTGCATGGCGGGCGCGTGATGGCGCAAGGCACCTGCGAGCAGGTGATGGCTGCGCCCGAATCGCTCACCGGCCAGTACCTGGCCGGCACGCGCCGCATCGCGGTGCCGGCGCGCCGCACGCCGTGGTTGCCGGTGGTGAAGAAGGGCGAAGCGCCGAAGGCGGCGCCGCCCAAGCCGCGTTTTCCGCCCAGCCCGGCCGCCGAGCGCCGCGCCGCGCGCGAGGCCGCGCACCAGGCCACGCTGGGCGAGCTGCAGGAGATCCGCGTCGTCAACGCGCGCGGCCACAACCTCAAGGGCGCGAGCGTGGCGTTCCCCGTGGGGCTGCTCACCTGTGTCACAGGCGTGTCCGGCTCTGGCAAGTCCACGCTGGTCAACGACACGCTCTACGCCGCCGTGGCGCGCACGCTCTACCGCTCGCACGACGAACCGGCCGCGCACGACGCCATCGAAGGCATCGAGCATTTCGACAAGGTCATCAACGTCGACCAGTCGCCCATCGGCCGCACGCCGCGCAGCAACCCGGCCACCTACACCGGCCTGTTCACCGGTATCCGCGAGCTCATGGCCGAGATGCCCACCGCGCGCGAACGCGGCTACGGCCCGGGCCGCTTCAGCTTCAACGTGGCGGGCGGTCGCTGCGAGGCCTGCCAGGGCGACGGCGTGGTGAAGGTGGAGATGCATTTCCTGCCCGACGTGTACGTGCCCTGCGAGGTCTGTGGCGGCCAGCGCTACAACCGCGAAACGCTGGACGTGCAGTACAAGGGCCGCAACATCGCGCAGATCCTGGACATGACGGTGGAGCAGGCGCACGCCTTCTTCAATGCCGTGCCCACGCTGCACCGCAAGCTGCAGACGCTGCTCGACGTGGGCCTGTCCTACATCCAGCTCGGCCAGAGCGCCACCACGCTGTCGGGCGGCGAGGCGCAGCGCGTCAAGCTCGCGCTCGAACTCTCCAAGCGCGACACCGGCCGCACGCTCTACATCCTGGACGAACCCACCACCGGCCTGCATTTCGCCGACATCGAACTGCTGCTCAAGGTGCTGCACCAGCTGCGCGATGCCGGCAACACCATCGTGGTGATCGAGCACAACCTCGACGTCATCAAGACCGCCGACTGGCTCATCGACATGGGCCCCGAGGGCGGCTCGGGCGGTGGCATGGTGGTGGCGCAGGGCACGCCCGAAACCGTCGCGGCGCACCCGGACAGCCACACCGGGCGCTATCTGCGCCGCTTGCTGACGGTCTAGTTGTTGCGGTAGGCCACCCCGACGGTGGCCCCGAAGGCGGTCTTGCGGCCCGTCAGCGGGCTGCGCGCGGCCGCACCCTGCAGCTGCGACGCGCCCACCCCGCCATAGGCGACCCAGTGGCGGTTCAGCGCCGAGGTGAGGCGCCAGCCGAGTGACGCCGAGTCCCAGCCCGAGCCGATCGCGTAGGCCGGCAGGCCAGTGGCCGCCGCCGACGCGGGCGTGATGCCGTACCAGGTCTGCCGGTGGGTGCCGTTGGCCCAGCCGACACCCAGCGACAGGTCCCAGTGCGTCTGCGAAGACACCGGGTGGCGGTAGCCCAGGCCGTGGTCCAGGCGCAGGCCGCCCTGGCGGCCCAGCAGGTCCTGCGAGGCCCGCACCGAATACGTCCAGCGCCGGCCCAGTGCCGCGGTGGCCGAGACGCGGCCGCGCAGCGTGGCGCGCACATCGGGCAACCCACGGAACACGGCGTCGCTGTCCCACGAACGCCCGTCGTCGATTGCCAGCGAGGTGCTCAACGACCAGATGTCGTTGCCCGCGACCACCGTGCTCACGCCGCTGTCCACCGTCTGGCGGCCCTGGCTCAGCAGGGCGCTGGCGCCAGAAGTCGCGAAACGGAAGCGCCCCAGCTGGAAGGCCCAGATCGGACGCGCACGCAACCGCTGCTCCACGTCGCTGCCCAGCTGCGGCGCGGACGAGACGATCGCCACGCCCACCAGGTAATCGCGGCTGGCCTCCAGGGCCACCGGGTCGGCTGCTTGTGAAGCGGGGGGCTCGGCAGCGCTGCCCGCCCGGGTGGTCAGGGCGAGCAGCACCGCCATCGCGGTGAAGGCGGCGTCGCGCATGCGGCCTCAGAACCGGTTCAGGTCTTCGATGGCGTCGACCACCATTCCCGTGCCCACGGCAATCAGCAGGATGTCGGCCGCCACGCGCACGTATCTGTAGCCCGGCGGGGGCAGGCCGATCTGCACCGACACCCCATGCGGCACCGGGTAGTAGACGACATCGCGGGGCAGGGGATGGCCCATGCGCCACTTCTTCGCCTGGCCAGGCGGCATGCAGCCGTTGTGCTTCTTTGCCAGGCCCGGCGGGCACTTGCCGGCCTTGAAGCGCGGCTCGTAGTACTCATGGGCGACCCGGCGCTGGGGTTCGGCGAAATAGCCACCGATCTGGATGTTCACCGACACGCTGGATGTGGGCGCACGCGGCCGGTCGCGGCGGTCATCGCCGTGGGAGGGGCCACGTTTGTCGTGCTTCTCGTGCTTCTCGTGTTTGTCAGGCTTGCCGCCGCGCTGGTTGGCCCACTCCGGTTTTTCAGCCAGGGCGGGGCCGCCCAGCAGCCACAGGCTCAACAGCGCAGTGGACAGGATGGGGCGTGAAGAGAGTTTCATGTCGTGGGTGTCTTGTGGTTGTGATGCTGGCCATCGATCCCGCGGGACCGCGCCTGTCGAGATTCTGGCGAGGCGCACGCACGCTGTCGTTACAAGGCGTAAGCCGTGCGCCGCGGCAGGCGTGGTGTGTGGCGCGGTAGATGAATTCGCCGCCTGCTGGCAGACTCACCGGTCCTTCTGCGTTTTTGTCCTTCATGCCTGTTGAAACCGAACTCAAGCTCGAGCTGCACCCCGACGACCTGACGCAGCTGCTGGCGCATCCACTGCTGGCTGCGCAGCCACCGCGTCGCGAGCGCCTGTACAACACCTACTTCGATACCTCCACGCTGGCCCTGCGCGCGCAGCGCATGGCCGTGCGCGAGCGCCGCGTGGGCCGCCGCACCCTGCTGACGGTGAAGACCGCGGGCACCTCGGTGGGTGGTTTGTCGAGCCGTGGCGAATGGGAGGCGCCCAGCCGTCCGGGTCGGTTCGACTTCGCCACCCTGGTCGATGACGAGGCACTGGCGCGGCAACTGCTGGGTGTGGCGTGGCAGCTGGTGCCGGTGTTCCGCACCGACTTCACGCGCCGCAGCTGGACGCTGCAGCACGGTGGCGCGGTCATCGAGCTGGCGCTGGACCAGGGCGCCATCACCACCGGCAACGCCGAGGGCAACCACCGCCAGACCATCCAGGAGGTGGAGCTGGAATTGCTGAGCGGCCCGGTGGATGCCTTGCTCGATCTTGCGCACACGCTGGCCCTCGGCCCGCAGGGCCAGGCCGCACAGGGGCTGCGCCTGCAGCCTTCGCAGCGCAGCAAGGCCGAGCGCGGCTACGCGCTGTTCACGGGCGAGCGCCTGCGCCCCGCCAAGGCCACGCCACTGACGCTGGACGCGAACATGCACCCGGTGCAGGCGTTCCGCGACGCGGCCCTCGGTTGCCTGGGCCACCTGCAGGCCAACGCCGCCGGCGTGGCGCCACCCGGACCGGACGGCGCGCTGCCCGATCCCGAATTCGTGCACCAGGCCCGCGTGGCGCTGCGGCGGCTGCGCACCGGGCTGCGCCTGTTCCGTGCGCACCTGCCGCGCCGTTTCACCGACCACTGGGCCGCCGAATGGAAGGCGCTCGCCAGCCGGCTGGGCGATGCGCGCAACTGGGATGTGTTTGCCACCGAGCGCCTGCCCGCCTGGCTGCCGGGGGGCGACCCGCAGCTTGCATCGGGTGTGGCCGAGCTGGCGCTGCTCGACTGGGTGCGGCAGCAGCGCCAGGACGCGAACGTGCGCGCGGCGCAGGCGCTGGGCGAAAGCGCGCACGCCCTGCGCATGCTGGCCTTCACGCGCGCGGTGCTGGCGCTCCAGCCGGATGGCGCGCCCGTGCAGAGCCTGACGGACTGGGCATGCGCCAGGCTGCGCAAGCGCCACGCGGCACTGCGCGAAGAGGCGAGGCGGGCGCGGCGCCTCGGCCCGGAGGGCCGGCACGAATTGCGCATCACGCTGAAGAAACTGCGCTACGCGCAGGACTTCCTTGCCAGTGTCTTGCCGCGCGATCAGGTCAAGCGCAGCACCGCCGCCCTGGCCGATGCGCAGGAACTGCTGGGACGCCTCAACGACCTGAGCACGGCGCAGGCCCTGCTCGGCACGGTGCCGCCCGGCCTGGCCACGCCCTGCGTGCAGCCATGGCTGGTCGATCTTCAGGCGCAGCTGACGTCAGGCCTGGACGCCTTGCCGGCGATGGAGCGCGCACTGGCGCGAACGCCGACGCCCTGGGATTGATGCCGTCGAGTCGCCCGGAGCGCGACCCGAAGCGAGAGCAGCAACACCGACCAGAGGCATCAAGGGTCCGGCTCCGCCGGCCCGAGATGCCGTCCCCCCTCCCAGCGCCAAAGGCGCGCCAGAGAGGGGGAAGCCGCAAAGCGGCGCAGGGGGGTGTTCCTCAAGCCAAAGCGCTGGGCCGCTCGGCCACGCGGTCGCGCCAGGCCTGCAGCGCATGGAAGCCTTCTTCGGCGGGCTTGAACCGCATCAGGCGCGCGAACTCCACGGTGCAGAACGCGGTGATGTCGGCGATGGTGAAGCGCGGGCCGGCCACCCAGGGCTGGCGCTGCAGTTCGCTGTCCAGCCAGGCGGCGGTCTCGCGCGCCTTGGCCACCTGCGAATGCCCGAAGTCGGGGAACTGCGGCTGCTCCAGCGGTGCCAGGCCCGGGTGCGTGTGTCGGATCGCGTTGGCCATCGGCAGCATGAAGTACCACTCCATGCGGCGGTCGGCCATCTCGATGAAGGCGCGCTCCTCGGCGTTCTGCCCCATCAGGTTGGGCGTGGGGTAGCGGCCTTCCATCCAGGTGCAGATCGCGCGTGTTTCCGTGAGCACGCGCCCATCGTCGAACTCCAGCGCCGGCACGCGCGCCAGCGGGCTCTTGGCGCGGTAGCCGCTGGTCTTGTGCTCCTGGGCATTGAGGTCGATGTTGACCAGCTCCAGCCCGTTGATGCCCTTCTCGACCAGGAACATCAGCACCCGGCGGGGGTTGGGCGCGCGCGGCGAGACGTAGAGCTTCATGCGGCCCCCTTGGGCGCCTGCAGGCTCTTGCCGGTTTCCACGATGCGGCGGGCGTCTTCCGCGAAGCGCTGCGCGCCCTTGTCGCCGTCGCGCTCCAAATCCATCGTGGAGGCGGGCTGTTCAATGCCGCGCTGCACGGCCGGCCGCGCGCGGATCGCGTCGCGCCACCGCTTGAGGTGGGGCAGGTCGGCGATGTCCACGCCCGACCACCGGTGCGTGCGCACCCAGGCCCAGTTGGCGATGTCGGCAATGGAGTAATCCCCGGCCAGGAATTCGTGGTGCGCCAGATGGCCGTCGAGCACGCGGAACAGGCGCTTGCACTCGCCCTGGTAACGGTCGATGGCGGCTGGGATCTTCTCGGGAAAGTAGCGGAAGAACACGTTGGCCTGGCCCATCATCGGTCCGATGCCGCCCATCTGGAACATCAGCCACTGCAGCACCAGCGAACGGCCTTTCGGGTCCGATGGCATGAGGCGGCCGGTCTTCTCGGCCAGGTAGATCAGGCAGGCGCCGGACTCGAACACCGCGAAGCCGTCGGCCTCGTGGTCCACGATCGCCGGGATGCGGCCATTGGGATTGATCTTCAGATAGTCGGGATGCCGTTGCTCGCCTTCGCTGAGGTTGAGCACCTTCAGGGCATAGGGCAGGCCCAGCTCCTCGAGCGCGATGGACACCTTGTGCCCGTTGGGCGTGGCGGCGGTGTAGAGGTCGATCATGAAGAGGCCCGCTGAAGAAGTCAGGCCATCTTAGATGCGCTCCCCCGGCGCGGGGTGTCAGGTCCGGAACACCGCGGAACCGGCTGTGCCGGGCCGCAGGTGTTGCCCTGAGGGGTGACGCGCCGCCGGCGCGGCGCGGGGGGAGCCCTGTTTACGCCATGAAACCCAGGTTGGTCGGGTAGTCCGCGCTGTTGAAGTTGCCCATGTTGGGCAGGATGCCGTTCATTTCGGTGCCCTGCACGCCGAACCAGGTGGCCAGGGTGCCGGCGTACTGGTCGACCGAGGTGCTGGGCAGCAACCGGCCCTGGCCCACGTGCCACTGGTCGTTGGCGTCGGTGGTGGAGTTGGTCACGCTCACCGGTGGCGCCTTGCCGTAGAACGCGCTGCCGCGCACCGCACCGCCCACCATGAAGTGGTGGCTGCCCCAGCCGTGGTCGGAGCCGTCGCCGTTGGAGGTGAGCGTGCGGCCGAAGTCCGAGGCGGTGAAGGTGGTCACCTTGTCGGCCACGCCCAGGGTGGCCGTGGCGTTGTAGAACGCGGTGAGCGCGGAGCTCAGGCGGTCCATCAGCGTGGCCTGACCGTTGATGAGGTTGTCGTGCAGGTCGAAGCCGCCGATGGAGACGAAGAATACCTGGCGTTTGTTGCCCAGCTGGTCGCGGGCCGCGATCAGGCGCGCCACCATGCGGAGCTGGTCGGCCAGGTTGTTGCCGGTGGGGAAGGTGTTGAACGGCGCGGCGGTGGCGGGATAGGCCGCCAGGGCGGTGCTGACGGCGTTCTCGGCGCCCACGGCGCGCGCGGTGACGAGGTTGTATTCGTTCTCCAGCACGTGGGTGCGCGTCTGCAGCGCGAGCGAGTTGATGGCGGCGCGCACCGCGGCCGAGTTGTAGACGTTGTTGGCAATCGAATTGATCTTGACCGCGCCGCCGGTGCTGACCTGGTACGACAGTGCCTGGTCGCCCGAGAGGAACACCGTGTTGCCGGTGACCGAGACGCAGGTGAGCACGCGGTTGGTGTTGGACGACAGCGCGAGGTCGCCGATGTGGCCGCCCCAGCCGGTGGTGGCGCCTTCGGGTTGCGACGACTGCCAGACCGACTGCTGGTCGTTGTGCGAGAACAGCTTGGGCGGCAGAGGGTAGGCGACGCGGTTGCTGCTCTGGTACTGCTGGCGCGTGACCGGCGCCACCAGCGGACCGACGTTGAGCTGCACCGCCGCCACGCCGCTGTTGAACAGGCCGGCCAGTCCCGTCATGGACGGGTGCATGGCGTACTGCTTGCCGCCGGGCAAGGCCACGGTCGGGTTGAGCAGCGTGGGCGTGAGCGCGGCCTGCGCGATGGCGATGCCGCCCCCGTTGCGGCCCGCACCACCCCGGACGGCCGCGTACTGGTCGTAGCTGGCGTTGTCGTAGTTGATGACGGTGTTGGCGTAGTCGTTGCCACCGTTGAGGAACACGCACACCAGGGCCTTGTAGTCGGTGGCGTTGAACGCGGCGGCATCGGCCATGGCCGCGAGGTTGAGCGCGGTGGGCAGGGCCGCACCCGTGAAGGCGAGCTGGCCGGCGCGGCGCAGGAAGGCGCGGCGGGTGTGCTTGTCGGGCTGGATGAAGTGCATGGTGCGCCCCTTATTTCTGGACCAGGTATTCGGGACAGGCCATGACCATCAGGATGGCGGCCCAGACGCGGCGACGCTTGATGACGTCGGTGCTCGCGGTGGTCACGGGCGTGGCCTCCAGTGCCGCGACCATGGTGGCGCGCGAGGCATCGGACACCTGGCCCGCGGCGAGCACGAGGCAGACATGGTTCACCAGCGCCCGTGCGTCGGCGACGAGGGCGAGCTCTCGCGAGTAGTTCGCCTGCACGTCGTAGCTGTAGTTGGTCCACGCGGCCTGTGGCACGCCGGGTTCGGGGCAGTTGATGCCCCGTTCGATCACGCCCTGCATGAAGTTCAGGTAGCCGCCCACGGTGGACTCGTTGACCAGCTGGAACTCCGGCGCGGTGGCACCCGAAGACGACAGTGCCGTGCCAGGGGGCACGTAGCCGGGGCGGAAGAAGTTGAACACCGAGGGCGAGCGCAGCGGGCTCTGGCCCAGCTGCGAGGCCGCGTTGTTCAGTTCGAAGATCTTCCAGCTGCCCGCCGCGGAGGTCACGCCGAAGCTGCGGCCCCACTGGATGAAGCGCAGCATCGGTTCGCGCAGCTTGCCGAAGGTGGTGCTGTTCAGCGAGGCCCGGCCGCGCGCCTCGTCGTCGAGCAGGATGGCGACCCACACCGCCTTGAGATCGCCGCGCACACCGGAACCGTTGTCGTTGAAGCGCGCCGCGACCCGCGCCACGTACGCCGGGCTCGGGTTGCTCGTCACCAGCCGCTGGATCATCTGGCGCGCAAAGAACGGGCCCACGTTCGGGTGGTTGAACAGGGCGTCCATGGCCATGCGCATGGCGGTCGCGCCCGGGGTGTTGGCTGGCACCGTGGTGCCCAGGAAGCGGGCTTCCAGGTTCGAATGCCGGCTCGCGTTGAGGGACATGCGCTTGGCGGCGTAGGCGCGCGACTCGATGGTGTAGGTCGACACCGGGTGGCGCACGCCATCCGAGGTGTCGAAGTCGTAGCCGGTGAACACGCGCGCCAGGCCGCTCACGTCGGCCTGTGTGTAGCTCTCCACCGGCACACCGCCGCTGGTCTTCACCGTGCCGTCCAGGTTGAGCTCGTACACGCCGATGGTGAAGAGCTGCATCACTTCGCGGGCGTAGTTCTCGTCGGGCACGCGGCCGGTGCTGGTGTTTTCCTTCTGGTTGCCCTTGGTGTTGAGGAAGTACCCCATCGCCGGGTGCAGCGTCACGTCTTCCAGCAACTGGCGGTAGTTGCCGAAGGCGTTGCGCGCCAGCGTGTCCCACCAGCTGGCGTAGGCATGTGAGCGCCAGGTGAATTCGGCCGAGGCCAGCGAGGACACGAAGAATTCCGAGAGCGCGAGCGCCACGCGCTTGCGCATCATGTCCGGGCCGCTGAGCAGCTGGCTCCAGATCATGAAGTCGGCCGGGTAGTGGTTGAAGAAGTAGCTGTGGGTGTCCACCGCGCCGTAGCCGCGCGCTTCCAGCCAGTTCCAGCCGGTGATGCCCTGGTAGCGCACGAACTGGTTGGCCAGCCATTGCGCGTAGCTCATGCCGCGCAGTTCGGCGATCTCTGCCGTGGTGGAGGAGAACTGGGCCTGCTGAAGGAAGCGTGCCGCGTCGGCATCGCTGGCGGCGGCCGGGTTGCTGAAGCCGGTGGTGGGGAAGTCGACCACGCCCACGGGCGGAGGGCCTTCCGATGCGTCGCCGCCGCCACCGCCGCCGCAGGCGGCCAGCAAGGCGGCCGCGGCCAGCGGCGTGAGCGCCTGCGGCAATGAAGACGCGGGTTGTTCCGGCGATGGGCCGGCTTCGTGGTGTGTTGCTGCAGCGCCAGTGTCAGAGGTCTTTTCGGGCGCTTCGATGTCCATCATGACGATCCCTCCTCGGTTCGACGAGCGCGAGTTTAGGGAGCCGTTGGCGACAGATCGGGCTGAATTTCAAGTCGTTACAGGTGGATGTGGCGCGCCCACCGCATCCGCCGGGCGGTCATACCGCCGGGTGTCGTTCCCGCCGCCTTTCGTCGAAATTCAGATGCGGGCGGCGTGCAGTTCGTCCCGGGTTTTCAGCGCCACCCGGCGCGCCGCTTCCGCGAAATCGGCGCCCGCCGAGGCGTACAGGATGGCGCGCGAGGAGTTCACGATGATCGGGCCGGTGGTGTCGCCGCCCTGCGTGCGCAGGCCGGCCTTCACGGTGGCCACCGCATCGCCGCCCTGCGCGCCCACGCCCGGAATCAGCAGTGGCAGGGTGGGCGCGATCTCGCGCACGCGTTCGATCTCGGCGGGGTAGGTGGCGCCCACCACCAGGCCGAGCTGGCCATTGAGGTTCCAGGGGCCCTGCGCCAGACGCGCCACGTGTTCGTACAGGCGCGGCTCGCCTTCGATGGATGCGAAGCGCTGGTTCTGCAGGTCGTCGCCACCAGGGTTGGACGTGCGGCAGAGCAGGAAGGCGCCCTTGCCGTGGTACTGCAGATAGGGCTGCACCGAGTCGAAGCCCATGAAGGGCGAGAGCGTGACGGCGTCGGCGCCGTAGCGCTCGAAGGCTTCGATCGCGTATTGCTCTGCGGTGCTGCCGATGTCGCCGCGCTTGGCGTCGAGGATGACCGGCACCTGGGGTGCCACGCGGCGCATGTGCGCCATCAGGCGCTCGAGCTGTTCTTCGGCGCGGTGGGCCGCGAAGTAGGCGATCTGCGGCTTGAAGGCGATCGCGGTGTCGGCGGTGGCCTCGACGATGGCGGCGCAGAAGTCGTAGATGCGGGTGGCGTCGTTCTTCAGGTGCGCGGGGAAACGGGCGGGGTCGGGGTCCAGGCCCACGCACAACAGGGAACGGTTCTGGCGCTCGGCGTTGCGCAGCTGGTCAAGGAAGGTCATGCCGCCGATTTTAGTTGGCCGCCTGCCGCGCCCTTCTGGCGGCCGCGCGACGGGCCCGGGCGTTCAAGCGGCCTAAGATCGCGGCCATGCATGCCCTGTCCCGCCAGCAGATCGTCCTGCTCATCCTCATCACCCTGGTCTGGGGCCTGAACTGGCCGATCATGAAATACGGCGTCACCGGCTATGCGCCGCTGACCTTCCGCACCATCTGCATGTGGATCGGCCTGCCGGTGCTGGGGCTCTTCCTGTGGTGGCGCGGTGTGCCGTTCCGCCTGCCGCGCGAGCACTGGCGCGAGCTGGCCTGGCTCACCGTGTTCAACATGCTGTTCTGGCACACGCTGGCGATCCTGGCCATCCAGACGCTGTCGAGCGGGCGTGCCGCCATCCTCGGCTACACCATGCCGGTGTTCTCGGCGCTGGTGGGCGCCTGGTGGTTCGGCCAGCGGCTGGCCGGACGCGCCTGGATCGGCGTGGCCACGGCGGGGCTGGCGGTGCTGTTGCTGCTGTGGCACGAATTCACGCACCTCACCGGCAAGCCCGTGGGCGTGGTGATGATGCTGGTGGCGGCGGCCACCTGGGCGCTGGGCACGCAGCTGATGCGCCACACCCGCATTCCGCAGCCCACGCTGACGATCTCGTTCTGGCTCACCGCCATCACCACAGTCTGGATGACCGCGCTGTCCATCACCTTCGAGCGCGATGCCTGGGCTTGGCCCACGACCGGCATCTGGTGGGCCATCGCCTACAACGCCATCGGCATCTTTGCGTTTGCGCAGGTGGCCTGGCTCTCACTCGCGCGGGACCTGCCACCCATCGCGTCCACGCTGTCGGTGATGTTCATTCCGGTGCTGGGCGTGTTCAGCGGCGCCTGGTGGCTGGGTGAGGTGCTGCACTGGCAGGACTGGGCTGCCGTGGCCCTGGTGATGGTGGCCATTGCGGCGGTGTTGTGGCCGTCCCGGCGTGGTGCCGAAACGCCGCAGGCCTGACGGAGGGACTCAGCCCTTTTCCACCGTCTCCATTGCCAGGCACAGATCGGCCCAGGCCTTGCCCTTGTCGCCGGGGGTGCGCAGCAGGTAGGCGGGGTGGTAGGTCACGATCACCGGCACGCCCTCGTAGCGGTGCACCCGGCCCCGCAGTCGGCCGATGGGTTCGGTGGTTTTCAGCAGCGACTGCACCGCGAAACGGCCCATGGCCACGATCACCCGGGGCTTCACCAGCTCCACCTGGCGCACCAGGTAGGGTTCGCACTTCGCCACTTCTTCCGGGAGCGGGTTGCGGTTCGCGGGTGGGCGGCACTTGAGCACGTTGGCGATGTAGGTGCCTTGCGCGCCTTCGCCCTCGCGGCTGCGGCCCACGGCGCGCAGCATGTTGTCGAGCAACTGGCCGGCCGCGCCCACGAAGGGCTCGCCCTGGCGGTCTTCGTTCTCGCCGGGGGCTTCGCCCACGATCATCCAGTCGGCCTGCATGTCGCCGACGCCGAACACCGTGTTCCTGCGGCTCTTGCACAGGCCGCAGGCCTGACAACCCGCCACGGCCTCGCGCAGCTCGGGCCAGTCGAGACCACCTGCCGACGGGCGGGGCGATGCGACCACCGGCGCTGCCGCTGCGGCCACGGCGGGCATCACGGGGGCCGCCGTGGGCGGGCGTGCGGGGGCGGTTGCCAGGGGCGGCGTGGCGGGCCTTTCCGGCGCCTGCGCCGGGGCGGGGGCCGCAGGAGCCGCCTGCGCGGCCGGCCGGGGCGCCCACACGCGCACCCCCATCTCGGCCAGCATGGCGCGTTGCCGTGCGTCGAGCTGTGGCACGAAGGAGGTGTCGAGCACGTCGTCGCTCATTGCGCGTCCCTTGTTGCCGCGGCGGCCACCAGATTCAGGCTCATGACGACCGCGTCCTCGCGCTGCAGGTGGCCCGCGGGGTAGTAGCCCTTGCGCACGCCGACCTGCGAGAACCCGTAGCCGCGGTACAGGTCGCGCGCGGGTTCGTTGCTCTCGCGCACTTCCAGCCACAGCCACTGCGCCTGCTGGCCGCGCGACCACAGCACCAGCGCGTCGAGCATGAAGCGCGCCCAGCCCTGGCGCTGGTGTGCCGGGGCCACGGTGATGTTCAGCAGGTGCATCTCGTCAACGCCCGGCATGGCCACCAGGTAGCCCAACACCACATGGCCTCGCGCCATCACGGCCTTGTCCTGTTCGCCGGGCAGCGCTTCGCCCAGCAGCAGCACCGCCGGGTAACCGGCCTGCAGCGAGTCCTGGAAGTGCTTGCGCGACCAGGGGTGGGCGTAGGCGGTGACCTCGACCGCGCGGACAGCGTCCAGATCGGCCTCGGACATGGGCTCGAAGTGGATGCGGCGTTCACCGGTGGCCGGTGTGAGCGCGCGCGCGGGCAGCGGCCACGCGGCGGGCGCCGTCGAGGCCGATGCGGAGGAGGCGGGTTCCTGGACCATGGCGTTCATGGCGTGGCGGGCACGGCGGCGCGCAGGCGTTCGCGCTCGTCGGTGGTCTGGGCGACCTTGTCGCGCACATAGAGCGGCAGCGCGTCCCGCGCGGGCACCGCCGCGCCAGCGGCGAGCAGGGCAGGCGCCAGGCGCAGCAGCGCGGCGGCCGTAGGCAGTAGGGCGTGCAGGCGCTCGCCCGGCACGTCAGTCAGGGCCGGGGCATAGGTGTCGAACACGTTGCCGGCGAGCAGCACCGGTTGGCCGGAAGGTGTGTGCTCGTGCAGGTAGGCGCCAAGGTCTTGCGGCGCGCACAGGCGGGGGGGCGCCAGCGGCGCCAGCCCGGCGGGGGTGCAGGCGTAGGTGGCCACGTACACCTCGGCCATGCGGGCATCCAGCAGCGCGGCGATGGTGGCGGGTTCAGGGCGGCCGGCTTTCTGCTGTTCGAACCGGGCCTCTTCGGCCAGCGCCAGCAGGGTGTCCACCGGCAGCACCGGCAGGCCGTCCGCGTGGGCATGGCTGCGCGCCCCGTAGGCCAGGCCCTGCGCCACGGCGCAGGCGGTGCGCAGGCCGGTGAAGGAGCCGGGGCCGCGGCCGAACACCACCGCGTCGAGGCTGTCCAGCGTCCAGCCCGACGCGTCAAGCAGCTGCTGCACCAGGGGCAGCAGGGTGGTGGAGGCCATGGCGCCGCCCGGGCCGCTGTACTGCCACAGCGCACCGCCGGGTGTGCCGTCGCCCAGCGCCACCGACAGGGTGTCGGTGCTGGTTTCGAGGGCAAGCAGTCGTGGGGCGGAAGGCATCCGGGGATTATCGGCCACCCGTCCCGGGCACGGCTGTGGCGCGGGCACGCCACCGGCCATCCTCCGCAATGGCCATTCGCCCTGCCATGACAGGCGCGGTCATCGAGGCGTTCCATAATGAAAACCCATGCGAGATACCGATTCCCCCCGCCCCTGGACCGCCCCGCGCTGGGCGCGCGGGCTCGCGCTGGGCCTGCTGGCCGGCTGGACGCTGCCGGCCTGTGCCCAGCTGGCGGGCCGGGCCGACCCCCTGCCACCCACGGTGATGGCGGCCATGAGCCGCGCCCAGGTGCCGGCGAGCGCGCTGTCCGCGCTGGTGATCTCGGTCGACCCCGACGCCCATGAGCGCCTGCGCTACCGCGCCGGCACCTCGGTGAACCCGGCGTCGGTCATGAAGCTGGTGACGACCTACGCCGCCATCGACATGCTGGGCAGCGACTTCACCTGGAACACCCGCTTCTACACCGACGGCACGGTCGAGAACGGCGTGCTGCGCGGCAACCTGTACGTGCGCGGTGGCGGCGACCCCAAGTTCGTGCTGGAGCGCATCCAGGAGGCCTACCTGGCCCTGCAGGCCAAGGGCGTGCGCGTGATCCTGGGCGACATGGTGCTGGACCACAGCGCGTTCGAGCTGCCCTATCGCGACCCCGGTGCGTTCGACGGCGAGGCGCTGCGCCCCTACAACGCCACGCCCGACGCGCTGCTGGTCAACTTCAAGTCCGTCATCCTCACCTTCCAGCCCGACGTGGCCAACGGCGTGGCCTACGTGGTCAGCGAGCCGCCCATGGCCGGCCTGGCGGTCGATGCCACCGTGCCGCTCTCGCGCACCGCCTGTGGCGACTGGCGCGGCGCCGTGCTGGCCCGCTTCGACGACCCCGACCGCATCCGCTTCGAAGGACGCTACCCTCAGGCCTGCGGCGAACTCAAGTGGCCCGTGGCCTACCAGCAGCCGGCCAGCTATGCCGCACGCGCCATGGAAGGCCTGTGGCGCGCCAGCGGCGGCGCCATCACCGGCCGGGTGCGCGACGGCGAGATGCCGCGCGAGGTGCAACTGCTGCACGAGGCGCGTTCGCTGCCGCTGTCCGAGGTCATCGTGGACGTGAACCAGTGGAGCAACAACGTGATGGCGCAGCAGGTGTTCCTCACGCTGGGCCAGCTGGCGCCGCCGCAGGTCGCCACGCCCACGCTCGCCGTGGTCGCTCCCGGTTCGGCTGCTGACCGGCTGGTGCCTTCGCGGCCGGCGCGCTTCGAGCACTCGCGCGAGGTGGTGACCGACTGGTGGAAGCGCACCTTCGGGCCCCGCCTGCCCGGTCCGGTGCTGGACAACGGCTCCGGCCTGTCGCGCGACGAGCGCATCACGCCCGAGGGGCTGGCCGCCCTGCTGCGGCACGCCGCACGCCACCCGCAGGGCGTGGAGTTCGTGCAGTCGCTGTCGATCGCGGGCGTCAATGGCACGGCCTCGCGGCTGGCGCGCGGGGGGCAGAGCGCCGCGCGCGGCAACGCCTGGGTCAAGACCGGCACCCTGCGCGATGTGACCGGCATCGCCGGTTATGTGAACGCCGCCAATGGGGCGCGCTACGTGGTGGTCGGCTTCGTCAACCACCCGAATGCACCGGCAGCACGGCCAGCGCTGGATGCGTTGCTTGAGTGGACGGCGTCTCTGCCCGACTGAACGCGCCTCAAGCCGCGGCGCGCTGCAGCCGGTCGCGCACGCCGTCCCAGGCCGGGTCGGCCGGTGGTGTCTCCACCCAGATCAGGCGCACACCGGTCGCATCGAGTTCGCGCAACACCGCGAACAGCTCCTGAGCGGCGGCGGCAGCGTCTTCCGGCATGCGACGGCGGGGCACACCCCGCGCGGCTTCGACGGGGCTGCGGGTGTACAGCGCGATGTGCTTCGCGTCGCCGCCCAACACCTCGAACGCGGCGCGCAACTGTTTCGCATCCATCAACCGCACCCTGGCCCGCGGCGCGTAGTGCGATTCGAGCGTGCCCGAGGCGCGCGGGGCCGCCTCGTCGCGCTCACGCACCGGCTGGCCGCAGGCGGCTTCGAGCTGGGCGACGGTGACCATGCCGGGGCGCAGCAGCACCGGGTGGGCGCGGGTGCAGTCGACGATGGTGGATTCGATGCCCACGGGGCAGGCGCCGCCGTCGAGGATGAACAGTTCGTCATCGGCCAGGGCCGCGAATTCTTCGGCCACGTGCGCGGCGGTGGTGGGACTGACGCGGCCGAAGCGGTTGGCGCTGGGCGCGGCCACGCCCGTGACGCTTTGCGCGGCGGCAGCGGTCAGCAGCGCCTGGGCCACCGGGTGCGCGGGGCAGCGCAGGCCGACGGAATCCTGGCCACCCGCGGCCACCGCGGCCACGCTCTCACGGCGCGGCAGGATCAGCGTGAGCGGGCCGGGCCAGAAGGCTTTCATGAGCGCGGCGGCAAAGGCCGGCACCTCGCGCGCGTAGTGGTCCACACCGGCGCGCCAGCCGTGCGGGCCGTCGCCCGGGGCCAGGTGCACGATCAGCGGGTGGTCGGCCGGCCGGCCCTTGGCCTCGAAGATGCGGTGCACCGCCGTGGCGTTGTCGGCGTCGGCCGCGAGGCCGTACACGGTTTCGGTCGGCATGCCCACGAGCGAACCCGCCGCCAGCCGTTGTGCCGCGAGGCCGATGGCGGTGGTGTCGTTCGCGTGCAGCAGGCGCGGCGGCATGGCGCTCAGGCGTCGAGGCCGGGCAGGCCCAGCAGCGCCAGGGCCTGCGCGGTGGTGGAGCGCACCTGCGCCACGCTGGCGCCGGTGATGTTGAGGTGGCCCATCTTGCGCCCCGGGCGGGCGCCCAGCTTGCCGTAGAGGTGCAGGTGGGTGCCAGGCAGGGCCAGCACGGCGGCCCACGGCGGGGACACGGGTTGTTTGCTGGCCTGCGCGCGCACCGCGTTGGGCGCGAACCAGAGGTCGCCCAGCAGGTTGACCATGGTGGCCGGGCTGTGCTGGCGCGGCGTGGGCAGCGGCAGGCCGGCGAGCGCGCGCACCTGGGCCTCGAACTGCGACAGGTCGCACGCGTTCTGCGTGTAGTGGCCGCTGTTGTGCGGGCGCGGGGCCATCTCGTTGACCACGAGGTCCAGCGCACCGTCGGCGTTCTCCACCACGAAGTACTCGACGCACAGCACGCCGACGTAGTGCAGGTGGTTCGCTATGGCGACGGTGCTGGCCTGCGCGCGTTGTGCCAGCGCCGGGTCAAGCGCGCCTTCGAAGACTTCGGTCAGGGCCAGGATGCCGTCGCGGTGCGTGTTCTTCTGCACCGGGAAGCTCACCACCTGGCCGTCGGCGCCGCGCGCCACGATCACCGAACATTCGGCGCGCAGCTTGAGCATCTTCTCCAGCACGCAGGGCACCTTGTCCAGGTCGTCCCAGGCGGCGGCGAGTTCTTCGCGGGTGGACACCCGCACCTGGCCCTTGCCGTCGTAACCCATGCGCGCGGTCTTCAGGATGCCGGGCAGCAGATCGTCGGACACGGCCTTGAGCGAGGCGTCGGTGGTGATGACCGCGTGCGGCGCGGGCGCCACGCCACTCAGCGGTGCGCATTGCTCGAAATGGGCCTTTTCCTTCACACGGTCCTGAGCCACGGCCACGCACGCGGCGGACGGTGCGACCGGGCGCTGGGCCGCCAGCGTGGCCAGCGCGTGGGCCGGCACGTTCTCGAACTCGGTGGTGATGGCGTCGCAGCGCTGCTGTAGCTGGGCCAAGCCCTGCTCGTCGTCGTAGGCGGTGCGGATGTGGTGGTGGCTGACCAGCCCCGCCGGGCTGGAAGGATCGGGGTCGAGCACGACGGTGAAGTACCCCATGGCCTGCGCCGCCTGCACGAACATGCGGCCGAGCTGGCCGCCACCCAGCACGCCCAGAGTGGTTTGCTGGCCGCTGTTGACGGAAGGACCGCCGGGAAGAAGTGTTTTCAAGGTCATGCGGGCAGGGTCATGGCACGCGCGGCTGCGGTCTGCTGCGCGCGGAAGGTGTCGAGCTTGTGGCGCAACTCCGGGTCGTGGGTGGCGAGCAGGGCCACGGCGAACAGCGCCGCGTTGGCTGCGCCAGCGGCGCCGATGGCAAAGGTGGCCACCGGCACGCCCTTGGGCATCTGCACGATGCTGTGCAGCGAGTCGACGCCGCTGAGGTGCTTGCTCGCCACGGGCACGCCGAGCACCGGCACCGTGGTCTTGGCCGCGAGCATGCCAGGCAGGTGGGCCGCGCCGCCGGCGCCCGCGATGATGGCCTTGAGCCCGCGTTCGGCCGCCGCCTCGGCGTAGGTGAACATGTCGTCGGGCATGCGGTGCGCCGAGACCACGCGCGCTTCGTGCGCAATGCCGAAGTCCTGCAGGATCTGCACGGCGTGCTGCATGGTGTCCCAGTCGCTGCTGGAGCCCATGAGCACACCCACTTGGATGGAGTTCATGAAGGTGCCTCTGGCCAAAGGGCCCCCGGCGAGGGGGCTGGACCGGTGGTGCGCACGCCGCGAGGCGGGGCGTCTCCGGTAAAGTGTCGATTTTACGTTTGCCGCCTGCCGCACCCCCCGCGGCCGGCCCTGCCCAGGCCCTTTCCCATGATCAACGTCACCGTCGCCAACTTTGAAGCCGAGGTCATCGAGGCTTCGATGCACACTCCCGTGCTGGTCGATTTCTGGGCCCCCTGGTGTGGCCCCTGCAAGGTGATCGGCCCGCTGCTGGAAAAGCTGGAAGCCGACTACGCCGGCCGCTTCAAGCTGGTCAAGATCGATTCCGACCAGGAGCAGCAACTCGCCGCCGCCTTCGGCATCCGCAGCATTCCCACCTGCGTGCTGCTCATGAACGGGCAGCCCGTGGACGGGTTCATGGGCGCGATGCCCGAAGGCCAGATCAAGGCCTTTCTCGACAAGCACCTGCCCGCCGGCGACGAAGAGGCCGAGGCCGAAGCGGTGGAGCCCGACGCACAGGACGCGCTGGCGCAGGGTGACCTCGACGGCGCGCTGGAGAAGATGCGCGAAGCGGTGCAGGCCGCCCCCGACAACGACGACGCCCGCTTCGATCTCGTGAAGCTGCTGCTGGAAATGGGGCAGGACGATGACGCCAAGGTGGCCTTCGCGCCCGTGATCGCCAAGGCCGCTGGTGTGCGCCGGCTCGACTCGCTGCAGCGCTGGATGGCCGCGCGCGATGCGCAGTCCGAGGTGGCCGACCCCGATGCCCGGGCCGCCGAACTGCAGGCCGCCATCACCGCCAACAAGCGCGACTTCGATTCGCGCTTCGCGCTCGCGCAACTGCTCATGGCCTACGGCCAGTGGACGGCCGCGATGGACGAGCTGCTGGAAATCCTGATGCGCGACAAGGCCTGGAAGGAAGACCTCGCGCGCAAGACCTTCATCGCGATCCTCGACGTGATCGACCCGCCCAAGCCCAAGGTGGCCGAAGGCCAGGTGCCGCCGGAAGACCCGACGGTGGCGACCTACCGCCGCCGGCTGTCCAGCGTGGTGTTGAGCTGACTCGGACTCCCCCCTGCGCCGCTGAGCGGCTTCCCCCCTCTGTGGCGCGCCTGCGGCGCTGGGAGGGGAGACGACAGCTGGGGCCGGCCGAGCGGTCCCTCGCTGTCTCTGGACGAAGACACGCAGTCAGCCGATCAATCGCGTCAAGGCTTCCTGGTATTTGGCGGCGGTCTTCTCGATCACCTCGCGCGGCAGGCGCGGCGCGGGCGGGGTCTTGTCCCAGGGCTTGCCGCCGACCTGGGCGGTTTCCAGCCAGTCGCGCAGGAACTGCTTGTCATAGCTCGGCGGGTTCTCGCCCACCTTGTAGCTCTCGGCCGGCCAGTAGCGTGAGCTGTCGGGCGTGAGCACTTCGTCCATGAGCACCAGCTTGTTGGCCTTGTCCAGGCCGAACTCGAACTTGGTGTCCGCGATGATGATGCCCTTCTTGAGGGCGATCGCCGCAGCGGCCTTGTAGAGCGCGATCGACACGTCGCGGATCTGCGCGGCCAGTTCGGGGCCGATCATCTCGACCGTGCGCTCGAAGGTGATGTTCTCGTCGTGCTCGCCCATGGCCGCCTTGGCCGCCGGGGTGTAGATCGGTTCGGGCAGCTTCGAGGCGTTCTGCAGGCCTTCGGGTAGCGGCACGCCGCAGACCGAGCGGCTCTCCTGGTACTCCTTCCAGCCGCTGCCAGCCAGGTAGCCGCGCACCACGGCTTCCACCGGGATGGGCTTGAGGCGCTGCACCAGCATCGAACGGCCCTTCACCTGCGCAACCTCCTGTGCCGAGACCACGCTCTCGGGCGCGTCGCCGGTGAGGTGGATCGGGCAGATGTTCAGGCCCTTGGGGCCCAGCTGGTCGAACCAGAAGAGCGACAGCTTCGTCAGCAGCTCGCCCTTGCCCGGAATCGGCTCGCCCATGATCACGTCGAACGCGCTGATGCGGTCGCTCGCCACCATCAGGATGCGGTCGTCGCCCACGGCGTAGTTGTCGCGCACCTTGCCCCGCGCCAGCAGGGGCAGGGAGGTCAGGGCCGATGTGTGCAAGGCAGAGGTCATGGTGGATCGGGGAAAAGCAGGACAAGAAAAAAGCCCGTTGAACAGCCAACGGGCTTTGAACCATTCCGGCGGATTATCGCAAGTTGCCGGCGACCCGGGGCTGATAGCCGACTCCCGGCGTGCGGCAACTACTTGGCTGCCAGCCCCAGCCGCTCGATCAGTGCCTTGTCCTTGGCGAAGGTGTCGGCCGCCCATTTGCGGTAGTCCTCGCCGTTGCGGTACCACATGGCCTGGTTGAGCTGGCCCAGCACCTCGATGTGCTTCGGGTCTTCCATCGCCTTCTTGAACGCGTCGTGCAGCACCCTGGTGACGGCCGGGTCCATGCCTTTGGGGCCGGCCAGGCCGTAGGGGGATGTGGAGACCACGCCGTAACCCAGTTCTTGCGCGGTGGGCACCTCGGGCCAGCGCTGGGTGCGCTGTTCGCCGAACGTCACCAGCAGGCGCATCTGGCCACCGTCCACGTACTTGTCCCAGCCGCTGGCGTCGCTCTGCGCCATCACGTGGCCGCCGAGCAGCGCGGCCTGCAGGTCGGCGTTGCCCTTGAAGGGCACGTGCGTGAGCTGCACCTTGGCGTTGCCGGCGAGCTCCTCCATCAGCAGGTGCGGGCTGCTGCCGGTGCCGGTGGAGCCGTAGTTGATCGCGCCCGGCTGCTTGCGCGCGGCCTCGATGTAGTCCTTGAAGGTCTTGTAGGGCGAGTCGGCCTTGACGGTGAGGCCGAAGGTGTAGCCCGAGACGCCGATGATGTAGGTGAAGTCGGTCAGCGGGTCCCAGTTGGTCTTCTGCATGTGCGGCATGCGCAGCAGGCCGAGCGGGAATTGCGCGATGGTGTAGCCATCGGGCTTCGCGGTCTGCGCCATGGTGGCTGGGCCCAGCGTGCCACCGGCGCCGGGGCGGTTCTCGACCACGATGGGTTGGCCCAGGTGTTTGCTGGCGATCTCGGCGAGCGCGCGCAGATGGCGGTCGGTGGAGCCGCCGGCGGGCCAGGGAATGATCATCGTCACCGGCCGGTTCGGGTACGCCGAGGGCGCCTGGGCGAAGGCGAACGGGGTGGCGCCGGCGCTGGCGGCCGCGGCGGCCAGCAGCAGGGCGCGTCGGCGCCGGGACGGGGGATTCGTGTTCTTCATGCGTTGTCTCCTTCTTGGGTTGTGCCGGATGGGCGGGTGACTCAGGGGGGATGTGCCGTGGCGGCGTCGCGCGCGGCCTGCTGCTCCTGCAGCTCGCGCCACATCACCTTGCCGCTGCCCGAGCGGGGCAGCGTCTCCACGAATTCGACGATGCGCGGGCTCTTGTAGGCGGCCATGTGCTCGTGGGCCCAGGCGATCACGTCGGTTTCGCTCACGCGGCCGCGCTGTTCCGGCCGCAGCACCACCAGCGCCTTGACGGTCTCACCGCGCCGCGCGTCGCGCACGCCGATGACGCAGGCTTCCTGGATCGCCGGGTGGTGGTACATGAGCGCCTCCACCTCGGCGGGCCAGACCTTGAAGCCGCTCGCGTTGATCATGCGTTTGAGGCGGTCGGTCATGAAGAAGTAGCCGTCCTCGTCCACATGGCCCAGGTCGCCGGTGCGCAGGAAGCGCTTGCCGTCGATGTCGACGAAGGACTCGCGCGTGGCCTGCGGGTTGCGCCAGTAGCCCTGCATCAGCTGCGGGCCGTGCATCACGATCTCGCCCGTTTCGCCGGGCGGGAGTTCGCCCAGCGTGTCGGGGTCGACCACGCGCGCATCCACATCGAACACCGGCAGGCCGAGGCATTGGCGTTTGGGCCGGTGCATGGGGTTGATGTGGGTCGCGGCCATGGTCTCGGACATGCCGTAGCCCTCGATGTAGGCCTGCCCGGTGAGGGCCTCCAGTCGCGCGGCCACCGCATCGGGCATGGCGGCGCCACCGCCGCGCACGCAGGCCAGGCTGGAGAGGTCGAAACGGTCCAGCTCCGGGTGCGCGAGGAAGTCGATCACCATGGTGGAGATGGCCTGCCACATCGTCACGCGGTAGCGCTGCATGCAGATCGCGGCGACCTCGCGGTCCCAGCGCGACAGCACCACGATGGTGGCGCCCACGTACAGCGGCCCATTGAGGCTGCCCGACAGGCCCGTGACGTGAAAGAAGGGCAGCACCGAGAGGCACACCGCGTCCTGCGTGGTGCCGAACCAGCGCGCACCGCCCACCAGCGTGCTCATCACGCTGCGGTGGGTGTGCATGCAGCCCTTGGGCAGGCCGGTGGTGCCCGAGGTGTAGGGCATGGCGCAGAGGTCGTCGGGGCCGGTGGTCAGCGGTGCGGGCGTGCGAGCGGCGGCCACCGCATCGGCCCAGGCGACAAGACCCTCGCCCTTCAATGGCATGCGAGGCGCGGTGACGAACTCCGGCACGCGCAGGTCGGTGGGCACGCGCAGGTGGTCGCTGTAGGTGGCCACGACCACATGCCGCAAGCCCTCGCCGTGGGGGTCCATGAGGGGGCGCACCTGCGGCAGCAGGTCCTGCGCCACGAAGGCGGTCTGCGCGCCGCTGTCGGTAAGGCAGTGGCGCAGTTCCTCCACGCGGTTCATCGGGTTCACCGGCACCACCACCGCGCCGGCGCGCAGGATGCCGTAGAAGGCCAGCGACCACTGCGGGCTGTTCTGCATGCACAGCAACACGCGGTCCCCCTGCCGCACACCGCACACCTGCTGCAGGTGGCCGGCAATGTGCTCCGCCTCGCGCAGGAAGGCTGCGTAGGTGAGCGGCGTGTCGTAGAAGACGGTGAACGGCTTGTCGGGGAAGCGCGCCGCCGACACCTCGAGGTTGTAGAAGACGTGCGTCTGCGGCAGCGTGAGGTGCTGGGGCAGGCCGGGCGGCCAGTGGGCCGTGTTCAGGGGCATGTCGTTCATTCCGCTGAGCGGAAAACAATTGAGCTGACGGTCAATATACGATTCGATTTCTTTCCCTGTAAATGCCTATCAGGGAAAGCGATCATGGGCGGGCCGACGAGCGTGCGCGAGAATTCCGAAGTGCGGAATATGAAGGCGAGATATTCCGGTCTGCAGAAAAAGGAGCCAGCATGGGTCGGCAGCGCCACACCACCACCAGCCCGCTCGAAGAGTCGGACCCCGCCGAGGACCGACGCTTCGTCACCGCGCTCGCGCGCGGCCTCACGCTGCTGCGGTGTTTCAGCCCCTCGGACCGCTGGCTGGCCCACCAGGAGCTGGCGCGCCGCGCCGGCCTGCCGCAAGCCACGGTCTCGCGCCTGACCTACACCCTCACCAGCCTGGGCTACCTGCGCCACCGCCCCGCCACGGGCGAGTACGCGCTGAGCCCGGCGGTGCTGTCACTGGGCTTCAGCGTGCTCTCGAACTTCCAGGTCGGGCGCATCGCCCGGCCGTTCATGGAAACGCTCGCCGAACACACGCAGGCCGCGATTTCACTGGGCGTGCGGCACGACACCTCGGTGGTGTACGTGGCGCATTGCCGCAGCACGGCGCGCCTCATCCTCGGGCTGGACGTGGGCACCCGCCTGCCTTTCGCGGAAACCGCCATGGGCCGCGCCATCTGGTGCGCCGCCACGCCCGGCATGCAGGAGCTGATGGCGCGCCGGCTGCGGGCGCAGGACGCCAGCCTCTGGCCCGAGCGCGAGGCCGGGTTGCGGCGCGCCGAGGCCGAGTGCGCGCGGCGCGGTTACGCCGTGTCGGAATCGGAATGGGAGAGCGAGATCGCCGCCATCGGCGTGGGCATCGACCTGGGCGACGGCCGCGAACCTCTGGCCCTCACCGTCGGCGGGCCGTCGTCGCGGCTGCAGGGCGCCCTGCTGCACGACGACTTCGGGCCGGCGCTGGTGCGCACGGGGCGCGAGATCGTGGCGGCGATCCAGGCGGCCAACTGGGAGGACTGAGGGCGAGGATGAACAGCGCCCGGCTAGCATGACCGCTTTGAATGGCGAACCCACCCGCTGCCTCCATGCTCAAGAACCTTCTCAAGCTGCTGCCGGGCAGATCCACATCCGGTGAACGGCCCGAGGCCGGGGTGTCGACCAGCCCGCCACCGGCTGAACTCACCGCGCCCGGTGTGCCCGCCTTCGATTTCGCGGCGTCCCTGCATTTCGTCAATGGCCTGCCGGTTCCCGACTGGTCAGCGGTCAACGCCTGGGTTGCGTCCCTCGCCACGTCCACAGACCAGGCCGAGGCCTGGGCCGCTGCAGAGCTGGCCTGGCTGGCCCATCTGAAGCACGCACTCGGTCCACGCTACCACCTGGTGTCCCATGGGTCCGCGATTCTTCTGTCGCCTCTGGCGCCCAGGGTGGCCAGTGCGACCGTCGAGTTCATGACGAAGACGCTCTCGCGCATCGAAAGGATGCTGGAGGGCGTGGGTGCGGCCCCCGAGTGGGGCAAGGACATCATGCTCGTCTTCGAGGACGGCGACGGCTACTACCGCTATGTCTCTCGCTATTACCCCGACGACGGTGAGTTTGCGTTCAGCGGTGGCATGCATGTCAATTTCGGATGCAGCCATTTCGTCAGCTTTCAGGCGGAGCTCCGGGACATGGAGCCGGTCATCGCGCATGAGATGACACATGGTTGCCTGAGCCATCTGGAGATTCCCGCCTGGCTGAACGAGGGGCTGGCAGTCAACACGGAGCGCCGGCTTTCCCCGCCACCCGGGCAGCAGCACACGCCGCAGGAGCTTCACCAGATGCACCAGGCGTTCTGGACCGAAGACACCATCCAGGAATTCTGGAGTGGCAAGTCGTTTCTCCGCCCGGACGAAGGCAATCTGCTGTCGTACGAGCTCGCGCGGATACTGGCCGAGCAGTTCTCGCGCGACTGGGATCGCTTCAAGGGCTTCATCCTTCGCGCCACGCCGGCCGACGCGGGGCGTGCCGCGGCCATGGAGGAGATGGGGGTCGATCTGGGCGAGGCGGTGTCGGCCCTGTTTGGCTTCGAGGACTCGGCGTTGTGGTCGCCCGACCCCATGCGCTGGGAAGGTCGGCCCGAGCGCGGCGCCTTCTAGCCGGCTCCGCGCAAAAAAAACGCCACCGCGAGGGTGGCGTTCTTGCTGAATCGAAAGACCGATCAGTTCACGACCTGGGCCAGCTCGCCCTTGGCGTACTTGGCGGCGACGACCTGCAGGCTGTCGCCCTTGATCTTGCTGCCCTGGCCTTCGCAACCGAACTCGATGTAACGCGTCTTGGCGACCAGCTTGGCGGCTTCACGTGCCGGCTTGAGCCATTCGCGGGCGTCGAACTTGTCCGGGTTCTCGGCCAGGAACTTGCGCACCGCGCCGGTCATGGCCAGGCGGATGTCGGTGTCGATGTTGATCTTGCGCACGCCGTGCTTGATGGCTTCCTGGATTTCCTTGACCGGCACGCCGTAGGTTTCCTTCATCTTGCCGCCGTACTGGTTGATGATGGCCAGCAGTTCGGCCGGCACGGACGAGGAGCCGTGCATCACCAGGTGGGTGTTGGGAATGCGCTTGTGGATTTCCTTCACACGGCTGATGGCCAGGATGTCGCCGGTGGGCGGGCGGCTGAACTTGTAGGCGCCGTGGCTGGTGCCGATGGCGATGGCCAGGGCGTCCAGCTGGGTGGCCTTGACGAACTGGGCAGCTTCCTCGGGGTCGGTCAGCATCTGGCTGTGGTCCAGCTTGCCTTCGGCGCCGATGCCGTCTTCCTCGCCGGCTTCGCCGGTTTCCAGGTTGCCCAGGCAGCCGAGTTCACCTTCCACGGTGACGCCGACCTTGTGGGCCATCTCGACCACCTTGCGCGTCACTTCGGTGTTGTAGTCGAAGGAGGCCGGGGTCTTGCCGTCTTCCATCAGCGAGCCGTCCATCATCACCGAGCCGAAGCCCAGGTTGATCGCGCCTTCGCAGACCTTGGGGGAGGTGCCGTGGTCCTGGTGCATCACCAGCGGAATGTGCGGGTAGGCTTCCATCGCGGCCTGGATCAGGTGCTTGATGAAGGGCTCGCCGGCGTATTTCCGGGCGCCGGCGCTGGCCTGCAGGATCACCGGTGCGCCGACTTCGTCGGCCGCGGCCATCACGGCCTGCACCTGTTCAAGGTTGTTGACGTTGAAGGCCGGAATGCCGTAGCCGTTGGCCGCGGCGTGGTCGAGCAGTTCGCGCATGGAAACGAGCGCCATGAGAATCCCCTTAATCAGTTGGTAACCGTGGTGTAACCCGGCATTTTAACTTTTGGCCTCCAGGGCGGAAGTGACGGGGGCGTGTCATTTCACACGCCCTTAATGTGCGCGGGCCAGACTGGGTCGAACTTCAAGCGACACCATGACCCGACTCGACACCCTCCTTTTCCTCTGGATCAACGCCACGGCCGACACGCCCGGGTGGCTGCTTGCGCTGGCGCGCTGGGTCTCCACCGACCTGCCCGCTCTCGCCATCGTGGGGCTGGCCCCTCTCGTCCTGTTCGGGCCTGCCGCGCACCGACAGGTGCTGGGCGTGTGCCTGGCCATGGTGCTGGCCTGGCTGGCGGTGCGTGGCGTGCGGGAGACGGTGCACGTGGCCCGGCCGTTCGAACTGGGCCTGGGCGCGCAGTGGCTGGCGCATGCGGCCACCGCGGGCTTTCCCAGCTTCCACGCCGCCGTGGCCGGGGCCTGGGCCTCTGCGCTCGCGCTGTTTGCGCCGCGCGACGCCCGCTGGTGGTGGCTCTGTGCGGGCGCCGTGGCGCTGGCGATCGCCTGGAGCCGGGTCTTTCTGGGCCTGCATTTCGTGTCGGACATTGCCGTGGGGCTGGTGCTCGGTGCCGCCTGCGGGCTGACGTCCAGCCGCTTCTTCGGCTGGCTGAACCGCCGCCGCACGGCAGCGACGGTTGCGCCACTGGCCGGCTCCGACCGGGCCTGAGCGCCCCGTCCTTGCGCGCAGATACCAATCGTCACAAAACCGGGGGAACTGTATCGGCTGCAAAGGGAGTCCTTCCTGGGTTATGCCAGCGTGAAAACAAGAAAGGACCCTTCATGCACTGCCGTTCCCTGATCGCGACACTGACCTCCATCACGGCCCTGGTCGCGCCATCACTGTCCTCGGCCCAGGTCACGCTCAAGCCCGACGGCCAGTGGCGTTACCTGCTCACCGCTGGCGCCAACATCTCATCGGGCAACAACAACGCCGGTTCGCTGAACCTGGCCGCCGAGGGCGCGCGCGAGACCGACGACGACAAGTGGACCTGGGCCGCCAGGGCCGACCGCGCCCGCAGTTCGGGCGTGGACACCATCGAGCGCTACGGCCTGCGCAGCCAGTACAACCGCGACTTTTCGGTCGACTGGTTCGGTTTCGGGTCGGGCGAGCTGCTGCGCGACAGGCTGGCCAACATCGCGGGCCGTTACTCGGTGGCGAGCGGTGTCGGCCGCCACGTGTGGCAGGACGACCGGGGCTTCTTCGATGTGTCGGTCGGTCTGGGCTACACCTATGACCGTTACGTCAGGTCGACCGACATCGCCGGCGCCATGCGCGACCGCTATGGCCGCCTGGAACTGGTGCTGGCCGAGGAGTCCAGCCACAAGCTGACCGAGACCACCAGCCTGCGGCAGAAGTTCTCGATCTACCCGGACCTGCGCGACTCGGGCAAGTACCGCGCCGTGCTGGACACCGGCCTGACGGTGGCGATGACGCAGACGATCAACCTGTCCGCCGGCCTGAGCTACCGCTACGACAGCGACCCGGGCACCAACCTGAAGAAGGCCGACACGATGTTCGTGACGGGCGTGTCGCTGCGCTTCGATTGACGGGCCCCAACGCTCCGCCGCTGCGAGGGTCGCTGCCCCCCGAGGGGGCTGAGCCGGCCTTGGGGCGGCCCGGCGGCCGTCTCGTTCGCCCCTGCGGTGCGTCACCGCCAGGGGCGCGCGCTTCTCACAAGGCTTTACAGATCTTGAGCGTGTTGGTGCCGCCGGGCTGGCCCATGGGCTCGCCCACGGTGATGGCGTAGACGTCGCCGCTCTGCACGATGCCGCGCTTCTTGAGGTGGGCCTCGGCGTCGGCCAGCGCGTTGTCGCGGTCGACGTTGGTCTCCATCAGCAGCGGGCGCACGTTGCGGTAGAGCGTCATGCGGCGCTGCGTGTTGAGATTGGGCGTCATCGCGTAGATGGGCGTGCGCACGATGTGCCGGCTCATCCACAGCGCGGTGGAGCCCGAGTCGGTCAGTGCCACGATGGCCTTGGCGCCCAGGTGGTGCGCGGTGAACAGCGCGCCCATGGCGATGGACTGGTCGATGCGCTTGAAGGTCTTGCCCTGGAAATCGGCCGACAGCTCGCGGTATTCGGCCTTCTCGGCCTCCGAACAGATGTTGGCCATCTCCATCACGGTTTCCAGCGGGTAGCGGCCGGCGGCGGTCTCGGCGCTCAGCATCACCGCGTCGGTGCCATCCAGCACCGCGTTGGCCACGTCGCTCACCTCGGCGCGCGTGGGCACCGGGTTGACGATCATGCTTTCCATCATCTGCGTGGCGGTGATCACCACCTTGTCCATCTCGCGGGCCATCTTGATCATGTGCTTCTGCAGGCCCGGCACCGCCGCGTTGCCCACTTCCACCGCGAGATCGCCGCGCGCGACCATGATGCCGTCGGACACCTTGAGGATGGCCGCGAGTTCGGGGATCGCCTCGGCGCGCTCGATCTTCGCGATCAGCGCGGGCTTGTGGTTCATGGCCGCGCCGGCCACGTTGCACAGCTGCCGGGCCAGTTCCATGTCGGTCGCGTTCTTCGGAAAACTCACCGCCACGTAGTCGGCCTTCAGGCCCATGGCGGTCTTGATGTCGTCCATGTCCTTGGCGGTCAGCGCGGGCGCGGTCAGGCCGCCGCCCTGCTTGTTGATGCCCTTGTTGTTCGACAGCTCGCCACCCAGTTTCACGGTGGTGTGCACCTCGGGGCCGGCCACCTTGTTGACGGTGAGCACGATCAGGCCGTCGTTGAGCAGCAGAGTGTCGCCGGGTTTGACGTCGCGCGGCAGTTCCTTGTAGTCCAGCCCGACGCCTTCAACGTCGCCCGGTTCGGTGCGCGAGGCATCCAGCACAAAGGGCTGGCCCGGTTCGAGCATGACCTTGCCCTGCGCGAACTTGCCGACGCGGATCTTGGGACCCTGCAGGTCGGCCATGATGCCGACCTCGCGGCCCGCGCGCTGGGCGGCTGCGCGCACCAGTGTGGCCCGGTCGATGTGGTCCTGCGCGGTGCCGTGCGAGAAGTTGAGCCGGACCACGTTGACCCCTGCGCGGATCATCCGCTCGAGCAGGTCGGGGTCGCTGGACGCGGGGCCGAGGGTGGCAACGATCTTGGTGGCGCGCATGATCTTCATTTGGGAGCTGTCTCCGATAAGGCCGGAAGGCCGGTTTGTAATTTGGTTTCAATTATCCGTGAAACCAGTTACAGCCGGGTTACAGGCGCCAAGGTGGTGCGCCGTGTAGGACTAGGCTGACAAGGCGAATCGCCGTCGTCCGGCTGTGACGGCGCGAGGCCGTCCCTACAGTGGACACATGCGGGAAGGAACGCTCCGGAACGCTCCCGCCAACCGGAGAATCCCATGCACCTGCCAGCCCTGTCCATCGTGGGTTACCTCGCCACCCTGGTGGTTGCCGTGGCCGCCGCTGCGGTTCACCCCTGGCTGGATGTCGAGTCGCAGTTCGTGCGGGCCGTGTCAGGCCTGACCACCGCCGTGGCGACACTCACCTCCACCCTGACCCCCTGACCGGCAATCAGCCGGCTTCCGCCGTGCTCGCTGGTTGAACCGGTAGCACGGCTTCGATGCGTGTGCCCTGGTGGGGCACGCTGTGGATCTCGAGCTGGCCGCTGTGCGACTCCACCCGCACGCGCATGCCGAGCAGGCCATGGTGACCGGCGGGCACGTTGTCGATGTCGAAGCCCTGGCCATCGTCGCGCACGGACACATACACCTTCGCGTCCTGTTCTTCCAGCACCACCCACACGTGGCGCGCCCTGGCGTACTTCTGCACGTTGGTGAGCGATTCCTGCACCAGGCGGAACACGGTGAGTTGGGCGTCCTTTTGCAGCTCCACCGGAGAGAACACTGTGTCCACCGGAATGCCGAGGCGGTTGGCCGCCTCCTGGCAGAGCATTTCGAGCGCGGGAATCAGGCCCAGCTGGTCGAGCGATGAGGGACGCAGGTGTTCGATGATGCGGCGTTTGACAGCAATGCCCTCGTTCAGGCGCTGCTCGATGCTGGTCAGCCGCTCCAGCGCAAGGCCCGGCAGTTCGGGCACGCGGCGCAGGCGCGCAATGTCGAGCTTCATGGCGGTGAGCAGTCCGCCCATCTCATCGTGCAGCTCGCGCGCCACGCGACCACGTTCGTCCTCACGCGCATGCACGTGGTGACCGGCGAGGTTGCGCAGGGCCGTCGTTCGCAGGGCCACCTGCGTGGCCAGGCGCTGGTGTTCCTCGGCCTGCCGGCGGTCGTTCTCGCGCAGCTGGCGCATGAACAGGATCAGCGCGATCCAGGCCACCAGCACCAGCAGATGAATGGCCAGCCGGTTGATCATCATGGCGTCGTGCAGCGACACGCGCGCCTTCTTCTGGATGCCCGCGGCCCGCTCCAGCACGAACTCGAATTCCTGGCGCAGTTCCGCGTAACGCAGGCGGCCCTGGTCGCTCACGGCGAGCGTCTGCGCGTCGGTGCGCCGCCCCTGTTCGGTCATGCTGACCCACTGGTTGAGGGTTGCCGTGCGTTCCTCGATGCGCCTGCGCACATCGGCCACCGACACCGTGCGTGCCGGGTCCAGCTGCTCCAGCTGCCTGAAGGCATCCTGCTGAACACCCTCCATCTCGTTGATGGCTTCGCGGTAGTTCGTCAGGTCGGCCTGCTGGGCGCTGAGCATGAAAGCGCGCACCGCCACCTCGGCATCGGTGAGGGCCTGCAGCGTGCGGGCCGCCTGCTGGCGCGCGTCGCTCAGCGTGATGCCCTGCATGAGCGTGGAGCGCGAGTGCTGGTAGCTGGCTTCGTTGACCACCAGCATGATGAGCGCCAGCGCCAGGATGATCGGCATGCCGAAGCGGTTGCGCGCCACGCGCTCGATCGAATGGTTGAATTTCATGTGGGGTTCGCCTCCTGCGAAGAGGGGGAAGCCTGCAGCCGCCGCATGGGAAGCCGCACCTGGACGCGGGTGCCCGAACCGGGCAGGGAATGGACGGAAAACTGCCCGCCCAAGGATTCGATACGGTGGCGCAGGTTCTTCAGCCCTTTGGCCGAGGTGGTGCCGCGCACACCCGCAAAACCTGCGCCGTTGTCGAGTATCTCCAGCAGCACATCCGCGCCGTCGGGCGCCAGGCGCAGCGACACCTGCATCGCGCCCGAGTGCCGTTCCACATTGGAGAGCGCGCCCTGAACGACCGAGAAAAGCGCCTGCTCGCCAGAGGCTTCGAGCGCGACCGGCAGCATGACACGTTCGACCGCGACACCCGTTCTCTGCTCGAACTCGCTGATCTGCTGTTCGATCGCGCTTTGCAGGCCCAGGTTGTGGAGCGTCAGCGGCATGAGCTCCTCCATCATGCGGCGCTTCATCACGATGCCGTCGTCCAGCGCGGCACTCAGATGTTCGAGGCGGTTGGCCACGTCGGGGTCGGTGGTGTCGATCGCATGGCGCAGGCGGGTCACGTCCAGCTTGGCGGTGGTGAGCAACGCGCCCAGGTCGTCATGCAGCGCGCGGGCCAGCCCGCTGCGTTCGCCGTCGCGCATTTCCTGCAACCCCAGGTTGAGCAGGGCGAGTTCTTCCGTGCGCTGCCGCACCTGCTGTTCCAGCGAATCTCGCTCGGCCTGCAGGTGGAGCGCGTGCTGGACCTGGTTGTTCTGCAAGGCCAGCTTCTTGCGCAGGAAGAACACGTAGGCCAGCAGGCTGAGCAGGATCAGGCCATGCACCCCGATGCGGCCCATGTCCAGCGTGCGGTAGATCGCCGCGCGCTCGCCGGCCACCCGGCGTTCCTCGGTGACCAGCAGCACGTCGGCCACGCGCCGCACGCCTTCCATCTTCTCGCGGCCGATGTCGGTCAGCATGAGGCCGTGCCAGGCGGCGTGAGAGCCGGCGTCGTAGAGCGTGATGGTTTCGGTGACTTCTGAAATCTTTTCCCTCACCCGGTCCTGCAGGCTGTCCACCATGCGCAGCAGTTCAGGGTCGTTCCGGTAGTGCTCGCGCAGCCGGCTGATGGCGTGCGCGATGTCGGACTCGGCGGCCTGGTAGGGCGACAGGTACTGGGCGCGGCCGGTGAGCAGATACCCCCGCTGCGAGGTCTCCATGTCAAGCAGGCGGCGCATGACCGTCTGGATGGCGGTGCGGGCGTTGTCGCGTGCGCCCAGGCCGGCGAGGGATGTCAGGGCCCGCTGGTATGTCCACTCCGATCCCACAGAAACCCCCAATGCCAGCACGATCGCCAGCGCGATGGCCAGCGTGGTCTGCCATGGCGCACGGCGCCCGGGGGGGGTGGGAGGGGGCATCGGGGGCCGCGCTGTTCCTATTGAAGACCGCCGGGCGCGGTGGCCGAACCGTCCGAAATGCGTTCGCAGTAGGCGATCAGATCTTCCAGCTCGCACGACTTGTCGAACACCCGGTCGGCCCCGAGCAGGGCACAACGTTTGCGGATGTCAGGCGTGGCGTAGTTGGTGAGCACCACCCTGCGCGCGGCAATGCGGGCGTCCTGGGCGGCCTTCAGCACACCCAGGCCCGAGCCTGTCAGCAGGAAGATGTCGACGATCATGAGGTCGAAGCGTTCGCCGTGGTTCAGCCACTGCACGGCGGTTTCCTCGTCCTTGGCATGGCCCACCACTTCCACATTCGCCAGTTCTTCAAGCGTGGAAACAAGATTCTCGTAGATGACCTTGTTGTCTTCGACGATGAAGGTTTTGAGCGGTGACATGTGGGGCAGACGGAACGGGAGCAGAGCAAGAATTTTCTCAGCGCAGGGGCAGCGACGGGGTCGGGCCATCAAGCACAAACGCGGCCATGATGCCGCGTTTGTGCGAGCCTGCGCTTAAGAACATGCTGATTTTCATGTAGGCGTTGTCCTACATGCCTCAGCATGCAGCATCTCGTGGTCAGCGGACCACGATGTCGTTCTTCACGGATTTCACGCCGTTCACGTCTCGCGCCAGGCGCTCGGCGGCACTCTTCTCGCTGGCCGATTTGGCGAAGCCCGAGAGCTGGACCGTGCCGTTGAGCGTTTCCACGTTGATGGAGGTCGCGGCCACGACGGGGTCCTTGGCGTAGGCAGCCTTCACCCGGGTGGTGATGGTTGCATCGTCGACGTAGGCGCCGACGGTCTGTTGGTCACGCGCGACGGCGCAACCGGTGATCTGAACCAGGGCAGTGGCAGAAGCGACGGCCAGAAGGACATGCGACAGTTTCATGGAAAGCTCCTCGGGGGTTGTTCGAATTGGGTTCAACCGGGCTGGTCAATGTGTTGGACAGCCCGGTTGCGGATGGTGGTCACTTGAAACAATGAAAGGCTTCAGGGCTTAGCCCTTGGCCTCGACGGTCAGGCGGTTGTCCACCTTCACCACACCTTCCACGGCGGCGGCCAGAACGGTCGCGCGGTCGCGGGCGGCAGGGTCGGGGGCAGTGCCCTTCAGTTCAACGTGGCCGTTGTTGGTGTCCACATTGATTTTGAGCGCGCTCAGCTGGGAGTCGCCGGCCAGTGCGGCGTTGACCTTGGCGGTGATCGCCACGTCGGCGGCGCCGGTTGCAATCTTGTCGGCGGCTTCATTGCCGGCGACCTTCATGTCCTGGGCGGCATTGCTGGCATCAGAGCGAACTTCAGCGCCTGCGGCCTGCGTCTGTTCCACCGTGTTGTCCATGCGCTGGCCCACGGTCTCTTCCTTCTGGCCACAGGCCACGATCAGGCTGGTGGCCATGGCGGCTGCGGCGAGGGCAGCGAGTCGGGTGTTGCGTTTCATGATGTTGTCCTTTCAGAGAGCCGGCGTGGCCGGCATTTCATGGGGTGTGGCGCCGCTCAGTGCGGCTTGCGGGTGGTGGGGCTTTCGAACCAGTCGTCGGTGACGCGGCGTTCCCAGTCGGCCACCTGGCGCTCGGCTTCGTCCTTGGCCACGCCATAGCGCTCCTGGATCTTGCCGGCGAGTTGATCGCGGCGGCCAGCCACGACGTCGAAGTCGTCGTCGGTGAGCTTGCCCCACTGTTCGACCATCTTTCCCTTGACTTGCTTCCAGTTGCCTTCGATGCGATCCCAGTTCATGGTGACTCCTTGTGCTTGGTTGCAGGATGCCGGTGGTTCACCGGCTGCGGCTTGAAGACGCATTGCGTTTGTGCCGTGGTGTCACTGTAGGAAAAGCGCGGCGCGGCGGATGTCGGGCGGTGGGCCGCCCGCGTGTAGGACATTGCCGATGCGCGGGAACAGGTTGTAGGATGCGTCCGACTGCCCCCCGGGGTATGTCCTGTTAAATTGCCTCTCGCATCAACAAGAGCCCCCAGAACACCATGATCAAAGTCGGTATCGTCGACGACCACGCCATCGTGCGATCCGGCCTGCGCCAGTTCCTCTCCGAGCATGTGGACATCAAAGTGACCGGCGAGGCCAACAACGGCCGCGAAGCGCTTGAGCTCGTGCGTGGCGGCGAAGTGGACGTGTTGCTGATGGACATCTCCATGCCTGACCACAGCGGCGTGGACGCGCTGCAGGCGATCAAGGCCCGCTTCCCCGATCTGCCAGTGCTCATCCTCAGTGGCTTTCCCGAAGCGCAGTACGCCACCACGCTGCTGCGGTATGGCGCGAGCGGCTACCTGAACAAGGACTGCGCGCCCGACGACATCGTGAACGCCATCCGCACCGTCGCGCGCGGCCGGCGCTACATCAGCCCCGCAGTGGCCGAGCTGCTGGCCGACAACGCCGCGGGCGAGAATGATCGTCCGCCGCACGAACTGCTGTCGGAGCGTGAGCTGCAGGTGTTCTTGCGCCTGGCCAAGGGCGAGACCATTGGCAACATGGCCGAGTCCATGTTCCTGAGCATCAAGACCGTGAGCACCTACCGTACCCGCGTGCTCGAGAAGCTCAAGCTCACGAGCAACAGCGACCTCACCTACTACGCGTTGAAGAACGGCCTCATCCAGTAAGCAGGGGTGTCGGCAACGTCCTACGCGACAACGGCGTTCGGGCTTGCAGCCATTTTGAAACGGTGTTCCTACAGTGGAGCCATCACAACGGCAGGCGTTGTGAACCCACCAAAGGCCGGACCACCGGCCTCCAACAGGAGCCCGACATGCTGCACTACGCCGTGGTTTTCTTCGTCATCGCACTCATCGCCGCCGTGTTGGGTTTTGGCGGTATCGCCGCCAGCGCCGCGGGCATCGCCAAGCTGCTTTTCGTGGTGTTCCTGGTGATGGCGCTTGCGTCCATCGTGATCGGCCTCGTCCGCCGACGCTGAGGACCGCGCCAGTTTGCGCGCAGCGCCGAGGCCCTGACCGGTATTGCCGGTCAGGGCCTCGGCGTTTTCAGGTGGGCACGCCGCGTTGCGCGGTCTCTTCCCGCCACAGGGGCTGCAAGGCCCACAGCCCCAGCACCGGCCCGATCGCCAGCCATGGAATGAGGGCCGACAGGGCCACATGCTCCGCCAGCGAGACGAACAGAAGGATGCTGGCGATGGAGATCGCAAAGCCGATGCTGTTGGTGAGTGTCAGCACGCTGCCCACTGCCTGCGGTGGGGCGTTGCGCGCGGTGAGCGCGGAGAACTGCGGTGAGTCGCCCGACACGGTGATACCCCACAGCACCAGCCAGGCGAAGAAGAGGGTGGCCGATGCGCCCATGGCCCAGGGCGCCATGAGGCAGCACGCGCCGCTGATCGCCAGCTGTGTGCCCGCTACCCGGGCGCTGCCCAGACGCTGTGCGCACCATCCCCCGCCCGCGCACCCGATCGCGCCAGCGCCGAGCACGAGGAAGGCCGCCCAGGACAGCTCCACACCCTGCAAGCGCGTGGCCAGCACCAGCGGCACCAGCACCCACATGGTGTACAGCTCCCACATGTGGCCGAAATAGCCCAGCACCGAACTGCGCACGCGCCGATCCGTCCAGAGCGTGGCCAGGGCCTGCCACTGCAGCTTCGTCACGCGCGGCTGTGCGCCGGGTGGATCCCCGGTGCCGACGTACAGCAACACGCCTCCGATCGCGGAGAGCGCGGCCACGCCGAGCATGAGCGTGGGCCAGGGCAGGGCCGCGCCGAGGGCGCGCAGGGCGTGCGCGCTGGCCGACCCCAGCACCAGCGCCGCGAGCAGCACGCCCAGTGCCGCGCCCAGCCCCCGCACATACCACTGCGCGGCGATCTTCATGCCCACCGGGTAGATGCCTGCCAGAAAGAAACCGGTGGCGAAGCGCCAGGCCAGCAGGGCGGTGTGGTCGCGCACCATCCACCAGGCGCCCACGGTGCAGGCCGCACCGGCCAGCGAGCACACCAGGAAAACCCGCCGTGGCAGGAAACGGTCGGCGATGGCCAGCAGCGCGAACACCAGCGTGCCCGCGATGAAGCCGAACTGCAGCGCCGAGGTGAGCGTGCCAACCGCGCTGGTGGGCCAGCCCAGTTCCTGCTGCAGGTCCGGCATGACCGCGTTGACCGCGAACCACGGCGAGGTGCCCAGGAACTGCGCCAGCACCAGCACAGGCAGGATGTGGCGCGGCACGCGGGTGGGGTCCATGTCCGCCTGCCTCAGCGCCGCAGCTGCGTGAAGGCCTCGAACTCCCAGCTGCGCATGGCCAGCACCAGCGTGTAGCCCTCCCGGTCTTTCTCGCCGAGCTTCTGGTCGGTCTGGTGCTGCTGCGCAAAGTCCTGCGCCACGCGCTGCAGCCGCTCGAGGAAGGCCGGTGCCAGCGTGCGGCTGACCGATCCGTGCACCAGCATCACGCCTTCGCCCGCGCCGTCGAACCCGCCGGCGAAGTAGTCGAGCAGGGCGTGTTCGCGGAAGTAGTTCATCACCGGGCCGTGCGGGCGCCATCGAAAGGCCTTGGCCAGCTTGAGCCGGTAACGGTTGAGCGGGCGCAGTTCGATGATGCCGATGCGGTCAAGTTGCGCCAGGTACTTCACGCACTCGGCTTCGCTCAGGCGGTATTGCGCCGTCATCTGCTCCACCGTCCACTGGCTCAGCACGCAGATGGCCACGAGCAACAGCTTCTTGTCGGCCACCACCGCGCGCTCCTGGTCCTGCGTCATCTCGCGCAGCAGCGGCTGCGTGTCGGCCACCCGGCGTGAAAGCTCCGCGAAGTCGAGCCGCAACGCGCGGCAGATCTCGTCCACGCGCGAGAGCGACATGTCGCCACCGGCCAGCATGCGCTTGACGCTGGACTCCGCCATGCCGATAGCCTGTGCCAGGTCGGCATACGTCATCTGCGCGGCCTTGAGTTCCTTCTTGAGGGCGAGAACGAGGTCTGCGGTGGTGCTCATGGGTGTTTGGTATCGACTGGCGGTACTTCGAGATCCAATGATTGCGACTGTATCGGAAGGCGATGCCGGCTGGCCCGCGGCAGGTGACAGTCCGGCGCACCACAACTCTGGAGCCTCGACATGGTGGCCATCGCCGCACAACCCCTTTCCGCAGAGAACCGTCACTGCTTCCAGCACGGCATGGCCGCGCTCGCCGCGTGGCCCGTGCTGCACGCACTGCGGCAGAATCCGCGGGCCAGGAACGGCGGGCCTGTGTCCGCACATCAATGACGACAAAGCCACCGGAGGAGACCCGCATGAGCCATTCCACCAACCCCGCCGCCGAGGCTGAAATGCCAGGGCTCCCGGGCCATGAAGGCGGTCAGTTCGCCTTGCTGGGCCAGCGCCGTTTTGCGCCATTCTTCTGGACCCAGTTCCTGGGCGCCGCGAACGACAACCTCTTCAAGTTCGCGTTCACCGTGCTGGTCACCTACCAGCTGCAGGTGGCGTGGTTGCCGCCCTCGCTGGCCGGGCTGGTGATCGGCGCGCTTTTCATCCTGCCGTTCCTGCTGTTTTCCGCCACCAGCGGCCAGCTGGCGGACAAGTACGACAAGAAGACCCTCATCGTCTTCGTGAAGCGGCTGGAGATGGTCATCATGGCGCTGGCCGCGTGGGCCTTCTTCAGCACGAACATTCCGCTGCTGCTGGCCAGCACCTTCTTCATGGGCCTGCATTCCACCCTGTTCGGCCCGGTGAAGTTCGCCTACCTGCCGCACCACCTGGGTGAACGCGAGCTCACCGGTGGCAACGGCATGGTGGAGATGGGCACCTTCGTCGCCATCCTGCTGGGCAACCTGGCCGGCGGCCTCATCATCGCCGTGCCCGAAATCGGCGCGCACCACGTCGGCTTCAGCTGTGTCGCGCTGGCGGTGCTGGGCCGCGTGACGGCGCATTACGTGCCCGCCACGCCCGCGACCGACCCCGGCCTGAAGATCAACTGGAACCCCTTCACCGAAACCTGGCGCAACCTCAAGCTTGCGCACGGCAACACGGTGGTGTTCCGGTCGGTGCTCGGCATCAGCTGGATGTGGTTCTTCGGCGCGGTCTTCCTGAGCCAGTTCCCCAGCTTCGCCAAGGAAGTGCTGCATGGCAACGAGCAGGTGGCGTCCGTTCTGCTGATTGTGTTCTCGATCGGTATCGGCACCGGTTCACTGCTCTGCGAGGTGCTCTCGCGCCGACACGTCGAGATCGGCCTCGTGCCGCTGGGGGCTTTCGGCATGAGCGTTTTCTCGATCGACCTGTACTTCGCCTCGCGCGGCCTGCCGCCGGTGGCCAGCCAGGGAGTGGCGCAGTTCATGGCGGTGCCGGGCCACTGGCGCGTGCTGGCCGACCTCACCCTGCTCAGCCTTTTCGCAGGCCTCTACAGCGTGCCCATGTACGCGCTGATCCAGATCCGCAGCCAGCCCACGCACCGCGCGCGCATCATCGCGGCCAACAACATCCTCAACGCGCTGTTCATGATCGCCAGCGCGCTGATCGCCGGCGCACTGCTCGGTGCCGGCTTCAGCATCCCGCAGATGTTCCTGCTGGTGGGGCTGGCCAACGCGGTGGTGGCGTTCTACATCTTCCTGCTGGTGCCCGAGTACCTGCTGCGTTTCATCGCCTGGGTCGCCTCGCGTTGCGTCTACCGCTTCAGGGTGCGCGGCGACGAACACATCCCCACCGAAGGCGCGGCCGTGCTGGTGTGCAACCACGTGAGCTTTGTCGACGCAGTGCTGTTGATGGCCGCCAGCCCGCGCCCGATCCACTTTCTGATGGACCACCGCATTTTCAAGGTGCCGGTGCTGGGCTGGCTGTTCAAGCTCGCCAAGGCGATTCCGATCGCGCCGCAGAAGGAAGACCCGGCCGCCTACGATGCCGCGTTCGCCGCCGCCGCCGACGTGCTGCGGCAAGGTGAGCTGCTGGCCATCTTCCCCGAAGGCGGCATCACCGCCGACGGCCAGCTGCAGCCCTTCAAGGGCGGCATCATGAAGATCCTCGAAAACGCCGAGGCCGACGGCCAGCGGGTGCCGGTGATCCCGATGGCACTCACCAACCTGTGGGGCTCGTTCTTCAGCCGCGTGGAGGTGCGCAACGGCACCAGGACCGCCATGGTGCGGCCATTCCGGCGCGGGTTCTTCAGCCGCGTGGGCCTGAACGTGGGCGAGCCGCTGCCGGCGTCGGCGGTGACGCCCGAGGCGTTGCACGCGCGGGTCGCCCGGCTGCTGGCCTGACGGATCGCTCCGCACCGATACGGGTCCGGGTATCGAATTTCGATACCCGTCCAGGCAATTCGCGATACAGGTTGATTTATCCGGCGCCTTTCGAGGGGGCGGCACGCACCATCGCGGCTCCTCAACAACCCCAAGGGTTTTTTACATGGCCTCGAACCGTTCTCCCCTCACCGTGATGCGCGCTGCCGCCAGCCAGTGGAAATCGATGTCGCTGGTCGCCTGCCTGTGCCTCGCCCTGTCGATGGCCAGTGCCCCGGCCCGCGCGCAGAGCGAGGCCTCGGCCGCGCTGTCCCTGTTGCCAGTGGCATCCGTGGTGGGCACCGCCTCGGCGGGCGCGGCGGCGGTCAGCGTGCTGCCGGTGGCCTTGTCCACGGCCGGCGCACTGCTCACGGTCAGGGCGGTGGAGAGCACCGCGCGGGGCACGGTCTATGTGCTGGAGCGCGCTTCCGACGGCGCCCGCGCCAGCGTGGAGGTGGCCGGTCGCGCGGCTTCGGGTGTGGTGATCGGCGTGGGCACGGCGGTCGCGGTGAGCGCGATGGCCACTGGCGTGCTGCTGTCGGCGGCGGGCGAGGTGCTGGCCTTCATTCCGAACGAGCTTGGCCGCGCCCTGCTGCACAACGAACGGGTCACCCAATGAACGGCCTGATGCGTTTCGCCTGCGGGCTGGCCACCGCGCTGCTGCTCGCCACCTCGGCCCACGCCGGCCGGTCCTGCGAGCAGAAGCCGCTCACCGTCCGCACGATCGAGCAGGGCATGGCGCTGGCGCAGCGCACCGCGCAGGCGCTGGACGCGGAACACGCCCGCAGCGGCGCGCGGGTGGTGGTGCTGGCCCGCGCCGGGCAGGACCTGAGCAAGTACCAGCTGCGCTACTCGCACCTGGGCTGGGCCTACAAGACGGGGCAGGGCCCGTGGCGGGTGTTGCACAAGCTCAACCAGTGCGGCACCGCCACTGGCGACCTGTACCGCCAGGGCCTGGGTGAGTTCTTTCTGGACGATCTCTGGCGTCAGGAAGCGGCCTGGATGGTGCCGGCGCCCGCGCTGCAAGCGCCGTTGCTCGCGCTGCTGAACGATCCTGTGCGCTCGGTGGCCCTGCACGAACGGTCCTACAACCTGGTGAGCTACGCCTGGGGCCAGCGCTACCAGCAGTCCAACCAGTGGGCAATCGAAACACTGGCCATGGCCACCGAATCGGGCGTCGCCACGAGGGAGCAGGCCCAGGCCTGGTTGCGCTTCAAGGGCTACCAGCCCACCACACTTCGGCTGGGTGCCTTGACGCGCCTCGGTGCGCGCGCCGGCACGGCCAACGTGGCGTTCGACGACCACCCGAACGAGAAGCGTTTTTCCGACCGCATCGAGACCGTGACGGTGGACTCGGTGTTCGAATGGCTCTCGAGCAGCGGCATGGCGTCTGCACCGCAGACGCTGGCCCTCTGACGCAACCCGACCTTTCAAGGAGAGATCATGGGCAAGGCATTGCGCTGGTCAGAAAAGTGGTTTCACCGTGGCCTCTGGCTGGTGGCCTTCGTGTTTGCATGGTTCCTGGTGGGGCTGGGCAGCACCGTCGTGGGCGACCTGCCCCAGGTGGAGCAGCAGCGCACGCTGGATGATTTTCTGGACCCGCAGCGGGCGCCGCAGGTCCGGCAATCCATCGATGCCGCGCAGCGCGCCGCCCGGGATGCGCAGGACGCGCTCGACCAGGCGCAGTTGCGCCACCAGGCCGCGCAGGCCAACCACCGCGCGGCGCGCGACACCTTCGGCAACTGGCTGAACACGCGGCAGGTGACGCAGCGGCCGGAGCAGGACCCCGAACTGATCGAACGGACGCGCCAGCTCGACACCTACCGCCAGACCGAGCGCGATGCGCTGGCGGCGGTGGAGGCGCAGCGGCAGGCAGCGCTCGACGCGCGGCAGACGCAGCAGCGCGCGCAGGACGAGTTGCACCAGATGCAGGAAGACGCGCGCCAGTCGTTCGAATCGGCGCAGCGCGCGCAGGGACTGCGCGTGTTCCTCTACCGCCTCGCGCTGACCTTGCCGCTGCTGGTGGTGGCCGGCTGGCTGTTCGCGAAGCAGCGCAAGGGCACCTGGTGGCCGTTCGTGTGGGGCTTCATCTTCTTCGCGCTGTTCGCCTTCTTCGTCGAGCTGGTGCCCTACCTGCCGAGCTACGGCGGCTATGTGCGCTACATCGTGGGCATCGTGCTCACGGTGATCGGAGGGCGCTACGCCATCCAGGCGCTGCAGCGCTACCTGGAACGGCAGCAGCAGGCCGAGGCCCTGCCCGACCGGCAGCGCCGCCAGGAGCTGGACTACGACCTGGCGCAGACGCGCCTGGCCAAGGGCGTGTGCCCCGGGTGCGAGCGCGCGGTCGACCTGAAGGACCCGAAGAACGACTTCTGCCCGCACTGCGGCATGGGCCTGCACAACCATTGCGGCGCGTGCCAGGCGCGCAAGAGCGCGTTCGCCCGTTACTGCTACGCGTGCGGCGAGCCGGCGGCACGAACGGACGCTGCGGGGGTGCCAGCGGTCTGAGCGCCACTTTCTCTGCGGTGGACGGGAACCAAGGCGGGAGAGCCCCGCTCTACGATCTGCCTTCCGCAGAGAAGGCGGACCCTTTCCCATCTGCCGTCACCCCATGTTCTCCCGCCGCCTCTTCCTTGAATCCACGTCCCTGAGCGCGGTGTCCGCCGCGCTGCTTTCGCTGAGCACCACGGTGCCCGCCGCCCACGCCGCCGGCAAGGTACGGCGCCAGCCAGTGCTGTTCATCGGCCACGGCAGCCCGATGAACGCGATCTCGGACAACCGGTTCACCCGCGAACTCGCGGCCTGGGGCAAGCGCCTGCCCGCACCGCGCGCGATCCTGGTCGTGTCGGCCCACTGGCTCACCAGCGGTGCCACCGGCGTGACGGTGAACGACAAGCCGCCGACGATCCACGACTTCGGCGGCTTTCCGCGCCAGTTGCACGAGATGCAGTACCCGGCCAAGGGCCACCCCGAGCTGGCACGCGCCGCGGCGAAGTTGATCCGCAGCAACCCCAGCGTGCCGACCACCGAGTGGGGCCTGGACCACGGCACCTGGACGGTGCTGCACCACATGTTCCCGAAGGCCGATGTGCCGGTGTTCCAGGTCTCGATCGACTACGACAAGCCCGCCGCCTTCCACTACGCGCTGGGCCGCGAACTGCAGGCCTTGCGCGAACAGGGTGTGCTGATCATCGGCAGCGGCAACATCGTGCACAACCTGCGCGCCACCGACCGAGGCACGCCGGAGCAGGCGGCGGCCAGCCGCCCGTGGGCGCAGGCGTTCGACGACCGCGTCAAGCGCGCGCTGGACCAGCGCGAGGACAAGTCGCTGCAGGACTACATCGGGCTGGACATGTCCGCGCGCATGGCGGTGCCCACGCCGGACCACTACTGGCCGTTCCTCTACGCGCTGGGCGCCGCCGATGCGGACCAGGTGCCGAAGCACGTCTTCGAGGCCTTCCACAGCGGCACGCTGGGCATGCGCTGCCTGCAGTTCGGCTAGACGCCGCGCGCGCGGTCGGCCTTGAACTGCGCCTGGAAGGCGCTGAACGTGCCGGCGTCCAGCGCAGCGCGCACCTCGCGCATGAGGTTGAGGTAGTAGTGCAGGTTGTGGATGGTGGCCAGCATCGGACCGAGCATTTCGCCGCAACGGTCCAGGTGGTGCAGGTAGGCGCGGCTGAAGCCGTCGCGCCCGCCGTCGGCCCAGCTCACGCCGCTCTTGCCCGCGCAGGCGTGGCAGGTGCAGGTGGCGTCCAGCGGCTGGTGGTCGGTCTTGTGGCGCGCGTTGCGGATCTTCAGGTCGCCGTAGCGGGTGAACAGCGTGCCGTTGCGCGCGTTGCGCGTGGGCATGACGCAATCGAACATGTCCACGCCATCGGCCACGCCCTGCACCAGATCTTCCGGCGTGCCCACGCCCATCAGGTAACGCGGCTTGTGCGCCGGCAGGCGGTGCGGCGTGTGCGCCATGATCTGCAGCATCTGTTCCTTCGGCTCGCCCACGCTCACACCGCCAATGGCGTAGCCGGGAAAGTCCATGTCCACCAGCGCGTCCAGCGATTCCTGGCGCAGGTGTTCGAACATGCCGCCCTGCACGATGCCGAACAGCGCGTTCGGGTTCTCCAGCCGCGCGAATTCTTCCTGCGAACGCTTCGCCCAGCGCAGGCTCATCTCCATGCTCTTGCGCGCCTCGGCTTCGGTGGTCAGGTGGCCGTTGGTTTCGTACGGCGTGCACTCGTCCAGCTGCATCACGATGTCGCTGTTCAGGCCGGTCTGGATCTGCATGCTCACCTCGGGCGACATGAAGAGCCTGTCGCCGTTGACGGGTGACGCGAAGGTCACGCCTTCCTCGGTGATCTTGCGCATGGCGCCCAGGCTCCACACCTGGAAGCCGCCCGAGTCGGTGAGGATGGGCTTGTGCCACTGCTCGAAGGCGTGCAGGCCGCCGAAGCTCTGCATCACCTCGCGGCCCGGGCGCATCCAGAGGTGGAAGGTGTTGCCCAGGATGATCTGCGCGCCCATGTCGTGCAGGCTTTGCGGCATCACGCCCTTGACGGTGCCGTAGGTGCCCACGGGCATGAAGATGGGGGTCTGCACCACGCCGTGGTTGAGCGTGAGCTGGCCGCGGCGCGCGTGGCTGTCCGGGTCGGTGGTGAGCAGGTCGAACTGGAGCATGGTGTGACTCGTCGGGGTTTCGGTGTTCAGGGTTGTGGGCGCGCGATGACGATCACGCTGCGGTTGCGGTCTTCAACGATCCAGAGGCGGCCGCTGGCATCGAGGGTGATGCCGGCGGGTGTGCCGAGCGGGCGCACGCCCGCCCTGGCCTGCCAGCCGCTCACCAGGTCTTCGCGCGGGCCGGTGGGCGCGCCCTGTGCGTCGAGCCGCCAGGCCACGACGCGCTGGCCGCCGGTGCGGTAGCCGTGCCACAGGGCGAGCAGGCGGCCCGCGAAGGGCCCGTTGCCGGCCGGGGTGGCGAGCAACTGCAGTGGCGCGACGTGCGCCGGCCAGGCCGCATGGGCGGCCACGTGTTCGCCGCAACGCGCCCGGCCTTCGTAGCCGCGCGCGGGCACGGCCTTGCCGCGCGCATCGCTCACGCAGTACGGCCAGCCGTAGGACGCGCCGTCTTTCAGTTCGTTGAGCTCTTCGGCGGGCAGCTTCGCGTCGGTGTAGTCGACCGAGTTCTCGGCCTGCCACAGGCGGGTCTTGCCGTCTTGCGCGGTGGTGGTGGCCAGGCCGAGCGAATTGCGCAGGCCGGTGGCCAGGGGCTTGAAACTTTCCAGGGCGAAGTCGGCGCCGCTGAAGCGGGCCACGTAGACCGCGGCGCGTGGCCGCTCGCCGCCGAGTTCGGGGCAGGGCATGCGCTGCTGCTGGTCGTCGCCCCGGCAGGCGTCGGTGACCGAGCCCACGTTGACCAGCAGGCGGCCATCGGGCGTGAACACCAGTTCCTTGAGCGGGTGCGCGCCATCGGCCGGCAGGCCGGTGATCACGTCCTGCCGCTGCACCGCATCGCCCACCGGCGTGCGCCAGATGGTGCCGGCCTCGCCGATGTAGATGCGCCCGTCCGGCCCCCGCGCGAGGCCGTGCGGGCGGTCCAGGCCACTGGCGAGCACGCGCACCCGGCCCGCCTGACCGCGCGCGATGTCGGTGCGCAGTTCCAGCAGGCGGCCCCGGCGAGGCTCCCAGTTGCCCATGTCGACGATCCAGAACCGCTGCGGTGCCACCTCCAGCAGCCGGCGCGGCATGCGCAGGCCATCGCGCGCGTCCGCCACGAGGCCGGCGCACCAGCCGGTGGGCACGCTCAGCGCCACACCCGGGTGGCCGTCGCAGTGGCCCTGGGCGGCGTAGGGCGGCCCGGCCGCCGGCAGGGCCGGTGGGAGCAGCAAGGTCATCAGGGCGAGAAGGGCGGTGCGCATCGCGTGACCTTCAGGAACGCCGCAACAACATCGAATCGCCATAGCTGAAGAAGCGGTAGCGCTGTGCGATGGCGTGGGCGTACAGCGCGCGGATGTGGTCGAAGCCCGCGAAGGCGCTGACCAGCATCATCAGCGTGGACTGGGGCAGGTGGAAGTTGGTCACCATCGCGTCCACCACGCGGAATTCGAAGCCGGGCGTGATGAAGATGTTGGTGTCGCCGTGCGTCTCATCCGAGCGCGCCCAGCTCTCCAGCGTGCGCACGGTGGTGGTGCCCACGGCCACCACGCGCCCGCCGCGCGCGCGGCAGTCGGCAATGGCCTGCAGCGTGGCGGCCGGTATGGCGTAGCGCTCGTGGTGCATCACATGGTCTTCGATGCGGCCGGCCTTCATGGGCGCAAAGGTGCCCGCGCCCACGTGCAGCGTGACGCTGGCGCGCCGCACGCCGCGCGCGTCGAGCGCGGCCAGCACGCTGTCGTCGAAGTGCAGCGCGGCGGTGGGCGCAGCCACGGCACCGGGCACGCGCGCGAACACGGTCTGGTAGCGGCGCTCGTCGTCCGCGTCGTCGCCGTGGTCGATGTAGGGCGGCAGCGGCACGTGGCCGTGTCGGGCCATCAGGTCGTACGGCGTTTCATCCACCGGGCCCTGCAGGCGGAAGCGGAACAGCTGGCCCTGCTCGTCGGGCCAGCGCCCGAGAAAGACCGCGTCGAACCCGCCGCCCTTCAGGCCGCCGGCCATGTGCAGCAACCCGCCGGGCTGGGGCTTCTTGCTCACGCGCAGGTGGGCAACGACTTCGTGCGCCGTGCCGTCGCTCGCCTCGTTCGGCAGCAGCACGCGCTCGATCAGCATTTCCAGCTGACCCCCGCTGGCTTTCTGACCGAACAGCCGGGCCTTGACCACCTGCGTGTCGTTGAACACCAGCAGGTCGCCCGGATTCAGCAGGGTGGGGAGGTCGCGAAAAACGCGGTTCACCGGCACATCGCCCGTTCCATCGAGCAGGCGCGAGGCGCTGCGCTCGGGCGCGGGGTGCTGGGCGATCAGCTCGGGGGGGAGATGGAAATCGAAGTCGGCGACGGTGAACGGGCGCGCGACGGTGTCGGAAAGAGAAGCGGTCATGCTGCTTGAGGGCCGAACAAGGCCCGTGCCAAGTGAAAGGGACGGAAGGGAACCGGGCAGAATTGTCCCATGCCCGACGCCACCCCCGACCGCAAGCCCCTGTCTGCCCCGCAGAAAGCCTTGCACAAGCTCGGGCTGGTGCGCGACATCGACCTGGCCCTGCACCTGCCGCTGCGCTACGAGGACGAAACCCGCATCGTCACGCTGCGTGGCGCGCGCGATGGCCAGCTGGCGCAGATCGAGGGCACGGTGACGAACAGCGAGATCAGCTTCCGCCCGCGCCGCCAGCTGCTGGTGACGCTGGACGACGGCACCGACACCTGCACCCTGCGCTTCTTCACCTTCTACCCGGCCCACCAGAAAACACTGGCGGTGGGTGCCCGGGTGCGCGTGCGCGGCGAGCTGCGCGGGGGCTTCCTGGGCTGGACGATGGTGCACCCCGCCTTCCACGCGGCCGGCGGTGAACTGCCCGATGCGCTCACGCCGGTGTACCCCACCAGCGCGCAACTGCCCCAGGCCTACATCCGCAAGGCGGTGGCCGGCGGCCTCAAGCGCGCGGACCTGGGCGAGACGCTGCCGCCGGCGTTGCTGGGCGGGCTGCAGGCGGTGGTGCGCGGCACCTGGACGCTGCGCGACGCGCTGCAGTACCTGCACCACCCGGGGGCCGACGTGTCGATCGACGCGCTGGAAGACCGCAGCCACCCGGCCTGGCAACGCCTGAAGGCCGAGGAGTTGCTGGCGCAGCAGCTCTCGCAGTTCACTGCGCGGCAGGAACGCGCCGCGCTGAGCGCCCCGGCCCTGCGCGCCGCGCCGGGCGGCCTGCACGAACAGTTGCTCGGCGCCTTGCCGTTCGCGCTCACCACCGCGCAGCGCCGCGTGGGCGAAGAGATCGCGCGCGACCTCATGCGCCAGCTGCCCATGCACCGCCTGCTGCAGGGCGACGTGGGGTCGGGCAAGACGGTGGTGGCCGCGCTCGCCGCCGCCATCGCCATCGACGCGGGCTGGCAGTGCGCCCTGATGGCGCCCACCGAGATCCTGGCCGAACAGCACTTCGCCAAGCTCATCGGCTGGCTGGAACCGCTGCTGGCGCCACGGGGCAAGCGCGTGGCCTGGCTCACCGGCAGCCAGAAGAAGAAGCAGCGCACCGAGATGCTCGCCCTCATTGCCAGCGGCGAGGCCGCGCTGGTGGTGGGCACGCACGCGGTGATCCAGGACCAGGTGCAGTTCAGGAACCTGGCGCTGGCCATCATCGACGAGCAGCACCGCTTTGGCGTGGCGCAGCGGCTCGCGCTGCGCAGCAAGATGGGGCCCGACCTGCCCGAGGGCGAGCCGCACCTTCTGATGATGACGGCCACGCCGATCCCGCGCACGCTGGCCATGAGCTACTACGCCGACCTCGACGTCTCCACCATCGACGAGCTGCCGCCCGGGCGCACGCCCATCGTCACCAAGGTGGTGGCCGACAGCCGCCGCGACGAGGTGATCGAGCGCATCCGCGGCCAGCTCGCGCAGGGTCGGCAGGTGTACTGGGTCTGCCCGCTGATCGAGGAGAGCGAGGCGATCGACCTGTCGAACGCCACGGCCACGCATGCCGAACTGAGCGCGTCGCTGCCCGGCGTGCTGGTCGGCCTGCTGCATTCGCGCATGCCGGTGGCCGAGAAGAAGGCGGTGATGTCGCTCTTCACCGGCGGGCAGATGGGTGTGCTGGTCTCCACCACGGTGATCGAGGTCGGGGTGGACGTGCCCAACGCCTCGCTGATGGTGATCGAGCACGCCGAGCGCTTCGGCCTGTCGCAGCTGCACCAGCTGCGCGGCCGCGTGGGGCGCGGCGCGGCGGCCTCGGCCTGCGTGCTGATGTACACCCCGCCCGATGGCGGTCGGCTGGGCGAGACCGCGCGCGAGCGCCTGCGGGCCATGGCCGACACCAGCGATGGTTTCGAGATCGCGCGGCGCGACCTCGAAATCCGCGGGCCGGGTGAGTTCCTGGGCGCGCGGCAGTCGGGTGCGCCGCTGCTGCGCTTCGCCGACCTCGCCACCGACACGCACCTGCTCGACTGGGCCCGCGAGGCCGCACCGGTGATGCTGGCGCAGCACCCCGCCCAGGCCGAAAAGCACATTGCGCGCTGGCTCGGCGGCAAGGCGGAATACCTGAAAGCCTGAGTGTTTGGCTGAGGCGCACTGCATGCCCGGAGCCGCGAGCGCAAAATAGCCGCCATGACGCTCACCGAACTCAAGTACATCGTCGCGGTGGCGCGGGAGAGACATTTTGGCAAGGCCGCCGAGGCCTGCTTCGTGTCGCAACCCACGCTGTCGGTGGCCATCAAGAAGCTCGAAGAGGAGCTGGAGCTCAAGATCTTCGAGCGCAACGCCAGCGAGATCGCGGTCACACCGCTGGGCGAAGAAATCGTTCGCCAGGCGCAGACCGTGCTGGAGCAGGCCGCCGCCATCAAGGAAATCGCCAAACGCGGCAAGGACCCGCTGGCCGGCCCGCTGCGGCTGGGCGTGATCTACACCATCGGCCCCTACCTGCTGCCCGATCTGGTGCGCCACGTCATCGACCGCACGCCGCAGATGCCGCTGATGCTGCTGGAGAACTTCACCGTCAAGCTGCTGGAACAGTTGCGCCTCGGCGAGATCGACTGCGCCATCCTGGCCGAGCCCTTTCCCGACACCAACCTGGCGATCGCGCCGCTGTACGACGAGCCCTTCCTGGCCGCCGTGCCGCATACGCACCCGCTGTCGAAACAGGACCACATCACCAACGAAGAGCTCAAGCGCGAAACCATGCTGCTGCTGGGCACGGGCCACTGCTTCCGCGACCACGTGCTGGAGGTCTGCCCCGAGTTCGCGCGCTTCTCCAACGACACCGAGGGCATCCGCAAGAGCTTCGAGGGCTCGTCGCTGGAGACCATCAAGCACATGGTGGCCGCCGGCATGGGCGTGACGCTGGTGCCGCGCCTGTCGGTGCCGTCTTCCGCGCTCGAAGGCTCGGCCACGCCCGGGCAGGACTTCGGCGACTCGTCCTATGTGCGCTACCTGCCGTTCAAGGGCGAGGCGCCCACGCGGCGCGTGGTGCTGGCCTGGCGGCGCAGCTTCACGCGCTACGAGGCCATCGCCGAACTGCGCAACGCCATCTACGCCTGCGAGCTGCCGGGTGTCAAACGCCTGTCGTAGCCTTCTGTTTTTCTTCTCACTTCCATCAGACCTCAAAGGAGTTCACCATGGCCAAACCCCGTGCCACCGCGGCTGCCCCCTCGATCAACATCGGCATCGGCGAGAAAGACCGCGCCGCCATCGCCAAGGGCCTGTCCCAGCTGCTGGCCGACACCTACACGCTGTACCTGACCACGCACAACTTCCACTGGAACGTGACCGGCCCGATGTTCAACTCGCTGCATGCGATGTTCATGGCCCAGTACACCGAGCTGTGGAACGCGGTCGACCCGGTGGCCGAACGGATCCGCTCGCTGGGCCATGCCGCGCCGGGCAGCTACGCGCAGTTCGGCAAGCTGAGCTCAGTGCCCGACGCGCCCGGCACGCCGCCCAAGGCCATGGAGATGGTGCGCATCCTGGTGCAGGGCCACGAAGCGGTGGCGCGCACGGCGCGCCAGCTGTTCCCCGTGGTCGACAAGGCTGGCGACGAACCCACCGCCGACCTGCTGACCCAGCGCCTCACGGTGCACGAGCAGACGGCCTGGATGCTGCGCTCGCTTCTGGAGGAATAAGCTTTCGCCATGGTCGCCGCCACGTCACCCGCCCCTTCGCGCCTCGCGCTGTACCTGGACCTGATCCGCTGGAACCGGCCCGCTGGCTGGCTGCTGCTGCTCTGGCCCTCGCTGGCCGCGCTGTGGGTGGCGGCGGGCGGATTTCCGGGGTGGCATCTGCTGGCGGTGTTCACGCTCGGCACCATCCTCATGCGCAGTGCCGGTTGCTGCGTGAACGATGTGGCGGATCGCGATTTCGACAAACACGTCAAGCGCACGGCGCAGCGCCCGGTCACGTCCGGCAAGGTGTCCACGCGCGAAGCGTTGATGGTGGGCGCGGTGCTGGCGCTGGCCGCGTTCCTGCTGGTGCTCACCACCAACCTGCCCACGGTGCTGATGTCCTTCGCGGCGCTGGCGATCACGCTGGCGTATCCGTATGCCAAGCGCTACGTCTCCATGCCGCAGGCGGTGTTGGGCGTGGCCTTCAGCTTCGGTGTGCCGATGGCGTTCACCGCCGTGCAGGCGCAGGTGCCCCTGCTGGCCTGGGTGCTGCTGGTGGGCAACCTGTTCTGGGTGCTCGCCTACGACACCGAGTACGCCATGGTCGACCGCGACGACGACCTGCGCATCGGCATGAAGACCTCAGCGATCACGCTGGGTCGCGCGGACGTTCCGGCCGTCACCGCGTTCTACCTCGTGTACCTGGCGATCTGGACGGTGGCGCTCTGGCCCGTGGTCAACCACCTAGTATGGGGTGGGATGCTGCTGGTGGCACTGGCCCAGGTGGTCTGGCACTTCACCCTGATCAAGGACCGCACGCGTGAGGGCTGCTTCAAGGCCTTCCGCCTCAACCACTGGCTGGGTTTCACCGTGTTCGCGGGCGTGGTGCTCGGGTTGTAACGCCTACTTCCCGAACTCGCGGCCCAGCTCCTCCGCGCGTTTCTGCGCAGCAAACAGCGCCTCCTCGAACTTCGCCTTCACACCCGCAGCGTCCATCGACGTGAGCGCGGCGTAGGTCGTTCCCCCTTTCGAGGTCACCCGCTCGCGCAACGTCTGTGGCGGGTCTTCGGAGCGTTGCGCCAGCGTGGCCGCGCCCACGAAGGTGCCCACCGCGAGCTGGTAGGCCACCTCGGGCGGCAGGCCCATGCGCGCGCCCGCGTCGCGCATGGCTTCGAGGAAATAGAACACGTAGGCCGGGCCCGAACCCGAAAGCGCGGTCACGGCGTCGAGCTGCGCTTCCTCCGCCACCCACACCAGGTCACCGGTGGTCTTCACCACGGCTTCCACGAGGGCGCGGTCGGCCTCGCTGGTACCCTGGCGCGCGAACAGGCCGGTCATGCCCAGGCCGACAAGGGCTGGCGTGTTCGGCATCGCGCGCACGATGCGCTGCGTCTGCAGCCAGCCGGCCATGCTCTCGCTGGTGATGCCCGCTGCCACGCTCAGGTGCAGCGTGTCGGCCAGGTGGGGCTGGCTGGCCAGCGCGGCTTCCTTGAAGGTCTGCGGCTTCACCGCCCACACCACGAGGCCCGAAGGCTTCAGCGCCGGGCCAGCGGCCGGCAGCACGGTGATGCCGGGGAACTGCTGTTCCAGCCGCGCGCGCTGTTCGTTCCAGGGTTCGACGATCTGCAGCGCGCTGGCCGGATGGCCCTGACGAATCAGGCCGCCAACGATGGCGCTGGCCATGTTGCCGCCGCCGATGAAGGTGATGGTGGGATGGGTGGACGTGTTCATGGCGCGATTGTCGCGCGTCGGCTCAAGGCGCCACTGTCTGGCGAACGGCGTGCTCCCACTGCGCCATCTTCTCGGCCGCGCGCTCGCGCGACAGCGTGGGGTGGAAGGTGCGTTCGGCGCGCCACTGTTTCGAGAGCTCGTCGAGCCCGCCGTACACGCCGCTGTGCAGGCCGGCGAGGTAGGCCGCACCGAGCGCGGTGGTCTCGATCACCGCCGGGCGCACCACAGGAATGCCGAGCAGGTCGGCCTGGATCTGCATCAGCAGGTCGTTGGCGCAGGCGCCGCCGTCCACGCGCAGTTCGCTCACCGGCACGCCGCCCGCGGCCACCGCGTCGCGGCTCATGGCGTCGAGCAGGGCCGCGCTCTGGAAGGCAATGCTCTCCAGCGCCGCACGCGCGATGTGCGCGATGGTGGTGCCGCGCGTGAGGCCGGTGATGCTGCCGCGCGTGTCGGGTTGCCAGTACGGCGCGCCCAGGCCGGTGAAGGCCGGCACCAGCACCACGCCGCCCGCGTCGGGCACGCTCTCGGCGAGTGCCTGCACCTCGCTGCTCGACTTGATCGCGTGCAGCCCGTCGCGCAGCCACTGCACCACCGCGCCGCCGATGAACACGCTGCCCTCCAGCGCGTATTGCTGTGGGCCCGGAGGCTGCGCGGCAGCCGTGGTGATGAGTCCGTTCTCGCTGATCTGGAAGCGTTCGCCGGTGTGCATGAGCATGAAACAGCCGGTGCCATACGTGTTCTTGGCCATGCCGGCGGTGAAGCAGGCCTGGCCGAACAGGGCGCTCTGCTGGTCGCCCGCCACGCCGCCGATCTCCAGCGGCGCGCCGAGCCACTCGGTCTTCATCTGGCCAAAGGCCGCGCTGGACGGCAGGGCTTCGGGCATGAGGCTTTTCGGCACGTCGAGCAGGGCGAGCAGCTCGTCGTCCCACTCGCGCGTGTGCACGTTGAACAGCATGGTGCGCGAGGCATTGCTCACGTCGGTGACGTGGCGGCCACCGCCCGCCAGGTGCCAGATCAGCCAGCTGTCCACCGTGCCGAAGGCGAGTTCGCCGCGTTCGGCCTGCGCGCGCGCGCCGGGCACGTTGTCCAGGATCCACTTGAGCTTGGTGCCGGAGAAGTACGCGTCGATGCGCAGCCCGGTCTTCTTCAGCACGGTGTCGCTGGCGCCGCGCTCGCGCAGTTCGGCGCAGGTGTTTTCCGCGCGCCGGTCCTGCCAGACGATGGCGTTGTAGACAGGCTCGCCCGTCTTGCGGTTCCACACCAGCGTGGTCTCGCGCTGGTTGGTGATGCCCACGGCCGCGATCTGGTCGGCGCGCAGCCCGGCCTGCTTCAGCGCCTCGCGCGCGGTTTCCAGCTGGGTCTGCCAGAGGTCGCGCGGATCGTGCTCGACCCAGCCCGGCTGCGGGTAGATCTGGCGGAACTCGCGCTGCGCCATAGTGACCACGCGGCCCTGGCGGTCGAACACGATGCTGCGCGAGCTGGAGGTGCCCTGGTCCAGGGCGAGCAGGTAGGTCATGGCGCGTTCCGGGGAAGAGAGTGGGTCAGGCGTTGTCGGTGTCCAAACCGGCGCGCACGCACTCGACGTTGGCCTGGGCGAGCAGGTCCGCGAACGGCGGCGGTGGGGGCAGGTCGGTGAAGACCACGTCGATGTCGTCCAGCCGGGCGAGCTCGACCATGGCCGGGCGGTTGAACTTGCTGTGGTCCGCGGCCAGCCAGACCTCGCGCGACTGCTCGACGATGGCGCGCGCCACTTTCACCTCGCGGTAGTCGAAGTCGCGCAGCGTGCCGTCGCCCTCGATGCCGCTGATGCCGATCAGGCCGATGTCCACCTTGAACTGGCGCATGAAGTCCACCGTGGCCTCGCCGACGATGCCCTGGTCGGCGCCGCGCACCAGGCCGCCGGCAACGATCACCTCGCAGTCCGGGTTGGTGCTCATCAGCGAGGCGATGTGCAGGTTGTTGGTGATCACGCGCAGGCCCCGGTGGTGCTGCAGTTCGCGCGCCACCGCCTCGATGGTGGTGCCGATGTTCATGATCAGCGAGCAGCCGTTGGGCACGCGCCGCGCCACGGCCTGGGCGATGCGCGTCTTGGCGTCCGACTGCATGGCCTGGCGCTGGCGGTAGGCGATGTTCTCGGTGGTGGAGCCGGGCTGCCGCACGCCGCCGTGGAAGCGCGAGAGCAGGCCGGCTTCGGCCAGGCGCTGCACGTCGCGGCGCACCGTCTGCAGGGTGACCCCGAAACGCTCGGCCAGGGCCTCGATGGTCTGCGGGCCGTGGGCGCGCACTTCGTCAAGCAGCTGGGTGTGGCGGGGGTTCAGGTTCATCGGGCCGGGGTCGTGGGTGAAGGGTTCACCCGAACATAACGGAAATTTTTTGGCGCCCTGATCAGGGTAAATACCGAATAAAAAGGAACATAAACGAACAACATAATTCGCAAAACGAAACGCCATCCGCGTCAGGGTGTGCGGTTTTTCACACCGGGATCTGCATGCAGCTGTCACTGGAAAACGTGGGCAAGACCGTGGGGCCGAGCACCCACCTCTATCCGCTGAGCCTGGATCTGGCCCCCGGCGCCGTCACGGTGCTGCTCGGCGCCACCCAGGCCGGCAAGACCAGCTTGATGCGTGTGATGGCCGGGCTGGACGCGGCCACCACCGGCCGGGTGCTGGCCGACGGGGTGGACGTGACGCGGGTGCCGGTGCGCCAGCGCAACGTGGCCATGGTCTACCAGCAGTTCGTCAACTACCCCTCGATGACGGTGGCGCAGAACATCGCCTCGCCCATGCGCCTGCGCGGCGAGCGCGACGTGGACCAGCGCGTGCGCGAGCTCGCCGGGCGGCTGCACATCGAGATGTTTCTGGACCGCCTGCCCGCCGAACTCTCGGGCGGCCAGCAGCAGCGCGTGGCACTGGCCCGTGCGCTGGCCAAGCAGGCGCCGCTGATGCTGTTCGACGAACCCCTGGTGAACCTGGACTACAAGCTGCGCGAGGAGTTGCGCGAGGAGCTCACGCACCTGTTCGCCACCAGCGACGCCACCGTGGTCTACGCCACGACGGAGCCCGGCGAGGCGCTGCTGCTGGGCGGCCACACCGCGGTGATGGACGCGGGCGAACTGCTGCAGTACGGGCCCACCGCCGAGGTGTTCCATGCGCCGCGCAGCATCCGCGTGGCGCGCGCCTTCAGCGACCCGCCCATGAACCTGATGGCGGCCCAGGCGGTGGCCGGCGGCGTGCGTGTGCAGGGCGACCGGATCTGGCCCCTGTCCCTGCCGCCCGGCACGCCCACGCGGCTCATGCTGGGCCTGCGGGCGGGCGGCTTGCGCGTCGATCCCCGGCCGGGCGACATCGCCGTGCCCGGCCGCGTGGAGCTGGCCGAGATCGCCGGTTCCGACACCTTCGTGCACGTGGACACCGAGCTCGGCGAACTGGTGGCCCAGCTCACCGGCGTGCACGACTGCCCGCTGGGCGACCCGATCACGCTGTACCTCCGGCCCGAAAGCCTGTTCGTGTTTGATGCCGAGGGCCCGCTGGTGCACGCCCCGGCGCGACCGGGGAGGGCTGGCTGATGGCGCGCATCGAACTCGATCTGGCCCATGCCTACCGGCCGCACCCGAAGGCGGATGAAGACTACGCGCTGCTTCCGCTGCAGATGACCTTCGAGGACGGCGGCGCCTACGCGCTGCTCGGCCCCTCGGGCTGCGGCAAGACGACGATGCTCAACATCATCTCGGGCCTGCTCGTGCCCTCGCAGGGCACGGTGCGCTTCAACGGGAAGGACGTGACGCGCCAGAGCCCGCAGCAGCGCAACATCGCGCAGGTGTTCCAGTTCCCGGTGATCTACGACACCATGACCGTGGCGCAGAACCTGGCCTTTCCGCTGCGCAACCGCAAGGTGCCCGAAGCGGACATCGAGAAGCGTGTGGGCCGCATCGCGGAAATGCTGGAAATGAGCCACCAGCTCGACATGCGCGCAGCCAACCTCTCGGCCGACCAGAAGCAGAAGATCTCGCTGGGCCGCGGGCTGGTCCGTTCCGATGTGTCGGCCGTGCTGTTCGACGAGCCGCTCACCGTGATCGACCCGCACCTCAAGTGGCAGCTGCGGCGCAAGCTCAAGCAGATCCACCACGAACTCAAGCTCACGCTGATCTACGTGACGCACGACCAGGTGGAGGCGCTGACCTTCGCCGACGAGGTGGTGGTGATGACGCGCGGGCGTGCGGTGCAGATCGGTTCTGCCAAGGCCCTGTTCGAGCGGCCGGCACACACCTTCGTCGGCCACTTCATCGGTTCGCCGGGCATGAACTTCCTGCCCGTGACCAGTGTGCGCGGGGGCCTCGTGGTGCTCGGTCATGCGCTGTCGAACAACCGGGGGAACGCGCTGCCCGAGGGGGCGCTCAAGCTCGGCATTCGCCCCGAATACCTGGCGCTCGGCCAGCCCGGCGAGCCGGACACCCTGCCGGCCACCGTGACGCGCGTGCAGGACATCGGCACCAGCGTGATGCTGACCTGCGAGGTGGGCGAGCACCGCCTGAAATGCCGGCTCGCGCCCCAGGCCGCGATGCCCGGGGTGGGCGAGCGTGTGCAGCTGCGGGTGCTCGACCGGCACACCTGCTTCTACCAGGACGAGGTACTCATTCCATGAACGCAGCACAGGGTCGCCCCCAGCAAGCTCGGACCGCAGTGCATCGCACGGAGGTTTTTGAATGAGCACGACCACCAAACCCGTGAACCAGAAAGCGTGGTGGCTCGTGCTGCCCGTGATCCTCTGCGTGGCCTTCTCCGCCGTGCTGCCGCTCATGACCGTGGTGAACTACTCGGTGCAGGACGTGCTCTCGCCCGACCGCCGCGTTTTCGTCGGCACCGAGTGGTTTGCCGCCGTGATGCGCGACAGCGAACTGCACCTGGCGCTGTGGCGGCAGATCCAGTTCTCGCTCGCCGTGCTGCTGGTGGAAATTCCGCTCGGCATCGCGCTGGCGCTGTCCATGCCGGCGCAGGGCTGGAAGTCGTCGGCGGTGCTGGTGCTGGTGGCGCTGTCGCTGCTGATCCCGTGGAACGTGGTCGGCACCATCTGGCAGATCTTCGGCCGCGCCGACATCGGCCTGCTGGGCTACTTCCTGCAGTGGGTCGGCATGGACTACAGCTACACCGGCAACCCCGTGCACGCGTGGTGGACGGTGCTGATCATGGACGTCTGGCACTGGACGCCGCTGGTGGCGCTGCTGGCCTTCGCCGGCCTGCGCAGCATTCCCGACGCCTACTACCAGGCCGCGAGCATCGACGGTGCAAGCAAGTGGGCGGTGTTCCGCTACATCCAGCTGCCCAAGATGCGCGGCGTGCTGATGATCGCCGTGCTGCTGCGCTTCATGGACAGCTTCATGATCTACACCGAGCCCTTCGTGCTCACCGGCGGCGGCCCCGGCAACGCCACCACCTTCCTCTCGCAGTACCTCACCACCAAGGCCGTCGGCCAGTTCGACCTCGGCCCGGCGGCGGCGTTCTCGCTGATCTATTTCCTCATCATCCTGCTGTTCTGCTTCGTGCTCTACAACTGGATGCAGAGCCTGGGCACGTCGGAGAAGGAGCAGGGTCATGGATAACAGACGGTTCCGCAAGAGGACGCTGTTCCTCATCGCCTACCTGATCTTTGCCCTGTTGCCCATCTACTGGATGGTCAACATGAGCTTCAAGACCAACCAGGAAATCCTGTCCTCGTTCACGCTCTGGCCGGCCGAGTTCACCTGGGCCAACTACCGCACCATCTTCACCGACCCGTCGTGGTACTCGGGCTACATCAACAGCCTGATCTACGTCGGCATCAACACCGTGATCTCGCTCACGGTGGCGCTGCCCGCGGCCTACGCGTTCTCGCGCTACCGCTTCCTGGGCGACAAGCACGTCTTCTTCTGGCTGCTCACCAACCGCATGACGCCGCCCGCGGTGTTCCTGCTGCCCTTCTTCCAGCTCTACACCACGCTGGGCCTGATGGACACGCACATCGCGGTGGCCATGGCGCACCTGCTGTTCAACGTGCCGCTGGCGGTGTGGATCCTGGAAGGCTTCATGAGCGGCATCCCGCGCGAGATCGACGAGACCGCCTACATCGACGGCTACAGCTTCCCGCGCTTCTTCTTCACCATCTTCCTGCCGCTGATCAAGGCCGGCGTGGGCGTGGCGGCGTTCTTCTGCTTCATGTTCAGCTGGGTGGAGCTGCTGCTGGCGCGCACGCTCACCAGCGTGAACGCCAAGCCCATCGTCGCGACGATGACGCGCACCGTGAGCGCCAGCGGCATGGACTGGGCCACGCTGGCGGCGGCCGGCGTGCTCACCATCGTGCCGGGCGCGATCGTCATCTGGTTTGTGCGGCACTACATCGCGAAGGGGTTCGCGATGGGTCGCGTCTGAGGAGCTCGACATGTTTCAGTGGATGGTCTGGACCACACCCGTGGCCGTTTTCTTCACCTGCATCGCGCTCATGCTCGCGGGCATGACGCTGTGGGAAGTCAAGGCGCCGACGATCGAGCGCAAGGGCTTCCTGCCCATGGTCACCACGCGCGGCGACCGCCTCTTCATCGGCCTGCTGGGCGCGGCCTACATCAACCTGGCCTTCGTGGGCATGGCCGGCTGGTTCGTCGAATGGTTCTCGCTCGAGCAGGAGCCCAGCATCTGGATCGCCTTCGTGCTCTCCATGGGCTGGTTGCTGCTGGTCATGCGAAAGGGTTGACTTCAGGGTTCTCTCCGGATTCGGCCCATTGCTTCCCCGGGGCCGAGACCTGTCACAGACCGGGGAAGCACACCGCTCGAGGAGACAACATGAGATTGCGACACACCGCGCTGGCCACGGCCGCGCTGCTGGCCATGGGTTCTCTGCCCGCCTGGGCCGACGAAGCCGCGGCGAAGAAGTGGATTGACAACGAGTTCCAGCCATCCACCCTCACCAAGGCACAGCAGGCCGCCGAGATGAAGTGGTTCATCGACGCCGCCGCCAAGCTCAAGGCCAAGGGCGTGAAGGAGATCTCGGTGGTGTCTGAAACCATCACCACGCACGAGTACGAGAGCAAGACGCTCGCCAAGGCCTTTGCCGAGATCACCGGCATCACCGTCAAGCACGACCTGATCCAGGAAGGGGACGTGGTCGAGAAGCTGCAGACCTCGATGCAATCGGGCAAGTCGATCTACGACGGCTGGATCAGCGACTCCGACCTGATCGGCACGC
>VFQP010000166.1_pt1 | contig 177554 bp, 152 predicted proteins | sample 3512351 | NCBI WGS metagenome assembly VFQP01 (sample SAMN10412372, study PRJNA504923) | tailings metagenome | isolation source: Relicate 1 Philex TSF1 revegetated site | place: Philippines: Tuba, Benguet | collected 2017-08-29 | reverse complement strand
GCCGAGTAGCGGAGTCAAAATTAGGAGGAAGGGAGCGACTGTCTGAATCCCGCAGTGGCCTGCGTAGTGTGCAGGCCGCTAGGATGAGTTTCGTGACCGATACCTAAGTCCGGCAAAGCAACGGACGAAAGTCCTAGGAAGAGCAACGGAGGAAACAAGCGGAAGCTAGGGTGCCCTTTACTTTGGTGACTTTGCTTTGGACAAGCAAAGGAAGGCACTCGTCTAGAGTGCGAAATAGAAAGTGAATGTTCAGAAGAAATACCAACAAAAAGCTACTACGACTGCGAAAGTCTAACTCTTCGATTGTAACCAAGGTAATTATGAGCCTTAACCTGGATTCTCCCTTGCAGGGCGCACTGGCTTCTGCATAAGCCAGCCGTTCCGCAGGCGCAGAGCATGCTCTGCGAAATCCCTGCTACACCCTACGCCAGAATGACGGACTGCTGCGGGGAGCATTGGCTTTCGCATAAGCCAACCATTCCTGTGGCGTACAGCATACTGTACGAAACCCATGCTATACCTTACGCCAGAATGACGATCAGTCAGAGTGAGATTACCTATTTATAACTGAACGACTGTTCAAATTTTTCCAGCAGCTTTAAATCCGCTTCAGTCGGGTTCGCATAGGAAACATGCACATTGTTCCATTTGTTACGGTAGGCAAACAGGTAGTAAACATGACGTTGCCTGATGCCTTTATCCTGGAAACTGTTTTCAAGGTCGTAACTGATCTTGCAGTAATGGCTGTTGCAGCTTTTTTGTACGCTGGCCTGGTTGATCAGCGGGTCTTTACTGGCCTTGGGCCAGAAACAGTTCAGTACATTTTCATGTGACTCACCGCCGTCGCAAGCCGGTGTATCCACATTGATCACGACAGAAAAGAAATTGGCGTTGCCGTAATACATATAGTGGTCGTTGGAATCCGCTTCGCGGACCGGCCTCAGCGGAGGCGCATCAAAAGTGATTGCCCATCCCTGGTCGGGAATCGCCATGGTAGTGAGTTCAGCCATGGACTGAAGCGGAAGCAGGCAGATAATGAGGGTGATGCAGCAAGCGATGACATGGCGGAGATACATGGTTCAGACCCTATGTTTTATTGTAGTGATCTGACTATACCATCATGCCGGGACGGTAGTGCCACTTCGCAGCGGAAGTGGCCTGTTTTTATGCAAAGTGTTGTATTTATTCAATATTCTGGATTTGTTCGCGCATCTGTTCGATCAGCACTTTCAGTTGCATGGAAACCTGGGTAGTTTCAATGGCAACCGATTTTGAACCTAGTGTATTCGCTTCACGGTTCATTTCCTGCATCAGGAAATCCAGCTTTTTACCGACCGCACCGCCGGCAGCCAGAATACGGTCCATCTCGGTGATATGGGAGTTCAGGCGCGCCAGCTCTTCATCGACATCGGTACGCTGTGCATACAGCACGATCTCCTGGCGCACGCGGTCATCATCCGCCTGCATCGCTTCGCGCAGTTTCGCGGTCAGCTTTTCCTGGTATTGCTGTATCACTTGAGGCAACAAGGGTTTCACGATGCTGATCTGTTCACGCACGCCTTGCAGACGGTCCAGCAATACCTGTTTCAGTTTTTCGCCTTCACGCTGGCGTGCGGCAATCAGTTCGTCTATCGCCTGGCTGAGCCCGTTTTGCAGGCTTTGCGCCATGGCTTCGGCATCAATGGCTTCTGTCTGCAAAACGCCTGGCAGCTTGAAGATATCCACCAGGTTGACTGGCTGTGCTTCAGGAAAATGCTGGTGAAGGTCTTTCAATGTCTGCGAAATTTGCGACACCATCGCCGGGTTCAGGGCCAGTTTGCTGGAGCTGGCACTGTCACTTTTCAAACTCAGCCTGCATTCCACCTTGCCGCGGCCCAGCCGGGTTTGCAGCTGTTCGCGCACCAGCGGTTCAAACTGGCGCAGGCTATCCTCGATTTTGACATTCAGTTCCAGGTAGCGGTGATTGACTGCCCGTAATTCGATCAGCAAAAGCCCGGCCGGAAAGCGGGTTTCACTATTGGCAAAGCCAGTCATGCTGAGGATAGGTTGTTCTGTGTTCTTTTTTGCAGTCATGTATTCAGACCCTTGCTTTGCTAGGCCTTGCTTATCAAGGCTAAGCCGATGATTGTATCAAATGCAGTATCGATATGCGAAAATAGCGTTATAACAAGTAAACACATTTAAAGGAAAGTTCTATATATCCTTTTCGAGTGTTTTCCTAAATAAAGCCATGATTGTTACGTTAAAGATCTAGTGAAGCTCGCCAATAAAATCGATATTGCGTTGCCGGTAGGCACCGTGCTCAATGACTACACCATTACGCGGGTGCTGAGTCTGGGCGGCTTCAGCTTCGTCTACCTGGCGCAGGACAAACAGAAAAACACTGTCGCCATCAAGGAATACATGCCGGTGACGCTGGCGAAGCGCGACGGGCAGACGCATATCCGCTCCAATGGCAAAAACGAGGCCGCCTACAAACATGGCATGAAGTGCTTTTTTGAGGAAGGGCTGGCGCTGGCCAACATCGAGCACAAGAATATCGTGCGCGTGAAAAACTTCTTCCGCGCCAACAACACCGTATACATGGTCATGAAATACGAGCGCGGCAAATCGCTGCAAGATTACATCATGGCCCTTTCGCAGCCGGTGCCGGAAAATTTCTTGATCCGCATGTTTGTCGAGTTGCTGAATGGGTTGCGAGAGGTGCATACGCGTAAACTACTGCACCTGGATATCAAACCGGCCAATATTTATATCCGTCTCGATGGTTCGCCAGTGCTGCTGGACTTTGGCTCGGCGCGCCAGGCCTTGTCTGAAGTGACCCTGGCGCCAACTTACACGCCGGGTTTCGCTCCGCCGGAACAGTATATAGACCGCAAACACCTCGGGCCGTGGAGCGACATTTACAGCATAGGTGCCAGCATGTATGCCTGTCTGCAACGTTCATCGCCGCTGGCCGCCAATATACGCCTGAATGAAGATACCATGGTGCCGGCTATGCAATTGGGTAAGCAAATTTATTCTGAAAAGCTGTTGTCGATTATCGATGAATGCATGCAGATCGATTACCTGCAAAGGCCGCAAAGCGTATTCTCGTTGCAGAAGAAGATGATTGAAGTGCGTGTCACCGATGACCCGCGAGGTTCACTGGTAGATAAAATAATTAAAGTGTTGACCAAACCACTATGAGACTCCCGCGACCATGAAATTCTCGATTGCTCAGGGCAGCCGCCAGGGCCCGCGTCCTTACAACCAGGACCGGCTGGCATATTCCTACCACCGGCATGCCATCCTCATGGTGCTGGCAGATGGCATGGGCGGGCATAAACATGGCGATGTAGCGGCCGAGATCGCCGTCAAGAGCATGGTGGAATCGTTCCAGCGCGAATCGAAACCGATGATCGCGCAGCCGGCACAGTTTTTACGCGAGCAGATCGGCCAGGTACATGACGTCATCGAGAATGTGCGTGTACGCAAGAAACTGACCGAGTCGCCGCGCACGACCATTGTCGTCGCCCTGATCCAGCACAATAAACTGTTTTGCGCGCATGTCGGCGATTCGCGTCTTTACCTGTATCGTAACGGCCTGGAAGAATTCCAGACCCAAGATCATTCGGTGGTGCAGTCATTGCTGCGCGAAGGCAGGATCACCGCCGAGCAGATTGAGCGTCATCCGCACCGCAATAAAATCTATAATTGCCTGGGTGGTGATAAACCCCCTAATGTAGAACTGGCAGACCCGATGCCGCTCAAGGAAGGCGATGTGATCTTGCTGTGTTCCGACGGGGTATGGAACAAAGTCGTGGATTTCACCATGGCGCAGCATATGCTGGCGGCCAATATCCAGGATGGCATCACCCGCCTGCTGGATGATGCCGAGCACGAAAGTGTCACCGATGGCGATAATATGAGTGCGATCGCCATGCAATGGGGCGAGCGTGTCACGGCACCGCTATCCGTCTCCACGCTGGATTTACCCACGGAAATGACCACCACTACCATTATCAACCAGCATAATGCGCTGGACCTGACCGATGACGAAATTGAAAAGGCCATCGCCGACATACAGGAAGCGCTGGGCAGAACCCGGCAACATATTAAAAAAGAGGAATCGTAGAGAATGAGCAGACCGAGCACACGCGCCAACGACCAGTTGCGCGCTATTGAAATCATACGCAGTTACACCAAGCACGCCGAAGGCTCGGTATTGGTCAAGTTTGGCGATACCCACGTCATTTGTACCGCCAGTATCGAAGAAAAAGTGCCGGGTTTCCTCAAAGGAAAAAACCAGGGCTGGGTGACTGCTGAATATGGCATGCTGCCACGTTCCACCGGCTCACGCATGGACCGCGAAGCTGCCAGGGGCAAGCAAAGTGGCCGCACCCAGGAAATCCAGCGCCTGATCGGCCGCAGCCTGCGCGCCGTGATCGACATGCAAAAACTGGGTGAGCGTACCATCCATTTTGACTGTGACGTGATCCAGGCCGATGGCGGCACGCGCACGGCCAGCATCACCGGTGCCTATGTGGCGATGGTCGATGCCGTGAGCACCTTGCTGGCAAAAGGCCTGCTGGTCGAAAGCCCGATCAAGGATTCCGTAGCTGCGATTTCGGTGGGTGTCTATCAGGGTACGCCAGTGCTGGATCTGGATTATATTGAAGACTCAGATTGTGATACCGACATGAATGTAGTCATGACCGGCAGCGGCGGTTTTGTTGAGATCCAGGGCACTGCCGAAGGTGAGCCTTTCAGCCGCGACGCAATGGACGAAATGCTCAACCTGGCAGCCAAAGGCATCGCCGACCTCACCCGTATCCAGCAACACGCACTGGCAGGTTAAGCATGGCATTGCCTTTCAGCAAACTGGTCATCGCCTCCGGCAACAAAGGCAAGATCCGTGAGATCGCGCATGTGCTGGCACCCTTGAATATCGAGATCGTGTCGCAATCTGAATTCAATGTGCCGGAATGCCCGGAGCCGTATCAAACCTTTGTTGAAAATGCCTTGGCCAAAGCGCGGCATGCCAGCCAGCATACCGGGTTGCCGGCCCTGGCCGATGATTCCGGCTTATGTGTGCAGGCCCTGCAAGGCGCCCCCGGCGTGATCTCGGCACGTTATGCCGGGCCGCAACCAACTGGCAGCCTGCTGACGCAGGATGAACGCAACAATGATAAATTACTCACAGTACTGTCGCGCGAAAGTGACCGCCGTGCGTATTTTTACAGTGTTCTGGTGCTGGTAAGGTCGCCGAATGATCCGCAACCGATCATTGCCGATGGCCTATGGCACGGTGAAATTTTGCGCGAGTTCCGGGGGTCAGAAGGGTTTGGCTACGACCCCTTATTCATGGACCTGGCAACCCGCAAGACCGTGGCTGAATTACCGCTGGAAACCAAAAGCAAAATGAGCCATAGAGGCCAGGCCTTGGTAAAATTGTTGCAAGCTCTGGAAAAGAGCTAATAGCAAAAGGCTAAACTGCAGCAGTGATAAAGTGAGCAGGTGAAAGAGCAAGCATATGACAAATGAATGGCCCAAATGGGTGCGTGACGATGGTTCGGTGGTTTCCTGTACCGAAAAAGTCAAAGTCATGTCTGAAAATTTTGATGAACTCAAGCAGATCGCCCAGGATGCGCTGGAAGATGGCTTGCTGATGGAAGTCAGCGAAGAACAGATGCGTGAAGCCCTGCACAAGTTGGTAGACCAGCTCATTAATCCCTATAACAAGATATAGGTTTGCCAACATGGCAACCTCCTCACCGCAGCAAATCCTCCACGACGTATTCGGTTACACCCAGTTCCGCCACCAGCAACAAGCCATCGTTGAGCATGTCATTTCCGGGCAAGATGCACTAGTGCTGATGCCCACCGGCGGCGGCAAATCCCTGTGTTACCAGATTCCCGCATTGGCCCGCGAAGGCCTGGCGATTGTCGTGTCCCCATTGATCGCCCTGATGCAGGACCAGGTCGAAGCCCTGCAACAACTGGGCGTCAACGCTGCCTTCCTCAATTCCAGCTTAAGCGCTGAAGACAATGCCCGCATCACCCGCCAGGTGGTCAGTGGCGAAATCAAATTATTGTACGTCGCGCCCGAGCGCCTGATGGTCGGCAGTTTTTTAGCATTGCTAGATGAAGTGCAGCAGCACACAGGGCTCGCCCTGTTTGCGATTGATGAAGCCCATTGCGTGTCGCAATGGGGGCATGATTTCCGCCCCGAATATCGTCAGCTCACCGTACTGCACAACCGCTTCCCCGATGTACCCCGCATAGCACTCACCGCGACCGCCGATGCACCGACACGTGCCGAAATCATCAGCCAGCTCAACCTCGAAAGCGCCCGCCAGTTCGTTTCCAGTTTTGACCGCCCGAATATCCGCTACCAAGTCGGCATTAAAAACAATGCCCGCCAGCAATTACAGGCATTTCTGGAGCGCGAACACCCTAACGACGCTGGCATCATCTATTGCCTGTCGCGCAAAAAAGTCGAAGAAACCGCCGCCTGGCTGGTTGAAAAAGGCTGGCCTGCCTTAGCCTATCATGCCGGTTTGCCCGCCCAGTTACGTGAACATCACCAGCGCCGCTTCCTGCGTGAAGAAGGCATCATCATGGTCGCAACCATCGCATTTGGCATGGGCATCGATAAACCCAACGTCCGCTTTGTCGCGCATCTGGACCTCCCAAAAAGCATGGAAGGCTATTACCAGGAAACCGGCCGTGCCGGGCGCGATGGCCTGCAAGCCAATGCCTGGATGGTCTACGGCATGGGCGATGTCGTCTCCATGCGACAAATGCTTGATAGCGGCGAAGCCTCAGAAGAACGCAAACGGCTGGAACGCCTGAAACTGGACGCCTTGCTCGGCTACTGCGAATCCACCGCCTGCCGCCACCAGAGCATTCTGCGCTACTTCGGCGAAAGCCATCCTGGCGCCTGCGGCCAGTGCGATAACTGCCTGCACCCGGTAGAAACCTGGCAAGCCACCCAGGTCGCGCAAATGGCACTTTCCTGTGTATTTCGTACTGGCCAACGGTTCGGTGTCGGCCATTTGATTGATGTACTTACCGGCAAAGTCACACCGCAAGTCGAGCGCTTTAATCACGATAAAGTCAGCACCTTCGGCATAGGCAAAACCCTCAATCAAACCCAGTGGAGCGGTGTCTATCGCCAACTGATCGCAGCGGGATTGCTTGAAGCAGATATGGCAGCTTACGGCGGCCTAAAACTCACTGAAGCCGCACGGCCTGTTTTAAAAGGCGAGCAAGAAGTCTGGCTACGCCGTGATGCCGAACCCGAAAAACGCATGAGCAAAGCCGAACGCAGCGCCCGCGCCAAAGAAGCTTTTGAAGGGGCGAATGACGATCCACTCTGGCAAGCGCTTAAAGCCAAACGACTCGAACTGGCAAGAGAGCAGGGTGTGCCCCCTTATGTGATTTTTCACGATAGTACTTTGCTAGAAATTCATAACCGGAAACCGCAGACTTTGGATGAAATGGGGCAGATCAGCGGGATAGGGCAGGCTAAGTTGCAGAAATATGGTGATGCTTTTTTACAGGTTTTGGAAAGAGAAAATGATTTTTTGTAATACTAAAGCATAATTAGCTTATGCATCTTTGGGAATATTATTGCTAATATGATGGGAAAGTTCCTGTAAAGAAAATTAAGAGCACGCCTTAGCAACTTCGTTTATGTATTGCACTAATAAAAACTACAAAGGGGAGATTCATCTTGGACGATAAAGCAAATTCTAAATGGGCAACATGGATATTTGGCGGAATAATTAGCATTGTAGTGGGTATTGCTTCAGGCTACGGTGTAAATTGGCTGACTGAAAAAAAGGCAGAGTTATCATATGACATTACTTCAATACAAGCTTTTCCAGGGCAAGAGCGTATTGGTATTGTTGCAGTAAGAGTAATAAACTCTGGTAAAAAAGAACTAGAGAATATCGATGCAGGATTTCGTTTTCCAGATGCCGAGATCAAAGAAATTCAATTCCAAGGATTAAATCCTCAGACTTTAAGTAAAGACAAAACTAGCCTTCGCTTCCAATTGCCGTTTTTAAACGCGTCAGAAAGCTTCTTGGTACAAGTTTTAGTTTCCCCTAATTCGGAGTCGCTACAAAGGCCAATCGTAGATCTCAGAGCCAAAGGAGCCATAGGTATACCCTTTCAACCTGATGAGATTGAAAAAATAGACAAACAACATGTATTAGCGTTGTCTGTGTCTGCCTTCGTACCTTTCTTGACGTTATATTTATTCCGCAAAAGGTCTGGATTTTCCATTGACCCTTTGATAAGTACAGGACATTTTGATGATCAAAGAGATATTTTTGCGTTTATTTTGGGAGCATATGGATTTATAGATGATGCTGAAGGAATAAAAAAATGGCCTAGAGAGTTAAGTTATTGGTCAATTAGTGATATGTTGACAGAGAAATGGCTTAATTCAGGGGACAATCAAAAGTTGATTTCTGGGCGTGAAATACTTAATCAATTGATTGAATATGCGAAAATTGCAGATGAGTCCAAAAGAATCTTACTAGTTAATTTGGCACGATTAAGCATGGCTTTGAATGATCGAAAATCTGCTATTGAATATATTACTAAGGCAGCATCTGACAAAAGAAAAATAGTGAAAGATCGAATAAAAATTCACAAGGAGCTGGCAGGGCTTGTAGAGAGTGCGTAGTAATAATAAACTTTTGAAATTTAACATATTGATTTTAAATTATTTTTTTAGTAATGGCTTCAAAGTCGGCCAAACATTCTCCAATATCTTTCTCTGAGCATTCACATTCGGGTGCAGTCCATCTTCCAGCACCAGATCGCTATGCCCACTAATCCCATCCAGGAAAAACGGGATAAATGGTGTTTTGTATTTTTCCGATAAATCCAGGAAAACCGCTTTAAAACCATTAGTGTATTTAGGGCCATAATTAGGTGGAATAAACATACCTAGCAAAACCACCTGCGCATTGGTTTGTTTGCTGGCCTGAATCATTTTTTCCAAGTTGTTTTTCATCGCATCCAGCGGTAAGCCGCGCAGGCCGTCGTTTGCGCCTAGTTCTATCACGACGATACTGGGTTTAAACTGCTTGAGTGCTGCGGGAAAACGGCTAAGGCCACCGGCCGTTGTTTCACCGCTGACACTGGCGTTGGCAACTTCGTAGGGCAATTGGTTGTCTTTCACACGTTGCGCGACGAGATTCACCCAGCCTTGTTCTTTAGGGATGCCATAGGCAGCGGATAGGCTGTCTCCAAATACCAGTATTGTTTGTTTGGGTGCTGTCTCTGCCATGACTAAGTGAGTAAACAATAAACCAGGTAACACGATCAATATTTTTAGAAATCGGAACATCATTAATGCAAAGCCCTTATGCTGTTGAAGCGCTGTCTTTAAGTAAATCCGTTGTGAGCAATGATACAACGATCCCCATTCTGACCAATTTGAATCTTGCCGTGCCCAAGGGTGAGAGGCTGGCGATCATCGGGAGTTCCGGTTCCGGTAAATCTACCTTGCTGGGGTTGCTGGCAGGGTTGGATATCGCGAGTAGTGGAAAAGTGGTGATTGCCGGTAAAGATATTGGCTTGATGGATGAAGATGGCCGTGCGGCGATGCGTGCCGAGCATATGGGCTTTGTGTTTCAATCCTTCCAGTTGCTGGGTTCGCTGACCGCTTTGGAGAACGTGATGCTGCCTATGCAGTTGGCAGGCCAGCGCAATGCGCAGGCGATTGCAATTGCGGCATTGGAGAGTGTAGGGCTGGCGTCGCGTGCCACGCATTATCCCAAACAGTTATCGGGCGGTGAGCAGCAGCGGGTGGCGATTGCCAGGGCATTTGCCGCCAAGCCTTCCATTTTGTTTGCCGATGAGCCTACCGGTAACCTGGATGTGGCGACTGGCGAGGCGATCATTAAATTGTTATTTGATTTAAACACGAAGAGCGGTACTACGCTGGTGCTGGTCACACATGACATGAACCTGGCGCGGCGTTGCCAGCGGGTGCTGAATTTGCAGAACGGCCAGTTGAAGGAAATCGTGCTCAACGAACGCACCGTGACCGATAGCTCGGGATTGCATTAATGCTGGCGTTATCCATTGCCTGGCGTCAGTGCCGCAGCCTGTGGTCATCAGGTGAAATCCGCGTATTGCTGTTTGCCCTGATTTTGGCGGTGACGGCGACCACCTCCGTCAGTTTTTTTACTGACCGTATCAAATCCAGCATGCAAACCCAGGGCAATGTGCTGCTAGGGGCGGATCTGGTGGTGAATTCAGACCATGCTATCCCCGCCGCCTATCTGGCCGAAGCGCAGCGTCGCCAGTACCAGACCACGCAAGCGCTGGAGTTTTCCAGCATGGTGTTGAAAGGCGACAGTAGTGAGCTGGCCGAGATCAAGGCGGTGGAGGCCGGTTTTCCGCTGCGCGGGCATTTGACTATCAGCAAGCAGTCAACGACCACAGCGAACGCTGAACCATCTTCTGCAACTATCCCAGCACGCGGAACAGTATGGATGGAGCCGAGACTGGCGCAAAAACTCGCATTGAAGATAGGCGACGAGGTGAGCGTAGGTGAAAGTCAGTTTACCCTTGCGGCATTAGTATTGCAGGAGCCATCGCGTGGTGGGGATATGTTCAGCATTGCGCCACGTTTGTTTATGAATAGCGCCGATGTGCCTGCGACCGGCCTGGTGCAGTTTGGCAGCCGGGTGAAATACCAGTTACTGGTGGCTGCCAATAGTGAAGGTACTGAGGTTAACCAGGCGATGGAAGACTACGCCGAATGGCTTAAGCCACAGCTGGCGCGAGGTGAACGCGTAGATGATATCCGCAGCGCTCGCCCTGAAATGCGCAATGCGCTGAACAAAGCGCAACAATTTCTCGGCATTGCTTCCATGGTCGGCGTGATCCTGGCGATGGTGGCGATGTTGCTGGCGAGTATCCCCTATGTACAGAAAAGCCTGGATGCCTATGCCTTGATGCGCTGTTTTGGCGCGACCAAAAAGCTGATCACGCAGATTCTGCTTTTCCAGACTTTGCTGCTGGCGTTGGTCGGCAGTGTGATTGGTTGTGTACTGGGCTTTGCCGCGCAATCTGGCTTGGCGATTCTTGCTGGCCGCCTGTTTCTGGAAACCTTGCCTGCCCCTGGCTGGCTGCCGGTCTTGTTGGGATTAGTGACCGGATTCGCAACCTTGCTCACCGTGGTGTGGCCGCAACTAATGCGTTTGCGTGCGGTGCCAGCCTTACGTATTTTGCGCCAGGACCTGGAAGGCAATGTCCGCAGCAATGGCATTGTGTTTTTACCGGCTTTACTTGTATTGGCAGGGTTAGTGTTCTGGCATGCCGGGGATATCAAGCTGGCCGGGATTGTATTCGCGGCATTGGTGGCTTTGGTGGTAGTGGCAGGTTTTCTGGCTTATCTCGGTATGCGTGTCGTGCAATCGTTCAGTGTGCAGAATTTTGGCGTGATCAAGCTGGGTTTGATGGGCTTAAGACGCCGCCCGATATTGACCATCGCCCAGGTGGTCGGCTTAAGCATGGGACTGATGGCGATATTGCTGCTGGCGTTTGTTCGCAATGACCTGCTGAAAAACTGGCAAACCTCGCTACCGGCGGATGCGCCTAACCGCTTTGTCATCAATATCCAGGCGGACCAGATCCCCGGCATCAATGCATTATTAACTTCCCATGCTATCCAGCATGCCGATATTTTTCCCATGGTGCGCGCAAGGCTGATCTCGGTGAACGGCAAGCCCCTGAATGTTGAGCAATACAAAGATGACCGCGCCAAGCGGCTGGCCGAGCGGGAATTCAATTTATCGTGGGCAGCGCAGATGCAGGCCGATAATGAATTGGTAGCAGGGCAGTGGTGGAAGGCTGAAGATGCAGGCAAACAGCTATTGTCTTTAGAGCAGGGATTGGCGGAGACACTTAATCTGAAAGTGGGCGATAAACTGACGTATGACGTGGCCGGCACCCCGCTTGACCTGACCATCACCAGTTTGCGCAAGGTGGAATGGAACAGCATGCATGTTAACTTTTTCGCGGTAACGCCGCCGAAAGTGCTGGATAACTACGCTGCCAACTACCTCACCAGTTTCCACCTGCCAGCGGGCAAGGAAGAAGCGCTGAACCAGCTGGTCCGGAAATTCCCCAATCTGACCATCATCAATGTTTCCGCGGTGATGGAACAACTTCAGAGCCTGCTCAGCAAAATGAGCTACGCGATTGAGTTTGTATTTGGCTTTAGCCTGCTGGCGGGGCTGGCCGTGTTATATGCCGCATTGATGGCGACCCGCGAAGAGCGTGTGCGGGAGAGCACCCTGATGCGGGTGCTGGGCGCTTCCAGAAAACAGGTGGTGCTGGCCATGCTGGTGGAGTTTTTATGCATAGGCATACTGGCAAGTATCGTCGCGAATATTTTCACCAATGTCGCCGCTTATTACCTGGCAACACTGGTGCTGGATATGGAATACCAGTTCAACGCCTGGCTAAGTGTGCAGGCTTTACTGGCAACGATAGTGCTGGTGCCATTCTCTGCCTGGCTGGTGGCGCGCAACCAGTTTAACCAGCCGCCTAGAGCGTTGTTGCAAAGCGTTTAAGTCCGGTACTTTAATGGATACAGGGTAAAATACGCGCATGATCCCGATTTACCCTGCCAACAGTTTAAGCGAGGCGCCCTTACAAGGCGATGTCACGCTGAGCGGCCTTACCAACCCGCCGCCACTCTCGCTGTATATCCATATTCCCTGGTGCGTGCGCAAATGCCCGTATTGCGATTTCAATTCCCACGAAGCGCGGCAGGAAATCCCGGAAGCCGCTTATGTCGATGCGCTGATTGCCGACCTTGAACAAGCGACGCCGCTGGTGTGGGGCCGCAAAATCCGCAGCGTGTTTTTTGGGGGCGGCACGCCCAGTATTTTCTCTGCCGACTCTATAGATAAGATACTCAGCCATGTGCGTATGCTGACACCGCTGGAGTACGGCGCGGAAGTGACTCTGGAAGCCAACCCTGGCACAGTGGATATCGCCAATTTCAAGGGTTACCGTGATGCAGGCGTAAACCGCGTTTCTTTAGGCATACAGAGCTTTCAGCCGCAATATCTGAAAGCCCTGGGCCGTATCCATGACCGCGAACAGGCGCTGGCAGCAGCCGAACTGGCGTTGAATACCTTTGATAAGGTGAACCTGGATGTGATGTATGCCTTGCCAGAGCAAAGCCTGGAGGATGCATTGCAGGATGCTGAAACCGCCTGCCAGATCAAACCCGCGCATCTCTCTTTCTACCACCTGACGCTGGAACCCAACACGCCATTTCACCGCACACCGCCCAGTTTGCCGGACGACGATACCAGCGCCACTATGCAAGAGGAAATCGAGAAGATACTTGCCGCAAATGGTTACCAGCATTACGAAACGTCAGGCTTTGCGCAGCCGGGTCAGCAGTGCCAGCATAACCTCAATTACTGGACGTTTGGCGATTACCTGGGCATCGGTGCAGGCGCGCATTCCAAGCTGAGTTTTCATGACAGGATTATTCGCCAGAGCCGGCATAAGCATCCTAAGCGATATCTTGAGGCAATCACGACGGGGCAGGTGGTGGATAGTGAATGGCAGATCGGGCGTGAGGACCTGGCGTTTGAATTTATGATGAATGCGTTGCGGTTGGTGGATGGCGTAGAAGCGGGATTGTTCCAGCAACGGACGGGATTGCCGTTGCGGGTGATTCAGGCGCAGATGGAAGAGGCGCAACAAAAAGGTTTACTGGAGCAGGTTGGGGGAGTGATTAAACCCACATTGTTGGGGCAGCGTTTTTTGAATACGTTGTTGGAAATGTTTTTGCCGGAATAGGTAAGTTTCGAATGCCGTTGGCGCGGCACAATATTGCAGGGCCTGCTGTGTGCTTACAGCATTCCGTCATTCCGGCGTAGGCCGGAATCCAGGCAAGGTACAGGCTTAGCTGCGTAACGAAAAATATTCCAATTCCACCCAATGGGTGGATGAGTTTTAATAGGTATTTTTTTGGGAATTAACCATTTTCTTTCGCCTCTAGGCGAGTTACTTTTCTTTGCTTGCACAAAGAAAATGTAACCAAAAGAAATGCACCCTAGCTTCCGCTTTTTCCCTGCGTTGCTCGTCAACGTGGGCGTCCAACGAAACTCGCCCTAGCGGCTTGCAAAGAACGCAAGCCACCGCGGAACTCGAACAGACGCTGGCCGAAGACTCCCACGCTGACTGTGCTACTCGGCGCGTCAGATAGGGGCCCGTGAAAGGCACACGCTTTCGCTAAAGTGTCATTCTTTGCATTGCAGCACGCTCAACCACTGCGCCAAAAAACAAAAGAATCAGATTTACTAGTATTTGAAGTTAGTCTTTGAAGTTTAAAACTTACTAAGCGCCCCCAACCTCCATGTTCAAATATTGTTTCATCGTGGTGGTTTTAACCGGGCCCCTATCTGACGCGCCGAGTAGCGCAGTCAAAATAAGGAGGAAGGGAGCGATTGTCTGAATCCCGCGGTGGCCTGCGCAGTGTGCAGGCCGCTAGGATGAGTTTCGCGACCGCTTGTTTTGACGAGCAACGCAGGAAACAAGCGGATGCTAGGGTGCCCTTTACTTTGGTGCCTTTGCTTTGGGCAAGCAAAGGAAAGACACTCGCCAAGAGGCGAAAAAGAACAGTAAATACTCCAAGAAATACTTACTAAACCCAAACTTAAGCAAGTACTGCACTCACTCTTCGATTGTTACCAAGCTATGCATGCACATTGCCTGGATTCTGGCCGCCGCCAGAATGACAATATTCGACAATGTCACTTTGGCAGATGTATCAATCGACAGAGTAATGTCTTCTCTGCAATCCCCAAACCACTACCAACACCAGCAACAATAACCCACTACTAACAATCATCACCAAATGCGGTTGTTTAGATAAACCTCGTACCGACAAATGCCCCAGCGCCTTAATATTCGACCGAAAGTTATCCATTACCTGGGCTGTAAATCCCGACGCCGAAGATTTTGCATTATTCATCTTCATCCACGCCGGAACCTGAATCGAAGGCAAACTCAAGCCAGGAAATACACTTCCCGATTGCTCCCACTGCCGCATCTGCAAGCTCATCACTAACCCTGTCGGGGTAGCAAACATTTGCGGGTCCGCCTCATCCGCTTTTTTAATCCGGTGCGTCACCGTATGCAGGGCTTGCGCATTTGGCACGGCAATCAACTGCGCTGAATCAACACGCTGATCCGCCGTCAGCAGGATGCCACGTCCGCGGCTAAAGGTGAGTGATTGCTGCACAAAGCGCTGTTGCAGCACCGGGCTTTGCGGATACAGCTTGGCCGCCAGGCTGTTGATACTTTCGCCCGGTAATAGCGGCCATAACATGGATTGTTCGTGTTTGGGATTGGCAATGCCGAACGCGGCTTGCGCCGGTTGCTTGAAGAGTATGCAAACGCAAAGGATCAATCCCGCCATCATCAGCCAATGTGATCTATGATTCCACTGGAGATGAGGCAGGCGTGTCATCAGCGCCCTAACTGTTCCCTAGCTTGCGCGATGGCGCGGCGGACTTGTTCGGGGGCGGTGCCGCCGGTGTGGTTACGGCTGGCGACGGAGCCTTCGAGCGTGAGGACTTCAAACACGTCATCGTTAATCGTAGCGCTAAATGCTTGTAACTCAGCTAGGCTGAACTCAGCTAAATCACGACCAGTTTCCACGCCCGCTTTCACGGCGTGGGCGACCACTTCGTGCGCATCGCGGAATGGCATGCCTTTTTTCACCAGGTAGTCTGCCAGGTCAGTGGCGGTGGCAAAGCCTTCCAGCGCAGCCTGGCGCATGTTGTCGGCTTTCACGGTGATGCCGCGCAGCATGTCGGCGTAAATCTGCAAGGTCACCAGCAGGGTGTCGGCCACGTCAAACAGCGGTTCTTTGTCTTCCTGATTGTCTTTGTTGTAGGCTAGTGGCTGGCCTTTCATCAAAGTCAGCAGGCCGATCAGGTGGCCGTAGACGCGGCCGGTTTTACCGCGTACCAGTTCCGGCACATCCGGGTTTTTCTTTTGCGGCATGATGGAAGAGCCGGTACAGAAACGGTCGGCAATATCAATAAAGCCGAAACGTGGGCTCATCCACAAGATCAACTCCTCAGAGAAGCGTGACAAATGCATCATCAGTAATGAAGCAGATGCGTTAAATTCAATCGCAAAGTCGCGGTCAGACACGGCATCCAGCGAATTCTGGCACACGCCATCGAAACCCAGCAATTCGGCCACCAGCTCACGTTTAATAGGATAGCTTGTGCCTGCCAGCGCCGCAGCGCCTAATGGCAAACGGTTGATACGTTTACGCGCATCGGCGAAACGTTCGGCATCGCGGTTCAGCATTTCGAAATAGGCCATCAGGTGGTGGCCAAACGTCACCGGTTGTGCCACTTGCAGGTGGGTGAAACCCGGCATGATGGTGGCGGCGTTTTGTTCGGCCAAGTCCAGCAGTGAGGTTTGCAGGGCACGGATACCGGTAATGGTGTCATCAACCACACTGCGCAGCCATAAGCGCACATCAGTGGCTACCTGGTCATTGCGTGAACGGCCGGTGTGCAGGCGTTTACCGGCATCGCCGATTTTCTCGGTCAGGCGTCTTTCAATGTTCAGGTGCACATCTTCCAGGTCCAGCAACCATTCGAACTGGCCGGCTTCAATCTCCGCCAGGATTTCGCCCAAGCCGCGTTTGATATCTTCAACATCCTGCGCGGAAATGATGTTTTGCGCACCCAGCATGGTGGCATGCGCGATCGAGCCTTCAATATCAAATCTGGCCAGGCGTTTATCAAAATCGACCGATGCGGTGTAGCGTTTCACCAGTTCAGCCACCGGCTCATTGAAACGGCCGGACCAGGCCTGGTCTTTTTGATGCAGCGAAGATTGTGGTTTGGATTGCGAAGTTGTCAAAGCAAAAATTCTTTCTGCCAGAAATTGGGCGTCTAGCGCATGCTTGCGCCACTGGCGCTTAATACTTATGATGCAGGCACGACATTATAAATGAAACGCGCGATTAAGTGATTGAGCGAGATAAAGTGCAAGGCGCACGGAGCAGGAGCCGATATAGTATGCTTAATACAGCGCGGTTACGAGCACCACGCAGCGCAGCAATCCGCGCGCGCAGACACTGGTTACATGTTTCATAAGCGAACAAAACGCCGTGCGTAAATCCAACCGCATTCCTAACTTTCGCAATCTGGGCATACACTTGCGTGTGCTGTTAATGCATGCAGGTTTGCTGGGATTGTTGACGGTCTATGACGGCCAGCCTGACTGGAATTTGGCGATCTGGGCGGGTGACCTGACGCAGCTGGCCGGCCAGTGGCTGCCGCCGTTGTTGCTGACCATGGGTGCGGTGACCCTGTTGTATCCCTTCATTCTGAGGGTGCCTTACGCTGCCGGACTGGCGGCCATCGTCTCCGTGGCGTTAGTGCTTACTTCTCTATGTGGTTATATATACCATACCCTGATTGCATCATTAACGTCCACGCAATATACCCAAATCATTCTCCTGTGCCTGTGGGATGTGGCCTTAAGCCTGTATTACCTTGATTTGGTCCAGTGTGCCTATTCCCCGGCGATTGCCGAGGCACGGTTGCAGGCATTGCAGGCGCGTATCCGTCCACATTTTTTGTTTAACAGCCTGAACGCAGTATTGTCTCTGATACGCAGCCAGCCACAGCGCGCAGAAACTGCACTGGAAGATATGGCGGAGCTGTTCCGCGTACTGATGGCGGATAACCGTGCGCTGGTGCCTTTGTCGCAGGAGATCACGCTTTGCCAGCAGTATCTCAGCATAGAAAAACTGCGGCTGGATGAACGCTTGCAGGTCGAGTGGCATATGGCTGAGATCCCTTCCACACTGATGATCCCGCCGCTGATTCTGCAACCGCTGCTTGAAAATGCCGTGTATCACGGCATTGAAACGCTGGCGCAGGGCGGCATTATCGTGATTCATATCAGTACCAATGCGCAAAGCCTGGTGTTGCGCATCAGCAACCCATTGTCGTCACGTCCCGAGAAATCTGGCGGCAATAAAATGGCGCTTAAAAATATCCGCGAGCGGTTGCGGCTGCATTACGACCTGGAAGCCCAGCTCAGGCAGTATGAAGAGCAGGGCCAATATGTGGTGGAAATCACTATACCTACCCGGCCACTGTCCGAGGTCTCGCATGGCTAAACAGCGATTGCTGATCGTGGATGACGAGCCGCTGGCAAGACAGCGCTTGCGCGACCTAGTCGGGGATATCGGTGGTTATAGCGTGGTCGGTGAAGCGGCAAACGGGGTCGAAGCGATGGCGTTGTTGCAAACCCAGCAGATCGATATTGCCCTGGTGGATATCCGCATGCCAGTCATGGATGGCATTGAACTGGCGCAACATATCCGCCAGCTGGAAAACCCGCCCAACCTGATTTTTACCACCGCCTACGATCATTACGCCTTGCAGGCCTTTGACCTGAATGCCATCGATTACCTGCTGAAACCGATACGCGCCGAGCGGCTGACGGCCGCCTTGGGCAAGGTGCGACCATTACAGCTGAAGCAAGTGCAAGCGTTGCAGCCACTGCAAGAAACCAGGCAGCATTTGAGCATACACGAGCGCGGCAAAGTGCTGCTGATTGCGGTGGAAGAGGTGTTGTATTTACGTGCCGAACAGAAATATGTGACGGTACGGACACGCGATAAAAGCTATCTGCTGGAAACCTCGTTGAACCAGCTGGAGCAGTCTTATCCTGAACGATTTGTACGCGTGCACAGGAATGCCCTGGTAGCCAGGGATGCGATTGCCGGCTATGAAAAGCAGCGCCTGCAGCATGACGCAACTCATGGGGAAAGCGAAGAAGTGGGCTGGGTCGTGCTGATTAAAGACATCCCGGACGTAGTTGCTGTCAGCCGTCGTCACCAGCATATGATCAGGGCCGTATAAAACGGCCCCGGTCAGTCGCTCACTGTAAGATTTTAGTTCACAGCTTACTTCAGGTTTTTCTTCTGTTCGGCTTGAGCAATCACTTTGGCCGCCCAGTCCTTACCGCCTAAACCAAATGCAATCGCCAGCGCCAGGAACACGGCCCCGAACACGATCACGAATAAAGCGTGAATCAGTTGCATGCCTATGCCCAGTTGTTCCAGACCGATGAAAATCGCCAGGATCTGGATGCAATATTCCGCAGAAGTACTGATGATCAGTGCCTGTTCAAACTTGATGCTATGCAACCAGGCAAATACCAGGCGGTTGATGAAACGTGCGAACAGGGTACCGAAAATCACTACCAGGATAGCGACAATGATATGTGGCAGGTAGCTTGCCAGTTCACGCAGTAACATGGCTACTTCCGTCATGCCCAATGAATTGGCGCAGGTGATCACGAACAGCAGGATCACTAGCCAATAGACCACTTGGCTGATAATGCCGCTCAGCGTGACATTGAAATTCGCGCTGCGCATAAACGATTCCAGGCCAGAACGCTTGGCAAACGCGTCAAACTGGGTGATTTCCAGCAGGCGTTTCACGCCGATGCGTACCAGTTTGGCCACCAGCCAGCCAAAAAACAGGATAACGACCACTGCCAGCAATTTGGGTACAAAGTTAACCAATTCGATCCAGAACTGATTGAGCGAAGAAAGAAAAATATCGATTTGATACTGCATGGCAGCCCTCCGTTTTTATCGTAAATACTTTAATTTTAAGCAGTGTTTCTGCTGTAAAGCTTCGTTAGCATAACTCAATCCGACCTGACTGTGGCGTAAAAGGTTCTTGAAAAATGTGCTTGTTGCAGAGCAATGTTGACGGCTAGTACCCTATGTTAAAATGGCGGCATGACGACTGTTACCCCTCCAAAATCCCTGGTGATTGCCTCACGTGAAAGTGCGCTGGCGATGTGGCAGGCCAGACATATCCAAGCCCGCTTACAAGCGCTTTACCCGCAATGTGACGTCAGTATTTTAGGTATGACCACCACTGGCGACCAGATACTGGATTCACCGTTATCACGTATCGGTGGTAAGGGCTTGTTCGTGAAAGAGCTGGAAAATGCGCTGGCTGACGGCCGCGCCGATCTGGCTGTGCATAGCATGAAAGATGTACCCATGCATTTGCCGGAAGGCTTTAGCTTAGCCGCCACCGGCGAGCGTGAAGATCCGCGCGATGCGTTCGTCTCCAATACTTATGCCAGCCTGGAAGAGTTGCCGGATGGCAGCATCGTCGGTACTTCCAGCCTGCGCCGCCAAAGCCAGATACAGGCGCGATTCCCCCATTTGAAAATCGAATCATTGCGCGGAAACGTGCAGACGCGGCTTCGTAAACTGGATGAAGGTCAGTACGCCGCCATTATCCTGGCCGCTGCCGGGCTAATCCGCTTAGGTCTGGGTGAGCGCATCAAAGGGTTTATTGATCCTGCACACAGCATCCCTGCGGTGGGTCAGGGCGCATTGGGTATTGAGATCAACGCCAGCCGTACGGATCTTATCCACATCCTGGCACCGCTCAACCATGTGGATACCCAGTTATGCGTGGAAGCCGAACGTGGTTTCAGCCGCGCGCTGGCCGGGAGTTGTACCGTGCCATTGGGAGCATATGCGACCAAGCAGGCTGACATTATCACCATGCAGGGCTTTGTTGCCAGCGTCGATGGTCAGCAGATGCTGAAAGAGTCTGTTACCGGTGATGCTCAGCTAGCAGAAAAGCTGGGGCAGCAACTGGCTTTGAAACTGATCGCGCGTGGCGCGGATAAAATCCTGGCGGCGTTGGACGGGGTGAAATGACGCTGCCACTGGCGGGCGTACATATTGCAGTCACCCGCCCGCCGGAACAGGCGACCAAGCTGAATTCCGCCATCACCAGCAATGGTGGTGAGGTGCTTTCTTTCCCGTTGCTGGATATTGCCAGCCTACCTGACCTCTCGGCATTCCATGCCGCTGTCACTCCGCTAGACCAGTTCGACTGGGCTATTTTTATCAGTAGTAATGCTGTGCAATATGGCATGCCGCTGTTACAGCAGGCTGGGTTGCCTTCTGCACTGAAATTCGCGGCGATTGGGCCAACTACGGCCAGTGCCCTGCAAAGTTTTGGCATCACCGAAGTATTAAAACCAAGCGACCGTTTTGATAGCGAATCAATGCTGGCATTGCCTGAATTGCAACATATGCAGGGTCAACGTGTTTTGATTATAAGAGGTGTTGGTGGGCGTGAAGTATTGGCTGATACCTTGAAACAACGTGGTGCTGAAGTAGTATTTGGCGAGTGTTATCGCCGCGTCAACCCACAGAAAAATGCTGACATATTGGAGCAGTCGCATTTCCTTGGTGAGTTGCAGGGCATTGTTATTACCAGCTCGGAAGCATTACGGTTTTTGCTGGATCTGGCTGCTGAATCAAGCTGGTTAAAAGCCGTCCCGCTGTTTGTGAATCATGACCGCATTGCTGAACAAGCGGAAGCACATGGCTTGAAGGTGATCAGCGCCGGGCAACCTGGTGATGAAGCCATGCTGCAATTACTTACCACGCATTTTCAATCCCAATAGATTTAAATTATTTCTCATGCATTAAAAAATGCTTGACATAAATAACTATATAACTAATTATTTGGTTATATGAAATCAGTCATGAATATTCCAGAAGCGTGGTCAGCGATTTCGGACTTGTTCGTTGCATTGGGCGACGCGCACCGGCAACGGATTTTGCTATCGTTTGAAAAGAATGAAAGGCTGACTATCCTGCAAATCGCGGAAAGCTCGCAGTTAAGCCGCACGGCGGTGACACATCATTTAAAAGTGCTGGAACGCGGCGGGGCATTGCAAAGTCAGAAAGTTGGCCGGGAAGTATACTTCTGGGTCAACAAAGAGTGGATGCAGCAAGCTATGCAAAATGTACTGCAGTATGTAAAAGAAGAAATCTGAGTAAAACCGAGCATTTTCACCAGAAGCACCAAAAGCAGGAGCTAAAACATGTTGGTAAAAGTATTACGGGGGTTATGTCGTTTGTTATTCCGGGTGCGTATTTCGGGGCTGGAAAATATTCCTGCCGAAGACCGCTTGCTGATCATCGCCAACCATGAGTCTCTGCTCGATGGTCTGTTGTTAGGCCTGTTCCTGCCCAAGCGCGCTACCTTTGTCGTGCACAGCGACGTCCTTGAAAATGTATTTTTCCGCTGGTTCCTGAAATTGACGCCGCATGTGGCCGTGGACCCGCGAAGCCCGTTGGCGATGAAAAAAGTCATTCAGCACCTGAATGCCGGGGAGAATGTTGTGATTTTTCCGGAAGGGCGTATCACGCTGACCGGTGCGCTGATGAAAGTCTATGATGGTCCTGGTTTTGTGGCGGCCAAAACCGGTGTCAAAGTGCTGCCGGTCAGGGTTGAAGGCGCTGCACAATCCTATTTTGGCCGTCTGGCTGAAGGGCATCCGCATAAACTGCTGCCAAAAGTCACGCTGACCGTGATGCCGCCCACAGAAATACGCATCGAAGAACATGCTAACCAGCCGCTGACTGCCAAACAGAAACGCCGTATCGCCGGCGAAGCCATGCGCAACATCATGCAGCATATGCTGTTCAAGACGCAGCAAAGCAAAACCTTGTTTGAAGCGTTTCTGGATAGTATGGACAAATTCGGTGCCAAAAGTCCGATTATCGAAGACATGAACGAAGTCGAGGATAGCTACCAGGAGGTGCTGAAACGCAGTCTGGCGCTGGGCCGTATCGCCAGCAAGGTCAGCGAACCGGGCGAGGTGGTTGGCGTGCTGATGCCGAATGTCACCAATACTTTAGCACTGATACTCGGCATGTCGGCGTTCAAGCGTATTCCGGCCATGCTCAATTACACGGCCGGTACGGCTGGCATGCAAAACGCCTGCATCGCCGCCAAGGTACGTACAGTGATTACCTCGCGCAAATTCCTGGAAACAGCAAAGCTGGAAGACACCGTTGCCCAGTTGAAGGACCTGAATGTGGTCTACCTGGAAGATTTGCGCAGCCAGTTCGGTGTACTGGACAGGGCCTGGCTGATGGGCTATGCCATGCTGTATCCGCACGCGGCGATTGAACCGGCCAATGCTGAAGACACTGCGGTCATCCTGTTCACTTCCGGGTCTGAAGGTAAGCCAAAAGGGGTGGTGCATAGTCACAAGAGCATCGTTTCCAACATCCACCAGATCATCGCCATGCTGGATTTCAACCCGACCGACAAGCTGATGATGTCGCTGCCGTTGTTCCATGCTTTCGGCTTTACCTGTTCACTGCTGGCATTGTTCAATGGTGTGCATATACTGCTTTTCCCGTCTCCATTACAGTACCGCATCATCCCGGAAGTGATTTATGACCGCGGCTGTACCGTACTCATCTCAACCAGTACCTTCCTGGGCAATTACGCCAAGTTTGCCCACCCGTATGACTTTTATAAATTACGCCTGGTGGTGGCGGGGGCCGAGAAACTGAATGAAGAAGTGCGCAAAATCTATCATGAGAAATTCGGCCTGCGTATCCTGGAAGGTTACGGCAGCACCGAATGCGCACCAGTAATCTCGGCGAATACGCCCATGGGTAACAAGAATGGTACGGTAGGGCAGTTTTGTCCTGGCCTGCAGTGGAAACTGGAGCCAGTCCCGGGCATAGAGGGTGGCGGGGTGCTGCATGTGAAAGGCGACAATATCATGCAGGGTTATTATCTGTATGACCAGCCGGGTGTGCTGGTACCACCACCAGATGGCTGGTACAACACCGGGGATGTGGTGGAGGTCGATAAGGAAGGCTTTATCCATATCAAAGGCCGGGTAAAGCGTTTTGCCAAGGTGGCCGGCGAGATGGTGTCGCTGGAAACGGTAGAAAAAATCGCGGTGACCGCAGCGCCGGACCACCAGCATGCGGCGACTACACAAACCGACGCCAATCGTGGTGAGAATATAGTGTTATTCACCACCGATACCAAACTCAAAAGGGAAGATCTGCAAGTGGTGGCAAAAAACCTGGGGGCACCTGAAATCGCCATCGCAAGGAAAATCATTGCTATCGAGAAAATTCCGTTATTAGGTACTGGCAAAACAGATTACGTCACGCTTAAACAAATGGCGGAAGAAAAAAAATGAATCGCCGGCAATTCATGCTGGCCGGCGGCGGCTTGGCCGTCGCTGGCGCCGCCTATGCTGCCTGGCGCCACTGGCCGGATGCCGGTTTAAGTCATTCTTGCCTGACAGGCATGCCTGACAGCCTGTTGCAGCACCCGACTTACCAGCAGATCTGGCGGGGTGTCCGGCCAGACCAGGTATGGGACATGCATGTGCACCTGGTCGGGGTTGGCGATGCCAGCAATGAAACCTGGTTTAACCCGGATATGGATAGCTGGACGCATCCGCTGTTAAAGCTGCAAAAAGCGTTTTACATGGATGGTACATGTGCTGATCCGGCACGGATAGATGAGTCCACAGTGGAAAAACTTACCCAGCTGGCGACTGCCATTCCGGCGGGTGTGAAATTGATGTTATTTGCCTTTGACTGGTACCGGGATGAGGCAGGGCAGATTCTAAAGGATGCTTCTATCTTCCATGTATCCAACACATACGCCGCCCGTATCGCCAGCCAGTTGCCAGAAAGATTTGAATGGGTAGCCAGCATACATCCTTACCGTCCGGATGCCCTGGATGAGCTGGATAAAGTCTATGAAGCTGGCGCGCGTGCTATCAAATGGTTGCCGTCAGGCATGGGCATAGACCCGGCCTCTAAAAAATGTACGGCTTTTTATAAAAAGCTGGCTAGCCTGAAGTTGCCTATCATCAGCCATACCGGCAAGGAAAGTGCGGTGGCGGGTGGTGACCAAACCTATGGCAACCCGCTACGCATGCGGCAAGCGCTGGATCAGAGCGTGAAAGTGGTACTCGCGCATTGTGCCAGCGATGGTAGCGATGAAGATCTGGATCATGTGGCCGCGTCGTCAAAAGCTTCGACCTCTTCACACGCCTGATGGATACGCCAGACTATCAGTCTTTACTGTATGGTGATATTTCAGCCACCACATTGATCAATCATGCCTGGGTGTTGCCCACACTGATTGCGCGGCAGGACTGGCATTCGCGCCTGCTGAATGGCTCGGATTACCCGTTGCCGGGCATTATGCCGCTGATTAATACCCGTACCCTGATCGCGAATGGATGGCTGGCCAGTGAACACCAGCCATTTTTATTGGAATTAAAACAGAGCAATCCCCTGCTATATGACTTTGCCCTCAAGCGCCTGCTCAGTATCAATGGGCAGGCTTTTTCAACGCAAGTTTTCGAAACCAGGTCATTATTCGAACGCCATGAATAACCAATTCAGCTTACTTACCCAAAACCGTTTCCGCCCTTTTTTCTGGACCCAGGGGCTAGGTGCTTTTAACGACAATGTTTTTAAAACGGCATTGATTACCCAGGTGGCGTTTAATACTGCCAGCCTGACCACCCTGGATGGCAGCACCCTGGTCACTTTGCTGCCTGGGCTGTTTATCCTGCCGTTCTTCCTGTTTTCCGCGTCTGCCGGGCAGCTTGCGGATAAGTATGAAAAGTCGCAGATCATCCGGCTGGTCAAGCTGCTGGAAATCGCCATCATGCTATTTGCCAGCATCGGTTTCCTGGTACATAGCCTGGCGATGCTGGCGCTGGCCTTGTTCATGATGGGGGTACATTCCACCATGTTCGGCCCGGTGAAGTACTCCTACTTGCCGCAACATTTACAGTCTGATGAACTGACTGCCGGTAACGGCCTGGTGGAAATGGGCAGTTTTGTCGCTATCCTGTTGGGGCAGGTGTTGGGTGCGTGGCTGGGCAGCCTGCCACAGCATGAATTCTTCACTAGCCTGAGTATCCTGCTGATCGCTATTTCCGGTTACCACATCAGCCGCGGCATTCCACAGTCTCCGGCGCCGGTGCCGGATATGAACATCAACTGGAATCCGGTCAGTGAAACCATCAATAACGTGCGTATATTCTGGGCGCAGCAAACGCTGTGGGTAGGCATAGTCGCAATTTCATGGTTCTGGTTCTTTGGCGCCACGCTGCTGGCGCAATTCCCCAACCTGGCGAAAAGCGGCCTGCATGGCAGTGAACGCGATTTTATTGCTTTGCTATCCATTTTTTCGGTAGGCGTGGGTATAGGCTCTCTCTGGTGTGAAAAACTGTCCAAAGGCAAACAGGAGCTGGGGCTGGTCATGCTGGGCGCGGCAGGAATGTCATTGTTCGCTTGGGATTTCGCCACCACCGCCGGCAGCATACAGCAGCAGTTCATGGCAAACCCCCATCTGTCATTACAGGCCATCAGCCATGTCGATTACTGGCGGATGCTGCTGGATGTCGCTCTGCTGGGCGTCAGCGGCGGCCTGTATATCGTGCCGCTGTACGTCTTGTTGCAGTCGCGGGTCGAGCCGAAATACCAGTCCCGCGTGATCGCCGCCAACAATATTATGAATGCATTATTTATGGTGTTATCGGCCGGGTTCTCGGTCATGCTGTTTGGCTATGGCCTGGATATTCCGCAACTGTTCGCAGTGACCGCCGCACTGAATATCCTGGTAGCGGTGTATCTGTGCCTGCGGCAACCGGAATACTGGTTCAGCACTGTGGCCTATGTGAAGCGCTGGTTCGTGCCAGTCTAGGGGAATCACATGCGGCAATTAAGTTGGTGGTTACTGGGTTGCTCCCAGGCATTATTAACGGCGCATGCTGCCGAAGCGATGAAGCATCCGCTGGGGCAATATGACAGCGCACAATTTGTCACGGTGAAGCCAGGTTGTGAGCAGTGCGCAATGTTACCGCAAGCCAAATGGTATTTCAGAAATGAAATCTATGCGATTCCTCGCGCCGGTCAGCCTGTGACTACTTTTAGCGCAGACAAACGTGGTGCTGATGATGTACAGGACTTGGATCAGCATACATTGCCAGAACTGGTATGGACCGGATCTACACGTCAATGGTCGAATGCAAGGCTGGTGGATGACAGGCATGTGCAATTGGTCGATGGTACGCAAACTCCATTTGAAATAGTGCCCAAAATCCCGACCAACCTGTCTTACTGGAATCAGGATACGCAGGCATTTTATGCACAACGTGCGCTCAGTATCCGTGGCGAACAAGTAGGTCAAGCTGTCGTTGCGCGTACTGTATGGCCTGAGGATTTTCGTCTGGATTTACAGGCACCGGTTCAGCCATTGCAAGCCGGTGAATCACTCAAACAACTGGTGCAATTCGAGCAAGGGGGTGCCCGCAGCGAGCACCAGAGCCGTTTGTTATGGCAAAAAACGCCGGGAGTTACGCCATCACTGGCGGGGAAAGCCGTGCTCGGCGTGCTATTGAATGGTGCGCAGGGCGATGATGATGAAGCACATGGCGGGCATTTTGCATTGACCACCGGCGTTGTGACTGCCGATGGCAGTTACCATCACTGGCTGGTGAACAACTATTACAACCTGGCCACCAATAGTGAAAAAGGCATTATTGCCGGCGTGACGCCGTTTGATAAATACATGGCGGACCTCAACAGCGGACAAGCGTTTTACCGCCCGTCCTATATGCTGGTGGCGGTGTTTTCACAACCGATCATTCCATCGACTATCCAGGCTGCAAGCAATCGTGTTTACCAGCATTTTTACCGGAATGATTTCGTCTATGACCATGCCCTGAATAATTGTGCCGGCATCAGTGTAGATGTATTGCACCACCTGGGCTGGAAAGTACCGGAAAGGGGCGGCGAGAGTGTGCTTAAGGCCAGTGCTGCTTACTGGTATATGGCAGCCACCGAACAAAGCCTGACCAAAGGTCGCGCCATTTATGATTACTTGAATACCGAAATGACGCGCCTGTTCCCGGCGGTGGCGTTCGATGCGATAGGCAATGATCTGCTGAATATCGCCCATACCGGCAGCACTGACACCTTAACCGGTGAAATGCAAAGCATGGCAGGCCAGATCGAGGCGATTTATTTTGTGCGCATACCGCAGATTCCTTCCAGTCGTGCTGATGGCCTGGCGCCGGTGTATAGTTTTGAGCAATACCTGAAGCAGGCACCTGCGGATAGAAGCCAGTGGAAGATTATCCCGGTCACGCCTAATCCGTTGCCTGAACAATTGAAAGAGGGCTTGGCTCTGAAACCAGAAAAATCGGCTTTATTGCCCATACCAGCAATTTTGCTTTTGATCAGTCTGTTTGGATTAATCTCATTATTGATTTGCGTGATTTCAAAAGGCTTGAAAAAGTGCTTCAGGAACAAGGCAAGAAATTAATGTACCATTGCACTGGTATCAGTAACTTTTAAATTTCTTTAAAACCTCATCGACTTTATATTTAAAAATTATAGGAATCAAAATATGTTTAAAAAAATCATAATGACTCTTATGGGAATTGCATTTACCCCATTGTTTGCTTTAGCAGCTCCAATTTCTTATACCATTAATCATTCTATCAATGCATTTGGAACTGTAACAGGCACGATTGAAACTGATGGAACCATAGGTATTCTTAATAGCATCAACATTCTTGACTGGAACCTCACAATCAATGCTGATGCCGATACCAGCACCGTTGGCCATCTTTTAGGCCCTAAAAGCGGTAATAATTCCTCTATGTTAATTTACCCTGAGAGCGCCTTGTCAACTTCTGTTGTTGGACAAAATAGTATGTTGTACATTGATTTCGGTGGTTCTTCTCGTAGCTTTCAAATTAGGACATCAGATTATGATGTCGTATGGCAAGCGCAATCAGGAATTCCATTCCAGGATGAGCTTTTTAGGGAAGGACATATATCTTTTAATCCTATCCAGACATATGAATTTCATGGGCCGGTCTCCTATCAAATTGGAACGGCAAGTATTGTTCCTGAGATGTCCACAAATGGTCTAATGTTTGCAGGTTTTGTTATTCTGGCATTAATGACAAGAAGAAAAGTAGCTTATTAATCATTGCTTCTGTAGCGATAACTAGCTGACCAATGAAAAGTTATTCATCAGTTTTAATTGCGTTGCTGATTAGTATTTCAACACTAGATACCCGCGCTCAAGGTGTTGATGAGTTAGAGACTGAGTCCAGAAATGTGGCATCGGCATTTATGGGCGCGGCCAACTTTGTGGTGGGCCGCATAGGTATTGAGTGCCTGGGCCTGCTTGGCCGCCTGGAAACGCCGAGGGAGTTTGTGAACATCTGGCAGGAGCGCAATGCCAAATACTACACGGCATCAACCAAATACATCGCGAAAAAGATGGAAGTTGCGGATGCGACAGGCGGGGTTGTTGCCAGGGATGCGGTACTTAAGGAGTATTCAGCGATTGTGCGTAAAGAGGGCGAGGCGACTATTGTTGACTGGATAGGTAAAAGCAACAAAAGAGAGGGCTGCCATCGTGCAGTGATGCTGATTGATCAAGGCATACTGGATGTGACTCCCGAAGTGCCTGTTTATCAGGACCTGCAAGCCCTGGCTGTCTGGTCCAAAATCACGGAATGATAGCCAGCTGAACACGCAGAATAAGTGTTTTTGCAGGTGGTTTTGAAAGCTGTAAGGAGACACGGGTGGAATTTCATAGAGGCAGGTTGCTTGATCATGTGCATCTGCGTGTCTCGAATGTAGAGGCTAGCAAGCGTTTTTATCTGGCAGTTTTCACCGCACTTGGCTTGCCCGGCATATTGCAGGAAGGTCCCGGATTTTTTTATGCCGATGAGTTGTTTGTTAACCAGGCGGACGATTACATCAGCCGTATTCACCTCGCTTTTCAGGCGAGTGAACCTGAAATGGTAAAAGCTTTTTATAACGCTGCCGTCAGTGCCGGAGGCAGGGATAACGGGTCTCCGGGCTAGCGCGCCTATCATCCCGGTTATTTTGCCGCCTTTGTTCTCGACCCGGATGGCAATAATATTGAAGTGGTCTATCATGGACCATCTGAAAGAACGGCAGCCTCCGTAGTGATCAAGCCTAAATAATCGTTACTGCAGGGCATATCCGGTAAATCCATATTCTGTAAATCTTAGTGCAATCTATGTCTCGCGACGACCACTTATTTGCAAGCGGCTAATGAAAAAGAATCTATTTGGACGCAACTTATTCATTCGTTAACTAATCTGTTCAAGTGTTGTCCCAAACATTTCAAATAATAAAAAGGTTTTGTTATGTCACTTACAATCAACCGAAAACTTGTTCTGGCTGCCCTTATTTGCCTGTTGTTATACCAGGTTGGTACCTGGATCACCGTCATTGCCGGTGCGGTGTGGGGTGCAGGTGCAGCGGTGGTCGTTGCCATCGTTTCTTACGTCTCGGCACGGCTCGCCAAACGCGGTGCTACCAGTACTATCTGGTTTCTGGTGCCGACTTTGTTATTCACGGTGATTCCGTTGCTGGCTAAATTGTGGGGCGCATTTACCAGCCAGACCGGCATTGCCGATATGTTGCTGGATTTAACGCCTTTGCTGGTCGGGTTCGTGATCCCGGTGATCCTGTTATCCATGGTCTATCTGGATCTGCGCAAAAAATCCCTCAAAGATGGCATTTAGCCTGATTGCCGGATACCGGCTGCACGGGTATCTGGCGCTTTGCAATAACATTGCACAATAACCCGTTATAATTACACGCTTAAATCAATTCTGATTAAGCACAACATGTCATCAAGTTATTTCGGTACGCCGCGTCCACGTTCAAGGGTATGGACGATCGGTCATTGGTTCGGTCCTTATGCGCCGCTGATAGTGATGTTCCTGAGCGGGCTGGTCTTTCTTTCCCTGACCCGGTTGGGGCTGGTGGCCTGGAAGTGGGAGCGTGTGCTAGCCACCGGCGAACTTGGCGAGATCCTGCTGCAAGGTGTGCGGGTCGACCTGATCCAGCTGGGCCTGCTGGCGATTATCCCGGTACTGCTTTCCCCATTCCTGGCTACCCGCAAACTGTTCCCTGTCTGGCGCGGGTTCACATTCTGGTGGGTATTGCTGTCACTGGTATTGCTGGTGTTCCTCGAAGCAGCAACGCCAGGATTCATCCTTGAGTACGATGTACGGCCCAACCGTATTTTTGTTGAATACCTCAAATATCCGCATGAAGTGTTCGGCATGCTATGGCAGGGCTTTAAGGTAGAACTGTTTTTTGGCCTGGGCATGGCATTGCTGGCATTTGTGCTGGTGTATCGCCTGCTCAAACCGTGGCGATATGCTGAAGCCAAATGGTCTAACTGGGGGGTATGGCTGGTATGGCCGTTCATCCTGGTGCTGACCGCGTTTGCCATCCGTTCCACGCTCACGCACAGGCCCGCCAACCCGGCGCTGTTTGCGATTACGCAGGACAGCATGGTCAACAGCCTGATCCTGAATTCCACCTATTCGGTGTTTTATGCTGCTTACAGCTTGCAGCATGAAGCGAAGTCCAGCGAGATGTATGGCAAGCTGCCGCGCGAAAAGATATTTGCCATCACCGGTGCCAAAGAGGGCGATATTCCTACATTGACCACGCTGGTGCCATCGGTCAAACGTGACAAACCATTAAACCTGGTGATCCTTCTGCAGGAGAGCCTGGGCGCCGGATTTGTTGAATCGCTGGGTGGCAAGCCGGTCACGCCTAACCTGGAACAACTCAAATCCGAAGGCATCTGGTTTACCCATCTGTATGCTACCGGTACCCGTTCGGTGCGCGGCATCGAGGCGGTGGTCACCGGGTTCCAGCCTACCCCGGCGGATAGTACCGTCAAGCTGGGTCTCAGCCAGGGCAATTTCTTCACGCTGGCTTCCTTGTTAGGCAAACAGGGTTACCACACCGAATTCATCTATGGCGGCGAATCGCATTTTGACAATATGCGCAGCTTCTTCATGGGCAATGGTTTCCAGCAGATCACTGACCAGCCGGATTTCAAGAACCCGGTATTTGTTGCCAGCTGGGGTGCCTCGGATGAAGATCTGCTCAACAAAACCCATGAGCAGTTATTGGCGCATCATGCCAGCGGAAAACCATTTTTTACCTTGGCATTCAGTTCTTCCAACCATGCGCCGTTTGAATTCCCTGATGGCCGCATCCAGTTATATGAGCAACCAAAAGCTACCGATAACAATGCGGTGAAATATGCTGATTATGCGATAGGCGAATTTTTCAAGAAAGCCAAGGCCAGCCCTTACTGGAATGATACGGTGTTCCTGATTGTGGCCGATCACGATATCCGTGTGCGGGGCGATTCACTGGTGCCTATCGAGCATTTCCATATTCCGGCATTGATCGTGGGTGGTGCGATACAGCCAAAAACGGTGGAAGTCATCGCCAGCCAGATTGATCTGCCGGTGACAGTGTTGTCATTGATGGGCATCGCTGCCCAGCATCCGATGACCGGGCATGATTTATCGAATATCGATGATGGCTACCGTGGCCGCGCCATGATGCAATACAACTATAACTATGGCTGGATGCAGCAAACCGGGCAAACCGCAGACCAGAATGAGGTGGTGGTATTGCGTGAAGGCAAGGCACCGGCATTCGGGCACTATCAGCTGGGTAGCAAAAAACTGCTGAATACTGGCGCACCTGCCGATGCGCAGGCATTGGCTGAGCAGGCACTGGCCAACGCCTTGTTGCCGGCTTTGTTATATAAAGAGCAGCGTTATCGCTTGCCAGAGTAAGAGGTAGGTTTGAAACGTTCCCCATTGCCCTCCATGTTGACCAGCCAGGTTGTGCTGGATGGATTGTCGTATATCTTCAAAGGCGGGCTGTTGCTTAAGAACAGCCATCTGCCGCAAATCAATCATGCCGTTCCCGCCCATTTTGTCGGCATCTGCGTAGCCACCAATGCACAGCCTGAAACCGATGATTATGTGCTGGCGCAACTGGTGACTTTAGGGCTGGGCCGTGTACGGCTGGATGTCGGCGATGATGACATGTATGTACACCAGACCCGGCTATTGCAGCGCCTGCTGGATGCCGGCCTGCTGGTGGATGTGCACCTGGTGCAGCCGTTCGCGATCGCCAGGCATATGCTAGATGCACAGGTGCAGGCCAGGTGGCAGCAGTTTGTGGAACAGTTTCTGCAGCAATATGCCAGCCAGATTGCCAGCCTTGAGATCGGCAATACCATCAACCGCAAGCGCTGGTCCGGCTATCATTGGCCTGGCTTTTTACAGGCCTGGCAGATCGCCCATCGCCTTGCCAGGCAATATGGCGTGAAAGTCGCCGGGCCGAATATCCAGGATTTTGAGCCACTGTATAACATCAGTGCGTTGAAAAAACTGCAGGCAGAACGCTTGCTGCCGGATATCCACAGCAATAACCTGTTTGTCGAGCGTGTGGTTGAGCCGGAACAGCCTGACCACCGCATTTTCCAGTTCCGCTGGACCCGTTATTTCAAGTTCAACCTGATCAAAAAAGCGCGTCTGCTCGAAAAGATAGGTGCCGATCACGGCGTGGAAACGCTGATCTCGCCAGTCGCCTTTTGGGCGATCTACCGCATCCAGCGGCATCTGCCGGATGGGGCACAAAAGCAGGCAGATTATGTCACGCGCTATTTCACCTTGCTGGCTGCCTCCGGTGCCTTGCAACAGGCCAACTGGGGGGCGATGATCTGCCACCGCGAAGGCGTGATCAATGATGGCCTTGATGATGCGCGGTACCCGGTACTGGAGCGGGTGGCGTATTACCAGTCTGCCGATGGTAATCTGCATGAATACCAGCGTAACCCGAGCTTTTCAGCATTGAGGACAGTGGCGCGCTGGCTCAATGGCGCGCATTACATAGGCCCGCTGGCTACCGGTAATGGCCTGGAGATCCACCAGCTGCGCAAGCACCAGAAACTGTTCCATATTGCCTGGACGGTGAACGGCCAATGTGCCGTGCTGAACCAGGTCTATGCGGAATCCAGCCTGCGCAGCGTTGAATGTATCAACCGCAATGGCCTGGCCATCGCCCAACCGCCATTGATCACCGAGACACCTGTGTACCTGATGTGGGATGCGACTGAAACGGTGGAGTTGCATACGCCTAACCCCAAACTTTCGCAAACCATCATCCACGCGCATATCCAGGACTTGCACTATTTTCCGGTGCAGGAAGCCGACTGGCGCGGCATGATACTGGCCGAGAATAGCGAACAGGCCGCACAACTCTGGTATGCCTGGCATCCGGGTACACTGAAGGCGCCGTCCAAGGAGCAGGCGTTACGCCACGCCAGGAATGCCATCTGGCCGATACCGGACCCGAGACCGTTGGATAAAAGCGCCACTCAGGGCCCGACCGGCAAAACATCTACGAATGCCGCGGAAAGAAAAGTCACGGTCAAGCAGCCTATACGCATGCACTGGCATAAAACCGTGCTTGACCGTTTTAAACCCAGCAAAGCCAAGCGTAGCTGGAACGGTGCCATGGAGTTATTGCGCCGCGGCGTAGGCACCGCCATGCCCCTGGCTTATTTTGAGCGCGTCGATGACACCAGCCTGAAACAGAATTTCTTTATTTGCGAATATGTGGCGCATGATTTCAGCATTGCCCAGGCATTTATGGCTTTCAGCCAGGGTGAAGAGGCATTCAACGGCGTCCCTGCACTCACTTTGTATCAGGCATTTGCGCGCTTCTGCCTGCATATGCATGCTTCCGGGATTTACTTCAGGGATTTTTCCGGCGGCAATATCCTGGTCAGCCAGCAAGCGGATGAACTGCAGTTTTCACTGATTGATACCGCCCGCTTGCATGCCCACGCCACTGCCACCCCTTACAACGAAAGAGTTGCCGATCTGACCCGTGCAATCCAGAAGTTACACTGGGATGGCCGCAAGCAGTTTCTGGCGCTCTACCTCGGCATGACAGGACACAGCCTGAATATAGGCACATTGCTGCCATTTTATCTCTACGATTTGAAGGTATATCTGAAGCGCACCATAGGCCGCAAAGGCATGCGCAAGTTATGGCGGAAGATCCAAGGCTGGCGTGCCTGACATACTTTACGCAGATCTGCGGGTAGTGCAAATCTCCGGGTATCTCTCATGAAAATCATGACGGCATGTTGCGCAGTTTAAGCACGACAAGCCTGGGGTGCAGTTTTAATATGGTCACACGTGATAGCAAACGCTAGAACGAATCTTAAGGATAAAGGAGAAATGACTATGTGGACTAAACCAGCTGCTACCGAAATGCGTTTCGGCTTTGAAGTAACCATGTACGTAATGAACAAATAATTGTTCCTTGCTGCAAACAACGGGCGCTATCAGCGCCCGTTTTTATTTGTAGACGATCTTTATCTGGTTGATGGTTGAGTACAGGATAGATACTTGAGTGCAGAAAACTTTTCTGGCGTTTTCTGCTCAAACGCCAGACGCGTTATCCACCTGAAACCCCTATGCCTGTATTTTCACGCACTGAATTTTTCTGTACTTCGTTGTTAAGAAACTGCCTGGCCAGCCTGTTATTACTAGCCTGTACGCCGCTTTTTGCTTGCCTGGATCCGCAGTCTTTGCAAACACTGGCAGACAAGCAAATGCAGTATCTGCTGCAGCGTATCCCACCAGCGTTTGCCGATGCGGTGTCAGACCAGTTGATTGATAGTCAGGCCAGCCTGAATACAGGTGAGGGTTGCGTGGTGCGCTGGCAGCTGACGCTTCCCGCTGCAGACATTGCCGAAGCCCGGGCCTTGCTGCAGGCAGATCCTGCCAAACAGATCATGCTTGCTGCTCAAGGCTACCAGCTTCCTGAGCAGCCGAATGTTGAAGCAGCCTTTGCGGTGGATCCGTCCACCATGCAGCCAGTACAGCGGGAGATATTGCAAACGGCGGCATTGGGAAAGTTACGCGCGAGTGTTGAACTGATGTATGCCATGCTGACACAGGCCCGGACCAGCGGGCAGGGGTCACCGGTACCGTGGACTGAAGCAGAGTTGCAATCTTTTCAGGCAGGGTGCCAACAACAATTCCGAGCTGACGACCGCCAAGCGGCCTGTGAATGTTACCGTCATGGCCTGGCAGAAAAATATTCTGCACGCCAGGTGAAATATAACCGCTACTTGCTGACCAACCCCTATGCATTTGCCACGGGCAATGGCGCAGACTTCAAGCAGTTGGACAAAGCCCTGCAGACCTCCTGCGGCCTCAGCCTTTCGGGTATCAGTAATTAAACTGGCCTGATAAATACCAGCCGGTCTGGTTCTCTTTAGTGGCAATCGTGCCCAGGTCTATATACGCGCCGGTGACAGACACATTGCGGTGCGGAAACCAGGTCAGGAAGATATCCTGCGCTTTTTTCTCTTCCGCGCCGGAAAGGTTGTCCGGTTTGAAACGCAATTCAGTGCCTACCAGAAAGCTGTCTGACAGCATGACTGCCGCAGAGACAGCAGGATAAATGCGGTAACTGTCGCGCCTGTCGCCGCCGAAACCCAGCAGGCCGAACTGGTTGGCTTTGGTGGCATGCAAGTTAGCATTCACTAGCAGGTTGTAACCGCTGGCTGCGCCGAGGAATAATTTGCTGGCAGCCACATAGTAATCGACGCCACTACGGTCTTTGGCACCCAATGCTTTCGGGATAAAGTCAAAGTCTTCGTTATATTTATATTGGGCCCCCACGGAAATCTGCGGTAACCAGGTGTCCTGGTCGTAAATCGCATCGCCTATCAACCGCAATTTCACACCTAGGGTATTCAGGCGGATTTCCTCACCACGTATTGTCTTGCCCAGCCCAAACCTGGTTTGTGCAGCACTGACTTCCACCCGGTTAAGAAAGCCTAATGAAATGCCGGTCGAATTCAATTTGTAATCGGCTTTGGTTTCAGCATGGGTGTAAAACGCCGATCCGCCGATTTGCTTGTCAGTGCCGTAACCGCTGATCACCGCCCACGGCATTAATCCACCGCCGGCGGAGCCTTCCACTTGCGTCACACCGCCGGTTGCCAGCAAACGGTCGCCTGCGTTTGATAAGGATGAGAACGCTGCCAGGGCCAGTAAAACCGGCAATGCTGATGAACCTGAAGTAATTTTGAACATAATGAAGCTCTTTATCGAGAATAATCCACTCATGCATTATGTATTGTCTGCGATAACTATAATTGCGTGAAAAAAGACAGGAACATGGGTTTTCTTAGAAAATAGATTCATGAGCAGCAATGTAAGATGTGATAGTTGATTGAAAAAGGGGAAACAATGCGTTATTTTGTGATCGCCATGGCGATATGGTTATGTGCGGGTTGTGTGGCGCAGCCCAAGCCGGACGCGACCTTGTTCCAGCGTATAGGGGGGTTGCCCATGCTGAGCCGGTTGTCCAACCAGACCCTGGATATTGTCAGTAAAGACCCGCGTACCAGCCGTTCGTTTGATGGTGTTAAAATGAAAACGCTGAAAGAAAGCCTGACCAATTTCCTGTGCATCAAAACCGGTGGCAATTGCGTGTATGAAGGCGAAACCATGAAAAAATCGCATGCAGACCTGCATATCACCACCGCTGAATTCGAAATCATGGTGGATGTGCTGCGCGAGCGTATAGACGCAAATGGCGTCGGGACCAGGGAAAAAAACGAGTTACTGAAGATACTCGCGCCTATGAAGCACGATGTAGTGACTAACTAAGAAATAAGGAAACCATATGTTGACTGCATTGTTACGCATGACGCTAGGCTGGTTAGCGATCACATTTGCTGGCGTGGCCCATGCAGATGTGACAGCGGTAGTCACCAACGCGTCAGGGAATCCAATAGCAGATGTAGTTGTCGCATTTTATGACGGCAAAACCCCCGCCGTTAATCCGAATGCTACGGGTAAAATTGTGCAAAAAAACAAGATGTTCAACCCCAGGGTGACCGTGGTGCAGACCGGTACCAGCATCAATTTCCCCAATGAAGACAGCTTCAGGCACCATGTCTATTCCTTTTCACCAGCCAAGAAATTCGAGTTAAAGCTTTATTCCGGTATCCCTGCAGATCCGGTGCTGTTCAACCAGGCGGGCCTGGTGACGTTGGGATGCAACATTCACGATTCTATGGTAGGGTACATCTACATTGTAGATACGCCATTTTTTGCTAAAACCGACGATAAAGGCAGGGCGACCGTTAAACTGGCTGATGGCCAGTACACTTACCAGGTTTGGGTGCCTGGCGTGAACAAGCCATCCAGCGAGCAAAAAGTGAAAATAGAAGGTGCTACAGAAGTAAAAGTGTCCATACCATAAATAGAATCTGAATGATCCAGTTCAAACATATTCGCTCACGAATAGCGTTTACCTTTCTTACCGTTGTGGTCGCTATCCAGTTAGCTGGCCTGATCCCGCTAAAATATGCACTTAATAAACACGCCAATGAGCTTGCTGAAGAGCAGATCAATGTCGGTGAGCGGGTATTCGTTAATCTGCTGCAACATAATACCCAAAGCCTGAAACAAGCCACCCAGGTGCTGGCCGCTGATTTTGGTTTTCGCGATGCGGTCGCCAGTAACGATGCCGAAACCATCAAATCTGCGCTGGAAAGCTACCAGGGCCGTATCCATGCCCAAATCGCTTATTACATCAGTAACAGTGAAGAGCTGGTGATAGGTACGGTTGACGGTAAATTCCAAAACAACGCCAGGGATGATTTCAGGCAGGCCATCCTGCAGAACCAGAATGGCACGCTGAAATTTGATATCGTCGATGGCAAGCCCTACCAGCTGATCACCGTGCCGGTGAAAGCGCCTGATGTCATCGGCTGGATCGTGATGGGTTTTGCGGTCGATAGCCGGCTGGCCGACCAGATCAAGCAGTTGACCCACCTCGATGTCACATTCTTGCAGAAAACCGGGCAGCAATCCTGGCAGCTGGTGAGCGGAACCGGTTCCAGCCACTTGTCGAATGTACTGGTTAAAACCATTTCCGATGTTTACCACCAGAAATTATCAGTGCATAAGGTCGATTTACAGGGGCGGATTTATCACCTGAAAATACGCTCTTTGCATGAAACCAAAGACGAAGTGCTTCTGGTGGTATTACAAGGCTCGGTCGCCCCTTTCACCCGCGACCTTAATACCTTGTTCCAAAGCATGATAGTGCTCACCTTTGTAGGCGTGCTTATTTTTGCTGCCCTGATCTGGTATGTCTCGCGCAAAATCACCGAGCCTATCGGCGAGCTTGTTAAAAATGCTGATGAAATCGCCATGGGTGATTACGAAAAAGAAATCCATATCAATAGTACCGATGAAGTCGGTTATCTTGGAAAAGCGCTGAACAGCATGCGAGAGGCGGTATTGCAGCGCACATTGCGTATCCAGCGGCTGGCGTTCAATGACGAGCTGACCGGTCTTTCAAATCGCCTGGCTTTCACCCAGGGTTTGCAGCAGGCGATTATGCGGCATACGGATGCGCAGAAGTTCAGCGTGCTGGTGATCAACATTCACAGGTTCAAGCCGATTAACAAAACGCTGGGCCGTGATTTTGGTGATGATTTATTACGACACGTCGGCCAGGTGTTGAAAGAGCATAGCCTGTCTCCAGAAGACGTGGTCGCCCGCCTGGATGCCGATGAATTTGCCGTACTGTTACAGCAGGCAGACCAGGCCAAAGCGACGCAATATGCCGATAAGATCAACCGCATTTTTGATACGCCGGTGAATGTACAGGGCCAGGCGATTGATGTGCGTATCGCCATGGGGATCGCATTGTATCCTGACCATGGCGTGAATGAAGAGGCTTTGCTCAATCATGCAGAAACTGCACTGCATGAATCCAAAATCAAAAAAGCCAACTGGATTGTTTATAACACGGCGCTGGAGATCGACCAGTCCGAAACCCTGACCTTGATTTCCGACCTGAAGGAAGCGATCCAGAAAGACCAGTTATTGCTATACATCCAGCCGAAAATTGATGTGAAAACGCGCAAAACCCTGGGTGGCGAAGCGCTTATCCGCTGGGTGCATCCCGAAAAAGGCATGATTTTCCCCGACCAGTTCATCCCGTTTGCCGAACAGACCGGTATCATCAGCGAAATCACCAACTGGATGCTGTTGCGCGCCTGCCAGGTGCTGGCGGATTACCGCAGCCAGGGCTTGCACCTCAGTATCGCGGTGAACCTTTCCACCCGCGATTTGAACAATATGGAATTGCCCGAACAGATCGAAGCCCTGCTCAAGACTTACCGGCTGGATGCCAAGGCATTGAAACTGGAAATCACTGAAGGCAGCCTGATGCAGGACCCTGAACGAGCCGAGACCGTGGTCAGGAAATTGGCGAATATGGGCCTGCATCTGGCGATTGACGATTTTGGCACCGGTTATTCATCGCTGGCCTACCTGCGGCAACTGCCGGTTCAGGAGCTCAAGATTGACCGTTCGTTTGTGATGTTTATGGACAAAAATGCAGGCGATGCCAGCATAGTGAAATCCACCATAGACCTGGCGCATAACCTGGGGTTGACGGTGGTTGCAGAAGGCATAGAAAATGAAGACGTACTCGGCCAGCTGTCCAAACTAGGTTGCGATGAAGGGCAGGGCTATTTCATCGGTAAACCTATGCCGGAGAAAGATTTCTCGATCTGGCTGGAGCGTTGGGAAGGCCAGAACGACATTGATATCGATATCGGTGATGATATTTCTTTTTCAGTGAACCCGCTGGATGGCTTTAATTGATACCTTGCTTAATCAACTGATCAACTGATCAATAGCTATTTATTCGTCAAGCATTCAATGTATAGCCGCTGTTACAGCGGCTGTTGCATTTTGCATAACGATAAATTCTGCTTATCTCATCCATAAAAACATTCAACTTTATTTAATGCATTCCTGCTTTTAATATGTCTCCAGATTCTTAAAAAAAGGAGATTGAAAAATGAACAAGATCAGGATGCATAACAAAGGCCATTTCGTAGTGCAGGCTGTACTGGATTTTTTTAATAAATAAATTTATTTTTTTATTGCAATTCAATAGCGCGCTATCTATAATCATGACATGAACGATACGAGTAGAAGCAAAACGCCGATTTTGAATGAGCAGTTATGCTTTGCAGTCTATTCGTTGTCACTGGCGATTAACAAAGCCTACCGACCATTGCTAAAAAAACTGGGACTGACATATTCGCAATACCTGGTGATGTTAGTGTTATGGGAAGGTGATGAGCGCACCGTCAGCGATATTGGCGAACAATTATTCCTGGATTCAGCCACATTGACGCCATTATTAAAACGCCTGGAATCGGCCCAGTTGCTGCAACGGGTACGTTCCAGCAAGGATGAGCGGCAGGTGATTATTTGCCTGACAGACAGTGGCCGCGATTTACGCGAGCAGGCATCGCATATCATGGATGAACTGCTGTGTGCGATGGGCTGCCCGGTTGAAGAGCTGGTTTCATTGCGTGACCGGATGAAAGTATTACGCAACCATTTGATTCAGCACGCTGCATAAAATGGTTGTTTAGGAGCGGGTAATTTTTTTAATAATAAAAGTAGTGTGCTATTTAATTTTGCGTTATAAAGTTTTGGGTTGCATTTTTTAATACTGTTTAAAGATCGAAAGGGACATCATCATGAAAATAAAAACACTCGTCAGCGTGTTATCTGCAGCTTCTTTTATCACAGCTGTTCCGGCGATGGCTGAAGATAAAGCAGAAGCAAAACCGGTCACCGAACAATTGGTCGATACCTTGACCACATTATCCGGCGGGCCGCACGCAGGTTTCCGTTCCAATCACGCCAAAGGTGTGATGCTCGAAGGCTCGTTCAAGCCATCTGCACAGGCAGCGGACTTGAGCAAGGCTGCGCATTTCCAGAAAGAAGATAGCCCGGTGCTGGTGAGGTTCTCGGATGCCACCGGCGTACCGAATATTCCGGATGCCAACGGCAATGCCTTTCCTAAAGGCATCGCTATCCGTTTCCAGCTGCCGGATGGGCTGTCTACCGACATCGTCAGCATTTCAGTGAATAATTTCCCGGCAGCGACGCCGGAAGATTTCCTGGGGTTACTGAATGCCGTGCGTGATTCGCAAAACAGCACTGCCAAACCCAGTCCGGTTGAGCAGTTCCTGGCAACGCACCCGGCAGCGGCCAAATTTGTGACTACGCCTAAACCGGCGCCAGCCAGTTTTGCGACCCAGCCATTTTTTGGTGTGAATGCCTTTAAATTCACCAATACGGCAGGGCAAAGTGTGTATGGCCGTTACCAGATCGTGCCGGTAGCCGGCGCGCAGTATCTGAGCAAAGAAGCGACAGACACAGCTGCACCGGATTACCTGATGACCGATATCGCCGAGCGCGTGAAGACACAGCCAGTGCAATACAAGATCCTGCTGCAAATCGCCGAAAAGGGTGACGAAGTCAATAATGCGACTGTGCAATGGCCAGACAGCCGTAAGAAAGTGGAGTTAGGTACGCTGACCTTGAAATCTGTGGTTGCAGATAGCAAAGCCAGGGAAAAAACATTGATGTTTAACCCGCTGCAACTGACCGAAGGCATAGAAGCCAGCCAGGACCCGATCTTACTCGCTCGCCCGACTGCTTATGCTGTGAGTTTTGGCAGAAGACTGGGTAAATAATCGCTACCCGCAAGGTGAATAAGCCACTGTTTACCGCCGTAAACAGTGGCTTTTTTTAAGTGCCTATAAAGGTGGTGGCCTTGCCGTTGATACAGTAACGCAGCCCACTCTCGGTTTTACCGTCGGGGAATACATGTCCCAGATGCGCATCACAGACATTGCATTTTACTTCTATGCGCTGCATACCGTGGCTACCATCCTCAAAATAGGCAATGGCATTGACCGCCAGGGGTTGGTCAAATGACGGCCAGCCGGAAGAGGATTCGAATTTCTGCCCGGAATCAAATAGTTCCTGCTCACAACAGGCACAGGCGTAGCGACCAGGTGTGAACGCCTCACACATTTCGGAAGAAAAAGGCCGCTCCGTACCGCTGAGGCGGGTGATGGCGAATACATCATCATCCAGGATGTCGCGCCATTCGCTCGCTGGTTTACGCACTTTGTAATTCGGCTCATGGTTGCCTTCGCGGGCAAGTTTGAGTACATCTTTCCATTTCAACATCATCAATCCCACTTAAGTTAAGCACCGATAGTTATGCACTGATATTAATGAAAGCGGCATACGATAAAAAGCGTAGAACCAGCCGATTTCCCTGCTTGTTTTACAAATGTGACCTGCTTGCAAACAGGTACACTCAAGGAATCGAGTATACCATTACAACAATAGTTCGATTGACAGGGGAATCTCCGTGATCGTCAGACCCAGACCGCATTTGTTTGAACTGTTTTTCATCATCAAGGGTTCAATCGTTTTAAGAATAATGCCGCTACTGGTATTTGTAGCCACGCTTTCCACGGGCATCGTTTCCGTATATACCTTCGAGCCAGACTGGTTACCACGCTTTGATGGCGGCCCGTTTGCATTATTGGGCATTACCTTGTCCATATTCCTCGCTTTCAGGAACAATGCCTGTTATGAAAGATGGTGGGAAGCCAGGAAAATCTGGGGTGAGTTCGTGCTGACCAATAGAAGTCTGGCCAGACTTAGCCAGGTGCTGGACGAGCAAAAAGGCGAGGTCAGTAAAGTGCGCCGCCAGTTGCTCGAATACAGCATCGCCTATGCGCAAGCCTTGCTCAAACAACTCAGGCCGGCTACACCCACTCACAAAATCCAGTCCTTGTTGCCTACAGCCGACTTTGAAACATTCGCCAGCAGTCATAATCCGCCTGAAGTGATATTGCGTGCGATGCAGGATTTACTGGTGCAATCGCTGAGGGAGGCCAGGATCGAGGTGATCCAGTTCCAGATGCTGGATGCGCTGGTGCAACAACTGGCACAGGCGCAGGCAGCCTGCGAACGTATACAGAATACCCCTATCCCGTTCGGCTATACCTTGCTGCTGCACCGCACGGCATACACGTTCTGCTTCCTGCTGCCATTCTGCTTTGCCAATACCCTGGGCTGGGCGACACCGTTTGTCACAGCGCTGGCCGCGTATACACTTTTTGGCCTGGATGCCTTGGGTAATGAGCTGGAAGAGCCTTTTTCGACCGGTGCCAATGCACTGCCTATCAATGCGCTGACGGAAGTGATTGAAATCGATATCAGGGAAGCCTTGGGCGATGCCGAGATTCCTCCGCTGCCGGCGCCTAAAGAGTTTGTTTTGATGTGAGCATTGCATCGCATTGCAATGCATCGGTGCATGTCTGTTTTTAAATATAACTAGACAAGATAACGGCTAAAAGACAAATCTTCTGTCTCTATCGCCGGATTATCCCCGGCTACCAGATCAGCCAAAACCATTCCAGAACCGCAAGCCATGGTCCAGCCCAATGTGCCGTGGCCGGTATTCAGCCACACATTAGGGAATTTTGCTTCCGCCTGCCCGATGATCGGTGTGCCATCGGGAGTCATCGGGCGCAAACCGGTCCAGAACTGGGTTTGCGAGATATCGCCGGCTTTGGGGAACAATCCGTCCAAGACCTTTATCAAGGTTTCCCGCCGACGTGGATTCAGCGTTAAATCAAACCCTGACAGTTCGGCCATGCCGCCAACCCTTATACGCTGGTCAAAGCGCGTGATGGCGACTTTATAGGTTTCGTCCATCACGGTGGAGACCGGTGCAGCATCGCTATTGATGATAGGCACGGTGAGGGAATACCCTTTCACCGGATAGACAGGCAGGTTCAAGCCCAGGCCTTGCATCAACGCACGCGAATAACTGCCAAGCGCCACCACGTAATGATCTGCCTCTAAAACTTCTATGCCGTTGGCACTTTTGATTTCCACACCGGACAATTGCTGTTGCTGTGTGATCAGTCGGTTGATGGTGATGTCTTGCCTGAATTTAACTCCTATATTTTCTGCAAGCGTCGCCAGATGTGTGGTGAACAGCTGGCAATCCCCGGTTTCGTCATCAGGCAAATGCAGGCCCCCAAGTAATTGGTCTTTGACATGCACCAGTGCGGGCTCAATATGTGCACAACCATCAGGATCCAGATGCTGGAATGGCACGCCCATTTCACTGAGCACCGCGATATCCTTAAATTCAACATCCAGCTGTTTCTGGGTACGGAACACTTGCAAGGTGCCGCGGCTGCGCTGTTCATACTGGATATTGGTTTGTGCGCGCAACTCGCGCAGGCAGTCGCGGCTGTATTCCGCCAGGCGCACCATGCGGGATTTGTTCAGCGTGTATCGGGCTAGCGAGCAGTTGTTAAGAAATTGCCGCATCCACTGTAATTGCCAACGGCTCATGTCGGGCCGCATGGCGAGGGGTGCATGACGCTGCAGCAACCATTGCAGTGCTTTGACGGGAACGCCAGGCCCTGCCCACGGTGCGGAGTAGCCGGGCGAGATCTGGCCGGCATTGGCAAAGCTGGTTTCCAGGGCGACGGCAGGCTGGCGGTCGATCACCGTGACATCAAATCCTTTCAATGCCAGGTAGTAGGCGCTTGTAACCCCGATGACACCAGAACCCAGCACTAGCAACCGCATTGATGACACTCCTGGAACAGTCGATCATGTGTTATTTAAGCTTCTTAACCCATATTATCAAACTTGCTAGTGCAAGCCTATTACCAGACTGGATTTTATGTGAATCCTAAAGCATGGTGAATAAGATGGCGCCAGGCAAATGAATAGCGTAGGGATATGTCAAAAAAGAATTCTTGCTTGAAGCATCAGCCTGGCTAGCGAGAGGGGAAATCAGTGATCGGTCACTAGCGGGCGAGCCGGTAGAATTGAAAGAATTATGCTTTTTTACTGAAAGCCTTTTCGAGCGCTGCCACCATCACCTGTGCCGGGTCGCAAGGTTCTGCCCATTTCCCGGATTGTGCCGCAATTTCCACCATGCCGGTCGGACTGGTGACATTCACTTCGGTTAAGTAATCGCCAATCACATCCAAGCCCACCAGAAACAGGCCGTGCTGTTTAAGGGTTTTGCCGACGGTTTCAGCGATTTCACGGTCACGTGCACTCAGGGGCTGCGCAACGCCTTTGCCACCGGCAGCGAGGTTTCCGCGTGTTTCACCGGCTTTGGGGATACGCGCAAGTGCGTAAGGCAGAGGCTCGCCATTGATGATCAGGATACGTTTATCGCCCTGGAGGATTTCAGGTATATAACGCTGCACCATGATGGTTTGCGTTTGAAATTGTGTCAGTGTTTCGAGAATGGCAAAGATATTCGGGTCATCTTTACGCAGCCTGAAAATGCCGTTGCCGCCCATGCCATCCAGTGGTTTGACGATGATGTCTTCATGTTCGGCCAGGAACGCCAGGATTTTGTCGCGCTGGCTGGTGACGATAAACGGCGGAGTGAATTGCGGGAAGCGGGTGACAGATAGTTTCTCGTTCCAGCCGCGGATAGAGGCCGGGTCGTTAATAATGATCGCGCCTTGTTGCTGCGCCAGTTCCAGCAGATAGGTGCTGTACAGGTATTCATTATCGAACGGCGGGTCTTTGCGCATCAGCACCGCATCAAAAACGGCAGGCGTATGCGTGGACTTGTCACCAACGACCCAGCCATCGCTATCAAAGGCGAAAAGCTGCGCATCTACTAGGGCAATTTCACGCTGCAAGTGCCAGTCTTGCTGTTCGCATACCCATAACTCATGGCCACGTGACTTCGCAGCACGCATGATGGCGAGACTGGTGTCTTTATAAACGGTCAGTGTGTGCAGCGGGTCGAGTATAAACAGCAGTTTCATCATGCGCCTTGGAATCGGTTATGCGTTCAACGGGTCATTTTCCTGCAGTTCCATACCGGCGGCCAGCAGGGCCAGGCGCGCGACCACGCCATAGGCGTAGAAGCGGTTGGGCGGTGCATCTGGTGCACCGGCACAGTCGGGCAGGGTACAGGGCTTTTCAAATGCCAGCGGCACGAATTGCATGCCGGGTGCATTGAGGTTTTCATCGACACCGCGGCTGGTATGCACTCGGTAAAAGCCACCGATCACAAAGTGATCCATCATGTAGACCACTGGCTCGGCCACGGCATCATTGATGTTTTCAAAGGTGTAAACACCTTCCTGGATCATCACCTCTGAGACTTCCATGCCTTCTTTGATGACTGACATTTTGTTGCGCGTTTTGCGGTTGAGGTCGCGCACTTCGTCGGCGGATTTCACGCTCATGATGCCCATGCCATAAGTGCCGGCATCGGCTTTCACAATCACAAAAGGCGCGTGGGTGATACCGTATTCGTCATATTTGGCCTGGATTTTCTTCAACATGGCATCGACTTTTTCTGCCAGCTGGTCTTCACCGACCCGTGCATGAAAATCAATGCCGCTGGCGGTATCGAAATAAGGGTTAAGCTGCCATGGATCAATATCCAGCAACTTGGCGAAATCGGCCACGACTTTATCGTAAGCAGCAAAATGCTGTGACTTGCGGCGCGTGAACCAGCCGGCATGCAGTGGTGGTATCAGGGTCTGCTCAAGATTCTGCAGCAGTTCAGGCACGCCACCGGACAAGTCGTTATTGAGCAGGATGGCACAGCTGTCGAACTCGGGATAATCAACGCCTTCAAACGAGGCGGCATTGAGTTTCAGACGGTTCTTTTCGCGTATCAGCGGTTCCAGGATCAAGGGCAGGCCATCGTGGGTTTCCAACCTGGTGACTTCCGTGATCTCGGGTGACAGGCTGCCGACGCGTACTTCCATGCCGGCCGCTTTCAGGATATTACTTAGCTCGACCACGTTACGCAGGTAGTAAGTGTTACGGGTATGGTTTTCCGGGATCAGCAATAAACGGCGCGCATCCGGACAGATTTTTTCTACCGCCACCTGGGCGGCATGTACCGATAGGCTAAGAAATTCCGGATTCAGGTTATTGAATCCGCCAGGGAACAAATTGGTATCTACCGGCGCCAGTTTGAAGCCTGAATTACGCAAATCGACGCTGGCATAAAACGGCGCGGCGACTTCCTGCCATTGGCTGCGGAACCAGTGCTCGATGTCCGGCATCGCTTCGAGCATGCGCTTTTCCAGGCTGACTAACGGGCCGCTCAGGGCGGTGGTTAAATGGGGAACCATATCTTGCTCCTGTACTGATCTTTTTTAGGCTGGTCTTTTCAGGCAACAAGCCCAGCGCTGTTTTTCATTTATGCTTCTTGTGCAATGACTGCATGTGCCTGCTGGTCGGCATGGTAACTGCTGCGCACCATTGGGCCGCTGGCGGCGTTGTCAAAACCTAAGGCATCCGCCTGCTGTTTAAACCAGGCAAAGGTATCCGGCGTCACATAACGCAGCACCGGCAGGTGATGCACGCTGGGCTGCAAATATTGTCCCAGCGTCAGCATGCTGACATTGTGCGCACGCAGGTCACGCATCACTTCCAGGATTTCTTCATCGGTTTCACCCAGGCCCAGCATCAGGCCGGATTTGGCCGGCACATGCGGGTACATCTCGCTGAATTGTTTGAGCAGGTTGAGCGAGTGCTGGTAATCAGATCCCGGACGGGCCTGCTTGTACAGGCGCGGCACGGTTTCCAGGTTATGGTTCATGACATCGGGCGGCGCTTCGCGTAGGATCTTCAAGGAGACATCCAGGCGGCCACGGAAATCCGGTACCAGGATTTCGATTTTGATCTCGGGGGATTGGGCGCGGATGGCACGGATGCAATCGACAAAATGCTGGGCGCCGCCATCAGGCAGATCATCGCGGTCTACCGAAGTGACGACGACATAACGCAGTTTCATCTGCGCGATGGTGCGCGCCAGGTTTTCCGGTTCATTCGGGTCAGGCGGCAGTGGTTTGCCATGCGCGACATCGCAGAACGGGCAGCGGCGGGTACAGATATCACCCAGGATCATGAACGTGGCGGTGCCGCCACTGAAGCATTCACCTATATTCGGGCAGCTGGCTTCTTCACACACGGTATGCAGGTTATTGTCGCGCAGTACCTGCTTGATTTCCTGGAAACGTACGGAGTCCGGCACTTTCATGCGTATCCATTCCGGCTTGCGTAGTACCGGCATGGGCACGATTTTGATTGGGATACGCGAGGTTTTAGCTGCGTCTATTTCTTTGACGCCAGCCACTTTTTTCGCCGGGCGTTCAGTTTGGCATTTATCCGACATGCGCCAGTTTCTCTTTCAATCTCTGGGTTAACTCAGCGGCAATATCAGCCATGGCTAACGGAATCTGTAATTCTCTGGTTTGCGTCATCTGCATACCGGCATAGCCGCAAGGATCTATGTCGGCAAACGGCTGCAAATCCATATCGATATTTAAACTTAAGCCATGATAACAGCACTGATTTTTAAAGCGTAGCCCTAACGAGGCTATTTTTTTTCCGGCGACATAGACACCGGGCGCATCTGCACGCGCTTCAGCCGCCACACCGTGGCCTGCCAGGAATTCTATCAGGCTGTTTTCCAAGATGGAGACGAGCTGCCGCACATTCAAGTGGCTGCGCGCCAGGTCTATCAGGCAATAAATAACCAGCTGGCCCGGGCCGTGGTAGGTGATTTTGCCGCCACGGTCCACATTCACCACCGGAATATCGTTATCAGGCAGCCGTACTCCACGCCGGTTCAGGCCCAGGGTATAAACAGGCGGGTGTTCCGTGACCCATAACTGGTCAGCAGATTCGGTATTGCGCTTGGCGGTGTAAGCCTGCATGGCGGCCAGCGTGACCGCATAATCAGTCAGGCCGAGCTGGCGGATTTCCAGGGCAGGCATGGGAAGAGAAAGGGCTACAGCACGACCTTGACCATGGGGTGCGAGGTCAGGCTGCGATAGATTTCATCCAGTTGCGGTTTGGAAGTGACGTACACCAGGCAGGTAAGGCTCAGGTATTTGCCATTGCTGCTGCCACGGATTTCGATCAGGTGCGTATCGAATTCCGGCGAGTGAACCTGAATGGTACGGGTGATCTCCAGCGCAAAATCATCATGCGTTTCCCCCATTACCTTGATAGGGAAATTGGTCGGAAACTCAATCAGGGTTTCTTCTGGCCCAGGTATTGACGGTGTCTGGTCTTGCTGGCTCATGGTCACCTGCCTAAAAACGGTTATTGCAGATACAAACGTACCTGGTCGATCATGCGTGAAAAAATATTGCTTGCTTCTACCGCTTGCATAGTCACCAGCGGCACGCTGTGCACGACCTGGCCATTCAGCGTAAAGTCGATCTTGCCTACGGCTTGCTGTGCTTTCAGTGGTGCTTCCAGTGGCTTGGGAATACGCACATTGGCTTTCATATTGGCATATTCCCCTTGCGGAAGGGTCAGGTACACCGGCCTGGCGACGGTCAGGTCGACCTCGCTCTCCGTGCCTTTCCACACTTTCTGGCGGGTGATGGATTTAGCAGCCGGGTAAATCAGTTTTGACTCAAAGAACTGGAAGCCGAAGTTCAGCAGTTTCTGGCTTTCAGCCGCGCGTATGTTGTCTGAAGTCGTGCCTAATACCACGGAGATCAGGCGGAAATCATTGCGCTTGGCCGAAGAGATCAGGCAATAGCCGGCAGATTCGGTGTGGCCGGTTTTCATGCCATCCACGCTCGGGTCCAGGAACAGCAAACGGTTGCGGTTAGGCTGGGTGATCTTGTTATAGGTATAGGATTTTTGCGAATACAGGCGCGCATAGTCTTGCGGGAAGTCATGGATCAGGGCATTGGCCAGAATCGACAGATCACGCGCGGTTGTGGTGTGGGTAGGGTCAGGCAGGCCGGTGGAGTTGATGAAATGGCTGTTTTTCATGCCCAGTGCCATCGCTTTTTTGTTCATCAGCGTGGCGAATAATTCTTCACTGCCGGCAATGCCTTCCGCCAACGTGATGGCGGCATCATTACCGGATTGGATGATCAGGCCATGCAGCAGCTCGTCCACCGTCACCGTCATGGTGGTGTCGATAAACATTTTGGAGCCTTCCACTTTCCAGGCTTTCTGGCTGACTGGCAGTGTTTGTGTCAGCGACAAACGCTTTTGTTTGATTGCTTCGAAAGCGAGATAGGCGGTCATCACTTTGGTCAGTGAGGCAGGCTCCACCGGCATATCCGGATTGCTGGCTGCCAGCAGTCCACCGGTATTGGCATCGCGCAGCACAAACGCTTTTGCGGCCAGGGTCGGTGAAGGAACATTCAGGGTGACGGTTTCAGCCGCCAGCGTGATCAATGGTAGGGAGAGTAGAAATGCAATACAAGAGCGCCACATGGTTAGTCACTTAACGAGAAAAACAGTCAATGAGAAAAAACCCTTAACGGGTGAAACACTTACGAGAAATAAAATTTATCGCGAAATAATAAGCGCAGGTAACTGCAGTTGTTCACGCATCTGGCTGGCAGCCTGTGCGGCCAATGCGTGATCTGGATACGGTCCCAGTACAACCTGGAACAGCTTTCCATTATACACTTTGTTGAGCAGGGATTGTGTCTCGGGGATAGCATTGAAGATACGTTTCTGCAAGCGGTCCGCATTCTCCTCCTGCCCGAATGCACCGACCTGGATGTAAATGCCATTGGCTTCCAGCCCGGTTGCAGGAATGCTGGCAGCGGAGATGTTTGTTGCGGAGGGAGTGGTTGGTGAAGGTATGTTTGCAGGCGAAGGCGTGCTGGCCGGAGAAACACTGCCTGCTGACACCGGCTGGACGATCTGTCTGGTCACTTGTACCGTTTCAGTGGCTGGCTGCACGGGTTCGGGTGTAGGCTGTGTCGTGTCTATCAGCGTCACTTCCACCTGGCTGGAACCGTGCTGGATGATATCCAGCTGCCGGGCTGCGGCATACGACAGATCAATCACCCGCGGGCGTCCGAACGGGCCGCGATCATTGACCCTGACAATCACCGACTTGCGGTTACTGAGGTTGGTCACGCGCGCATAGCTGGGAAGGGGCAAGGTTTTGTGCGCGGCAGAAAGCTTGAACATATCATAGATTTCACCGCTGGCAGTTTTGCGGCCATGAAATTTTTTGCCATACCAGGAGGCGTGACCGGTCTCGGTAAACGGTGTATTGATGGCCGTCATCGGCGAAATCGTTTCGCCATTGACGATGTAAGGTTTGGTGGTGGATTTGACGATAGGGTCCAGCCTCGGCGTGACGGTTGTTTCCAGCGGGGTATTCGGGTCTATGCCATCGGTAGCATTGCCTTCGAATTCCGGCTTGGGGTCGATATTGATGATGCGCGGCCCCGTGACGGACGGGGCAGAAGGAGAGGATGCCACAGGTGGAGTGGCACGCGGCCTTTCTGCGGGTGTCGATTTGCTGGTCGGTGGTTGAGACGGGGATGTCTGGCGTGGCGGCATGCTGCTGCTACAGGCGGCCAGCAGGCTGGTTAACAACGCAATGACTAGCAGGTTTGAATTAAAAGACATCTTGTCCTCACCAATACACTAGTCTGTGGCGACCAGTCGTTTATGCGATTGCACGCTCATCAGTAATCCCAGGCTCAGGCCCAGGGTCAATAATGAGGTGCCACCGTAGCTCACCAGCGGCAGCGGAATACCCACTACCGGCAGGATGCCGCTGACCATGCCCATATTCACAAAGCAGTAAGTGAAGAAGGTGGCGGCGATACTCCCTGCCAACAGGCGGGAAAACGTGTTTTTGGCTTGCGAGGCAATGATAAAGGCGCGGCCAATGATGATGGTGAACAGCAGCAATAACAGGCAGCAGCCGACCAGGCCGAACTCTTCCGCGAACACGGCAAAAATAAAGTCAGTGGTGCGTTCAGGCACAAAATCCAGTTGTGACTGGGTGCCATTCAGCCAGCCTTTGCCGGTCATGCCACCTGAGCCGATGGCAATGGTGGCCTGGATAATATGGTAACCGGCACCCAGCGGATCCTGGCTGGGGTCTATCAGGATCTCCACCCGGCGGCGCTGGTAATCGTGCAGCATGGACCACAGGATAGGCAGGGCGGCACCAAAGGCGATCGCGCTGCCGAAAATGAATTTCCAGCTCAACCCGGCCAGGAAGATCACAAAGAAACCGGAGGCAAATACCAGCGTGGCGGTGCCCAGGTCAGGCTGCTTGGCAATCAGCAATACCGGTACCAGCAATATCACACCGGCCACCAGGTAATCGGCAGTGCGCAACATGGTTTCCCGCTTGGAGAAATACCAGGACAGCATGATGGGTACCGCCAGCTTCATCAACTCCGAAGGCTGGATCTTGGTCACACCCAGGTTCAACCAGCGGCGTGCACCGTGGCTGATATCACCTATCAGTGCCACCGCCAGCAGCAGCGTCAGCCCGAAGATATACACCGGGAAGGCGATACGCTCTATCAGCAAAGGCTGGGTGTTCGCCACCAGCAGCATGACGCCCATCATGATGACAATATTGATGATTTGCGCATTGATTTTAGAGAGTGACTGGCCGGATGCACTGTACAGCACCATCAGTGCCACCACCAGCACCATCAGCACGGTGGCGAGCAGGATGGAGTCTATGTGCCGGATAAAGCGGACGATCAATTGTCTAATCATGTGGCTCCTCTTCAACCTCGGGCGCATTCTGTATCGTGGTTTCAGGCTCTGCTGCAGCGGCCGGATCAACCGGGACCTTGCCGAGTAAATAATAATCCATCACCTTGCGCGCGATCGGGCCTGCGGTTGAGCCACCATGGCTACCGTTTTCAACAATCACCGCGACTGCGATTTTCGGGTCTTCGGCAGGCGCATACGAGATGAACCAGGCATGGTCACGATGCCGTTCGTTAATCAGTTTTTCGTTATATTTCTCATTCTGCTTGATGCCAACCACCTGCGCAGTACCGGTTTTAGCGGCGATCAGGTAGCCAGCATTGGCGCCGATCGCCGCAGCGGTACCGCCAGGCTGCGTGACATCCATCATGCCCAGTTTTACGATTTCCAGGTTGTTGGCGCTCAAGCTCAACTGGTCGGCAATTTCATGCGGTAACAAACTGACCTGGTTGGTTTTGGAGTTCACAATCGCATTCACCAGGTGCGGCCGTATGGATTTACCGTTATTCGCCAGCATGGCAGTCGCATGCGCTAGTTGCATGGGCGTGACCAGCGTGTAGCCCTGGCCGATGCCGACGATGACCGTTTCGCCCATGTACCACGGCTGTTTAAAACGTTTTTTCTTCCATGCCGGTGTAGGCAACAGGCCGGATAATTCGCCCTGGATATCGATATTGGTCTTTTCGCCAAATCCAAAATGGCGGACAAAGTCTGTCAGCCGGTCTATACCCAGCTCCATCGCCAGGCCGTAAAAAAACGTATCGCAAGATACGGTGATCGCCCTGCGCATATCCACGGCACCATGGCCGGATGGTTTCCAGTCGCGGTAACGGTGGCGGCTGTTAGGCAACATGAAGTAGCCCGGGTCACTGATAGTGAAAGGCGGCTGGCGTTTGCCGGATTCCAGCCCGGCAAGCGCGACAAACGGCTTGAAGGTAGAGCCGGGCGGGTAAATACCTTTCAGGCTGCGGTTGATCAGCGGTTTATCCAGGGAGTTATTCAGCAGGTTCCAGTTGTCGTAATCAATGCCATCCACAAACAGGTTGGCATCAAACGACGGCATGCTGGCCATTGCCAGCACTTCGCCGGTTTTGGGCTGGATGGCGATCAGGGCGCCGCGCCGGCCGGCAAACTCATGCTCGGCGATTTCCTGCAGTTTGGCATCCATGGACAGCACGATGTTATTACCCGAGGTCGGTGACGCGCTGGACAATACACGCACCGCGCGGCCATCGGCGTCGATTTCCACCTGCTGGAAGCCGGTGATGCCATGCAATTGGTCTTCATAAGCCTGTTCCACACCGGCTTTACCGATATGCTCAGTGCCTTTGTAATTGGAAAGCTGGCTGTTTTCTTTCAGCTGCCTGAGGTCGTTCTCGTTGATACGGCTGATATAGCCAATGGCGTGCGTACCCAAGGTGCCATAAGGGTAATGCCTGAACAGGCGCGACTTCAGTTCCACACCGGGGAAGCGGAAGCGGTTGACCGCGAATTTGGCCGCTTCATATTCATTGAGATGGGTGCGGATAGGGATGCTCTCAAACGTATGGCTTTGTCCGCGCAGTTTCTTGAAGCGTTTCAGGTCAGTGGGCGAGATCTCCACCAGTTGCCCCAGCTCTTCAATCGTATCCTGCAAGTCATCGGTTTTGGAAGGCGTGATTTCCAGCGTATATACAAAGAAGTTGTGTGCCAGAATGATGCCGTTACGGTCCGAGATCAGGCCACGGTTAGGCGTGATCGGGACAATAGAGATGCGGTTATTTTCCGCCAGCGTCTGATAATAATCGTAACGGTAGATCTGCAGGAAGTAGAAACGACCGGCCAGTGCCGAGAAGGCGGCGATCACCAGCAATACCAGGAAAACCAGGCGAACCCTGAACTTGTGCTGTTCGTTCTGATGGTTCTTGAGTTCTGTGCTGTACCCCATGCGCTATAACTTTTTCGGGCGCGATAATTCGCCAAACCACATGATCATGATCTGCCACAGGATCAGGTCAGAAATAATCGGCAAGCCATAGGTCCAGTCTGGCAGTTCACTACCGGCGAACAGTTTCAGCAACATGATCAGCACACGTTGTACGCCGAACAGGAAAATCAGGTAAAGGTATAACTGCCAGCGATTGAACAGCACCAGGCGGCGCTGGTAAATCACGCCGAGAAAAGCAGTGATCGAGAAAGAGAATGCGTGCTGGCCCAGCAGGCTGCCGGTGGAGAGGTCCACCAGCAAGCCGGCAAACCACACCCAGCCGATATTGCAGTGGTAAGGCGCCTGCAGCAGCCAGTAAACGGCGATCACCAGCAGGAAGTCCGGGCGGATAATGACGCCGGAGTTGGACCATGGGTATAGCTGGAACACCAGCCCGACCAGCATGGTAAAAAAGAAAGTGCTGAATTTGACCGGTTTCATGGACGCTCCGGTGCGACAGCGGTCTGCGGGTTGCCAGGCGGGGTGCTGGTTTGGGGTGCAGCCAGCGTTCCCGATGTTGGTGGTTCGGTAGCGGTGGTATCGAGGCTGGGGATCTCGTTCACCGGATGCGGGTCAACCGCAGCATTATTTTTTTGCAGCACATCGACTACGGATTGATCCAGGTGCTGGGCATTATTGCGGGGCAATACCGGCTTGTTGTCAGTGACCGGGTTGATCGCAGGCGCATCAGGGATTTTCAGGATAAGCACATGCTTGTGGTTATTCACACCGGCGATAGGCCGGCTGACGATTTTGGCGAATGGGGAATCCTGGCTTTGCTTGATTTGCGTGACTACCGCTACGGCCAGGCCGGCAGGATAGACGCCATCAATCCCTGAGGTGACCAGTTTGTCGCCGACCTTGATATCCACGCTGGTCGGCAGGTAGGGGATATCAAGCGTATTACGCTTGCCTTCGCCAAACGCAATCGCGCGCAGCTGGTTGCGCTCGATCTGGATAGGAATAGACAGTTTTTTGTCCGTGATCAGCGTGACTTCGCTGGTGAACGGATAAACACGGGTGATCTGGCCTACCACGCCCTGCTCGTCGACGACTGCCTGTCCCGGCGTGATATCGTGGCGGCTGCCGCGGTTGAGCGTGATGATGTTGCTGAACGGGTCGCGCCCCATATGCATGACCTCGCCCAGGGTAGCTTTGGGGATGATAGGCGCATCGCCTGCGAGCAAGGTACGCAGATGCGTGTTTTCGGCATCCACCGTGGCCAGGCGTTGCAGCGCGGCATTATCGATCAGGCCCTGCTGCCTGAGCTTGAAGTTTTCCTGGATAAGCTGGTTGTGCGAGGTGAAGTAGGTATTGATGTTGCGCCCCCATTCATTCGGGGCGCTGGCGACGACTTCCAGCGGGTGCAGGGCGGCGCTAAACCACTGCCTGAGCTGGCTCAGGTATTCAAAACGTGCATCAATGGCCATCATCACCAGTGACAATGTGCAAAAAAACATCAGCCGTGAAAACGGCTTGGGCCCCTGGATAAAAAAGGCCGGGGATTCCTGCGGATCAAGTTGTTGGTGTATGCCTTTGAGCATAATGAGGGTTTCGCCGGCCGGACCTTAGCTTATTCACTGGCAAATACATTGCCCAGTTTGTCCATTTCTTCCAGCGCACGGCCACAACCACGGGCCACACAGGTTAACGGGTCTTCAGCCACAATCACGGGCAAGCCGGTTTCCTCGACCAGCAAGCGGTCCAGGTCGCGTAACAAGGCGCCGCCGCCGGTCAGTACCATGCCTTTTTCTGCAATATCGGCACCCAGTTCTGGCGGCGTCTGTTCCAGCGCAGATTTCACGGCGCCTACGATGGAATTCAGTGGTTCGGTCAGCGCTTCCAGTATCTCGTTGCTGGAGATCGTGAATTTACGTGGCAGGCCTTCAGCCAGGTTGCGGCCGGTGACTTCCATTTCCAGTACTTCAGAGCCCGGGAAAGCGGAACCGATTCTTTTCTTGATCGCCTCAGCGGTTGGTTCGGAAATTTGCATGCCGTAGTTACGGCGGATGTAATCAATGATCGCCTGGTCAAACTTGTCGCCACCCACGCGTTCGGATTTGGCGTACACAATGCCGCCCAGTGAGATCACGCCCACTTCGGTGGTGCCGCCACCGATATCCACCACCATGGAGCCAGTCGCTTCCGCTACCGGCATGTCAGCACCAATCGCAGCTGCCATCGGCTCTTCGATCAGGAACACCTGTTTGGCGCCGGCGCGCTCGGCAGATTCCTTGATCGCACGGCGTTCAACCTGGGTGGAACCTACAGGAACACAGATGATGATGCGTGGGCTGGGGGAGAACCAGCGGGATTCATGTACTTTACGGATAAAAAACTTGAGCATTTGTTCGGTGATGGTGAAGTCGGCAATCACGCCATCCTTCATCGGGCGGATCGCCTGGATGTTGGCCGGTGCACGGCCCAGCATGCTTTTCGCGTCAGAGCCAACTGCCAGCAGTACTTTCTTTCCGTTCGGTCCGCCTTCGGTGCGGATCGCCACTACCGACGGTTCGTCCAGCACGACACCCTTGCCGCGCACATAAATCAAGGTGTTGGCAGTGCCAAGGTCGATTGCGAGATCATTGGAGAAGTAGCTGTTGAGTGCACCGAACATGTTTTATCCTGTAAAATTCCCACTTTTGAACTGTCAGCCGGGCGTGGCTTAAAATCGTGGCTTAAAATCAAGGTATAATAGCGCAAAACGCACATGAAATTAAGATGTGATTTCGAATTCTTGAAGACTTATCCTCTATGGCACTCAATCTTGAAGACATCAAACGTATTGCGCATCTGGCTCGCATCGAAGTCAGTGACAGTGAAGCGCAAGAAACTTTAAACAAACTTTCCGGCATTTTAGGCCTGATCGAGCAGATGCAAGCCGTGGATACCACCGGCATTGCCCCTATGTCCCACTCCCAGGATGTCACCCAGCGCCTGCGTGACGATGTGGTCACCCAGAGCAACCAGCGTGAATTGTTCCAGTCTATCGCCCCTGCCACGCAGGATGGTTTGTATCTCGTGCCTAAGGTGATTGAGTAAATCCGGTCGAATAAAACTTGATCGAACGAACTGATCGTACAACCAGTCGCCACTTCCTATACGGTTTTTATGATGATTAACAGTAGTCTCAAACAGCTGGGTCAACAACTGGCCAGCAAACAAATTTCAAGTGTCGAGCTGACGCAGGCATATGTGCAGCGTATCACGCAGTTGAACCCCGCCATCAATGCCTATATCACGCTGGACGAAGAAAAAACCCTGGCCCAGGCCAAAGCTGCTGATGCGCGCATCGCTGCCGGTGATTTCGGCCCGTTGACCGGTATCCCGCTCGCGCAGAAAGATATTTTCTGTGCCAAAGGCTGGCGCACCACCTGTAGCTCGAAAATGCTGGAGACATTCATTGCACCTTATGATGCGCATGTGATCAGCCGGTTTGATGCAGCCGGGGCAGTCAACCTCGGCAAAACCAATATGGACGAATTCGCCATGGGTTCTTCTAACGAGACCAGCTATTTCGGTGGCGTGAAAAACCCGTGGGACCTGGCGCGCGTGCCAGGCGGCAGCTCAGGCGGCTCTGCGGCAGCCGTCGCGGCGCGCCTGTGTGCTGCCGCTACCGGTACCGATACCGGCGGCTCTATCCGCCAGCCTGCTTCCCTGTGTGGCTTCACCGGCCTCAAACCTACTTATGGCCTGGTGTCACGCTATGGCATGATCGCGTTTGCTTCTTCACTGGACCAGGCTGGCCCTATGGCCAAATCGGCAGAAGACTGTGCGCTGATGCTGAACGTGATGGCCGGTTTTGACGAGCGTGATTCCACCAGCGTCAACCGTGAAAAAGAAGATTACACCCGTGGCCTGGCGGCCATGACTGGCGATCAGCCATTGAAAGGCCTGCGCATAGGGTTGCCTAAAGAATATTTTGCCGAAGGCCTGGATGCGGATGTCGCCAAAGTGATTGAAACGGCGATTGCCGAATACAAAAAACTGGGCGCTGAAATCGTGGATATCAGCCTGCCGAACAATAACCTTTCAATCCCGGTCTATTACGTGCTGGCGCCTGCCGAAGCTTCAAGCAATTTGTCACGCTATGATGGCGTGCGTTACGGTCACCGCGCTGCCGAATACAATGACCTGCAAGAGATGTATACCAAGTCTCGTGCCGAAGGGTTTGGTGCCGAGGTCAAGCGCCGCATCCTGATCGGTACCTACGTACTGAGCGCCGGTTATTATGACGCTTATTACTTGAAAGCCCAGCAGATCCGCCGCCTGATCGCGCAGGATTTTGTGGAAGCGTTCAAGCATTGTGATGTGATCATGGGACCCGCTGCCCCTTCGGCAGCCTTTAAGGCCGGGGAGAAGACCAGTGACCCGGTCGCCATGTACCTGGAAGATTTATACACCATTGCCGTTAACCTGGCCGGTCTGCCGGGCATGAGCATTCCTGCCGGTTTTGCTCAAAGCGGTAATGGCAAATCCCTCCCGGTCGGCCTGCAAATTATCGGTAATTATTTTGATGAAGCGCGCATGCTGGATATCGGCCACGCCTATCAGCAAGTGACAGACTGGCATACGCAAATGCCAGCCGCATTGGAGAGCATCTAAATGCAGTGGGAAGTCGTGATCGGGTTGGAAACCCATGTGCAGTTACAAACCAAATCCAAACAATTCAGTGGTGCTTCGACTACCTATGGTGCTGAACCAAACACGCAAGCGTGTGAAGTGAGCATTGCCTTGCCCGGCGTGTTGCCGGTGCTGAACAAGCAATCCGTAGAGTGCGCGATCAAATTCGGTCTCGCCATCGATGCCGAGATCGCCCCGCGCAGCATCTTCGCCCGCAAGAATTATTTTTACCCTGACCTGCCCAAAGGCTACCAGATCAGCCAGTTTGAGTTGCCGGTGGTGGGCAAGGGCAAGATCACCATACAGGTGCCTGCCGGTAAAAACACGGATGCTTACGAAAAAGTCATCAATATCACCCGCGCCCACCTGGAAGAAGATGCGGGTAAATCCGTGCATGATGCGGTGGAAGGCATGTCCGGTATCGACTTGAACCGTGCCGGTACACCCTTGCTGGAGATCGTTACCGAGCCGGATATGCGCAGTGCGGCCGAAGCGGTGGCGTATGCCAAAAAACTGCACGAACTGGTGCAATGGATAGGTATTTGTGACGGCAACATGCAGGAAGGTTCTTTCCGTTGCGATGTGAACGTTTCCGTGCGCCCGAAAGGCACAGAGAAATTCGGCACCCGCCGCGAGATCAAGAACCTGAACTCGTTCAAGTTCATGCAGCAGGCAATAGAGTACGAAACCCAGTGGCAGATTGAAACACTGGAAGATGGCGGCACTATCCAGCAGGCCACGGTGCTGTTCAATCCGGATACAGGTGAAACCCGTGCCATGCGCTCCAAGGAAGAAGCCAACGATTACCGCTACTTCCCTGACCCGGATTTGCTGCCGCTGGAAGTGACTGAAGCGGATAAAACACGCGTCCGTGCGGAGATGCCTGAATTGCCGCAGGCGCTGCAAGCACGTTTTACCAGTGAGTACCAACTCTCCAGCTATGACGCCAGTAACCTGACCAGCTCACGTGCGGTGGCGGATTATTTTGTTGCGGTGGTGAATGCCGGTGGCGACGCCAAGCAGGCAGCAAACTGGGTGATGGGTGCGTTATCTGCAAAATTGAATGCAGACGAAAAAGAGATTGCCGAAAGCCCGGTTTCAGCTGCACAGCTGGCCTCGTTATTGAAGCGTATCGCTGACAACACCATCTCTAACAATGCCGCTAAACAGGTGTTTGAAGGATTATGGGCCGGTGAAGGCGATGTCGATGCCATCATTGAAGCCAGAGGCCTTAAGCAGGTTTCTGATACAGGCGCGATTGAAGCGATTATCAATGAAGTGCTGGCGGCGAACCAGGCCATGGTTGATGAATACAAAGCCGGTAAGGAGAAAGCCTTCAATGCGCTGGTCGGTCAATGTATGAAAGCGTCCAAGGGTAAGGCCAACCCGGCTCAAGTCAACGAGTTGCTGAAAAGCAAGTTGGGTTAAATCAGGTCTGGCGTTTGATTGGCTTAAGCTGGAATTTTTAAAACGACTCAGCTAACAGTCAGCGAAAAACATCAATGGCGTGAAGATTATTCTTCGCGCCATTTTGCATTGATGGCGAGCAGATCCGGCAGGCAATTTAGCATTGCTTCGACGATGCTGGGGTCAAAATGACGTCCGCTTTGTAATTTGATCTCTTCCACTGTTCTTTCCACCGTCCACGCTTCCTTGTAAGGCCGCTTGCTGAGTAGCGCGTCAAATACATCGGCTACCGCGACAATACGTGCTTCTATGGGAATCTCTTCCGCTTTCAGCCCGAACGGGTAGCCGGTACCATCCCATTTTTCATGGTGGTAGAGGGCCACGCTGTAAGCAAGTTTAATCAGGGGGGAAGTGGATTTATCCAGGATATCGGCACCCAGCCTGGGATGGGTGCGCATGATCTCCAGCTCTTCCGCGTCCAGCTTGCCCGGTTTCAGTAACACATTATCCGGTATGCCTATCTTGCCGATATCATGCATGGGCGCAGCATGGGTGAGCTGTTCGGCAAAGCCTGCACCCATGCCGAGTTCCAGCGCTATCCTGCCTGAGACATGGCTCATGCGGATGACATGCATGCCGGTTTCGTTGTCCTTGAATTCTGCTGCACGGCCCAGTCGCTGGATCAGCTCCAAGTGGGTGTTTTTCAACTCGTCGATATGGATCAGGGAAAGGTGGGCTTTAACCCGCGCGCGTACGATCGCCGGTGAAATCGGCTTGTTGATATAGTCAACCCCTCCTGACTTGAACCCTTGTGACTCATCTGTTTCATCTGCCAGTGCGGTGACAAAAATGACCGGGATGGTCTGTGTTTCCGGATCACTTTTTAACTTTTGGCACACTTCGAACCCGGTCATACCCGGCATCATCACGTCCAGCAGTATCAATCCCGGCCGCTCTTTTTTCACCAGCTCAAGCGCATCCATGCCATTTTTGGCAAAGCTCAGGCGATAGTCATCCTGCAATACCTGCTTAAGCACTTTCAGGTTGAGCGGTTCGTCGTCAACAATCAGGATTTTCGGTAACTGGCTGCTGTAATCTGTCATAACACTGTTCCTTGATGCACGGGTCCGGATATGCGGTTTTCCGATGTATCCCTTTCCAAAATGGGTTCTGGTGTGTGGTAAGCCTGTAATAGCTGGTCTATCTCTATCGCGGCTTGTTCAAAATCAAAATCGTTCAGCGATTGCACGATCATTCGCACATGATCACGCGACGCAGGCGGGGCATGCTGCAACAGTTGATTGGCCAGGGTGTCATCCAGCTCGGCCATCGACGCCAGTGTGCGCAATTGCTCCAGCCAGCGGATGAATTGCTCGACTTCGATTTCTGCATTCAATACCTGGTTTTCTGCCGGTGCAGGATGTGAACCCAGCAGTAGTTTAAGCGCCTGCTGCAAGCCTTCGGCAACGGTTTGCAGGCTCTCCACCAGTGCAGGCGATTGTTGCCAGTTCTCTTTATCCAGTTGTTCCAGCAAAACATAGATGGATTGTATTTTCGGCAATGCAAGGTTGGCGCTCACGCCTTTGTTGGCATGCGCGATCAGTTTAAAAGCCGCATAGTCCTGCGTTGCCAAGGCCTGTTGCAACCCCTGGATATGGCGGGGGGTTTCCAGCAGATACTGGCGCACTTCGTTCAGGTAGGTGTGCATGTCACCCCACAGCATCACGCCTTTATCCAGGTCTATATCTTTCTGCAGCGGCCCCTGTTCTGGCTGACCGGCAGCAGGCGATGCGGAAGCCCCATTAAACACACGTGTGATTTCAGCCAGCAATACCGGTAACTCGACCGGTTTCGAGCTGAATCCATCCATATCCGCCTGTTTGGCGGCCAGGCGGTCTTGTTCCAGTACACTGGCAGTCAGTGCAATAATAGGGGTTCTATCCCAGCCAGCTTCACGTTCCATTTCACGGATACGCAGGCTGGCACTCAAGCCGTCTACCACCGGCATCTGTACATCCATCAGGATAAGGTCAAATGATTTGGTCTTCACCAGGTCAATCACCTCCTGGCCATTGCTGGCAAGTGTGACTCTGTGACCAAGTTTTTCCAGCATGATATTCAGCAGTTTCCGGTTCTGTTCGATATCATCCGCGGCCAGTATGCTTAATGATGGCAGCAAGCCTTCGTCTGCATTCACTTCTGCAGCCTCATTGCGTACGCCTTCCTGCAACGGCAGGGTGACGCTGAAACAGCTCCCTTCACCCAGTGTGCTAGTGACGGAAATGCGGCCACCCATCAGTTCCACCAATTGTTTACTGATGGTGGTACCCAGGCCGGTGCCGCCAAAACGCCGGCTCATAGTGGCATCTGCCTGGGTGAACGGGTCGAAAATACTCTGTAGCCGGTCTGCGTCTATGCCTATGCCGCTATCAATGATGTCAAACCGGATGTCGCCTTGCTCGGTGGGATATATTTTGAGTTCTACAGAGCCTTGAGCTGTGAATTTAACGGCATTACCTACCAGGTTGTTCAATACCTGGCGTATCCTTTGTTCGGCACCCTTGTAATAACCTGCTGCCAGCGGGTCCAGTGACAGTTTCAATTCTAGCTGCTTTTTACGTGCTTGCAGCCATAGTGAGGAAATCACGCTATCGACCAGTTCACGCATGGAAAAATCCAGGATTTCGAGGTCCAGCATGCCTTTTTCCAGTTTGGCGCTGTCCAGGATGTCATTCAGCAAGTACAGCAGGGATTTGGCAGACTGGCTGATGGTGGTTAAATAATTGCGCTGTTCCTGCTGCATCTCGGTATCCAGCAGCAAATCGCTAAAGCCTATGATGGAGTTCATCGGGGTGCGTATCTCATGGCTCATGTTCGCCAGGAAAGTACTTTTGGAACTGGCAGCCTGTTCGGCTTTATCCCTGGCCAGCAGCATCTCCTGTTCCATTTGCTTGCGCTCGCTGATGTCTATCATGAACATCACCACCTTGACCACCTTGCCATCAAAGTTGCGAATCGGGCTGTACGAGGCATGAATCCAGATTTGTTTGCCATGTTTGCCATAACGCAAAAATTCACCATGCACAAACTCGCCCCGGCTCAGTGACAACCACTTCTGCTTATAACGGTCTGTGGTGATAAATTCCGGCGGGCAGAGGATGGAATGGTGGCGGCCGACGATTTCCGTGAGCGTGTAACCGAGCAGATCGAGGAAGCTCTGGTTGGCGGTCAGCACAAAACCGTCGATGCTGAATTCCGCCATGGAAGTGGAATAATTAATGGCATTGGCAATGCCTTCGAATTCGGCATTTTTGTGTTTGGACTCGGTGATATCCAGTAATACGCCGTCCAGTGCCTCCGCCGAACCATCGTTGCCATAAATGGCCGAGGCAAATTCCGATATCCACTTTTCATTGCCGTTGCGGTCGGTGATGCGGTATTCGATGGCATATTTGGTGCGGCCAGCCACCGCCGCTTCCACAACAGGCTGTATGCGTTGCGCGTCGTCAGGATGTATCAGTTCAGCAAAGTGAATGTTGCCAAGCAGGAAATCTTCCACTGACCAGCCAGTCATTTCCAACACGGCATCGCTGACCAGCCGCATGCTCCAGTTTGCATCCAGGTTGCAGCGGAACGTCACACCGGGAATATTGTTCATCATGGAGCGGATCTGCTGGTCTTTTTCGCGTATTGCTTTTTCAATCGCCTGGCGCTGGCTGAGGTCGGTGATGAAGCCGACAAATAGTTTTTCAGACGGCAGTTTGACCTCGCCCATGGCCAGGCGGATAGGGAAGCGTGAGCCATCTTTCCTGATGGCATCGAGATCAAGGCCTTCGCCCAGGATCTGCGTCCCGGCAACACTGTTTTTATTGTTTTTGAAATAGTGCAGATGGTCAGACAGTCCGGGCTCCGGCACCAGCAATGCAATATTCTTGCCTTCCAGCTCGGCTTTTCGCCAGCCAAACAGTTTTTCCACGGCTTCATTGCATGACAAGATCTGCCCATGGGTATTGATGGTCACTACACCATCTACTGCTGTATTCAGAATAGTGGATAAGCGGGTTTCGCTGACCTGGATGCCGGCCAGTGCTTGCCGGTAACTGATCAGCACATTGATCGCCGCCGCAATGATGCCTATCAGGATAGTGACCAGCGTAATACCCAATGCGAGCGAGATGGATTGATTGTCTTCCGGATTGAAGCCGGGTTGTGCCTGGCCGATAAAACGTGCAGAAGCCATGCCGGTGTAATGCATGGCAGTGATGGCGCTGCCCATTAATACGCCGCCCAGTACAATACCCACCCTGGCAGGTAACTTGCCCTCCTGACTGAGGAATATGCCGGTCCACAGCGACAGTGTCGCCAAACAAACGACAATCACTACAGATAACAGCACCCAGACCAGGTCGAACTTGAGCACGGGCTCCATTTTCATTGCCAGCATACCGGTGTAATGCATGGCACCTATACCGGCGCCTACCGAAAAACCACCCTTGATCAGCTTGGCGTAATCCAGCCTGTTTTCCGACATCAGGTTCAATGCGTAATAAGATGCCAGGATGCCTGGCATCATGGAAATCATGGTAATTTCAGGGTTGTAGGTGACTTGCGTGCAGATTTGGTAAGCCAGCATGCCGATAAAATGCATGGCCCAGATGCCGGCACCCAGCGAAACCGAACTGGCAATAATGGAAAATTTCTGGGATACCAGGGAAGTCTGGTTCTGTGAAAGTCTGGTCAACTGCAATGCCAACACAGACGTGCCGATCGCCACCAGCGCCGATAGTATAACCAGCCAGGGATTGTAACTGCCATAGAGCAGGGCGGTCGGCGTCCCTGCCCTGAAAAAGAAAATGCTATACCAATCCATGGGGATTGCCTTAAATATAATTGTTACACGTTATATTTTATGGCAACACATAAAAATCCAAACCTGGAAATAATACAGTTTTCAAAGCTTTATTCCGTTGTTAACTGTTTGACTTATATTGGAATTTGGCAGTTTTATGACAATAAAAAAGCCCCCGCGCCAGCAGGGGCTTGGGCTATGCAAAAATGTTGCAAAAATGTTGTTAGTGACACAACACGTGACAGATCAGCTGGTAACAAATCGTTAAAAAACCGATGGTAGTCAGCACGAAACTGACGGCAGAAAACACCCGCCATCTGGTTTTGCTCCAGAAATCGGTATCAAAGGCGGCAATCGTGAAAATGGTCGGGTTGGTAAAACCGCCTATCGCCACGCAAACACAGGCAAAGTAATGCAGCTCGATACCGGCGGCTTTGGCTGCGGCATAAAACCCCAGGCCAAAAAGCGCCATCAAAGCATAATCGACGTGGGCGCGTATCATGGTTTTGTAATCTACCAGGAACCCGCCATCAATGCCCTGGATAGGAAACCAGCGGGCAAAGGTCATCAACCATGCAGATAAAATCAAGGCGGTAGCGCAAGCCACCGCACCAACCAATAAGACTTCCATATTTCTCTCCTGAGATCTGATTTAAAAATTACCCTGTGTTTTTTATAAGTGGGTAGCGAGATTGTAGACAGATCTGTCTACTTGTCAATCCCCGCATAAACAAGCGCGTGAAACTTGCCTTATCCGGCGAATTCGCGCACAATTCGTCCGTTGCTAGGGGTCTGTAAAGCCTTCATTTATCGAAGTTTTTGCAGTGAGAGTTACCCTTCGAACCTGATGCGGGTTATTCCGCCGTAGGGAATGCACATCTCCGCGCATCCTTACGTCTTTTCTTTCTAAGGATGCCAATGAACGCTATTGATAAGAACATCAAATTCGTCAACGCCGATGCCAAAGTTGACGAAGGTGCCACCAAACCATTTGCCAAGTCACGCAAAATCTACGTGCAAGGTTCACGCCCTGATATCCAGGTGCCCTTCCGTGAAATCTCGCTGAGTGATACGCCTTCGAGCTTTGGTGGCGATAAAAACCCGCCGGTGGTGGTTTACGATACTTCCGGCCCTTACACCGATCCCACTGTTGAAATCGATATCCGTAATGGCTTGCCTGCGTTGCGCGCGCAATGGATCATGGAGCGCGGCGATGTCGAACAACTGGATGGCCCGACTTCAGAATATGGCCATCAGCGCCTGGTGGATCCTGAGTTGTCGCAAATGCGCTTCAACCTGCACCGCAAGCCATTGCGTGCCAAGGCTGGCCAGAATGTCAGCCAGATGCATTACGCACGCCAGGGCATCATCACGCCGGAGATGGAATTTATCGCCATCCGCGAAAACCAGCGCCGTGAAAACATGAGCGAATTGCTGCAAACCCAGCATCCTGGCCAGAACTATGGCGCCAGCATTCCGCCAGTGATCACGCCTGAATTCGTGCGTGACGAAGTGGCGCGTGGCCGTGCCATTATTCCCGCCAACATCAACCACCCCGAGATCGAGCCTATGATCATAGGCCGTAACTTCCTGGTCAAGATCAACGCCAATATCGGCAACTCCGCCCTGGGTTCTTCCATCTCTGAAGAAGTCGAGAAAATGGTGTGGGGGACGCGCTGGGGTGGCGATACCGTAATGGATCTGTCCACTGGTAAAAACATCCACGAAACCCGCGAATGGATCATCCGCAACTCACCGGTGCCTATCGGTACCGTGCCTATCTACCAGGCGCTGGAAAAAGTGAACGGCAAGGCCGAAGACCTGACCTGGGAAATCTTTCGCGATACATTGATCGAGCAGGCAGAGCAGGGCGTGGACTACTTCACGATCCATGCCGGTGTACGCCTGGCTTATATCCCGATGACTGCCAAGCGTATGACGGGTATCGTGTCACGCGGCGGTTCGATCATGGCGAAATGGTGCCTGGCGCATCATAAAGAGTCTTTCCTGTATGAGCATTTCGAAGATATCTGCCAGATCATGAAACAATACGATGTTTCATTCTCGCTGGGTGATGGCCTGCGTCCTGGCTCTATTTATGATGCCAACGATGAAGCGCAATTCGCTGAACTGAAAACACTGGGCGAACTGACACAGATCGCCTGGAAACACGACGTGCAATGCATGATCGAAGGCCCTGGCCATGTGCCCATGCACCTGATCAAAGAGAATATGGACCTGCAACTGGAACACTGTGGCGAAGCCCCGTTCTATACATTAGGCCCGTTGACCACCGACATCGCGCCAGGCTATGACCATATCACCTCTGGTATCGGCGCGGCGATGATAGGCTGGTATGGCTGTGCCATGCTGTGTTACGTCACGCCAAAAGAGCATTTGGGCCTGCCGGACAAGGAAGACGTGCGCGTGGGTATCATCACCTACAAAATCGCAGCACATGCAGCCGACCTGGCGAAAGGCCATCCTGGCGCGCAGATCCGGGACAATGCCTTATCCAAGGCGCGTTTCGAATTCCGCTGGGAAGACCAGTTTAACCTGGGCCTGGATCCGGAGAAAGCCAAGGAATTCCACGATGAGACCCTGCCGCAGGAAGGTGCCAAGCAGGCCCATTTCTGCTCCATGTGCGGCCCGCACTTCTGCTCGATGAAGATCACCCAGGATGTGCGCGACTATGCGGATAAACTGGGCGTCGACGAGCAAGCCGCCTTGCAAAAAGGCATGCAGGAAAAGGCGATTGAATTCGTGAAAAAAGGCAGCGAGGTTTACCAGAAAGTTTGATTGCCCAAAAGGTTGATCACACACTCAGTAAATAAGAAACCGGCTAACCGCCGGTTTTTTATTGCCATAAATCTGCCTATTTAATGAGCAAAGCTGTGCTTTTTCCAAACATTCAAATCCGTCCTTACACGATATAGTCCACAGTCTACAAAGCGTATATAGGGTTGCATGATGGCAGATAACCTGCAAAGCAGCATCGTAAGAGACTTCCGGCAGACATTGTTATGGCCGATACAGTTGATCACGGAGAACAGTGACCCGTATGCGATGCACTGCCCGTGGAAGACGTTGAGCGCCGACCCTGATTCGAAATGGGTAGAGATCAAAGACGAATTTTTGCAGGACTCCCCTTACCTCAGTGAGGCCCGCTACCAGGAATTCGTCACCTTTTTACCATTTGCCCAGCGTTTTCTATACGGTGAAGGCCGCCATGGCCGTGAAGCCGGCGGCTATGGCGAATCGCCTATCCATATCTTCACCCGCAGTGAGATCAGGCAAGTGCGCATTAAGTTGCATGACGAGCCCGAGAGCATTGTGCTTAAGGTGTCGCATGTAGAGCTTTACTTCTTTTTTGATATTGATGTTGCCATGCTGGCATTCGAAGTCACCGGCACGGATCTGCCATTGAAATCTGCTATGGAGATTCTTTACCGGCTGGGCCGCACTTATCCCAACTATTGGGATGATACCGGGGAGGGTGGCCATTGCGCGCAGCGGATTGAATGGCTGGATAAACAGGGCCAGGTGATCGCCAGTTCCGATTATGAAGACAAGGCACGCTACCTCGCCTATGTCAAAGAAAACCATGTGCCGTGCGTGTCATTGCACTGGCTGGCATTGCTGCATCCGCTGGTGCCGCATTATTCCAGCCAGCCAGGTGCATTACGCTACCGGGAGATCGAATACCAGCGCATGCCGCTAATGGCTTACCTTTCTTTCGATGATGTCAGCCAGCTTAGCCGCGGCGACATGATACGCCTGGGGCTGGTGTGCCAGCCCTGGCATTCGGAAACCCTGCCATTTACCGAGCAGTTTTTGCAGGAATTTGAAAAGAATAACTGCTATGACCGCTATTGGGATGAGGCTAGGCTAGATCCGTGGAGCACCACGCGTATCATGTGCACCGGCCAGAATTTCGTAGTAGTCGGCAGTCACCAGCACCGGGTGTTCACCAATGAGAAAACCGGTATCAAGCGCCATTACCAAAACCAGTATTTCCTTTTGTTTCTGATCGCGCATTTTCAGAAGGCGGCGTTGCTGATGCTCTCTGACCGCATGGTGCAGGCCATCAGCCGGCTGGACAGCCAGCGTGAAGATTCGGTCAAGGCGTTCCGTTCGCGTATCCGCCAGGCAACCGCGGTGTTTTTAAGGTTCACCCACCGCTACTGGTTTGAAAATGTGTCCGACCAGGCAGTGGCCAAAGACCTGTTCAGCCTGATGCTGAAACAGCTTGATTCCGTCAGCCTGTTTGAAAAGACCCGCCGCCGCATCATGGATATGGCCGAATACCTGGAGGGCGAAGAAATCAAACGCCAGGCGGATACTGTGGTCCGCTTGACGGTGGTGACTATCCTTGGCCTGATCGGCACCATGACCAGCGGCCTGCTGGGGATGAATCTGCTAGACCTCACCCAGACCAGCGCGCTGGAAAAACTAGCCTATTTCACGCTGGTGTTCATCCCGGTCAGCGTGCTCACTTTTTACACTGTCATCAAGTCCAGAAGGCTGTCACAGTTTCTGGATGCGCTTTCCAATGAAGGTGCCGGGTTACGCTATAAACTGTCCAAATTCAGGAGCGTTTGGATAGGCAAGCTGGATGAGCAGTAAACAGCAATCAGGGCAGCGGCAATTGGAGTAAATGCATTCACCAGACACTTGTTAAAAACTGAATTTTTGCGCACTTTCCTTATCAAACGATTCCAGATCCAGGAAATTGATGAAGGAGAACGTGATGAGACGTAAACTCTATTTTGTTTTGCCTGATATCAACAGCGCCAACACCATCATGGATGAATTGCTGCTGGAAAGAATCGAAGAAAACCACATTCATTTTCATGCCGACAAAGAACAAGAGCTGGGTAACTTGCCCAAAGCGGTCGCCATGGAAAGATCTGATGTCGTTTACAGCGCGATGGGCGGTTTCCTGTTTGGTGCCTTGTTTGGCTTGCTCGGCGGGGTGCTGGCTTATATGGTGCCCTGGTGGTTTGGCGAGGTCTCGCTGACAGTGATCCCATACTGCATGGTGCTGGGTGCGCTTGCATGTGCCGCCTGGGCGGCTGCAGTCGCGACGGCCGCCCCCAGTTACCGTATCAAATCGTTTAACCAGGTGATTGAGCAGGGCAATATCCTGATGATAGTGTCTGTCCCGTTACGCCGGTTGAATGAGATTCGCCGCCGCCTAGTCGCCAGGCATCCGGAAGCTACTTACAGCGGCGTCTGGCCCGCTGAGCATCACTTGTTCCCATAAGCAAAAAGCCGGCAGTTGTCGGCTTTTTTACGTTACTTCGATCTGCTTTTTTAAGCTGAAACTCAGGCGGCTTCTTTCAGCCTTTGCACTTCGACCTCAAAACTGCCGCCATCATAGCTGACCAATAGCTGTTGATCCTGAATGGTGAAGCTGATCGAAAGTCCTCTTGCAGCTGCCGCTGCCAGTTGTTCGGTCTCCGGCAGGTTGATAATGGTGACGTTATCGAGCTTAAGTACAGCTTTGCTGTTTTGTGCCCACCACATCTCGGCAGTCCTGCCGCCATACAGCACTTGCACCACGTGTTTCGCTTTGCCACAGGCTTTGCGGATTTCGCGCTCTTCAGGCAGGCCTACACAAATCCAGCGTTCAATCGCACCGGTCAGATCTTTTTGCCATAAGTCTGGCTCGTCGTCCTCGCTCAGGCCATTACCAAACAGCAAATGCTCATTTGCATATAGCACAAATGCCAGCAAGCGGACCATTAAACGCTCTTCAGTTTCTGAGGGATGCCTGGCCAGCGTCAGGTTGTGTTGCTGGTAGTAATGCCTGTCCATGTCCGCGACATTGAGGTCTATTTTATAAATGGTGGATTTCAATGCCATGCCTGAGAATATCCCGACAAAATTAAAGTGATGCGAGTATAACAAAACCTGCGCGGCAGGCAGCAGGAATGCTGGCATGACTGCAAGGTATCACAGCAGATACAACTAAATACTTGCGTCTTTCTTTAAAATAACTAGAATGAAAATGAAACGTTTTATTTTTATTTATGCAACTTCACACATCTTCTTCCGTTATGGATATTTCACCCCACAAAGTCAAAGCCGGCCGCCCGAAAGCGGGTACTGAGCAGGAGCGTCACACGTTATTGCTGGAGCAGGCGCTGGAACTGTTCATGCTCGAAGGTGTGACCCAGACCAGCATGGCGCGTATCGCTAATGTGTGCGGCGTTTCTACGCGTACTATTTATGAGCGGTTTGATAATAAATATGCGCTGCTGATCGCCGCGATCAAACATATGGTGGAAAAAGATGTCTCTGCCATGGTGCAGATAGACCATTTAGGCAGCCAATCCCTGGCGCAGGTGCTGACCGACGTCGGGCGCTTCATGCTTAATCGTGTACTTGAGCCACGTATGCTGTCTTTCTTCCGTATCGGTGTTGCAGAGGCCTCGCACCTGCCTGAATTGTCTCGCGCCATGAAAGAAGTCGGGCCTAAGCGGCTGCACCAGATGCTGGCGGAGATTTTCCGTTTTTATGCGGCGAAAGGCACCCTGCCTGCGCAGGATTTCATGCAGGCAGCTGAGTCTTTCTGTGAGTTGCTGATCGCCGCGCCGCGTACCAAAGCCTTATTCGGCGTACTGGATGCAGACTGGGATGCCGAGGCGCACCTCACATTCACGGTGAGTTTATTTTTAAACGGATTACAGGGAATGGAGCCAGGCAATGCAGCTAAGTAAACATTGGCGCTGGTTAATTATCCTGCCGCTGGCGGGTTGTTCTGTGATTGATGAATATATACGCCCGAACCCGGTCACGGTTGAGCAATGGCAGGCCCCGTTGCCGCATGATGGCAACCTCGGCTCATTGACCAACTGGTGGGCGCAGTTCAAAGACCCGGTGCTGGACCAGTTACTGGCGCAGGCACAAAAAGAAAGCCCTTCATTAGAAATCGCACTGGCTAATATACGCACTGCCCGTGCCAATGTGCTGTCGGCCCGCGCGCAGGGGATTCCAGATTTAACCAGCACTGGCAGCATGAATCGCAGCAAAGGTGGTGGCGGTGGCGGAGCATTCCCGGCCACCACAATTGAGATCGACTCCATTACGCTGGATGCCAGTTGGGAAGTCGATTTATTCGGCAAGATCAAGGCAGCCAAACAGGCAGCCAAAGCGCAACTCGAAGCAAAAAAAATCGCCTGGCATGATGCGCGCCTGACCGTCGCGGCAGAAGTGGCAAACAACTATGTGAATTACCGTGCCTGCCAGGCCTCCGTTGACGCTTTGCAAGGGGCGTATAACTCGCGCAAGGAAACTGCACGTTTGACAGGCATTTCGGCCAAGGCTGGCTTTACTGCCCCGTCTGACCTGGCGCTGGCAGAGGCAGCGACCCATGCCAGTGAATCTACGCTGGATGGGCAGCAGGCCGAATGTGATGGCCTGGTGAAGGCTTTGGTCGAGCTCACCAATATGCCGGAACCCGAACTGCTGACTTTGCTGGCCAAGCGTAAAGGCATGCCTGAACCCGCCATGTTTGAAGTGAATGCATTGCCGGCCAACCTGCTGACGCGCCGGCCGGACCTTGCGATTGATGAGCGTAACCTGGCTGAAGCCAGCGCTAATGTGGGGGTGGCAAAAGCGCAGCTATATCCTAGCCTGACCCTGAGTGGATCGATTGGCTATCGTCGTACAAATTTTGGCGGTACGGTCACCCGCGCTGATACCTGGTCGTACGGGCCTTCCGTCAAACTGCCGATTTTTGATGGGGGGACTTTGCGTGCTGACCTCGCCGAAGCACGTGCCAATTTTGACAGTCTGATGGCGACCTATAAACAAGACGTGCGGAAGGCACTCAAGGAAGTGGAGCAGGCACTGGTCAATCTAGACAGTGCCAACCGGCGTGCGCAATCCGAACAGGCCAGTGCGCAACAATATGCACAATATTTCAAAGCGGCTGAATTGAACTGGAAGTCCGGCGGTATCGATTTGTTGTCACTGGAAGATGCACGGCGCCAGAAGATCAATGCCGAACTTAACCTGGTCACGCAGCAAAAGAATAGAGTTTTACAGTGGATCGCACTTTATAAAGCATTTGGTGGCGACTGGTATGACGTGCAGCAGCAAGCCAACCAGGAGCGCAAAAATGCTGAGGCTGGCCAGGCCAGAGCTGGGCAATCTAAACCAGATCCTTCTAAATCTGATCCATCCAGGCCAGCTGTACAAAACAAGCAAACAGAAAAAGGTAAATAACATGGCGAGAAGACTTTCTAAAAAAGCTAAATTTCTGGTGATCGCAGCCATTCTGGTCGGTGTCAGCTTATGGTTTATCCAGCATCCTTTGCATAAGGCCGAGATGGAAGGGAAACGCGGCAACCGTCAGACAAAGGGCACTGCTGAAGTCAGTAAAGCGACTTTAAGTGTGGAAGCGACCACGCCGGCCAGTGTGCAGTGGCCAATGACACTGGTGTTGAACGGCAGCATCTACCCATGGCAAGAGGCGCTGGTGAGTGCCGAAATCTCCGGCTTGCGTATCCAGCAGGTATTGGTGGAAGTCGGCGCACAGGTCAGCAAAGGCCAGCCACTGGTATTGCTGGCGGATGAGACAGTGAAAGCGGATTTGCAAAAGCAGCAGGCGACGGTAGAAAAAGACAAAGCTGCGTTGGCGGAAGCTAAAAGCAATGCCGACAGGGCGAATGAAATTAAAGATAGCGGTGCGCTTTCTGCGCAAAAAATAAATGAGTATGTGATTGCGCTGCAAACCGCGAAAGCCAACCTGGCGCTATCTGAAGCCGAGCTGGAAAACCAGCGTATCCGTATCCGCCAGACCAAAGTGGTTGCGCCTGACGATGGTGTGGTTTCTGAGCGGTCTGCCAATCTGGGTAATGTCGTTTCTGCAGGTACCGAATTGTTCAAGCTCATCCGCCAGAACCGCATCGAATGGCGTGGCGAAGTAAATGCTGATCAGCAGGCCGCTTTGCATACCGGACAAGCGGTGAGCCTAACCCTGGCAGGTGGTAAAACTGTGGCCGGCAAAGTACGCCTGATTTCGCCGGTGGTGGATAACAACACACGTAATGCGCTGGTTTATGTGGATATCCCACAAAATAGCGCCAAGCCTGGCATGTATGTACAGGGGAAAATCGATGTCGGCCAGCAGCAGGGCCTGGCGATCCCGCTCAGTGCCGTGACCTACCGCGACGGCTTTGCCTATGTATTTGTGCTGGGCGACGTGAATGCGGATGGCATGAGCAAGATCACGCAACGCAAGGTGAAAACCGGCCGCACGCTGGATGAGCAGATTGAGGTAGTGAATGGTGTAGGCGCCGGGGCCAGACTGGTGCTCAGCGGCGGCGCTTTCCTGAATGATGGCGACACCGTCAAAGTGGTGACCACTGCCAAGGCCGGAGTGTAAGCATGAATTTTTCTGCCTGGTCGATCCGTAATCCGGTTCCGGCAATCCTGCTTTTCGTTGTACTGACCTTCCTGGGTGTACGCTCACTGAACCAGTTGGGCAAGCAAAACTTCCCCGATATCGAGCTACCGGTGATCATGGTCAGCGCTACGCTGGAAGGCGCAGCGCCGCCGCAGCTGGAAACCGAAGTGGCGCGCAAACTGGAAGACAAGATTGCGACCATTGGTGGCATTGAGCATATGTCCAGCGTCATCACCGATGGCGGCGTCAGCATCAGCGTGCAATTCACCATAGATACCAATAGTGAAGAAGCGCTGAACCTGGTCCGCAATGCGGTGGACAGTGCACGTTCAGAGCTACCCGCTGCGGTGACTACGCCTACCGTCTCCAAGCTGACGACTACCGGCAGCGCTATCCTGACCTATGTTGTGTCAGCCAACAATATGGACGAAGGCGAGCTTTCATGGTTTGTCGATAACGAGATCAGCAAAGCCATGTTGTCGGTGCCTGGCGTCGGCAAGATCACCCGCACCGGCGGTGTGGACCGTGAAGTGCAGGTCAACCTCGACCCGACCCTGATGTCGGGACTGGGCGTCAATGTCAGCGATGTGTCGGCACAACTCAAGCGCGTGCAGCAGGATGCCTCGGGTGGCCGCGGCGATATTGGCGACAATATCCAGTCGGTACGTACACTGGGCGCATTGCATAGCGCCGATGAAGTGCGCAACCTGGATATTCCTATCAGTGATGGGCGTCATATCAAGTTATCGCAAGTCGCTGAAGTACTGGATACCTACGCCGAGCGCAGTACCTATGCCAGTTATGACGGCAAGGAAGTCATCCGCTTTGAAATCACCCGCAGTAAAGGCACCAGTGAAGTCACGGTGGCACAGCATGTGCGCGAGGCACTGGATAAGTTCAGGCAGTTGCATCCGCAGGTGAAAATCGTCGAAGCCTTTAATATGGTCAAGCCGGTGGAAGATAATTACAACGGCTCCATGCAGCTTCTGTATGAAGGCGCGTTGCTGGCGGTATTGGTGGTGTGGTGGTTCCTGCGTGACTGGCGCGCGACCATCATTGCCTCAGTGGCTTTACCGCTGTCCATGATCCCGACCTTTGCCTTTATGCAGTATTTCGGTTTTTCGCTCAATCTGCTGACTTTGCTGGCATTGGCGCTGGTGGTGGGTATTCTGGTCGATGACGCAATCGTGGAGATCGAAAACATCGTACGTCATTTGCGTATGGGCAAAACGCCTTACCAAGCGGCGATGGAAGCTGCCGATGAAATCGGCTTTGCCGTAATTGCGACGACCTTTACGCTGGTGGCCATTTTCCTGCCGACTGCATTTATGAGCGGTATTCCCGGCAAGTTCTTCAAGCAGTTTGGCATTACCGCCGCGATTGCCATTACCTGCTCCCTGATTGTGGCGCGCCTGTTGACGCCGATGATGTCGGCCTACCTGCTAAAACCGCATCCGGTGAAAGAAGAACAAACCTCCACCACCATGCGGATATATTTGCGCTGGGTCGCCTGGTGCCTGGGCCATCGTAAAACCGTAGTGCTAGGTTTTGTGCTGTTTATCATTGGTTCCATGAGCCTGATGCCGTTGCTGCCAAAAGGCTTTGTGCCTTCTTCTGACAGCAGTCAGACCAAGGTCAATATCGAGCTGCAACCAGGCACGCCGCTGTCACAAACCCGCCGCCTGGTAGATGAAGCGGAACGTATAGTGAAGCAGCATCCGGAAGTTAAAGCAGTATTTAGTGCCGCCGGTGCCGCCAGCACTGGCGGTGGCGGCCCGCATGCGGCGGAAAACACCACCGACGTGCGCAAAGGTAGCCTGATCATCAGCCTGACAGACCGTAGTGACCGCAAACAGAAACAGTCCGAGATCGAGGCAGATCTGCGCGAGCGGTTGAAGAACCTGCCAGGCGCACGCATTTCGGTAGGCTCCGGCGAAACCGGCGAACGCTTGCAGGTGACCCTCGCCAGTGATGACCCGGTGGCACTGTTGAGTGCCAGCCAGCAGGTGGCGCATCAGTTGCGTAGCATCAACGGTCTGGGCAATATCACTTCAAGCGCCAGCCTGCAACGGCCGGAAGTGCAAATTATCCCTGACGTGGATAAAGCGGCTGAACTGGGCGTGACGGTAGAGGCTATCGCACAGGTGATCCGCGTCGCCACGTCGGGCGATTTCTCCAACAGCATGCCCAAACTTAATCTGCCGCAACGCCAGGTACCTATCCGTGTGCGCCTGGGGCCTAGCGTACGTAGCAGTCTGCAGGAAATCGCGCAATTGCGTGTGCCAGCCCGCAACGGCAGTGTGAGCCTGGAAACGGTCGCCACCGTACGTATGGGCAGTGGTCCGCAACAGATAGACCGCATGGACCGTATGCGTAATGTCACCTTTGATATCGAGCTTAACAAGCGCCAGATCGGCGAGGTGATGCGCGAAGTGCAACAGCTATCCGCCATGCAGAATCTGCCACCGAGCGTGAAGCAGCTTGAAGCTGGTGATGCCAAGCGCATGAACGAACTGTTCAGCAGTTTTGGCGGCGCCATGATCATCGGCATCATGTGCATTTATGTGGTGCTGGTGCTGTTGTTCGGCGACTTCCTGCAACCGGTGACTATTCTTGGTGCTTTGCCGTTGTCGCTGGGCGGAGCATTCTTTGCGCTGCTGATCACACATAACAGCTTCTCCATGCCGAGTGTGATTGGTTTGCTGATGCTGATGGGGGTGGTGACCAAAAACTCTATCCTGCTGGTGGAGTACACCATCATGGCGCGCAAACAGTCCAAGATCAGTCGTTTCGATGCCATTATCGATGGCTGCCGCAAACGGGCACGGCCGATTGTGATGACCACCATTGCGATGGCGGCGGGCATGATGCCGATTGCGCTGGGCTGGAGTGCAGACCCAAGCTTCCGTTCGCCGATGGCGATCACTGTGATTGGCGGGTTGATTACTTCAACCGTGTTAAGTTTGCTGGTGATTCCGGTGTTGTATACCTATGTGGATGATTTGCTGGGGTGGCTGCGGAGAGTAGGGAGGTTGGTGAGGAGGCATACCTAGGCGTTGCATTTGTTGAATGTTGCGGCCTTGCAACGGTTCGTCATTCTGGCGAAGGCCAGAATCCAGGCAAGGTAGATACTTAGTCGGGTTGCATTCGTAGAGCTGGGGGTACACTGGGGAATTAAATAAGCATTCTTCTTTCGTTGACCATTCTTTTTCGCCCCTAGGCGAGTTACTTTTCTTTGCTTGCACAAAGAAAAGCTAACCAAAAGAAATGCACCCTAGCTTCCGCTTGTTTCCTGCGTTGCTCATCAGCGTGGGCGTCCAACGAAACTCGCCCTAGCGGCTTGCAAATAACGCAAGCCACCGCGGAACTCAAACAGACGCTGGCCGAAGACTCCCCCGCTGACTGCGCTACTCGGCGCGTCAGATAGGGGCCCATGAAAGGCCACACGCTTTCAATTTGAGTGTAATTCTTGCATTACATCACGCTCAACCACTGCAGTAAAACAAACTAAAGAATTAGATGTACTAGAATTTGAGTTTGGGTTTTGAAGTTAAAAACTTACTCAGCGCCCGCCATCTTCTGTGTATAAGCACTATTTCAACGTGGTGGTTTTAACCGGGCCCCTATCTGACGCGCCGAGTAGCGCAGTCAAAACAAGAGATAAGGGAGCGTTTGTTTGAGTCCCGCAGCAGCTCACGAAGTGTGTGAGCTGCCAGGTCGAGTTTCGCGACCGCTTGTTTTGACGAGCAACGCAGGATACAAGCGGAAGCTAGGGTGCCTTTTACTTTGGTGACTTTGCTTTGGGCAAGCAAAGGAAAGACACTCGCCTAGGGGCGAAAGAAAGTGCTGAGTTAGTAATGAACATTACAAACTATCTCACACCAAACTGAGGTTAGGGTGTTTTATTCTTCGCTACCTACAAGCATAAGAAAAAGGTTTGCCTAGAGGCGAAAAGGGAATGGATATCCGAAGAATTACCGAACTAGAACTTCAGAGCAAGTGAGGCATTGGATCTTTATTGGAGGCAAGTTAGCCATTAACCTTGCCTGGATTCCGGCCGTCGCCGGAATGACAGGCTGTACCTTAGCGCTGTCTATCCATTACGCTTAACCCTCAAGCGCACATTCCACACGCTCAGACACCACTCTCTGCAACTGATCCCTCACCGCCTTACTCAGCGGCTGCACCCCGGAATCCCGCACAGCCTCTCCCCAGTGACTGTTTGGAAAGTGCTTATCACTCTCGAATCTGGGAATCACATGCCAATGCATATGCGGCGTTTTATTGCCCAGACTGGCCAAATTGATTTTATCTGGCTGTATGGTCTCCCGCAGTGCGGCTTCTACCGCAAACACTACCTTCATGGTGCGGGCTCGGTCTGCGGGAGGCAGGTCGGTCATTTCTTTAGTATGCGCTAATAATTCAATGCGGCAATACGCCGGGTAATCCGCATCATGCAGCAGTACTACACGGCAGAAGTCATCCTGCCATAACACATCTTGTGAAGTTGGCTGGCACAGCGCACAGCTTGCCATCAGGAAACCGCCAGCATTCTGTCCAGTGTCAGTTTAGCCAGTTTCGCTTCATGCTCTGGCACTTTGATCTGGTTGACGATATTGCCTTCCGCCAGGTTTTCCAGACACCAGGCCAGATGCTGCGGGTCGATACGCGCCATGGTTGAACACTCGCAGACCACGTGGCTCATAAACTGCACCAGTTTGTTTTGCGGTTTCATTTCTTCAGCCAGGCGGGTCACCAGGTTCAACTCGGTGCCAACCAGCCATTTGGTGCCGGGCTCGGCTTCGCTGACTGTGCGCAGAATATATTCGGTAGAGCCGACGTAATCGGAGTTGATACATACTTCAAACGCAGTCTCGGGATGGGAGATCACTTTGCCATCCGGATGCTGGGCGCGGAACCGGTCGATATTCTGTTTGCGGAACATCTGGTGTACGGAGCAGTGACCTTTCCACAGCAGGATTTTGGCATCCTTGATCTGTTGCTCGGTCAGCCCGCCCATAGGCAGGTCAGGGTCCCATACCGGCATCTGCTCCAGCGGGATACCCAGTTTGTAACCGCTCCAGCGACCCAGGTGCTGGTCAGGGAAGAACAGGATTTTTTCTCGCTGGCTGAAACCCCATTCCAGGATTTTTGGTGCGTTGGTGCTGGTACAGACAATCCCGCCATGTTCGCCACAGAATGCTTTCAGGTCTGCCGCTGAATTGATGTAGGTGACGGGTGTGATGGTTTCGTCAAAGTTGAGGACCTTGCTCAGCTCGCGATAACTGCGTTCTACTTTGGCCAGGTTGGCCATGTCGGCCATTGAGCAGCCGGCAGCCAGGTCAGGTAACACTACGATCTGCTCAGGGCGGCTGAGGATATCGGCCACTTCAGCCATGAAATGCACACCGAGGAAAACGATAAATTCGGCATCCAGGCTGTCGCAATATTTGGATAGTTTGAGCGAGTCACCTGAAAAATCCGCATGGCGGTATACGCTCTCATGCTGGTAGTGATGGCCCAGAATCACCAGTCGCTTGCCGAGTTTTTTACGGGCCGCGAGGATGCGCGCCTGACAATCATCGTCTTGCGCGGTTTGGAATTTCTCAAATTGGATGGTGGCAGTTTGCATGCTTTTCAGATATCGGGCTCAACCCGGCTTTCATAGAAAGTGTATTTTACAGCCGATCATGATTTATCCCAATCGCATAAATCCAAATCAGATAAATCCCAATCATATAAGGTATTCATAACACTAGATGGTGGTGCTCACCCAGTTTTTTCAAGGCGTCTACATTGGTCCAGCTAAATACTTTTTTGGACGCGTCGCGCCAGTCTACCCATTCATAGCGCGTATGCTCATCCGGCGCCAAGGTGACTGGCAATGCCGTGGGTAAACACAAGCCAAATAAGTGCTCGGTATTTTCGATCACGCCAGGCGCGTAACGATGGCGCCAGTGCGGGTATATCTCGTACACATTGCTGACCTGCCAGTCCTGGAAATCATAAGCCAGAGCATCCAGCCCGGTTTCTTCTTTCACCTCACGGATCGCCGCCTCATAAGGGGTTTCGCCGGCTTCGATACTACCGGTGACAGATTGCCAGTAACCAGCCTTGTCTGCACGTTCAAGCAATAACACTTGCAGGTCAGGTGTGTGAATCAGGATAAGGGAGGAGACCGGTGTTTTGTAGTGCGCAGACATGCTGTCATTGTCACTAAACCCGGCGGGATTGTCTACGGCTGGCGAAGTGAAAAATAGCGTAACAAAATGTTAGCGGGTGAAAGATTGTCGTAAGCGACCCACAGTATTATGATGGCAAAATAATAGCTCGAACATAAGGAACTGCAATGTTGTGGCGTCATTCGGGGTACGTTTGCTATTTGTTGTTTGCGGTCTGGTTATCGCCATTGCATGCACAGGATTCTTCTTCCATTGATTTACAGAATATCCCGCTCGACCACCTGACGCTGCCACAGGCAGAACAGCTATTCGCCAGTTACAGCCGTGAATTGCTGGCCGCCAGACGCTCGGTGCAATCCGCCGAAGCAGATACCCTGATCGCCGGTCAGCGTCCTAACCCGGTATTGTCGCTGGGTGTTTCCAGCCTGAATCTCAACCGTGGCCAGGGCAATATGAACCAGAATGGCAATAACGGCTTATGGGATAAAACATATAACTCCACCGTGCAGGTCAGCCAGCTCTATGAGCGCGGCAACAAGCGCGAACTGCGCACTTCCGTCGCTGAAAACGCAGTCAAAGCCTCCGAATTCGATTTGAAAGATACCTACCGCAAGCAGGGGCTGGCCATGGTCACAGCCTACTATGATCTCAAGCTGGCGCAAGAAACCGTACAGATACAGCGGCAGAATGCAGAGCTGTACGGTAAAACCTTGCAGGCAGCCGAGTTTCGGCTGAAAGCAGGCGATGTGGCGTCTGCCGATGTGGCGCGTATCCGCGTTGATGCCTTACGCGGAAAAAATGATTTGCGGCAGGCTGAGGCTAATTTGCAAAAAGCACAGGCGCTGCTGGCTTATCTCATAGGCAAAGACCAGCAAGCTGCCAGCTTGTATGTGGCGGATCCATGGCCAGTATTAAACGCAGACTCTGCGATGCAGGAAGGGGAGGCGTGGTTAACGCAGCGTTCGGATGTGCAGGCAGCCGATGCGCGTATGCAACAGGCACAGCAAGCCAGGAAGCTGGCAGAATCCTTGAAGACGCGGGACCTGACCTGGTCACTGGCTTACCAGCACTTCCCCGGGCAGGAGCCTGGTTCCGGCCCGGATACTGTGGGTGCATCGGTCAGCATTCCCTTATTCATCAATTACCAGTATGAAGGTGAAGCGGCCCGGGCAGAAGTGGACTTTAATTCTGCAACAGACGCCAAGGAGCAGGTGAGGGCAGCAGCGCTGGCAGAAATGCGGAGCGCCAAAGCGGACCTGGAGGCCGCGATAGATAAAAACCGGCGCTTTGATCAAAGCATATTGGCAGAAGCACAAAAAGCATCGGATGCGGCAGAGTTCGCCTACCAGCATGGTGCCATGGATGTGATGGACCTGCTGGATGCACGGCGGATTCTACGTGCCTTGCAATTGGAGTCAGCCAGTGTCAAAGCAGATTATGCCAAGTCATGGTCTGCCTGGCTGGCAGCCACCCGTCAAGTGTTTGATACTCAATGATGATGAAAACAACCACATATCCAATGCGCCTCTCTTTTATTGAATCCGGCTTTATTGAAGCCAGGGCCAGGTTGCTGGCTGGCGGATTAACCTTGCTGGCAGGATTGGCTTACTCGGGATACCCGCTACAAGCTGCCGAGAAGGCCGCCGCCGCGCCGCGTATGGCAAACGAGATTGTGCTGACGGCCGGTTCACCGCAAGTCGCCAGTTTAAAAGTGGAGGCTGTCACTGAAATCCCGGTGCCGGTGACTGAACCCTTGAACGGCAAGATCATGCTGGATGAGAACCGCACTGCACGCGTGTTTTCACCAGTGGCCGGCCGGGCGATGACGATCAAGGCGCAAGTTGGCGACCAGGTAAAGGCCGGACAGGCACTATTGATCATGGATTCCCCTGATGTAGGCGGGGCGGTGGCTGATGCCCGCAAGGCGCAGGTCGATTTGCAGCGTAAACAGCAAATCCTCGAGCGTAACCGGATGCTGATGGAAGGCGGCGTGCTTGCCAAAAAAGAAGTGGAGACCTCACAGGCCGATTTCGGATTAGCGCGTGCAGAATATGACCGTGCCTCAGCGCGATTGAAAAATCTGGGCGTTTCTACTGCTGGCAATGACAACTTCGCCTTGCGCTCACCTATCAGCGGCACGGTGGTCGACCGCAATATTAACCCTGGTAGCGAAGTCAGGCCGGATGCGGCTGACCCTTTGTTTATCGTGACTGACCCGACCAATTTATGGGCCAGCATTGATTTGCCCGAGCGCGATTTAAGCCGTATCTCGCAGGGGCAGAAAGTCAGCGTGCAAGTGGATGCTTATCCTGACGAGGTATTTAGCGGCGAGGTAAAAACCATAGGCGTGATGGTGGATACCACTACCCGGCGTATTCCTGTGCGCTGCGTGATTGAGAGTAAAGGTAAGCTCAAGCCCGAAATGTACGCGCGCATCACACCGCTGGATAACAGCCGGCATAAAGTCATCCGCCTGCCTAACAGCGCCCTGATCACCGAAGGTTTGTATAGCTATGTATTTGTCGAGGAGCGTCCGCTGCATTTCAGGAAACGGGCTGTCACGCTGGATGTACAGCGCAGGGAATATGCCACCGTCAAGCAAGGACTCAAAGCGGGTGAACGCGTGGTCACCGGCGGGGCGATTTTGCTGAATTCAGATTTGTCGGTGAATAAATAGCGCCAGGGCTAGTTCACAAGCCTATGAAACAGATAATCGAGAGCCGTACATGCTAAAAGCGTTAATCACTTTTTCTTTGCAGCAGCGGGTGTTTTTGCTGATTGGCGCCGTGGTGTTGATGATATTTGGCTGGTTTGCAGTACAGAACCTGCCGATCGAATCTTTCCCCGACGTGGAAGATGTGCACGTCATCATTGTCACGCAATCGCCGGGCATGGCGCCGGAAGAAGTCGAGCGGGTAGTCTCGTTGCCGATTGAACATGGTATGAGCGGGGTGCCAGGCCTGGCCCAGATCCGTTCGGTATCCATCACCGGCTTGTCAGTAGTGACCCTGACCTTTGCCGAAAATACTGCCGATTATTTTGCCAGGCAACAGGTGTTGGAACGTTTGCAGGGAGTCAGCCTGCCAGCCGGTCTGCAGCCGACACTAGCGCCGCTGACGACTGCGGTAGGTGAAATTTACCGTTACCTGGTCGAAGCGCCTAAAGATATGCCACAACGCGAGGTGCGTGCTATCCAGGACTGGAAGATCATCCCGCAGTTACGCATGGTGCCTGGCGTAGCGGATATCACCAGTTTCGGTGGCGCGGTCAAAGAATACCAGATCAGGCTGGACACGCATCTGCTGAAGAAATTTGCCGTCAGCATCGACCAGGTCAATCAGGCCGTCAGCCAGAACAGCAGCAATGTGGGTGGCGGGCTGATGCACAGGGGCGATGAATCATTAGTCGTACGCGGGATAGGGCTGTACCGTAGCGTGGATGATATTGCTCAATCGGTGGTGGATACCCGCGACGGTAAACCTATCCTGGTCGGGGACCTCGGAGAAGTGAGTGTAGGCGAACGGCCCCGCTCCGGCATCGTGTCATTCAACCAGCAGGATGACATTATCGAAGGCATCATCCTGATGACCAAAGGCCAGAATGCCGCCAAGGTGATTGAAGCCTTGCGCGAGAAGGTGACCCAGGTCAACGAAACATTACCGCCTGGCGTGAAGATCGTGCCGTTTTATGACCGTACCGGCCTGGTCGATCATACGGTACATACGGTTTCTGAGAACCTGATCGTCGGTGCCTTGTTGGTGGTCGCCATCCTGATTATTTTCCTGCGTAACTGGCGTGGGGCCCTGATCGTGGCCTCGGTGATCCCGCTGTCGTTATTGTTTGCGTTTATTGTCATGGATTTGCGCGGCGTGTCTGCCAACCTGATCTCGCTCGGTGCAGTAGACTTCGGCATTATTATCGACAGCGCCGTGGTGCTGGTGGAAGCCTTGATGGTGCGCCTGGCCGTCGCGGAAACAGACAAACATCCGGCGCATGCCGGCCTGGCCTGGCGTATGCAAACGCTAAAAAACACCGCCATTGACATGGGGCATCCTATCCTGTTTTCCAAAGCCATCATCATCACCGCCTTCCTGCCTATCTTTACCTTCCAGCGCGTGGAAGGCAAGATCTTCTCACCCATGGCATTTACCCTGAGTTTTGCACTGTTAGGGGCGATCCTGCTGACACTGACATTAGTACCGGCCCTGCTTTCCTATACCATGAAGCGTGAGGATATGGCGGAAAAACACAGTGCCTGGATGCAAAGCCTGCAGGATTTCTATCAGCGAATCCTGCTCAAAAGTACCCAATCAAGAAAGCTGGTGGTCCTGTTGTCAGTAGCGGTGCTAGTAGTCTCCATGCTGTGTGCGCCTATGCTGGGCTCAGAATTTTTGCCCAAGCTGGATGAAGGCAATATCTGGCTGACGGTCGATTTACCGCCATCCGCCAGCCTGGAAAAAACCAAGGAAGTGGAACGCCAGATCAGGAAAATCCTGAATAGCTATCAAGAAGTCAGGCTGGTGGTAGCGCATGTCGGGCGACCGGATGATGGCACAGACCCTAAAGGTCCGTATCACATGGAAATTCTGGCGGATCTCAAGCCGCATGGTGAATGGAATTTCGCCGATAAAGAAAGCCTGATCAAGGATATTTCGCGTCGTATCCATGAAATTCCAGGTGTGCCGACCAATTTCTCGCAGGTGATCCAGGACAGTGTCGAAGAAGCGCTGTCCGGTGTTAAAGGCGAGATCGCCGTCAAGATTTTTGGCCGCGACCTGGCTATTCTCGAGCAAAAAGCTTCTGAAGTAGTCGATGCCATCAGCAGCGTGCGCGGCGCGACAGATGTGGCAGCGGTGAGGATTTCCGGTAACTCCGAGCTGGATATCACTTTGAATCGGAGCCAGCTGGCCCGTTATGGCTTGCGCGTGGATGACGTGAACGATACTGTACAAACCGCTCTGGCAGGCAATGCAGCAAATACCTTTTATGATGGCGACCGCCATTTTGATGTGACCTTGCGGCTGGAAAGATCTTACCGCGATTCGGTCGACGATATTGATGAATTGCCCATTGCCCTGCCCAATGGCGCGGGCAGTATTCCGCTGAGTGAAGTGGCGGAGGTGACCATCAAGCAGGGTGCGTCCCGTGTCAGCCGTGAAGCAGGTTCACGCATAGTGTCGATCAAGGCCAATATCACCGACAGGGACCAGGGCAGCTTTGTCAAAGAGGCGATGCAAGCTGTTCAGGAAAAAGTTAAATTGCCGCCAGGGTATAACATGACCTGGGGCGGTCAGTTCGAGAACCAGCAGCGCGCAATGAAACGCCTGATGGTGATCGTGCCCTTATCGGTGCTGCTGATCTTTATCCTGCTTTTCTGGGCATTCAAGTCGGTTAAAAATGCCCTGCTGGTATTGCTGATGATTCCGTTTGCGCTGGTGGGTGGCCTGGCTGGCCTGGCGGTAGCAGGTTTGCACCTGTCAGTGTCTGCCGCAGTCGGCTTTATCGCATTGGCCGGTATTTCTGTGCAGAACGGTGTGATCATGGTGGAGCAGATGAAGCACCTGATGCTGGAAGGCAAGCGTGCCAGCGAGGCTGTGATTGAAGGGGCGGTTGCGCGTTTACGGCCTATCCTGATGACGGCGCTGATGGCAGGCATAGGCCTGATGCCGGCAGCATTGTCGCATGGCATTGGTTCGGAAACGCAGCGTCCGTTTGCAGTGGTGATCGTAGGTGGCTTGATCACCGCTACCCTGTTCACGCTGTTATTACTGCCGTTGTTATTCCCTATGTTCACAGACGAACGTCGTCGGTCGCCCCGATAAGCCCTGGTGGTTTTTTAAAACCAGATTGGTGGTTTAAAGCAACCAGTTATGAGCGGATTGAAGCCTGTAAAAATAATTTCCATATATTAATCAATAGCTTGTATTGATCTTGTCTTTGGCATGCTTAATGCACATCTATTCATGTGCCATTTAATTGCGTATACGCATAAGTGGCAGTTGTCATCTCCAAAGTGGTAAATGTTGTCGCCGTGTTGAATAACAACAACGAGCAATATTCCCCAATTATCCTTTCCCGAGGATATTGCTTGAGCCCAGGCCTAGTGCTTGGGTTTTTTTTGCCTGGATTCCCGTTTGGGGTTAGAAAAGCTGAAATGAATCCAGCTTAGGTTGCCGTCTGGCTCTGTGGACGCTTCTCGGCATTGACCAGGTTTTTGGGCAGCTGGAATACCACATTCTCGACCACGCCCTGCAACTCTTCGACATTGGCTGCGCCCATGGCATGTAAGGCCTGGATGACTTCCTGCACCAATACTTCAGGGGCAGAAGCGCCGGCAGAAATACCGACTTTCTTTTTATTCTTTAGCCAGTCAGGATTTAGCAGGCTGGCGTTATCAACCATATAAGCTTCTATACCCTGGTTCCTGGCAACTTCACGCAAACGGTTGGAATTTGAACTGTTGGGCGAGCCGACAATAATCACCAGGTCACAGTCTTTTGCCATGATTTTGACCGCATCCTGGCGGTTCTGCGTGGCATAGCAAATATCATCGCTTTTAGGTGCCTTTATCGTCGGGAAGCGGTTTTTAAGCGCATTGATCACCTGAGTGGCGTCATCCACCGACAGTGTGGTTTGCGTCACATACGCCAGTTTATCCGCATCAGCCACTTGCAGGGCCAGTACATCTTCCGGTGTTTCCACCAGGTACATACCACCCGCCTCGGATTGCCCCATGGTGCCTTCGACTTCGGGATGGCCTTTATGGCCTATCATGATGATTTCCAGGCCTTCCTTGCGCATCTTTGCTACTTCGATATGTACTTTGGTCACCAGTGGGCAGGTCGCATCAAATGCAGTGAGTCCGCGTGACTCTGCCTCTGCGCGAACCGCTTTGGAAACGCCATGCGCACTGAAGATGACAATATTGCCTGCCGGAATTTTTTCCAGCTCATCGACGAAAATAGCGCCTTTTTCACGCAACTGGCCGACCACAAACTTGTTGTGCACGACTTCGTTTCGCACATAGATAGGCGCACCGAATTTTTCCAGCGCCTGTTCGACGATGATGATGGCACGGTCTACCCCGGCACAAAATCCGCGCGGGTTAGCCAGGACGATATTCGGTGAATCATTTGTTTGCATAAATCAATTCCGTAAAGGAGGCTGGCGCAATTGCACAGCTTGTCACAAGGGCTGGCAGGCATCAGGTATAATCGGCGTTTTGTCGCTAGCTATTACGTCGATTGTTATGAAAAACACTGCTACCTTGCTGATTACTTGCCCGGATACCAAAGGGATTGTGGCGGCGATCGCACAATTTTTGTATGAGCACAATGCCAATATTTTACACGCAGACCAGCATCAGGATGCGGAAAATAATCTGTTTTTAATGCGGGTAGAGTGGGACCTGAGCAATTTCAATGTCGCAGTCGCAGATTTTGAACAGGCATTCTCTCCTGTCGCGCAGCGCTTTGCCATGACCTGGCAATTGAAACTCTCAGAGCAGAAAACGCGGCTGGCGATCATGGTGTCGCAGTATGACCACTGCCTGGCAGATTTGTTGCACAGGCACCATAGCGGTGAGCTGGCCTGCGATATTCCGCTGATCATCAGTAATCACCGCGATACAGAAAAACTGGCGGCTTTTTATGGCATAGATTTCCATTATTTGCCGGTGACCAAGGAAACCAAGGCAGATGTAGAGGCGCAACAATTCGCGCTGTTTGATCAATACCAGATCGATTTGATCGTGCTGGCGCGCTACATGCAGATTTTGTCACCGGAGTTTGTGGCACGTTACCCGCAAAAAATCATCAACATCCATCACTCATTCCTGCCTGCGTTTATCGGTGCACGCCCTTACCACCGTGCCTTCGAGCGTGGCGTGAAGCTGATCGGTGCCACCAGCCACTACGTCACCGAAGTGCTGGATGAAGGGCCGATCATCGAGCAGGATCTGGCGCGTATTTCTCACCGCGACCAGGTGGAAGACCTGATCCAGAAAGGGCGTGACCTTGAACGCGTGGTGTTATCCAAGGCGGTACGCTGGCATATCGAGCACCGCATTTTGCTGTATGCGAACAAAACCGTGATTTTCGACTAACCTTATCTTGAGTGGCTCAGCAGCGTAATCTGGTTCAGTCATCAATCAATACCCAATAAAAAACCGAAGCTTAAGACTTCGGTTTTTTATTGGGCTTATGCCAGCCTTATGACAGCGTGCGCTCAAGCTTAAACAAGTCGGCAATCTGCTCACGTTCACGGATCACATGCACCTGGTCGCCATCTACCAGCACTTCCGCTGCACGCGCACGGGTGTTGTAGTTACTGGACATGCTCATGCCATAAGCACCAGCAGAGTGAATCGCCAGATAGTCACCTTCTGCAATCGCCAGTGTGCGGTCATGGCCTAAAAAGTCGCCACTTTCACATACCGGGCCGACCACTTCGTAGGTTTGTGCTGGCGCTGAAGAAGCCGCAATTGTCGTGATGTTATGGTACGCATCATATAAAGCGGGTCGCATCAGGTCGTTCATGGCGGCATCGACGATCGCAAAATTCTTGCTTTCACCTGGCTTTAAATATTCAACCTTGGTGAGTAATACACCTGCGTTACCCACCAGCGCGCGACCAGGCTCGAATAACACTTTCACGCCACGGCCTGCCAGTTTTTGCATGATGGCTGCAGTGTAGGTCGCAAAATCAGGCGGCGTTTCGTCGCTATAAGTAATGCCCACACCACCGCCAACATCAATATGCTGGATATGGATATTACGTTCGGCAAGTGCATCTACCAGTCCCAGTACTTTATCCAGAGCATCCAGGAACGGCGATAATTCAGTGATCTGCGAACCAATATGGCAATCCACGCCATGCACAGCGATATTCGGCATCGCGGCGGCCTGTTGGTACAAGCCTAGTGCATCTTCAAATGCCACACCGAATTTGTTGTTCTTCAGGCCGGTGGAAATGTAAGGGTGTGTTTTTGCGTCTACATTCGGGTTCACGCGCAATGAAACCGGCGCTATCTTGCCCAGTTCTGCAGCCACTTGCTGGATACGGTGCAGTTCATTGATAGACTCCACATTAAAGCAAAGAATACCGGCTTCCAGCGCGGAACGGATTTCACTATGTGATTTGCCCACGCCGGAAAACACCACTTTCTTAGCATCACCGCCTGCGGCAATGACACGTGCCAGTTCGCCACCGGAGACAATGTCGAACCCGGCGCCCATGCGCGCAAACAGGTTCAGGATAGCCAGGCTGGGATTGGCCTTCACCGCAAAGCAGATCAGGTGGTCATGACCGAGCAAGCCGGCCTGGAAACGCTCAAAAGTTTGCGTCAAGGCATTTTTGGAATAGACATAAGTCGGTGTCTGGTGGTGTTCGGCAATATCGCGCAGCGCTACATTTTCGGCATGTAGCAGGCCATTCTGGGTATTAAAGGCAGTCACTTGGCAGGAGTTGTCTGTTGTTGAGGTTGAGGGTACTGGCGCTCGGGGATATATAAATCACCTTTGAGCCCACAAGCGCTTAATTGTGCCAGCAACAGGCCAAGCGCTAAAAATCGCGTCCAGAAGGAAAGCATAATCCATAGTCCGGTTTAAACAGACCAGCATTTTAGCACTAAACCGCAAGTGCCTGATGGCGGGATGCCTGACCGTTTGTCTGCCGGATGCTGCCATCTGTCAGCCAGCACTTTACATGTGCCGGCGCAGTTTGCATGATAAGCACATCGTAAAAGAGGTCTCAGTATGATGCGCAATGCAATTCAACACGGGTTCAGTCTGATTGAAATCATGATAGTGGTCGCTATCATGGGCATATTAGCCAGTATTGCTGTGCCTGGTTACCAGGACTATATCAGGAGTGGCAATGCGGTAGAGGCCCCTGCTAACCTTGCCAATTGCCGCGTGCTGGCAGAGCAGTTTTTTCAGGATAACCTCACTTATGTAGGATTTACCTGTAATCCGCAGGATTCCCGGTTTTTTGATTATTTTGTCGATGATCAAACAGCCACCACATATACGCTTCGTGCAACAGGGCGGGCTGCCCAGAATATGGGTAATTTTGAATTCACAGTCAATCAGGAAAACTTCAAAACCTCAAGATATGATGGTGCGACAGGTGCTTCCTGCTGGTTAACCAGTTCTTCTGGTAGCTGTTAGGCATGCAGCAACAAGGCTTTTCATTGATAGAACTGGTAGTGACTGTCGTCGTGCTGATGACGGTCTCGGTATTCGCCATCCCTGCATTTCAGGCATCTATAGGTAACTCCCAGATCCGCACGGTGACTGAGTCCATCAAAAATGGGTTGCAGCAGGCGAGAGTGGAAGCGATCAAGCGTAATACCAGGATCAGATTTACACTTCAGGCCAATGGGGCATGGCAATTGGGCTGCGTTAACCAGGTAATGCCAGCGGGCATGGCCTCTGTTGCATGTCCGGCTATTATCAGCCAGAAAAGTGCTTCCGAGGGTTCTTCTGCAAATATCACAATCGTTGCCGACAATCCATCCGTTGTTTTTACAGGATTTGGGGGGCGCGACCCAGCTGTTGCCAACGGACTTTCGCGCGTGGACGTATCGAATAATCAGGTAGATCAGGATGAGCTAAGGGCTTTGCGTATCATATTGGCAGCGGGTGGCCACGCCAGAGTCTGTGATCCTGCTGTGACTGCAGTGGGAGATACACGCAGATGTTAAGTCGTCCTCAGAAAAAAAGTATGCCGAAGCTGTTATCCCGGCAATATGGTTCTGTATTGATTGAATCTCTGGTTGCCGTGGTCATTTTCAGTATGGGTGTATTGTCCCTGGTGGGACTGCAAGGCGCCATGCAGAAAAACAGCAGCGATAACCGCTACCGTGCAGAGGCGCAACTGATTGCCCAGACGCATCTGGCAAATATGATGGCTTATGGTAGTGATGCCGCCACCTATGTCGCTCAAGTGGACCGAGCCAGGATCAGGTCACAATTGCCGAATGGCACACTCACTTTTTCTGCTATTACAAATAGCATGATCACCGTGACGGTCGGCTGGCAAGTGCCGGGCGGCAGGCAACACCAGGTCAATGCTTCCAGTTATTTGTTTGATGAGCCTTCTGATGATGAAGCCAGTAGCGTACGTATCTAGGCGGAGCCTATCTCCTGGAGTGCAAACCGGGATGAGCCTGGTAGAGCTGCTGGTCGGCATACTGATCGGGCTGGTTGCGACTTTGGCGATCGCTAATCTGTTCAGTGGTTTTGAAGCGCGCAAGCGCATGATTTCCAATGGCTCGGATGCGCAGTCCAGTGGTGTGCTGGCGTTATATTATTTGCAACGCGATGCACAAAACGCAGGCTATGGTCTGCCTTTATATAACAGCCAGGACCCTTCGCCCTTGTTGTGTCCTGTCAATACTTCAATCAACCAGGGCGGGGTAACCATTAATCTCTCTCCTATTGTGATCGTGGATGGTGGGGCCGGACAGGATATTATCCGTATCCGCTACGGTAATCCGCCCAGTGGGGGTGCTTCAGTACGTGCAACTGGGAACCTCTCAGCACCGACGCTGGATGGCCCATTGCTAGGTTGCCAGGTAGGGGACGTGGTGTTGTTTCACCAGACTGAAGGTAATCCGAATTGCAGTCTTGCGCGAATTCAGAGCCTCAATGCAAATCGGGTGATTACTAATTTGATTGAGATGAATACCGTGCCTACGGACAGGCCGGTGGCTAATTTGAATGGTACCGATTGGGTGCGTTTTTCATGCCTGGGGGTGTGGAATCAGTATGAGTACACTGTGAATGCCAACCAGGAGCTAACCCGGACCGGTGGCACGCCTGGTACCAACCCGTTCCCTGATAGTGCAGCGATTCCGGTGGTCAGTGATATTGTCTCTCTACAAGCCCAGTATGGGGTGGCCAATACGGTGCATCCAGATCCAGTTTGGGCAGCATCCACTACCGGATCACAATTTCTTAACCGCGTTGATCTATGGACAAATGCAACGGGCGCATTCGGACCGGGCATGGGACTGATCGACAGAAACCGGATACGGGCGGTGCGTATTGCAGTCGTCGCCAGGGATGGTGCTATGCAAAGGGAGATAGTCAGCCAGGCATGTAACGGAAATGCGGTCGGCATCAGCCGGGTATGTATCTGGAGCAGTGATGCTACGCCTGCAAATGTCAATCTGAACCATATACCCAATTGGCAGCGGTTTCGTTACCGCACATTCGAAGTGACTGTGCCGCTCAGGAATATACTCTGGAATCGCGATGCCTTGTAAATCTGTTGAAATGATTGGCAGTATAACTGCTCGTGCTCAGGCCGGTATAGTACTCTTCTTTGCTTTGCTGGCACTGGCAGTGATGTCGATTGCCGCGGTGGCCCTGATCCGTAGTGTGGATACCAATGCGCTGCTCTCCGGCAATATGGTGTTCAGGCAATCAGCCAGTGCAACCTCTAGTGTGGCACTTGAGGGCATCACTCAAAGTATCACCCAAAATATCAGTTTGGTTAATAGTGTCAGGCATTTTCCGGGCCAGGGATACTATGCCAATTGCAGCATGTTCGATGCACAGCCGAATCTATCGGTTTGCGATGGAGCAAGATTGACTACCATGACCTGGGATAATACAAATAGCAGCCTGGTGCCCGAGCAGGTGGATGGCAACGCCGAGATTCGTAACGGCATTGACCGGCAAGGTAACCAGATCAGGTACGTAATCGAGCGTATGTGCAATTTCAATCAAGCTGAAATCAATGCCGGTAATGCTGCCATGGACGCTGCTCGTTGTCTGATGGCAAGTACTACACGTTGCAGACCCCCGATAAATATCCCTGATCCCAATCAGCCACCTTGTCCCAACCTGGGTACATCGCCGCTTTATCGCCTGACGTTGCGTATCAGTGGCCCAAAAAACACGTTAACGTACATGCAATCGTTTATTTCCAACTAGCACAGGTGACATGATGAAAAGTAATTCCTGGATTAAAAAACTGGTCTGGTTGGGCATGATGATTCCCTGTCTGGTACAGGCGGAGTTTCTTGATCTAGCGACCATGCCACTGCAGACTTCCGGTAGCTCGGATGTAAAGCCTAACCTGATGTTCGTGCTGGACAACTCAGGCAGTATGGGCTGGGATTATTCACCTGACTGGGCAAATTCATCCTCAGAATGGTTAAAGGACAACTCTGATTTCAACACGCAATATTATGATCCTGAAGTGTTGTATAGCCCGCCACTGAATTATCTCGGTGTGAACATGGCGAACCAGACCAGTTTCAATAACGTTGCAAACGAAGTGAATGATCTTGGTAATACCAAAAACGGCTCATCTGATCTCAGGAATAATGCTTTCTATTATTCTTTCATCCCAGGCGAATACTGTACAACACCGAACTTAACCAGTTGTGTCATCTCCAGGGTGCCAACAGGGATCTATACCTATCCTTCAGATATCAGGTGGTGCAACTCCACTACCGCTGCCACCCGTCGCACATTATCAGGTTCGCAGCGTTGCCAGAAAATCCGCAATGCCTACAGCACCGTTAACGATAACAATACCTACACGTATTTACGCCGGCCGATGGCCACTTACAGACTGACTCTCACCAAGAGCAGCAATAATGCTTCGGTACAAAGTATCAAGATTAATAATATAGAACTCCTGTCCCAGACGGTGAATGCTAATTCTTCTGATAACAGCAATGACTTGGCAGCCTCTGTACTCAGTGCCATGTGTCGGACCAGCCTTTCCGGAAACTGTAATTTAAGTGGTAATACGGTCACCCGCAGCAGTAATGTGTTAACCATAGATACCCCTGCCGGCGACCCGGTGAATACGGCAGCGCCTATTCAGGTCACGATGACTGGCGGCAGCTTTACTGCGCAACTGACAACAGATACTACCAATGATATTCCCGGGAGCATGGTCTATGTCAAAATCACCAGCAGCATCACCAGTTACAGCGCTCCAGGGCAGGCGACAAAGGGCATTGACCGCACGGACTGTGCGGGCACGACCTGCACCTATAACGAGGAAATGACTAATTACTCCAATTGGTGGGCGTATTACCGTACCCGTATGCAATCAATGAAAACAGCGGCCAGCCAGGCTTTTAAATCATTGGATTCCCGCTATCGCGTCGGTTTGGTGACTATCAATAGTCCTTCTTCAAACTATTTGGCGATTGCGCCTTTTGATGCTGGACAGAAGCAATCGTGGTATGCCAAATTATTTGCGGTTTCGCCAAGTGGCGGCACACCGCTTAGAACTGCTTTGTCTAGCGTGGGACGACATTTTGCCGGTAAAAAGACATTAGGTAGCGATGACCCCATGCAATATGCATGTCAATCGAACTTTACCTTATTGACAACCGACGGATACTGGAATGACACTTCTAATCCGGTCAAGGTAAATGGATCCACCGCCATTGGTAATCTGGATGGTGGCAGTACACCCAGGCCACAGTTTGATAGCAGTAATAAATCCAATACCCTGGCGGATGTCTCTAAATATTTTTATGACACGGATATCCGGGATGGCAGCCTGTCCAATTGCAATGGTGCGCTTGGCTCATCGGTATGCGGCACAGCCAATGATTATCCCAAGCAGAATATAGTGACGATGACGCTGGGTTTGGGTATCGATGGCACACTGGTTTATACCGAGGACTATAAAAATCAGCTCCTGGGAGATTTCAGGGATGTGATCGCAGGCGCAAAAAATTGGCCAGATCCTACAGTGAACGAAGATGGAACCCGGATTGACGATTTGTGGCATGCAGCAGTGAATTCCAACAGCACTTATTACAGTGCAAGTAATCCAAAACTGTTAAGGGAGTCGCTGGCAAAAGGCCTTTCTGAAATCAAATCTGTGCAGGGTGCGGCGGCTGCAGCGGCGGCCAGCAGTCTGGCGCCTACCGACGGCGACAATTTCCAGTATGTGGCCAGTTATCAGACGGTGAAATGGACAGGCAATCTTGAAGCTCGTACAGTCAATGTGAAATCACTGGAGACCTCTGAGAATTCAGTTTGGTGCGTGGAAAATGTCTCCGCTACCTCATGTGCCTCACCCGCTATTGAAACCCGTATTACCGGGAATGGCAGCACGTCTATTTATTGTAAAAGTGTCAACTCGAATCAATCCAGTTGTGATGGGCTGGGCGGTAAATTAGGTTCCGATCCTGACCTTCAAACCAGTGAACCTTTATCTTGTTATGTGCAGATTGCAGGGAGTTGCACCGGCAGGTTGCAAAGTCAGGTCGCAAGCAATAGCCGCAAGATTTATTACAACGCGAATAATGCGCTGGTACCGTTTACAGCCGACAATTTATCGACGCTGCACAGGACTACGTTATCAAATGGCTATCTGGCCCTAAGCCAGATGCAAGGACTGCCTGCCTCTGACCCTAGAATTTCGGATGCAAATAAAGTCAATAAGCTGGTGGATTACCTGCGGGGCAACAAAACCTACGAAGATACAAGTTTGAACACAGTGGTTGCGAACCGCCTGTTCCGTGAGCGCCAGGCGACACTGGGGGATATTTCGCAGTCACGTCCCAGTTATTTTAAAGCATCCATCATGACCTATCTAGACGCAGGTTATAAGACCTTTCACGATGCGGCAGTTGCTAGTCGGACGCCTGCAGTATTTGTTGGCGCAAACGATGGAATGTTACATGCCTTTAATGCCAATACGGGAGACGAGCTGTGGGCATTTATTCCTACGCCTGTGATCAGCAATCTGGCTAATCTCGCCGACAAGGAATATGGCGCCAATTACCATACAAACTATGTCAACGGTAATCCTATAGTCGCAGACGTCTGTGTTTCGGGTTGCAATGGGGGGGCTGCTGTTTGGCGAACCATCCTTGTGTCTGGATTGAATGGAGGTGGCAGAGGGTATTTTGCCCTGGATGTGACCAATCCGGCTGCGCCAGCCCTGCTTTGGGAGTTCACGCCGCAAAACCTTGGATCAGCCATTAACCTGGGCTACACGTTTGGCAATCCGCTGATTACAAAAATGCAGGATGGACGATGGGTCGTCTTATTAACCTCTGGTTATAACAATGGAACTTTTGCGCGTAGACTGAATGATGGTACTTACGTGAATAATAGCCCAGCGGGAGATGGCGGCGGTTATGTGTACGTTCTTGATGCAGGTAGTGGGGCCGTGGTGAAAGTACTCTCAACTGGTGAAGGTAATTCTGCCAACCCTAGCGGGTTAGCGAAAATAACCGCCTACGCAGAGCAAATGTATGAAAACAATACTGCGGTAAAAGCCTATGCCGGGGACCTGAACGGAAATATCTGGCGTTTTGATATCAATACCAATCAGGTCACTAAGATTGCTACCTTACGTGATTCCAATGGCAATGCACAAAAGCTCACAACCCAGCCTGTTATGGTAAGGGTGGGTAACAAAATTGCCGCGATCGTTGGTACCGGCAAATTCCTTGAAGTGGCGGATTTGACGAATACACCACAGAATTCCATCTATACCTTCAAGGATGATGGGCAAACTTCAGCAATTAGCCGTAACCAACTGATAGGACTGGCTTTGGGTGGAGATCGTACAGTCGCAACAGGTGCAGATGTAAACTTTAATACCGGGTATGGCTGGTTCCTGGATTTTCCGCCGGGAGAGCGTGTCAATCTCGATCCTCAGGCGGTCAACGGCGTCCTGCTCTTGTCAACATTAGTGCCCAACAGTGAGGCGTGTAGTGGGGCAGGTTACGGATTCTTCAATTATTTCAACTATGAGAAAGGCGGGAGTATGTTGCCTAGTGGAATAGTTTCAGAGCGACTAACTACTCCAGCAGTAGGCTTTAATCTTGTGTATGATCAAAATCATGTGCCTCATGTTGTGGTGACGGGCAGTGATGACCCAACACCAAGGCAGCTTAACCTTGATGATTCCATACTAGGAAATATGAATGGGGGGATTGGAGCAGCCGATTATATATTCAAACGAAGATCTAACGGCAGCTATGGCACCAAGCAAACATGGCATGAACTGATCCAGTAACCACATAAAAGACAACAAAAAAGCCCCGTTCAGGGGCTTTTTTATTCAATGCGTTACTTCACATTCTTTGCGAACACATACAAAATCGCGCAAATCACTATAACAATACCAATCAGCGCATATATTCCTATCGCTCCTTGAAACATACTGCCTCCTTGACGTGATAGTTGAGAGGGAAGTTTTATTCTAAGGAAGCGGGTAGTGATTGTCTATGCTTATATCGCCTACAAAAACATCACTTTGACAGTGAGGAGTTAATGCCTGTTGTGCGCCGATATTGACTGCCGTCGCGCTATCAATTTTTTGAAGATTGCCCAGATGCAATCTTCAGTATTCAATGCCTAAACGACTTCGAGGGACAATTCGGCAGGTTTATAAATAGCCAGTATGTTGTTATCGGCAACGATGTCCTCCGCCAGGTACATAATATCCTGTGCAGTCATCAGTTCCGGCATACCTGCGGTATAGGTGAGGGGTTCTTCCAGCCAGTTGTTCATGATGCTTCCTTTGTTTGCTGATCTGTATAAATTCAATAACGTCATGCCGGGCGATTACTTGATGCTCCGGGATGAAAAGTGCGTCACTGCACCTGTCGTTACGGTTGCACAGCTTACCGGGCGTGTATGAAGCTTTAATGAAGTAAATATTGAAAGAATATGTAACGGACTGGGCAGGGCGTGAATCGCGCAAGCTGGTACAAAGAAAGGAATGCGCGCAGAATAAGTGCATTGCATATATCTTCGGAAGCATTCATTTTATGAAAGCATGGCAAATTGCATGGATGTTGTTTGTGGTGATGGTGATTGGCGCAGGCGTGCTTTACTGGCAGAATCTGCATGAAGATGAGCCGGCGGCATCACCAACGGTATTGGCGCAGACGATTAATCAATGTGATTTAATCGCCAGTAAAGCGGCGGCGGAGCTGCCGGAGGCGCTGCCATTCCAGAAGCAGGAAAAATTTGCCAGGCAATCTCGTGTGCTGGAGCGCTGCATGCAGGACAGGGGCTATCAGGAAAATCCCTCCTGGGTGACCAAGGCCAATCTGCGTGCCGGTCAAATTGCGCATACGCAAGGTATTTCTCAGAATGAAGCTTATGAAACCTTGCGCAGGCAGGCGATGTTGAAAGAGGAAGTTGCCGGCACCCGTTACTGGCGCAAGCAGTGATAGTGTTTAGCGCTTTTGTCCGAGATAATCTGTTTTACCCAGCGGCACGCCAAGGTGGCGCAAAATGTTGTAAGCGGTGGTGATGTGGAAGTAAACGTTAGGCATTGCCCATTTTTCGAGGTAATCCAGCCCGGTAAAGGTCAGGTCGACCTTTCTAATGGTCAGCACCACTTGTCTGCTCTCTGCGCCTTCAAGCTGCTCCGGCTGTATCTGCGATAAAAAATCTATGGTTTTATCGATGCGTTGATACAGCATTTCGAAAGTGGTTTCATCATCGGCATATTGCGGAATATCCAGCCCCGCCAGCCTAGCGCCCGCACCTTTGCTCATGTCGCTCACCAGCTGTATCTGTTTGATCAGTGGGTACATATCCACTGCCAGCCGGCTATTCAATACAATTTCTGGTGCTACTTTTTTCTGTTCGGCATAGAGCTCGCCTTGTTGCAGGATATGTTTCAGGTTGTGCAGGTTGCGGATCAGCGGCGCGATACTGACATCATATAAATGCATAACAATCTCTTAATGTTCATAACGGCGATATTGTAACGCCTCCGCGATATGCGAATCACCAATCCTTTGGCAGTCCGCAAGGTCGGCAATCGTGCGTGCCAGTTTCAGGATGCGGTGATAACTGCGCGCAGACAGCGAGAATTTTTTCATGGCTGCCTGTAGCAGCAGGTGGCTTTTATCATCCAGCGGGCAGTGCTTTTCAATGTCGAGTGGCCCTAGCGCCGCATTCGGCTTGTTCTGGCGTTGCATCTGCCGCTGCCTCGCCAGTACTACGCGTTCACGTATGGTAGTGCTGCCTTCCCCCGGCTGGCTATCTCTTAATTCTTCAGGCTTTAGCGCGGGTACTTCAATATTCATATCTATCCGGTCCAGTAACGGGCCGGAGAGTTTGTTTTTATAACGCGCGATCTGCTCGGGCGTGCAGCGGCAGCGATTGTTGTAGTGGCCGTAATAGCCACATGGGCAAGGATTCATCGCCGCCAGCAACTGAAACTGTGCAGGGAAAGTCGCCTGCCGGGCGGCGCGTGAAATCGTGATCATGCCACTTTCCAGTGGCTCGCGTAATACTTCCAGCACTTTCCTGTCGAATTCGGGAAGTTCATCGAGAAAGAGGACGCCATGATGGGCAAGGCTGATCTCGCCCGGCCGCGGCACGCTACCACCGCCCACCAGCGCTACTGCCGAAGCGGTGTGGTGAGGTGCGCGGAATGAACGCTGTTTCCAGCTTGATGCGGGGAATTGGCTATTGAGTGACAAGATTGCCGCGCTCTCTAGTGCTTCCTGGGTGGACATAGCGGGCAGTATGCTCATAAAGCGGTGTGCCAACATGCTTTTGCCGGTCCCTGGTGGTCCGCTCATCAATAAGCTATGTTGTCCGGCGGCGGCCAGTTCTAGCGCACGTTTGGCGCGTAACTGCCCTTTGACTTCCCTGAAATCACATAAGGTAGGCATTTGCTCATGCCCAACGGAGGGTTGTTGTGGCAAGGCTTGTTTTTCCGAGAGATGCGCGCATACAGCAAGCAGGCTGTCTGCAGCATAAATCGTCGAACCTTCGACAAGGCTGGCCTCGCATGCACTTTCTTGGGGCAAAATGGTGGCACGGGTGCACTGCCTGTCCTGCTGTAGCTGATAGGTCATGGCGAGCGCGCCACGAATCGGCCTGAGCGCGCCTGTCAGCGCCAGTTCACCGGCGATGACATAGCTGGCAAGGTGCTTTTTCGGGAGTTGGCCCGAAGCGGCCAGGATACCCAGCGCAATCGGTAAATCATAGCGGCCACCTTCTTTCGGTAAATCTGCCGGTGCCAGGTTCACGGTAATGCGTCTGGCAGGAAATTCGAACTGCGCAGTCTGGATAGCTGCGCGGACACGGTCCTTGCTTTCTTTGACTTCGGTTTCGGGCAGGCCGACTATGGTAAAGCTGGGCAAGCCATTGGCTAAATGAACTTCTACGACCACTTCTGGCGCTTCCATCCCGCTTAACGCGCGACTGTATAACACTGCCAAACTCATGCTGCACTCCTGCTTAACGGAATGCTAACAATTGTAAATTAATTTTTACTTTTCTGATGCGTTTGCTTGTTCCAGCGCGCTGATTTTGTTTTCAAGGTCACGTAACTGCTGCTGTGTCCGGGCTAACAACGCACTCTGAATATCAAATTCCTCACGTGAAACAAGTTCCATTTTGGTGAGTACGCCCTGAATTAGTGCATGAATATTTGATTCAAGCTCTGAAATTGGGCTTGAATCGATTAATTGTTTGATTTTAAAGGATAATTCTTTGATTTTATCGTTTGAAAATAACATGCTCGTTTACTCCTTTTGCCAGAATTTTAACATGCCTAAACTGTAAATCTGCATTTTGTTTGTTGTATTTATGTAATAAAAATATAAAAATCAAATACTTAATTAAGTATCATAATTAAATTATTCATATTTATTAATTATATATTTGATTTTAAAAGTTTTTATAGATTGGCACATGCTTTGCTTAGTCGTCAATGTTGTTTCATTCTCGTTTACAACAATTCGATCAAGACTTTATAGAGAGAGGACTCATAAATGCGTCAATCTATTTTACTTACAGCAGTATTAGGCACCTTGTCGATGGCACAAGTTTCTTATGCAGCTGAAGCTGAAGAAAAAGCGCCAGCTGCTGTAGAAGCAAAATCTCCATGGGCAGCAACAGCCAACATCGGCTTCGTATCTGATTACTATGCACGTGGTATTTCACAAAACTGGCACAAACCTTCTGTACAAGGTGGCCTGGATATCACGCACGACAGCGGCTTTTATGTTGGTGCCTGGGGTTCTAACGTTACACCAAACACATTCCCTGATGCGACTGCGGAAATTGATGTATACGGTGGTTATAATGGTGCCGTGCCTGGTATCGAAGGATTAGGCTATACCGTTGGTTTGATCGGTTACCTGTATCCGGGTGGTTCATGGAAAAAATACCGGGGCTCTGCTTCTGTAGGACCAGATGGTGCCAATACGGTATTAACTCCACGTGGTGGCCGTTGGGATACCGCTGAAGTTAACTTTGGTCTTGCTTACGGCTGGTTGAGTACCAAGCTTTCTGTGACGTTGACTGACTGGTTCGGTGCTGAACGCGCAACGGGTTGGGATGGCAGTACCAAAGGCAGTACCTATTTTGAGGTAAACGCAAACTATCCATTGCCATGGTGGGACCTGACACTGGTTGGTCACGTGGGTCAATTGAATGTAAATGGTAAACTGGATACAACGTTTACTACAGATGGTTTGAATCTGCCAAGTTCAAGTTTTTCTGGTGCTTCTAGCCCGGATTACACTGACTACAAGGTTGGCCTGAGCAAGGCATTTAAAATCGGTGCCTCAGAAGGCTGGAACGCTGGTTTGTACTACGTTGGTGCCAGCAACAAACAGTACTGGGGTGAAAATGGCTACGGCGGTACAAGTTTTAACGGTAAAGGCGATAGCGTCCGTGCACAAAGTAAAGATTTGAACGAAGGTCGTTTGGTATTTACACTGACACGTACGTTCTAAGCTGTAACACAAGCGCTGTAAACACATCTGGCAGGCGGGGTGCCTGCCGGAGTTAACAACAGGAGAAGCAAATGAAATTTGTGTCCGCAATAATCAAGCCATTCAAGCTTGATGAGGTGCGTGAAGCTTTGTCCAATATTGGGGTACAAGGCATCACTGTCACTGAAGTTAAGGGGTTTGGACGCCAGAAGGGGCATACCGAGTTATATCGTGGCGCCGAATATGTCGTAGACTTCTTGCCGAAAGTGAAGCTTGAGGTTGCCATTAAAGATGACATGCTGGATCAGGTGGTAGATGCCATCGAGAAAGCGGCGGCAACAGGCAAGATAGGCGATGGCAAGGTATTTGTCTTCGATTTGGAACAAGTTTATCGTATCCGCACCGGCGAAACCGGTCCGGATGCGCTATAGAGAGGGCTTCAGCTATGAAGAAAATTCTTTCTGTGTTATCGCTGGTCGCCCTGATGGGGTTGGCAGCCACTCCAGTATCGTATGCTGAAGAAACAGTCACAGAGACCGTCACGGTCACGGAAACTGTCACACCTGATGCCGCACCCGCAGCTGAAGCACCAGCGGCTCCTGCAGAAGCAGCGCCAGCTGAAGCTGCTGCAGCGCCGGCAACGCTAGATGTAGGTAACACTGCATTTATGATCATTGCGACGGTACTGGTAATTCTGATGACCATCCCGGGTCTGGCACTGTTCTACGGTGGCCTGGTACGTCAAAAGAACATGCTGTCAGTGCTGATGCAGGTATTTGTCGTGTTCTCGCTGATTTCTGTGCTGTGGGCAGCTTACGGCTACAGTCTGGCATTCAGTGAAGGCAATATGATTGTGGGCGGCCTGAGTAAGGCATTCCTGTCTGGCATCACGACCGAAAGCTTGTCAGGTACGATTCCCGAATATGTGTTTCTGACCTTCCAGATGATTTTTGCAGCGTTGACACCAGGCCTGATCGTCGGTGGTTTTGCCGAGCGTATCAAGTTCTCTGCCGTGTTGTTATTCACTGCATTGTGGGTGACATTCGCTTACATCCCGATCGCACACATGGTATGGGGTGGTGGTTACCTGGCTGAACTGGGTGCCAAAGACTTCGCCGGTGGTACTGTTGTGCATATCAACGCTGGTGTGGCCGCTTTGATCGGCGCGATCATGCTGGGCAAACGTATCGGTTACGGTAAAGAAGCCATGCCTCCGCATAACTTGGTAATGACCATGATCGGTGCTTCATTGCTGTGGGTGGGTTGGTTCGGTTTCAACGTAGGTAGCGAACTGGCTGCGGATGCCACTGCCGGTATGGTGTTGATCAACACACAATTGGCAACAGCTGCAGCGGTTATCGGCTGGATCTTTGCCGAATGGTTGTTCAGAGGCAAACCAAGTATGCTGGGTGCTGCTTCAGGTGCGGTTGCTGGTCTGGTAGCGATTACACCGGCATGTGGTTTCATCGGTCCTATGGGCTCTATCATACTTGGTTTCACTGCGAGCTTCGTAAGCTTGTGGGGCGTAACCAAACTGAAAGGTGCACTGGGCTACGACGACTCGCTGGATGTATTCGGTGTGCACGGCCTGGCTGGTATCTGGGGTGCGGTGGGCACTGGCGTGCTGATGGCACCTGGCCTGGGTGGTGTTGGCTACGCTGAAGGCGTGAACATGGGCGGTCAAGTGACTACCCAGATCATCGCCGTAGTCGTGACATTGATCTGGACTGGTATCGTCAGCGTGATCCTCTACAAAGTGGTTGATGTCGTGGTTGGTCTGCGTGTCAGCGAAGAGTACGAGCGCGAAGGCCTGGATACTACAGAGCATGGTGAGCGCGCATACAGCCTGTAATAGCGTGAACACTGTTTGAGATGTAAGAAAAAAACGGCTCTTTCAGGGCCGTTTTTTTTGAACTTAATTCAGATTGTCACCATCCAAGCGGTTGGCCTGAATTACAATAACTCTACTATGGCAAATGTACAGTCAGAATTAACGCCTCTTCAACGAGTTTCCCAGTTAATCAGTTTTGAAAAGCAGGATATCCTGTTATTGATTTATCTCACCATGGGCTACGGCCTGTTGGGTATTGCCACGCCTGTGGCGGTGCAAACCATGGTGAATATCGTCACCATGGGCGGAGTGTTGCAACCGCTGTATGTGGTGGGTTTCATCCTCTTCTGCCTGCTGGGGCTTTCCGGTGCTATCTATGCGATTGAAAGTTACCTGGTTGAACTGATACAGCGTCGTATTTTTGTGCGTAGCAGCTTGTTGATTGCGCAGAATACCCAGCAAATCCATATCTCGGTTTATGATAAAAACAACCCGGTGGAACTGGTCAATCGCTACTTCGATATCCAGACAGTACAGAAGTCGGTTGCAACCCTGTTGACCATTGGCCTGACGGCATTATTGCAAGGCCTGATAGGCAGCATCGTGCTGCTTTTTTACAGCCTGTATTTCGGCATCCTGGTCATCATCATGCTGGTGGTGCTGTGGGCGGTGATCTTCTGGTTGGGCAAGCAGGCTGAGCAGACCGCCATCCAGGAATCCAAGACCAAATATACGATGGCCGCCTGGCTGGAAAATATTGCCAGGAACAAATGGCTATCCAAATTCTATGGCGCCAAACAACGTACCCTGGACAATACAGAGCACCTTGCCGAATATTACCTGAGTGCCCGGACTAGCCATTTCAAAGTCTTGATGACGCAGCTGATCAGTGCGGTCAGCATGTATGCCGTCATTGGTACCGGGATGCTGGTATTGGGAGGGACACTGGTGATTCAGGGTCAGATCAATCTGGGGCAGTTCGTGGCTGCAGAGCTGATTATTTTTGGTGTGCTCTCGGCCTTCGTCCGCTTTGTCACCAAGTTTGAATATTTTTATGATCTGCTGGCAGCGGTTGATAAACTGGGCGTGCTGGAAACATTGCCGGTTGAAGAGTCAGGCGCGCATCAATCGAATGCCGATGGCTATCGCGAATTGCAGGTAGTCGATTTATGCTACAACCACCACCAGCATCAAACAGCACTGGTTAATCACCTTAATTTTTCCTTGCAGCGTGGTCAAAGCCTGGCGATTCTTGGCGCCCTTGGCACTGGTAAAAGTACATTGCTGGAGCTGATCACTGGCTTGAGGCAACCGGCACAAGGGCATCTGACCTATAACGGGATCGATGTGCGCCAGCTGGACCTGGACCATTTGCGTGACCGTATCGGTGTGGCCAGCAAGGTGGAGTGGCAGCAAGGCACTATCCTGGAAAACCTGCGGTTAACCAGGAGTGATATTGAAATCGACGTCATCATTGAGGTGCTGCAGATTCTTGGCTTGTGGGAGGACATCAGCAAACTCGAGCGCGGGATAGACACTGAGCTGACCGATTATGGTGCGCCTATGTCGTATACCCAGTTGCAGCGGCTGATGCTGGCCAGGGCGATTATCGGCGCCCCGGATCTGATGATTATTGATGGTCTGCTGGATGGATTAGGCCAGCATGAGCTGGATCAGGTGCTGGCGATGCTCCAGCGATATGAGGCGGACTGGATGCTGATTGTGACCACACGCTTCAAACATATTGCCCAGCAGTTCCAGCAAGTCATTACGCTGGAATCAACTAATGGAAAGTCAGGTAGCACAGAGAGGCCAGGCAGCAATAAAACATCAGGTGATGAGCATGCAAAATAAGCTACGCAACCCCTTGGTGCGAGGCGTGGAAACGCCTTATAAACTGCGCCTGTGGATTAAACGCATGGCCTGGCTATTGCTGGTATTGCCCACCATCTTCATGTTCCTGCCCTGGCAGCAAAACGTCACTGCGCTGGGTAAAGTCACGGCCTATTCGCCTTCTGAGCGTGTGCAAACGATAGATGCACCGGTCAGCGGCTTGATCAACCGCTGGCATGTGCAGGAAGGTAGCCAGGTGAAAGAGGGTGATTTGCTGCTGGAAATCAGCGATACCGATCCTAATTTCAAACAACGTCTGGAAGCTCAGCGTGATAATTTGCAGGATAAGTTTGAGGCCAAGCAGGAAGAGTTGAATGCTTACGAACTGCAAAAGCAAAGCCTGACCTCTGCACGAGATGCCAAAATATCGGCCGCACAATATAAGCTCGATGTCGCCAACCAGAAAATCCGCAGCAGCCAGGAGGCGGTGAATTCCGCCCAGGCCACACTAGACGCAGCCAGCTTGCAGGTAACCCGCCTGCAACGGTTGTTCAACGATGGCCTGGTTTCAAAACGCGACCTGGAAGTGGCCGAGCGCGACCATATCATTGCCAGCCGTAACCTGAGTGCCGCCCAGGCACAATTGCAATCTGCCAGGGCAGAGGCCAGTTCGGCGGGTGCGGATATCCAGCAGATCCGTTCCGACACGCAGGCCTACCTGGATTCAACGGCCGCTACCATCAATAAAATCAAAGGGGAGATGGCAGACAGTGAAAACAGCCTGCATAACTCGGAGATATCGTTGGCACGGCAAAACATGCAAAAAATCGTGGCACCGCGGGACGGGACGATTTTCCGCTTGCCGGTGAATTCACAATCGCAAATCATCAAGCAGGGCGATCCTTTGCTGGTCATTGTGCCGCACACTTCACAGCGTGCTGTTGAGTTATGGGTAGATGGTCGGGACGCACCACTGATCACGCAGAAAAGTGTAGTTCGGCTGGAGTTTGAAGGGTGGCCGGCAATCCAGGTGCCTGGCTGGGCACAGGTCGGTGTCGGTACTTTTGAAGGTGAAATCTCGTTTGTCGATCCTACAGATAATGGCAGCGGCCATTTCCGTATCATGGTGGTTCATAAAGAAGGCACACCGGAATGGCCTTCACCGAGGTTTTTGCGCCAGGGTATCAGTGCCAAGGGCTGGGTATTACTCGAACGTGTGACGATCGGTTATGAACTATGGCGTTTGCTGAACGGGTTCCCGCCAAGGATCCCTGCAGAACCGACGCCATTGAATAGCGGCGGCGGGAGCAAGCCGGCATGAAATGGCCAGTAGCAGCCAGGGTATGCGGGGTGATGCTGAGTGTAACTCTTGTACTTGCAGGAAACCTGGCGCGCGCAGATGAAGTCAGCGATAAACGTACCAGGGACCGTCTGGAAAAACCGGAGGGTCGGGCGCTGGAAAAGTATAGCCAGCAACCTCCCAAACCCCTGCATGATGCCGTGAAACAGCAACAGCGTCGACCATCGGTCGCCGTAGACCTTAAACGTGCCTTAAAGCCTTTTGACAGCCCTGAAGATGACAGCATGTTGCCCGAGGCGCCGGGCCAGCAAGTCACTATTGCTGATATCCGCCAGCGGGCCCTGCAAAATAATTTGCAGGTCAGGGTGGCCAAAATGGACCCCGAACTCGCAAAGCAGTCATTGCGTGAAGAACAGGCCAAGTTTGATCAGGTGATCTTTGCCTACGCCAAGTATGCAGAGAAAGACACGCCTCCGATGTCTGGCGACAAGGTGATTTTCAAATCCGATAATCCGTTGCTGGAAGGCGAGCTGGCAAAGCTGAATATTGATGCGCAGAAAAAGGAATACTGGGATGTGGAAGCCGGTATTAAGATCCCGTTGCGCACCGGTGGCACCGTGACCCTGAGTGCACCCCTTGAGAACCGGCAAAGCCTGGGCAAGTTTGCCAGTGACCAGTACCGCAGCGCCCTTCGTTTTTCATTCAGCCAGCCGTTGTTGCGCAATGCGGGGCGCGATGTCAATGAATCCAGCATCCGGATTGCCGAGCTTGACCGGGATGGCGTGCAATTGCGCACCCGTTTGCAGACCATACGCATAGTCACCATGGTGGACAAAGCCTATTGGGAATTATACGAGGCCTGGGCGGCACTGGATGTCAGGAAGAACCAGTTTGAATATGCCAGCCAGAATATGGCCATGGTCAAGCGCCGCGTGCAGGAAGGCCTGACCGCGGCGGTGGAAATCAACCGCGCCGAGATCGGTGTGGCCGACCGCATGGAAGCGCTGATCGTGGCGGAAACCAACCTCAAGCTTGCGCACAGGCAATTGCAGTTCCTGCTGAATGATCTACCGGATGACCAGGAAAAACAATCACCGTGGGTACCCGCCAGCCCGCCTAACCTGGTGAAATTCGAGTTTGACCGTGGGCATCTGATCCGTGACGCGCTGGATAGCCGCATAGAACTGCTGGACCAGGAACTCAAATTGAGTGCGGACCTGATACAGATCGATTATCTTCAAAACCAGACCCTGCCGTTGTTTTCACTGGATTATCAGTACGGGGCTTTGTCAGGCTCGGGTGAGCGCTTTAGCGATATCGGCCAGGATTTATTCGATGGCCGCTACCGCGACTGGTCAGTCGGCTTGAAATTCGAGATGCCGGTCAGTAATGAGGCCCGCAAGGCCAAGCTGGACCGGGCGATTGCGCAGCGCATGCAACGGCTCACGACCAAGACGCTGCAAACGCTGACGGTGAAACGCGAGATTCACGACGCACTGGATAAAATAGACCAGAACTGGCAGCGTATCATCGCGGCGCGCCAGCAAGTATTGGTGGCCGGCATCAATTACGAAGCCGAACTCAAGCAGTTCAATGAGGGGCTGCGTACCATGACAGAAGTGCTGGAAACATTGACGCGGTTGGGTGAGGCGCAGTTGAAGGAGATCCGCGCCATCAGTGATTACCAGATTGCGCTGGTGGATGTGGCTTATGCGACCGGCACTGTACTAGGTTACGGTCAGATCAGTCTGCAATAACACTCAATTGTTACGGGCCTGGAGTTTCCAGCGGGCACAGCATTTCCGGAATTCATTGATTCTGGCCTTATTTCAACTCGCGCATCATGTCAGAAAACTGCAGCAGATTCATACGCTGTATCCCTGATTTCCCGTCATTCTTGCGCGGTGCCGAGCGTATATCATCTGCTTCGAAAATACTGATGCGTTGCGTACCGAAACGTGTTTCTACCAACACTACCGGCACACGTTTGCGTACCGGCTCATGCTTTTGCTTGCCTGGCCGGTCTGACATGCGGAATTGCTGTTCATCACCGTGGTAAGGGATATTCTGGTTGAGCAGGAATATCTCCAGTTCTTTGGCACTTTCGGCGAAAACATGGATCTCGGTATCGGCATATGGCCCGGCGGTGCCGTCCAGTACCGGCCCGGTCAGGTGGGGGTTGAATTTCTGTAATAACTGCATGGTGAGCAACGCTGCCTGGCGCAAGTCCTGCAAGTGTGCGGCATCCGCTTCATCTGCGTAAAGCGCGTGGTATTCACGCAATGCCGAATCTATCTCGGCATTGGTCGGCAACGGTGCGTCCTGCTGTATGCCAAGCAGCTTGACCGCTTTGCGTTTGGCGCGTGCATAGTCACTGATGCCTTCCTCAAACATCAGCCTGGCTGCCGATTGTGCTATCTCCTGGCGCAGATCACTTGGAAAATCGTCAAACATACACGCTTTACATCTAGTTTGGGTTCAATAGTTTTGCAGCAGGGTTTGTGGGCACTTTCCTGTCTTCATCCCCACCGGAAGAGTGTTCACCTATCAGCCGTTCCAGAAATGAAGGTTCATCGTGGTCGGGTGCCTGCTCGCTTTCAGGATCAAACAGTCCTGGCAGGTTTTCCGGTTGTGATTGCGGCAAGTGCTCCTCATAAAAGTATTCATAGATACCTTCGTCATCGTCCGCCACCTGTGCACCTGTATACGTGTCTACTTTCAGCTGCAGCACGCCATCAGGGACTTTGTATTGGTAGATGGGTATGCCTTTAAGCGTGGCCTGCATATATTTGATCCAGATCGGCAATGCCGCACGGCCACCGGTTTCGCCACGGCCCAGGTTACGTGGATTATCGTAGCCTACCCATGCCACGGCCACTTCCTGCGGATGGTACCCGGCAAACCAGGCGTCGAACTGGTCATTGGTTGTACCGGTTTTACCGGCGATATCAGGACGGCGGAGTGACAGTGCAGCACGCGCGGTACCGTCGCGCACTACATCCTGTAGCATGGTGGTGATAACGAAGGCATTACGCTGGTCTATCACGCGTTCTTTTGAAATATGTTTGCCAGGCTGTACTGCCATCACTACTTTATCCCGGCTGTCGGTGATTTTTTCAATCAGGTAAGGATGTACCTGGTAACCGCTGTTGGCAAACGTGGCATAGGCGGCTGCCAGTTGCCAAGAAGTGGTTGAGCCCGCGCCTAGCGCAGTCGACAAATACGGCGGGTGATCTTTGGGATTAAAGCCGAATTTACGGAGATAATTTTGTGCATACCGGGCACCGATGGCATTCATCAGGCGGATCGAAATGGTGTTCTTTGATTGCGCCAGTGCCTCACGCAAACGCATGGGGCCAGCATATTTTTCATCGTAGTTGCGAGGCTCCCAGTTGCTGTTGCTGCCGGTTTCGGTCGAGGCAAAACTGATCGGGGCATCTTCAAACACACTGGCAGGGGAATAGCCTTTTTCCAGTGCTGCCGAATAAATAAACGGTTTGAAACTGGAACCCGGCTGGCGGCGTCCCTGGGTGACGTGATTATATTTGTTGCGCTGGAAGCTGAATCCGCCTATCAATGCATTCACCTGGCCGGTTTCCGGATTAAGGGCAATAAAACCGCTTTCCACTTCTGGCAACTGCACGACCATCCAGTTATCTTTTTGCTGGTAAACGCGAATCACAGCACCCGGTGTCAGCGAAACCGGTGTTCGTTTGGCCGGCGGCATATGATTCTTCACCAGTAAAATCGCTTTGTCCTGCAGCTTGAGTACGTTACCGCGCTTGGTGACCAAAGTGAGCAGATTGGGTTCTACCCTGGTGACCAAGGCGGGCACAAACTGGTTGTAAGTGACAAAATCACGCAGTAATTCGCGCGCTTCCGAGGTGGAGATTTTGTTCGCCGGCAAGGAAACGACCTTTTCCGGGCCACGGAAACCATGGCGCAATTCAAAGTTGATGATGCCCTGGATCACCGCGTCGTTGGCAGCCTCCTGATGCTGTTTGTGGATGGTGGTATAGACCTTGAATCCACTACTGTAGATCTTTTCGCCATAGCGTTTGTACAAGGATGTCCTGACGATTTCAGCCACATATTCAGCACCTAGCGCCGGCACCATGCGCTTGGAAGACTGGAACTTGAGCGGCGCATTCATGGCGGTCTCGAACTCATTCTGGGAAATCATGTTATAACGGCGCATATCGCGCAGCACTTCATGCTGGCGTTTGATGGCGAAATCCGGGTGGATATACGGATCGTATTTGCTGGGCGCTTTAGGCAGGCCGGCCAGCAAGGCGGCTTCAGCTAAATTAAGCTGACGTAGATCCTTGTCAAAATAAGTCCTGGAAGCCGCTGCAAAGCCATAGGCGCGTTCCCCCAGATAAATCTGGTTCAGGTATAGCTCCAGGATTTTATCCTTGCTGATGGCGTTCTCAATCTTGATCGCCAGCAAAGCTTCCTTGATTTTTGTCCACATGTTGCGAGGCGTGGTCGGGCTGCTGAAAAAGTTTTTCGCCACCTGCATGGTAATGGTACTGGCGCCTTCATGGCCGCGCCCGGTCATGTTATTGCGGATCGCGCGCAGAATGCCGGTGGTATCAATGCCGTTATGCTGGTAGAAGCGACGGTCTTCAATCGCCAGGATGGCGTCTTTCATGACCTTGGGTGTTTGCTCGATAGGCACAAACGCACGTCTTTCCTGGCCGAACTCACCGATCAGGTTACTTTCGGCATCATAAATACGTAAGGGTAATTTGGGGTGGTAATCGGTCAGTGCTTCCAGTGACGGCAGCGAAGGGTAAAGGATGCTGATCATCAATACCAGTAATGCTGCGACGATCAGACTGCCGATGATGGTGATAAAAAGAAAAGACTGTAACCAGCGTTTTGAATTCATGCCTAGTGTTGCCATCGTGAGAATTACCCCTGAATTGTAATCTTTTTTTGCTGATTCATCGGTAGTTAATTATGGAATCATGCAAATAGTCAGGGGCCGTCTTGCGATGGACCATCATAAAGATCACAAGGTTGCAGGCAAAAAGTGTGAGGTTGGCACGGTTGATGCATACCCCTCTGGGAATTTTAAATTATCTAAGGGCAATTCAGTTGAGTCTGGGCTTTTTACAACGGAAAAAAACCAGTTTTATCGGTCTTGATGTCAGTGCGACCGCCATCAAAATGGTGGAGTTGTCCACGACTGGCAAACAACAGTTCCGGCTGGACGGTTACGCGAATATCGCTTTGCCCAAAGGTGTGATCAGTGACGGCAATATCAATGATTTGACACAGGTGGCAGACACCATACGTTCTGCCTGGCGGTTGCTAGGATCACGTGCGCGGCAGGTGGTGATGGCCTTGCCAAGTTCAGCAGTGATCTCTAAACGAGTGATCATGCCGGCCGGCTTAAGCGAAGAAGACCTGGAACTGCAGGTGGAAGCTGAAGCCAACCAGTATATTCCTTTCCCGCTTGACGAGATGAACCTGGATTTCCAGGTGCTGGGGCCGATCGGTAAAAGCACGGACGAAGTCGAAGTGCTGATCGCTGCCGCCAAGAAAGAAAAGATCGATGACCGTGTCGCGGTCGCGGAAGAGGCTGGTCTGAAAGTCAGCATCATGGATGTGGATGCCTATGCCACAGAAACAGCTTATCGCCAGATTTTCAAACAATTGCCTGGCCATAGCAAAAAGACCGTTACCATGATTCTCGATATCGGTGCACATGTCACGCATATCAGCGTGATGGTTGGCTTGCATTCGGTGTATTCGAGAGAACAGGCATTTGGCGGCGCCATGCTGTCACAGGAAATCCAGCGCCGGTTTGGCCTGTCGCCAGAAGAAAGTGAGATCGCCAAACGCCAGGGTGGCTTGCCGGATTCGTATGAGCAGGAAGTCCTTCAGCCGTTTTTGCAGACGCTGGCGGGTGAAGCAGCGCGTGCTGTTTCTTTCTTTACCAACTCTACCCAGTACAGCAAAGTGGACCATTTGCTGCTGGCAGGCGGTGTCTCTGCATCAGCGGGCCTGGCAGCATTGATCCAGGAAAAAACCGAGATACATACACTGGTTGCCAATCCGTTTCATGGCATGACGCTGGTGAATAAAGTAAAACCGTCGCAACTGGAAATCGACGCCCCTGCATTGATGATCGCCTGTGGCCTGGCATTGCGGGGTGTGGACGCATGATTAAAATCAATCTGTTACCGCACCGCCAGATCCGCCGCGCCGAACGCCAGCGCGAATTCGGTCTGCTGGCATCGCTGGTGGCCATTGCCGCAGCGGCGATCGTGTTTGTCAGCTGGAGTTATATCAACGCCCAGATCCGTACCCAGCAAGCCCGTAACCAGCGCCTGCAGGATGAGATGGTCCGCCTGGATAAAGAAATCGTCATCATCAAAACCTTGAAAGAGCAGATCCAGCACGTGCTGGAACGCAAGCAGATCGTGGAAGGATTGCAGAGCGACAGGAACCAGGCGGTGCAGATACTGGATGAACTGTCCAGGCTGTTACCGGAAGGCGTGACCCTGAAAAGCATCAAGCAGGTAGAGGACGAGATAGAACTGAAAGGCATCGCTGACACCAATAGCCGTGTAGCTTCATTAGTGCATAACCTGAGCGGATCTTCCGTTATCCATAACCCTAACCTGGTGGAAATCCAGGCGAGTAATTCTGCACAGGATCTGAAGATATATGAGTTTGTGATCAGGATCACGCTAAAGCAGGATCCACCCGCTGATCAACAGGCCGAGCAAAAGTCTGCGCTGCCAAAAGGATAACCCGCATCATGCAACTTTCGGATTTTAACAATATTGATTTAAAAAACGCCGGCAATTTGCCTATGCCCATGAAAGTGGTGCTGTTAAGCATGCTGGCGGCTGTACTGCTGGTACTTGGTTATATGTTTTTACTCAACCCCAACCTTAAAGAGCTGAACACGGAAAAGCAGAAAGAGCAAGGCTTGCGGGACGAGTACCTGGCGAAAAATATGCAGGCCATCAAGATCAAAGCTTATGAGCAGCAAGTCCTGGAGATCCAGCGCACGTTTGGCGTATTGCTGAAGCAGTTGCCTGACAGATCCGAAATGGATGGGTTGTTAACGGATATCAACCAGGCCGGATTAAGCCAGGGGTTATCGTTTGAGGCATTTGTGCCCCAGCCAGAAGTGTTTGCCGAGTTCTATGCCGAAAAACCTATCAATATCAAAGTGTTGGGCAGGTATCACGATCTGGGCGCATTCGTCACTGAAGTGGCCAAGTTGTCGCGGATTGTGACATTGCACAACTTACAAATACAACCCATGGCAAAAGACGACAGGCATCCTCACAAAGAGGTGCTGGTCATGGAAGCTGTCGCCAAAACCTACCGCTACCTGGATGCGGATGAAGTGGCGGCACGCAAGGCAAAAGAAGATGCCAAGGCGGTTAAGAAATGATGCGGACTCAGTATTTGTTAATGATGATGCTGGCGATGTTGCTGGCCGCATGCGGTAAAGCGCAGCAAGATGACCTGACCCAGTTTATGAGTGAGGCTAGCCAGGCTCCTTCTGCACCGATTGAACCACTGCCGCAGGTGCAGGGATTTTCGCCCAAACAATATAACGCTGATGGTGCTTTGCATGATCCTTTCGTGCCACGCAAAGCTGCAGTAAAAAGTGCTTTGCAGCCTGATCTTAAACGGCACAAAGAACCACTGGAAGCTTATCCGCTGGAAAGCCTCAAGTTTGTCGGCGTGATGAGCAAAAAGAACAAAACCTTTGCCACCATACAAACGCCTGACAACATGATTTACCAGGTGAAGCCCGGGCAATACATGGGCGAAAAGCTGGGGCTGATCACCTCTCTGGCAGAAAACGGGCAGACACTGAAGTATGAGTTAAGGGTAAAAGAGACCATTCAGGATCAGGTGACCGGTGAATGGACTGAGCAAATGACAACATTGGAATTGCAGGAACATCAATGATGAAAACACTTATTTCTTTTGCTAGACAGCTAGCATTGTGCGTTGTAATGGCAGCGCAACCGGTGATGGCGGCAGAAGTGCCCGCTGGTAATAACCAATTGCAGGCGGTGGAGGTGACCACACTTCCCGGTGGGCGTTTGAATGTGCAACTGCAAATGTCGCAGCCTTTATCTTCCGCACCGGCGAGCTTTACGTTGACCAATCCACCACGGGTGGTGTTTGATATTCCGCGTACCAGCAATGCTACCGGCAAGAATGTTGTGTCAGTTAACCAGGGTGCGCTGAAATCAGTGCAGGTTGCGCAGGCGAATGACCGCAGCCGGATTGTGCTGAATCTGTCCAAACCGGTCCAGCATCAGTTGCAACTGCAGCAAAACGCACTTGTGATCGCAATTGCCCAGGAAACCGGGGAGTTGGTGCCTGCAAATGCCGCTGCCAAACGTTTTTCAGAGCCGGTGACGACTGCTCAGCATCGTATCCAGAATATCGATTTCGTCCGTGGTAAAAACGGTGAAGGGCGTATCCTGGTGGACCTGTCTGATAGCCATGTTGGTGTGAATGTGCGTAATGCAGGTAATACTGTTGTCATCGACTTTAATAACACTGAATTGCCTGAATCTTTGCAACGCCGGCTGAACGTGATCAATTTCAATACACCGGTACTCTTTGTAGACGCCTTGAAGCGTAACAACCAGGCACAAATCGTGATCGAGCCCCAAGGCGATTGGGAGCAGTCAGCCTACCAGGCTGAGCACAAACTGGTGGTGGACATCCGGCCATTAGTGAAAGACCCGAATAAACTGATTCAAAGTTCCAAGCAGGGCTATGTGGGTGAAAAGCTTTCGCTTAACTTCCAGCGCGTAGATGTAAGGGATGTATTGAAAGTGATTGCTGACTTTACCGGCAAGAATATTGTGGTCAGCGATTCAGTTTCCGGCAGCGTCACCATAGGCCTGAAGGATGTGCCATGGGACCAGGCGCTTGATGTGATTATGCAGAGCAAAGGCCTGGATATGCGCGTCAATGGTAGCGTCATATCCATCGCCCCGGCGGAAGAATTTGCCGCCAAGGAAAAAGCGCAGTTGACTGCGGATGCTGAACGCGAAACACTGGAAACATTACGTACAGAAGTCTTCTCTCTTAAATACCAGAAAGCGGCTGATTTCAGGAATATGTTGCTTGGGGGTGGTGCAGGTGGGTCAGCTGGAGGTGTTTCAGTGGGCGGATCAACCGGTTCATCCGCAGGCCGTTTGAACCGCATCCTGTCACAGCGCGGAAGTGTCACTTTTGATGTGCGTACCAACACGATTTTTGTACAGGATACACCGAAGAAACTTGAGGAAATCCAGGCCATCATTAACAAAGTAGACGTATCTGTCAAACAGGTGATGATCGAGTCACGTATGGTGATTGCCTCCAATACGTTTTCTAAAGCTTTAGGTGCACGTTTTGGTATCACGCAAACGGGTACGCCAGGTAGTAACACCAATATGACGGTGAGCGGCACTTTGGGGAACAGGTTTACCCAGATTTCTTCAAACGGCACCCTTACCCAGGGTACACATAACGGCAGTATCCAAACTGCGAGCAATAACGGCAGCACATTGACCAGCTCTGATGGTTTGCCGGACTTGATGTCCAACCTGCCGGTTACGAATGCGTATGGTGGTATTGCGTTGAGCTTGCTTAAGTTGTCAGCCAATTTGCTGTTGAATCTGGAACTGTCTGCTCTGGAAGCGGATTCACGTGGTAAGGTGATCTCCAGCCCGCGCGTGACCACTGCCAACCAGCAAAAAGCCCGTATTGCACAAGGGGTGGAAATCCCTTACCAAACGGCTACCAGCAGTGGTGCAACCGCAATCAGTTTCAAAAAGGCAGAATTAAGTCTGGAAGTGACGCCCCAGATCACACCTGACCAGAAGATCATTATGGACCTGGATGTGCGCAAAGATAGCCGTGGTGAAAGCTTGCCAGGCGGTGTGGCTATCAACACGCAAAACGTGCAAACGCAAGTATTGGTGGGCAATGGCGAAACGGTCGTGCTTGGTGGTATCTACGAGCAGGTATCACGTAAAGGTACCGACAAAGTGCCATTCTTTGGTGACTTGCCGGTGGTTGGTTATGCGTTCAAACGCAATACCAAGCAGGAAGACAAGACTGAGTTGCTGATTTTCATCACCCCAAAAGTCATGGATGAAACACTCGCACTGAACTAATTCCCAACCGCAAACCCCGCTGTTACTGACAGCGGGCGTGCTTTGCCTTAAAATGCCCAACTGTATCGGTTGGGCTTTTTTATGAGCAGGCGTATACCAAATAATATTTTTTTAATCGGTTTGATGGGTGCGGGGAAAACCACAGTTGGCAAATTAATCGCCAAGAACCTGGGTAAAACCTTCTTTGATACCGACCATGTGATAGAGCAGCGCACCGGCGTGAAGATTCCTACCATCTTTGAACTTGAAGGTGAGGAAGGCTTTCGTAAACGGGAAACCGCCACGCTGGAGGAACTGGGGCAGCAGGACAATATCGTGCTTGCCACTGGCGGCGGTGCCATCATAGCGCCTGAAAACCGCGCCATCCTCAAGCAATATGGCTATGTGATCTACCTGCGGGCAAACGTCAATGAACTGTATTTGCGCACCCGCAATGATAAGAACCGTCCCTTACTGCAAAACGTGGATATCAAAGCCAAGCTGGAACAGTTGTTTCATGCCCGTAACCCACTGTATACCGAAACTGCCGACTTGATTGTAGATACCGGACACCAACCGGTAGCCGTCATTATTCACAAAATTGAAACTGCATTGCACGCGCTGGAGTCCTCATGCAAACCTTAACCGTCAGCCTGGCTGACCGTAGCTATCCTATCCATATCGGCAATGGCTTGTTGGGCCAGGCCGGATTGATATTGCCGCATTTGAAGCGTAAGCAAGTGGCAATCGTCAGTAATTCCACTGTCGCACCTTTATATATGCAGTCCATCGCCCGGCCTTTGCGCGAAGCTGGCGTCAGCGTGATCGAAATTATCCTTCCAGATGGTGAAGCCTACAAGAACAACGAGACATTGCAAATCATTTATGACCATCTGCTGCAAAACCGCTGCGAGCGTAATACCACGCTGATCGCACTGGGTGGCGGCGTGATTGGCGACCTCACCGGCTATGCAGCGGCCACCTATCTGCGAGGTGTGCCTTTTATCCAGGTGCCCACTACTTTGCTATCGCAAGTGGATTCCAGCGTTGGCGGCAAAACCGGTATCAACCATCCGCTGGGCAAAAACATGATAGGCGCGTTTTACCAGCCAAAGCTGGTGCTGGCCGATATTGATACCCTGAAAACGCTGCCGCAGCGTGAATTGTCGGCAGGGGTTGCCGAAGTCATCAAATACGGCCTGATTCGCGATGCCGACTTCTTTCATTGGCTGGAAACCAATATGTCTGCGCTGATGGCATTGGATACTGCAGTTGCCAGTTATGCCATTTACCGTTCCTGCCAGAACAAGGCTGAAGTGGTGGTGGCCGATGAGCATGAGCAGGGTGAGCGTGCGTTGTTGAACCTTGGACACACTTTCGGCCATGCCATTGAAAACGCCATGGGTTACGGCGTCTGGTTGCATGGTGAAGCGGTTGCTGCTGGAACGGTTATGGCAGCCGATTTGTCCGAACGCATGGGTTGGCTGAATACCGCCGAAGTGCAACGTATCAAGGCTATATTACTGGCAGCGAAATTGCCGATAGACGCGCCGGACTTCGGTCCTGACGAATACTTGCGGCTGATGCAACTGGATAAGAAAGTCGCTGATGGCCGCATACGCCTCATCCTGCAGCAAGGGATAGGCAAAGCTGTGATGACGGCGGATTATGATGTCGATAAATTAAAGCAGACACTGTCACTGGCTGCCTGATAAAACATTTAAGACTACACAATGACCTTAGCCAGCTTTGCCGCCCATCCCGAACGAACGCGTGGCCGCAAGGTTGCTGAGCAGGAGTCGCCGACACGCAATGTATTCCAGCGTGATCGCGACCGGATTATCCATTCCACCGCTTTCCGCCGCCTGGAATATAAAACCCAGGTATTCGTGAATCATGAAGGTGATTTATTCCGCACCCGCCTGACGCACAGTATCGAAGTCGCGCAACTCACGCGTGGTATTGCGCGTACATTGCGTCTGCATGAAGACTTGGCCGAGGCGATTGCGCTGGCGCATGATCTGGGACACACGCCATTTGGACATGCCGGGCAGGATGCGCTGAATGCATGCATGCGCGACTATGGCGGTTTTGAGCATAATTTGCAGTCATTGCGTGTGGTGGATCTGCTGGAAAACCGGTATGCCAGCTTTGATGGGTTGAACCTGACCTTTGAAGTGCGTGAGGGTATCTTAAAGCATTGTTCGCGTAAAAATGCAGAGCAATTAGGCGATGTCGGCGAGCGCTTCCTGCGCAAAGAGTCCCCCAGTCTCGAAGCCCAGGTCACCAATTTTGCCGATGAGATCGCCTATAACAATCATGATGTGGATGATGGCTTGCGATCTGGTCTGATCACGATACAGCAGTTGTCCAGTATCCAGTTGTTTGCCGAGAACATGGCCGAAGTGAAGCGACTGTATGGCGAAATCGAAGAAAAGCGGCTGATCCACGAAACCATACGCCGCATGATCAATGTGCTGGTGGTGGATTTATGTGAGCAAAGCCAGCAGGCCATCGCGAGGCTTAACCCTGCCACCATTGACGATGTGCGCAAAGCGCCGTACCTGGTTGGCTTCAGTCAGGCGATTGCCGATAAAAACCTGGAACTCAAACAGTTTTTGCTCAAGCATTTATATAAGCATTACAAAGTCAATCGCATGAGCGCCAAAGCCAGCCGTATTATTGAAGAGCTGTTTGCCGCCTTTATGCAATCGCCCCGCTTGATGCCGGATGAGCATCAGCTGGCTGCCAGGCAAGACCAGGCACGTGCCGTGGCTGACTATATCGCCGGCATGACCGACCGCTATGCTATTCGCGAATATAAGCGTCTTTTTTCTGTTGAGGAAAACTGGTAAAAAAGAATTTTTTACTCTTTACTGTTGGGGGGGTAAAAGCAGTTAACCAGAATGTACTATCCTGAAAGCGTAATTGCCAGCCAATATGAAAAAATTTGGCGTATTTAAAATGCCAATACAGGTATAAAAAAAGCGAGTGATGGTTCACTCGCTTTTTTTATACCTGCTAGTAGCCACTATTTAGCGACTTGCCTTTCACGCATTTCATCCAGTGTTTTGCAGTCTATGCACAGTGTTGCTGTCGGACGTGCCTCCAGGCGTTTCAGGCCGATTTCAATACCGCAGCCTTCGCAATAGCCATAATCTCCGCCTTCAATATTGCGCAGAGTCTCATCGATTTTCTTGATCAGTTTGCGCTCGCGGTCGCGGTTACGTAACTCCAGCGCCATATCAGATTCCTGGCTGGCGCGGTCATTAGGGTCGGCAAAACTGGTAACTTCATCTTGCATGGTATGCACCGTGCGGTCGATATCGTGACTGAGCTCTGATTTCCAGTTATTCAGGATACTCTTGAAATGTTCCTGCTGTTTTTTATTCATGTACTCCTCACCGGCCGCTGGCTGATAAGGTGTAAAAGATTTGTTAACGGTTTCTGCCATGATGGTTCCAAAGGACGTAACTACTTGATATTACTTGCCTCAAGGGCGCTTTTTACTGCATTGCGTTAATCAATAATCGCGCGAGTTTACACCGATTTCATGGCCTTGCAAAGCTTCTTTGTCAATCGCGGGCACTGAGGTTTAGTTCAGCTCCCGCAGTTGCAGCGCCTTCAATGTGTTTTCCATCAGTGTAGCGACAGTCATCGGGCCTACACCACCGGGCACAGGAGTAATATAAGCAGCACGCTGCTTCGCCATTTCGAACTCGACGTCACCGGCAAGTTTGCCGTCTGGCAAGCGGTTAATGCCGATATCCACCACGATTGCGCCCTGTTTGATCCACTCGCCCTTGACCAGGCCAGGCTTGCCCGCTGCAGCCACGACCAGGTCTGCCCGCTGGATATGGGCTGCCAGGTCTTTGGTGTGGCGATGGCAACTGGTCACCGTGCAGCCGGCCAGCAATAACTCCAGCCCCATAGGGCGGCCAACATGGTTGGAAACACCGACGACCACGGCGTCCAGGCCTTTCAGGCTGATGCCGCTGGCTTGTAGCATTTTTATCACGCCATATGGCGTGCAGGAGCGTAGCTGTGGCTGGCGTACCGCCAGCAGCCCTATGTTATATGGGTGGAATCCGTCTACGTCCTTGGCCGGATCTATCAAAGCCAGAATCGCGGTTTCATCGATATGATGTGGCAGAGGGGACTGTACGAGAATACCATCTGTATTCAGATCTTGGTTCAATTTTCTGATCAACGCAAATAGCTCTTCCTGAGTAATGCTGGAAGGTAATTTATAAGCTTCGGAAACAATGCCTACTTTTTCACAGGCAATCTGCTTGTTTCGCACATAAATGGCAGAAGCGGCATCATCGCCAACCAATACTACCGCCAGGCAGGGTGCACGTTTGCCTGATTGCAGGCGCTGGTCAATATTATGTTTGATTTGATCTAACAGTTGATTGGCAATCTGCTTGCCATCAATAATGTGTGCGCTCATGAGCAAAATATCATCGTTAAAAATAGAATTTTATCACATCGACATTGACACGATTTCAGAAAATCGGTTATATTCCTGCTTTCGGCGTGTAGCGTAGTCTGGTAGCGCGCCTGCTTTGGGAGCAGGATGTCGGGAGTTCGAATCTCTCCACGCCGACCAGTTTTCTCTGGTTTGCCCGATCGTCATGTAACACCTATCTGCTCGTAGCTCAACTGGATAGAGCACCAGCCTTCTAAGCTGGGGGTTACAGGTTCGATTCCTGTCGGGCAGGCCAACAATTTTCCCAGTGGTGGCTATAGCTCAGTTGGTAGAGCCCCGGATTGTGATTCCGGTTGTCGTGGGTTCGAGCCCCATTAGCCACCCCATTTTTCCTTCCTCCTGAACGAAACCTCAAATTAGTTGAAAAAATTGGCTCTTTTTGCCAATAAGTCTGTTTAGTCATCCTGATAAAGTGTTCGTAAATCCGCACGCCGAACACATGACTACTCATCTAAATCTAAGCAACTTTATGCAGAGTCTCACCGACCTTACCAAGGTCAGGGAGAGTCTTGCGCTGGATCCAGCCTTGCTATCGCTCATGCAGCACTGGTTAAATATCTTCGCTGCGCAACGCGAGCCGGTCAGGATGCAGGTGTTGTCCCGCCGTCAGCTGATGTCGGTCATCGATGCGCTTGAAAGCAACGATAAGCCGCCTGCGTTTGAAGGTTGGCAGCCGGAAAACTACACACTACTGCTGGCTTATATGGATAAAGGTGCGCAGCACTATGAGTGTATTGAAACACATAGCGGCAAACTGCATCTCTTCCCCCTGCAACAAAGCATCGCACACAAGCATGCCATTCTGCTGATACAGCACGAAACACTGGATAATGAAGCGGTTGACCTGGTCAAACAATGCCTGGACATGTTTCACCACTACGCCAGCCTGATCATTGAAAACGAACGCGACGCCCTGACCGGCCTGCTTAACCGCAAAACCTTCGATCATTGCGTCAGCAAGATCCTGTTCAACGATTACAAGCCGGAATACAAGTTTCCCTTGCATCATTTCCTGGCGATTTTCGATATCGATTTTTTCAAGAAGATCAACGATACCTATGGTCACCTGATCGGTGACGAAGTATTGTTGCTGCTTTCCCGCCTGATGCAGGAAACCTTCCGCGAAGGTGATCTGCTGTTCCGTTTTGGGGGTGAAGAATTTGTCGGGGTGTTTTCCTGTGCAGAGGAAGATGACATCGTCGGCTTACTTGAGCGCTTCAGGCAAGCACTGAATACGCATGTTTTCCCCCAGGTGGGCCAGGTGACCATGAGCGTAGGCTGTTCGAAAATGGCGCTCAATATACTTCCCAACACCGTGCTGGAGCGCGCAGACGAAGCATTGTATTACGCGAAAGAACACGGCCGCGACCAGATTTGCTTTTACGAGAAATTGGTGACAGACGGCCAGTTACAAGACAACACCATTGAAGGCGAAATCGAACTCTTCTAAATCGTCATTGAGCTTTCTCTTTTAACTATTTGACTTTTTATTATTAACTATATTTAATATATGTTAATAATAATTAATTGTCAGGGGTGGAGGGAATGCGCATTGCTGCTGTTCTGTTTGTTTGTCTGTGGCTGACATCCTGTCACAGGCAAGCAATAAATGATGACAATCGACATTCAGCTTTACATTTGCCAGAACTGCCGGCAGCTGATCAACCTCTACCTCCGCAGCCAAACTATCCTGAAGTCGAAACCTCGGAAGTCGAATCGGCGCCGGTTTCAAGACCACCCTTAAAATCTGCTGTCCCAACTTTGCTGATTAATCTGGTGGTCCAGGACGCACCGGTGCAGGAAGTGTTGCACCTGTTAGCTAAAGAAAGCCACCTCAACATGGACATTCATCCGGCGTTGAGAGGCAAGGTTTCCTTGCATGCGATACAGCAATCGGTGCCGGCGATTTTGTCACGTATCGCCAAACAGGTCGATATGTATTATGAGTGGGGAAACGGTGTCTGGCTGCTGGCGCCGGACATGCCGGTGATTCGTAGCTACAAACTAAATTACGTGAATATGACGCGCGATACTACCGGCTTTATCGGCGTCGCCAGTGAGATCAATAGTACCGGCCGGCCGGCAACAGGCTCCGGCCAGAACAATAACGCGCCTGCACCCTCTCAGGCCTCACCTGCAGGAAACAGCAATAGTTCGAGAACGGCAGTCGCCACACAATCGCGTTACCACCTTTGGGAAAGTGTAGTACAGAATATACAGGCTTTGCTGGAAGAGACTGATAGAGCCACGATCGCCAGGGATGAAGTGATGGACGATGCCATCTCCATCCTCAGTACCGCACCAGTTACTCCCGATGCAATGACGGCTGCAGATGGGTCTCTCCAGGGTGCAGAAGTTAAAAATACACCTTCATTCCCATCCCCGGAAAAGCAGGAGAAGAAACAACAGGCACATGTGCGCTGGCGAGCGTCGAGATTGATTGCTAATCCGGAGACCGGCATCCTGACGATACGCGCTTCACATAACCAGCAGGCACAAATCAAGTCTTACCTGGAGTCCGTGATGCAGGTAGCTACCAGGCAAGTATTGATTGAGGCAACCATCGTCGAAGTGGAGCTTAGTAAAAGCTTCCAGATGGGCATAGACTGGAGCCGGTTATCTTCATCAGCCCAGCAGCGCGGAGTGGTGTTTTCGCAATCATTAGGCAGCGAAGCGGCGCAATTCAATCCAGCCAGCCGCAGTTTTGAAAGCAATAATAGCAAAAACGCACTTGGCCAGAACAACGGCAGCGTGGCGTTCATGTTCGGCTATTTCAATCCTTTCAGCCGCTTTGGCAATTTAAGCGCCAGCGTCACCCTGTTAGAGCAGTTCGGCAAAACCAGGGTGCTTTCAAGCCCTAAATTAATGGTATTGAACAACCAGACCGCCATCCTGAAAGTAGTGGATAACCTCGTGTATTTCACTATCCAATCACAGATATCACAAAGCAGCAGCAATAACGGTGCAAATCTGCAGGCTGTGACGACGACTGCCAATACCGTGCCGGTCGGATTGGTCATGGCGGTCACTGCCCAGATCAATAGCCAGAAACGGGTCAATCTGAATGTCCGGCCTACGGTATCCAAAGTATTGCGTTACATAGAAGACCCCAATCCGCAACTGGGTAGTGGCAGCACGCGCATTGTCAGCAGCATTCCCGAAATCCAGGTCCGCGAAATGGAGTCCGTACTCAATATCGCAAGCGGTAATGTGGCCGTACTAGGCGGCTTGATGCAGGAGGACCAGCGTGATTTTACGGACCGGGTTCCCGGTCTGGCAGATATACCTATTATCGGTTATGCCTTCAGGGGCAAGAATCAGGCAGCCAAGAAAACAGAACTGGTGGTGTTTTTGCGACCAACGGTGATTGGCCGGGCAGATGTTAAATCTGGCGATCTAAAACCATTCGAATCTTTGTTGCCTGAGTCTTTGCCTACGGATGATTTTGAGTTTGGATTAGGAGAGGCCTCTTGAATCTTTACACAATAATCAGACGCAGGGCACTTACCAGATCATTTGCTAAAGCGTATCTCGGTTCATTGATAAGGACGGTGTCATGGAAAACAGAGTCTGGGTTATCTGCATTTTTATGGGGTGCAATAGTAGTTATGCTTATTGCGATGGGTTCGCAGCTAAGAATCATATTCTTGCCCACCGATCTATCGACTTTTCGACAGCCTCCACGCATTTCGTCAATTCGTGCTGTTCCAGCAGTGATCCCTGAAATAGTGCTAGAAAAAAACCTTGGCGTCAGTCTGTTTCAATTGCCCCCTCACGATGAGACTCTGCCAACCCTTTCCGGGAATCAAGAAAAAAGAAATAGTACGCACAGCATGCCTAAGCCTAATAAACCACGATGGCTATTAAAGGTTGAAAGGCCGCTGGTCGCGGATGCTGCGCCCATGAGAGGTATGACGGAAGCTGCAGTGCAGATGCAAGAAGGGCGAGTGCATTCAGCCAGGAAAACGCTACTGGCTGTCCTGCAGCAAGACCCGCATAACGTGGAAGTCATGGCCGCTCTGGCAAAGCTTGCCAGAGAGCTTGGAGAAGTTGAGGCCGAGCAAACTTATCTACAAATCCTGCGGCAGGAGATTCCCGAGTATGACGTGGCCTATGAGCCTGCTAATGCACCCGCCAGTCAGGATTAGCGATGTTGACAATCACAGGTAAGGCGCGATTGGGTGACTGGATGCTGGCTAAAGGCATGATCACGACTGACCAATTGGAAATCGCCCTGATCGAGCAACGGGAAAGCCGCCTGCTGCTGGGGCAACAACTGGTGCGCTTGCATTTTGTGACCGATGCCATGATCAGGGATGTACTGGCGCAGCATCATGCCCGGGAAAGTATAGATTTGCAGCAGGTGATTCCAGACCCTGACATCTTGGCAATGGTGCCTGAAACTTTCGCCAAGCAGAACAGGGTGGTGCCTGTTGATCTTTCTGCTGACGGAGTGCTGCGCGTAGCGATGGCCGGGATGAATCACGGCACAGTGCTGGATCAGTTACGTTATTTACTGGGTAGCGATATACAGCTTAAATCAGTGCTGGCGACCGAGGCCCAAATTGAACAGGCATTGGATAAGTTCTATGGACACAGTTTGTCGCTGGATGCCATTCTGCAGGAGATAGAACAGGAAAGCTTGCAGGTTCAACCAATTTCGCTGAATGATGAGCGACCGGTGATCCGGCTGGTCAATGCAGTGCTTGTCGATGCAGTCAAGCAGGGTGCATCCGATATCCATTTTGAACCTGAGCAGGCTTTCCTGAGGATACGCTACCGTATTGATGGTGTGTTATGGCAAATCCGCAGTTTGCATGACCGCTATTGGCCTGCCATGTGCGTGCGGCTCAAGATCCTGGCCGGGATGGATATCGCCGAACAGCGTACACCGCAAGATGGCCGGGTCAATCTGTTTTTATGCGGCAGCCAGGTTGATTTCAGGGTTTCCAGCCTTCCTACCGTGCATGGAGAAAATCTCGTTTTGCGGGTGCTGGACAGGGAAAAATCCATTATTCCTCTTGAGGCTATGGGGCTGCGTCCAGCACAGTTGCAGTTGCTTAAAAACCTGCTGGAAAAACCGGAAGGTTTGTTGATCCTGACCGGGCCGACTGGCAGCGGCAAAACGACCACTTTGTATTCCATGCTCGGGCATCTCAATCACCAGCACGTCAATATCATGACGCTGGAAGACCCGGTCGAGTATCCGCATATGCTGATGCGGCAAACATCGGTCAATGAAGCGAACAAGGTGGATTTTGTCAGCGGCATCAGATCCATATTAAGGCAGGACCCCGACATTATCCTGGTGGGAGAAGTGCGTGACGAGCCGACAGCTGCCATGGCTATCCGGGCTGCAATGACAGGCCATCTTGTGATGACTACTTTGCACACCAATCATGCCATTGCTGCATTTGCGCGGTTAACTGATTTTGGTGTCAGCCCGCAAATGATGGCGGGTAGCCTGGTAGGGGTAATTGCACAAAGACTTCTAAGGCGGTTATGCAATCATTGCAAGAGCCCAGTCCAGCCAGACCAAGATACAACAACATTGTTGCAGACAGTCACGCATAACCCCTTAGCAGACCTTCCACTTTACCAGGCGGTGGGGTGTAAGCAATGCCGGATGAGTGGCTATCGCGGACGGCTGGCGATCATGGAGATCCTCACCATGCATGCTGAACTGGATGAAATGCTTGCCACGCAGCCCTCTTTATTGCAGTTACAGCAACAGGCTCGAGCATATGGATATACCACACTGGCGGAAGAAGGATTGCAACTCGTGCTATCAGGAGAGACCAGCCTGCAGGAGTTGCGGCGAGTGGTAGATATCGGCGCTTATCGTCAAAGGCGGGCTGCATGATCAGCTTTCGATACACCGCAATTAACAGCTATGGGAAACAGCAGCGAGGTACGTTGCAGGCGGCAAACGAAGAGTCTCTAACCACCACATTGCAAAAACAAGGGCTGGAATTACTTACGTTCAAGACCGGCCAGCCAAAAGTCTGGTTCCAGCCACGCATCAACACACAGTTATTGATTCTTTTCTGCGTCCAGCTCGAGCAGTTACTGCAGGCCGGAGTTCCATTGCTACAGGCGTTGGAGGAGTTGGCGGGCCAGTGTGAACATAGGCAGATGGCTGAGGCACTTAGGGCACTACATCATGATCTGGAAGCCGGAAAATTACTATCGCAAGCCTTGCAAGCCCAGCCGCAAATATTTCCTGCGTTGGTCTCCCACCTCATCGCTGCGGGTGAACACACAGGCCAATTGCCCGAGATTTTTGGCCATCTGGCGCATACCTTGCAATGGCAGGCAGATCTGCTGGCGCAGACCAGGCGCGGTCTCACTTACCCTGCCTTGTTATGTGGAATGGTATGTATCGCTGCTGCAGTAATGCTGACATTCCTGGTCCCGCAAATGGTCGGGTTCCTGCAAAGCCTGGGCCAGGAATTGCCCTGGTCGACCAGGCTGTTGCTTTGCTTGTCTGAGGGGGTTGTGGCTTACGGCGGCACCTGTCTGCTCTTGATGATCTTGCTGATGTTTGGTCTGCGATTGGCCATCAAACGCTCCCCGGTCTATGCATTACATTGGGATCAGTTATTGCTGAGATTGCCGGTGGTGGGACGTTTGGTTCATCAGTTAGTGTTGACAAGGTTATGCCGGTTTCTCGGCTTAATGTACCAGACGGGCATTCCGCTGCTACAGGCGCTTGAATGGTGCCAGCCGCTGTTGCAAAACCGTGTCATGGCTCAGGCGCTAGCTGAGGTACAACAGCGCGTCCAGGCTGGTGAAGGCCTGGCTGCAGGCTTTGCTGCCACAGGCAGGTTCCCTTCATTGCTGGTGCGCATGATACGTATCGGGGAAACTACAGGTGCGCTGGACCGCATGTTGTCCCAGCAGGCTACTTTTTATGACAGGGATGTGCAGGCGCAGATGCAATCGCTGTTACGGTTGCTGGAACCACTACTGACCATGGTGCTGGGTGTTATGTTGTTGTTCTTGATGGCGGCAGTGATGCTGCCTGTTTATGACAGTTTTTCCAACCTGCGTTATTAGACCTGGCGCGATTAAATCGGTGTGATCAAACCATGACACAGCAGCTGGTAATTCTGGTCGGCAACGATCAATGGCGTGTTCTGCATATAAGGGCGCGGCAGTGCGAGTTGCGCGTGTTTTCGGCGAGCGATGATGGTCAGCAATTGTTACTGGATTTGCTCCAGCAAGATGCAGCTGCCGCCGTATATTTCCTCATTGATATCGCCGAGGAACACTATCATGTAGAAGTGCTGCCACATGTCGGCCGCACTGCCACAAAACAGTTATTGACGCGCAGGCTGGCGGCCTGGCCATTTGCACAAGGTCTGCATGCCGTGCATAAAGTGGGTACGGTAAAAGGATTGCGTGAGGAAGACCGCTACCTTTTCGCTGCTATCCACTCCGTACCATTGCGGGACTTCCTGCAGGTTATGCAAAAACAGAGCATCCGTGTACAAGGCATGTATACCCAGGCGCTATGCACTCCCTGCTTGCATATAAGCTTGCACCCGGCAGAGCCGCACTGCTGCTATGCTTATTATGCGAATCAGCAGCTCAGACTCCGATATTTGTATCAATCCAGGCTTCTCTATAGCCGGCTGATAACATTGGCTGCGGATGATTCCCTGTGCAAACGTATCGTGAATGAGATCGCCCAGACACGCCTGTATCTGATCAGTCAGCATTGGCTACAAGATACCCAGTCATTAACGCTGTTTTGGTTAAGCGAAGATGCGACTGTCAGTGACCTAGCAGTGGAACAGTTGCCTGCAGGAATCAAATTAGTCTGTTGGACTTATGCGGATGTTATACGCCACTTTGGCTATGGACCAGTGCCGCAAGGGTTGAATGCGATGGATTGGGCGGCGGTACAAGTGATGCTTAGCACGCGCCAATTGCCGAATTTTGCCCCGCCGGCGGTGTTGCTTAATGAGCGTATTGCGCATGCCAAACGCAAAATAACCACGGCTGGTGGCTTAATGCTTGGCTTATTTGTCACGATTTCCTGGATCAGCCAGCAGTGCATGGAAAGTGCGCAACTCAAGCTGCATCATAGCAACCAGAGCTTACGGCAATTGCAGGCGGCAAAACCAAAATGGCAGTTTTCTGATGTGGAACTGCAGCGCATACAGTCACTTTCGCAAGCGATCCAAGGCCTGGGATCTACAAGGTTGCCTGATCATGCACTGGCAGTTTTGCAAAGTAGTATTTCAGGACTAAATGTCTGGCAGATAAAAGAAATTGAATGGCGCTATGGTCCAGCGCAAGAGCCGCCTTCTCAGGCCGGAAGCGACTGGATTCAAACGGTCTTTGTTACTTTCACTCAAAAAGAAATTACAGATTCTTTGAATGTACGCCAGGAATGGCAGTTTTTGCTGGAAAAGTTACGCCAGCACCCAGATATTGTCGAGCTGAAAGAAGTGAATGTTGTACCGGCAAGCGGAAATGCTGCGCGGCAAGGGGATACACGAGGGTCGTCGCTACCGGTTGTTCAAACACTTAAGATAAAACTGCGTTCCTGGGATAAGGTGGCTGCATGACAGCTGCCTCATACTGGCAAGCGCTGCGATGGCACCTGCTAGCCTGGGTATTGATCATTTTATCCGGATCAGTCGCTACCGGTATTTATTTGTTCCATTACTCGACTTTGGAAAACGAACTGCTCCAGGTTCAGCAGCAGTTACGTACGGAGCAGCAAAAAATCACACAACAGTCAGCTTATCAAAAAGATATTGGATTTTTTCTATCCCATAAAGACCTTTGGCGGCAGCTGGGATTAGGCAGTGCTGCAGATCCCAGCCTGTGGATAGACCATTGGCATGTATTGCAATTGCAATCACAGTTGCCGCATATGCAATACGACATTCAGCCTTCAACTGCCTGTGAAGGTCTTACCTGCCATCAATTTTTGCCAGTCACTAATGTCAACGGCGCATCCATGACTATCACACCGGTCAATATGCGCTGGTCTGTGCGGCATGAGTCAGATGTATTGAACTGGTTGCAACTGTTACAGCATAAATACGCCGGTATGCTGTTAGTGCGAGGCTGACAGTGGTCGGTGACCGAATCTGCTGCCTTGATTGACGCACACTGTGAGTTGCAGTGGTTTAATTTTCCAGGTTCGTTTCCAGTTTCTTTGAGCGCGACATGAAACGGCCAGTGAAATACCAGCGTGGTGTCATCGCATGGATTATCCTGCTATTACTGTCTGGGGTTGGTGGTCTGGCAATGCATGCTTCATTGAAAAACCAGCCCGGTTATTCTGCGATGCAAAAAACCATGGCCTCTCTTGCACTCGCCCAGCAGGCATTACTGGCTTATGCCAACCAGCCGCTTGGGCTGACCGCATGCGAAATGAACTGCCAGCGGCCAGGTGACCTGCCTTGCCCTGACCGTAACAATGATGGCCTGGCAGAGACCAGTTGCAGTAATACTGCCCGCCTGGGGCGTTTGCCATGGAAGACGCTGGGTGTGGGAGATATCCGTGATGGAAGTGGAGAACGGTTATGGTATGCAGTCTCAGAGCGATATAAAAATAATCCACGACTGTTGCCGTTAAATGCCGATACAGCGGGCAGCTGGAGTGTCAGGTCTACAGGCGGGGCAAACTGGGATGCGACACTAGGCAACGGGGTTGTCGCGGTCATTATTGCACCCATGCAGCCTCTCATACGAAAAGATGGCTGGCTGCAGCAACGAAATGACACTGGCACTGAGGTTGCCAGGCATTATCTTGATCTGGCCGATCTCGGCGACAACGCCAGCCCGCTAGAAAATTCGGCAAGTGGTTTTGTAATGGCACCTGCTACAGTAAATTTTAATGATGTCGTCTGGCCGGTAACCGCAACGGCGATGCACAGGCATATGCAGCAGCAGGTGCTGGCAGAAGTCAAACGCGCGTTACGGTGCAACTTGAATGCATGCGCTGCGCTGCCGATGGCTGCAGCCATCACCGACAATAGTTGCCTGGGCGCGCAATCTTTAAGTGCCGGGAAATGTGCACCGGCATCGTCCGGTTTGGGCAGATTGCCGCTGGATGCTTCCGCGCATTGGCCGCTGGCTTTGCAGCATATGCTGGATGGCGACGCCAGGCATCACTGGTTCCAGCAGAATGGCTGGCGCGAGCAGGTGTTTTATCAGCAGGGATCGCCCCAGGCCAAAGTAGTGCTGGCAGGTGAAAGATTGGCATCGCAAATGCGGAATAGCGCAGCAGAGAAAAGCGACCTGGCTTCTTATCTGGAAGCAGGCACATTGCAAAAGTTGCAAATACCTGATGGTTCGGCACTCGATATATTCAGCAACGACAGTTTAGAACGCTGATTGTCACCATGATTGATCAAGGCGTTAACAAGCAAATTAACTGGGCTCCCAAATCTTTGGCTGGTTTCAGTTTGCTGGAACTGGCGATTGCGCTGGCGATACTCAGCCTGATGATGGGCTGGTTAATAACGCCGTTGCGTGTACAGCACAGTATGCAAAAGTACCAGCAGACTGAACAAAGATTACAGATGGCACAACAGGCTTTACTGGGGCATGCGGTGATTCATCATTACTTGCCGTGCCCGGATACGGATAACCCGCCAGATGGCTGGGAAAACGTATCAACCAACCAAACTTGCGCGAGTGATGAGGGTATATTGCCGTGGATGCAACTGGGCCTGGTAGCCACTGATGCCTGGGGCCGTTATTTCCGTTACCGGGCAGACAGTACCTTTACGCACCATGCGCAGTGGTTTTCAGTTACAGCGGCGGAAAGTGCCAGCAATATCCAGGTCGTAGGAGATACAGGTCCGGCAACCAGCATTCCCAGCCGTCCCGTTGCCATCGTGCTTTCGCATGGCGAAAACGGGCTAGGTGGCATACAATCCGTGTCTGGCGGGCAAAGTCATGCGATGCCGGCAGCGGTACATTCGGATGAGCAGGAAAACGCGGATGGTGACCTCACTTTTGTCGATAAAGCCTATCAGCAAACCGCTGCCGCTGTGTTTGATGACAGGCTGATCATGCTTTCCCCCAAAGTGCTGATCCAGCAGATGGTGCAGGCACAACGATTGCCCTGAATAACGGAATTGATATAACAGGTATGCAAGACAATTTATTGCTACGTTACAGCCGGCACATCATGCTGCCGCAGATTGAATATGCCGGTCAGGAAAGACTGACGCAAAGTCACGCGCTGATCATAGGTGCTGGCGGGTTGGGGGCGCCGGTGGCGATGTACCTGGCGGCAGCGGGGGTGGGTACGCTGACCATTTGTGATTTTGACCAGGTGGACATGACCAATCTGCAACGGCAGATTATTCATACCACCCAAGCAGTCGGGCAGAACAAAGCACTATCGGCACAAGCCACCATAGCGCAGCTTAATCCGGAGATCACGGTCAATACCGTATTGACGCGAATGCCTGAACAAGAAGCGAATGAACGGGTTGCAACTGCCGATGTGGTGATCGACTGCTCGGATAATTTCGCCACCCGCTACCTGCTCAATCAATTATGTTTTAACACTAAAACGCCACTGGTCTCCGGCGCGGCTATCCGATTTGAAGGGCAGTTGAGCGTATTCGATTTCAGACATTCAGAGTCGCCTTGCTATCACTGTTTATATCCTGATGTCGGGGATGACCAGGAATTAAGGTGTGCCGATAACGGTGTGTTTGCACCCCTGGTTGGCATGATAGGCGCTGCGCAGGCTGCTGAGGCGATCAAGGTGTTATTGAACATAGGGCAGACCATGCAGGGCAGGTTGTTATTGCTGGATGCCTTATCCGCAGAATGGCGCACTATCAGGTTATCCAAAGACCCTGCATGCAAGGTATGTGGTCAGTCCGGGTCAGCCTGATCTGGGCTGGGCGACTCTGCCGCCGCTGCCTTTATTTCCAGTTCCTTCTTCTCCAGCTCTTTTACCAGCTCGCCTATATCCCACTCACAGCCGCCGCAGCCGGTCAGCGCGCCGGAATAACGCGAAATGGCATCCAGGTCCTTGCCTTGCCTGACCAGTGTCTGAATCAGGCCGCGCGTTGTGCCGCTGCAGCTGCACATCACTTCATCGGGCGAGTCTTCTATCAATTCAGCCATTGCATGTACGAGGAGGTAAAACCGCATTTTACCGCCAGCGTTGCCGGCATGCCAGCTGCTGAATATTGCAAGCGCTTGCCGCAAACGTAAAAGCCCGTTAGCATCGTTGGCTACATCATTTCGGGGTATGTCATGAGCAAAGGCGTCCGCTTGTCAGAAAAATGGTTTAACCGAGCCTTGTGGATGGTGGCGATTATTTTTGCCATGTTTCTTACCGGGCTGGGAAAAAATATCATCGGGGATTTGCCTCGCGTAGAGACCCGTTACACCACTGAAGATTTCGTCGATCATAAAAAAATTGACCCGTTGCGCATCGATCTCAGGGTGCTGGCCAGGCAACGCCAGACACTTGACGATCAGCTGGAGCAAGTCAATTTACAGCTCATTATCCGCCAGAAGGATTACCAGGCCGCACGCGCTACTTTCGATAACTGGGTTTCCACCCGCGATGTGAGTGACGAGGTAGATGATTTGGTGAGCCGCACCCATACATTGGAAACGTTAAAGAAATTAGAACGTGATGCGGAGAAGGCGATTGAAGATATACACCAGAAACAGACAGATATTGCACAGCATGAAAACCATTTGCTGACGCGAGTGAATGTTTTGGAAGAGATCGCACGGCAGCAATATGAAGATGCTTATGAAGACCAGGAGTTACGCGTATTTTTATACCGCTTGTTGCTGACCTTGCCGTTATTGGTCCTGGCGGCATGGCTGTTTGCTAATAAACGGAAATCCCAGTACTGGCCTTTTGTCTGGGGCTTTATCATTTTCGCCCTGATGGCGTTCTTTGTGGAGCTGGTGCCTTACCTGCCGGATTATGGCGGTTATGTGCGCTACATCGTTGGCATCGTGATTACGGTGGTGGGGGGCAAATATGCGATTGCCGCGTTGCAGAACTACCTGGAGCAGCAGAAGCTGGCGGAATCCCAGCCAGAATTCGTCAGGCGCGAGGAATTAGGTTATGACACGGCACTGGCTAGGCTGGCCAAAAATGTATGCCCCGGTTGCGAACGCAATGTGGACCTGAAAAACGAAAGCAATGATTTTTGTACCCATTGCGGCATCTGCCTGCATAATTATTGCAGTGCCTGCCATACCCGCAAGAATGCGTTTGCCAAGTTTTGCCACAAATGCGGTGCTGTAGCCTTGTAACATGCGTAGGCTACAGCATCACGTATAGCCGGGAAAACTACTTCAGTTTGGCAAATTGTGCCTGTAGTTTTTCCAGGCTGGCGGTGAATTCTGCCAGCCGTGCTTTTTCCTGTTCCACCACCGCGGCAGGTGCGCGGGCGACAAAGCTTTCATTACCCAGCTTGCCGTTGGCTTTGGCGATCTCGCCCTGCAAACGGCTGATCTCCTTACCCAGACGCTCTTTCTCGGCGGCTACATCGATTTCCACCTTGAGCATCAGTTTAAACTCACCCGCCAGCATCACCGGCGCATCGGCTTCAGGCAGTTCAACCACAATATCCACATTTTCCAGTTTGGCCAGCGACTTCAGGTAAGGCGCATACGCTGCCAGTTGTGTGGCATCACCCGCCGCAATCAGGGGCACTTTTGCCGCAGGTGAAATACTCATTTCACCACGCAGGCTGCGGCAGGCTTCCACCGCCGTTTTTAGCGTGGCCACCCAGGCTTCGGCTGCTTCGTCAATTTTTTCCAGATCGGCCTTTGGGTAAGCCTGCAACATGATGCTTTCGGTGCCGCGTGACTTGTCTTTGAGCTCAGTCATCGGCGCGACAGTCTGCCAGATTTCTTCAGTTACAAACGGGATAATCGGGTGGGCCAGGCGCAGGATAGTTTCCAGCACGCGCAGCAAGGTGCGGCGTGTCGCACGCTGTTCGGCTTCACTGCCCCCCTGGATCTGTACTTTGGCGATTTCCAGGTACCAGTCGCAATACTGGTCCCAGACAAACTCGTAAATCGCCTTCGCGGCGAGGTCAAAGCGGTAATCATTGAACGCACGTTCCACTTCAGCTTCTGTGCGTTGCAGCAGGCTGACTATCCAGCGGTCAGCCTGGCTGAATTGACGGCCACCTTCCTCACAACTGTCCACGCCAAAACCGTTATCCTGGCCCTCTGTGTTCATCAACACAAAGCGGGTCGCGTTCCACAGTTTGTTGCAGAAGTTGCGGTAACCTTCGCAGCGTTGCAGGTCGAATTTGATGTCACGTCCCGGGGAAGCCAGGCTGGCAAAGGTGAAGCGGAGTGCATCGGTGCCATAAGCGGCAATCCCTTCCGGAAATTCTTTGCGTGTGCGCTTCTCGATTTTCTTCGCATCTTTAGGGTTCATCAGGCCGGTGGTGCGCTTTTTCACCAGTGTTTCCAGGTCAATGCCATCGATCAGGTCTATCGGGTCCAGCACATTGCCTTTCGATTTGGACATCTTCTGGCCTTCTGCATCGCGGATCAGGCCGTGCACATACACATGCTTGAACGGAATCTTGCCGGTGATGTGCTTGGTCATCATCACCATGCGTGCCACCCAGAAGAAAATAATATCAAAACCGGTCACCAATACAGAGGAGGGCAGGAACTGCTGTAAAGCCTGATTCTGTGCGTCAATCGCTTCGTCGCCAGTCCAGTCCAGTGTAGAGAACGGCCATAATGCAGACGAATACCAGGTATCCAGCACATCGTTGTCACGCGTCAAAGCGCCGCTGTAGCCATCCTTTGCAGCCATGGCTTTGGCTTCAGCTTCATCATGTGCGACATAGACTTTGCCATCATCGCTGTACCAGGCCGGGATCTGGTGGCCCCACCACAGCTGGCGTGAAATACACCAGTCCTGGATATTGTTCAGCCACTGGTTATAGGTATTCACCCAGTTTTCCGGGTAGAACTTGATCTCACCACTGGCGACAACTTCCAGCGCTTTTTCCGTGATGCTCTTGCCATCTTCGCCCGGCTTGCTCATCGCCACAAACCACTGGTCAGTCAGCATAGGCTCGATCACCACATTGGTACGGTCACCACGCGGGACTTTCAATTTGTGTTTCTCGACTTTTACCAGGAAACCGCCGGCCTCAAGGTCGGCAACCACCTGTTTACGCGCAGCAAAGCGCTCCAGGCCCACCAGGTTGGCTGGTAGCGTAATCGCGGCTTTGGCGCTGCCATCGGCGGCATACACGTCAGCCTGGGCAGGCACAAAACCTTGCAGATTGAGGATGACAACCTTATCCAGGCCCTGGCGCTGGCCGACCATATTGTCGTTAAAGTCATGCGCTGGTGTGACTTTCACCACGCCGGTGCCGAACTCCTTATCTACATAGTCATCCGCAATCACCGGGATCTCGCGGTCACACAACGGCAGCGAAACGGCTTTGCCGATCAGGTACGCATAACGCTCATCTTCGGGGTGCACCATAACAGCCACGTCACCCAGCATCGTTTCCGGACGCGTGGTTGCGACAGTCAGCTGGCCTGAGCCATCCGCCAGCGGATAGTTGATATGCCACATGGAGCCGTCTTCTTCTTCCTGAACCACTTCCAGGTCAGATACCGCGGTGCCCAGTTTCACATCCCAGTTCACCAGGCGCTTACCGCGGTAAATCAGGCCTTCGTTATACAGGCGTACAAACGTCTCGGTCACCACTTTGTTGAGGCCAGCATCCATGGTGAAACGCTCACGGCCCCAGTCAGGCGAAGCGCCCAGCCTGCGCATCTGCTTGGTGATGGTGCCGCCGGAGTATTCTTTCCACTCCCACACTTTTTCCAGGAATTTCTCACGTCCGAGATCGTGACGGCTGACACCCTGCGCATCCAGCTGACGCTCTACCACGATCTGCGTGGCGATACCGGCATGGTCTGTCCCTGGCTGCCACAAGGTATTGTCACCACGCATGCGGTGATAACGGGTCAGGGCATCCATGATGGTCTGGTTGAAACCATGGCCCATGTGCAGGGTGCCGGTGACATTCGGCGGCGGTAATAAAATACAGAAGTTATCTTTGACTTCGGGGTTCATGCCGGCGGCATAAAACCCCTTGCTTTCCCAAAAAGCATACCATTGGCTTTCTATGGTTTTCGGGTCGAACGATTTAGCGAGTTCACGTGCTGTACTGGAGTTTTGTGTAGAGGTAGTCATGCGCGGGATTTTACCATAGGCCAGTCTGTGCTTTTATGCTATCCGTTGCCTTTGCAGGAGATTCTGCCTGTATATTTGCAAGCTACATGCAGGCACTTGCATACCTGCAACCGGCAGACGATGCTAATATGCAAGGATTAGTGTTCAATAATGGTGAGAGCATGGGGGTGTCAAGCATGGATATCGTCTGGATCTGGTGTGGCCTGGGCCTGATTTTACTTTGCCTGGAAATGATGTCCGGTACCCTGTATTTGCTCTGGCCGGGCATGGCTGCGCTGGTGATGGCATTCCTTGCCTGGCTGTTGCCTGCATTCAGTACGGCCTGGCAAATTTTTATTTACGCGATTTTTTCAGTGCTGGCGGTAGCGATCTGGCGCAAGCGCGAGAAAACCAAACCGACGCCGCGCATCGGCCAGGCCCAGGGTGAAGAAATCGGTCGCCAGGGAGTGATCGTCGCAGCGGTCAGCCCGGCGCAGCCTGGCAAAATCCGTTTCAGCCAAGGCGTGATGGGCAGCAAGGAGTGGTCGGCGATTGCCGATGTGAGTATCGCGGTTGACCAGCCCGCCACCATTATCGCCGTGGAAGGTAACAGCCTGCGCGTGGCACCGGTAGTTTAGATCTCGTCACCAACGCTTGTCACCCATTACGTTTAAAGTTTCTTACAGACCTGCCGGATGCAGCAGGTCAACATTACATCTAGCAGAGGAGTTCACATGGAAATCAGCATTATCGTATTGATACTGGCGATCATCGCGATCGTCAAAGGCGTACGTATCGTGCCACAGGGCGAGGAATGGGTGGTTGAGCGGGTAGGGAAATTCGCCGGGATACTGACGCCAGGCCTGCATGTGATCAACCCGATTTTAAGCAGCGTCAGTTACAAAGTGACCACCAAGGACATTATCCTGGATGTGCCTGAGCAGGAAGTGATTACCCGCGATAATGCGGTGATCGTGGCCAATGCAGTGGCATTCATCAAGGTTTCCAATATTGAACGTGCCGTGTACGGCATTGAAAACTTCCGTGAAGCGATGCGCAACATGGTACAAACCAGCCTGCGTTCAATTATCGGCGGCATGGACCTGAATCATGCATTGACTTCACGCGACCGTATCAAGGCCGAGCTGAAAGAGGCGATTGCCGACGAAGCGCTGGATTGGGGATTGACTGTCAAAAGCGTGGAAATCCAGGATATCAAGCCATCCCCAAATATGCAGGATGCCATGGAGCGCCAGGCAGCTGCCGAGCGTGAGCGCGTGGCAGTGGTGACCGAAGCAGAAGGCGCCAAGCAATCATTGATCCTGAATGCGGAAGCGCGCCTGGAAGCTGCGCGTAAAGACGCCGAGGCGCAGCTGGTGGCCGCCAATGCCTCTGCCGAAGCGATCAAACTGATTGCCCAGGCCGTCAATCAGAACGATACTTCCGCCACCTTTCTGCTGGGTGACCGCTATATCCAGTCACTGCAAAAGCTGGCGGAATCGGATAACAGCAAGCTGGTGCTGATCCCTGGTGATGTGGTTAGTGCGGTTAAAAACCTGGTAGGTGGCAAGTAACGTTATTTAAGAGTACTCGCCATCCAGTTAGCTTATTCTTTTTAGTCACCCGATTTGTAATCCAGCTGCTAATACCCAAAGCACGGGCAGCTGGCATTTTCATGAACGGTAAGCCTGTGCCGGCCAGCCAGTCAGGAACCTACAGCGCCACTCGCTTCTCTATCAGTAAGAATATATTTCTTCTACAGCTTCTGTGGGTAGATGACCAGTATGCAAACAGTACTTAACCAACTGTATTTCTCTGATCGCTATAACGAGTTGCTGGATAGCGACGGCCAGTTGCGTCCGCATTGGCAGGCACTGGCGGCACAGCTGGACTCTGAGGCACCGACCGCCATGCGCCAGCGGCTGGAGGCGGTGCAGCGGCAGATACGTGACAATGGCGTGACTTACAACGTCTATGCCGATACGCATGGCGTGCAGCGGCCATGGGGTCTGGACGTACTGCCGCTGATCATTGCGCAAGACGAGTGGCAACACATTGCGGCTTCGGTCGCGCAACGTGCCACCTTGCTCAATAAGGTGCTGCTGGATGTTTACGGCGGGCAGCATCTGCTGGCTAGCGGCCAATTGCCGCCGGCGCTGGTTTACGGGCACAGTGGTTTCTTGCCTGCATGTGTCGGCGTTGCGCATTATGACGATATCGCCCTGCATAGCTACGCAGTGGATATTGCCCGTGCGCCCAACGGCCAATGGTGGGTGATGTCGGACCGCACGCAGGCACCTACCGGCGCTGGGTATGCGCTGGAAAACCGTACCATCATCTCCAGTGTTTTCCCTGAATTATTCCGTGACCTGAATATTGAACGCCTGAGCGGTTTTTTTGCCAGTATGCGCGACAGCCTGGCGCACTGGGGGCACCGTGTGGCGGAAAACCAGGCGCGGACAGTGCCTGACATGACACCACTGGGCAGCGGAGAGCCGCCACTGGTGGTGATATTGACACCCGGACCCTATAACGAGACTTACCACGAACAGTCCTTCCTGGCTGGTTACCTGGGGTATCCACTGGTGCAGGGCAGTGACCTCACCGTACGCAATGGTGTGGTCTGGTTGAAAACCGTCGCCGGCCTCAAACCTGTGCATGCGATCTTGCGGCGCATAGATGACGATTATTGTGACCCGCTGGAGCTTAATGCAGAGTCGTTGCTGGGCGTCGCCGGGCTGGCGCAAGCCGCGCGGCTGGGCAATGTGCTGATCGCGAACGCATTGGGCTCCAACTTGTTGCAATCGGGCGCCTTGCTCGGTTTTCTGCCCAAGCTTTGCCGGACGCTGCTGGGTGAAGAGCTACGCATGCCATCGGTGACTACCTGGTGGTGTGGCGAGCCTGCTGCGCTGGAATACGTGATCAATAACCTGGATTACCTGGTGATTCATCCGGCATATCCGCATATACGGTCAGCACCGGTGTTTGGCGAAGATCTCACCCAGTTACAGCGCGAATCACTGATCACCAGGCTGCTGGCGCAACCTGATCACTATATCGCCCAGCAACAGGTGGATATTTCACACGCGCCTACGCTGGTGAATCATCAGCAACCGGAGATCAGCTCATTGGCGGTGAGCCTGAGAGTGTATGCATTTGCCACGCCTAACGGTTATGCCATTATGCCGGGCGGCCTGGCACGTGTCGCCAGTGGCAAAGACGCACGCGACGTGACCATGCAGCGAGGCGGTACCAGTAAAGACACCTGGGTGCTTTCCAACTACAGCCAGCCCTCTGTGAGCATGCTGCGCAAAACCAGTTCCAGCCACGACCTGGTGCGCGGGACTAGTTATCTCTCCAGCCGAATGGCGGAAAACCTGTTCTGGTATGGCCGCTATTGTGTGCGGCACCTGCAAAAAGCCCTGCTGTTACGGGCGACTATCCACGCCCTGGTGGAATACACTCCCGAGACCCGCGCCGGGGAATGGCCGACCATGCAAGGCTTGTGCCAGCGGTTTGAGTTGTTGCCGACGCAATTCAATACTGCACAATCTTCACAGCTCTGGTCGGATGATGAGATCGGGCCGCTGCTGATACATGCTGTATTTTCCCAATATTCCAGCAGTCTTGCCACCAGTGTACAGCAGCTGTTCCAGCAGGCATTCAATCTGCGTGAGCGTATCTCCAATGATCACTGGCGTACGGTCAACCTGCTGTCGCGGCAGTTCATTACCCGCTACCAGCAGCCTACGTTGCAGGATGCGATGTCGTCTATCGATCAGGCCATTAATCATTTTGTCACGCTCACCGGTTTTGCCATGGACTGGATGACTCGCGACCTGGGCTGGCGTTTCATGTCGGTGGGACGACGGATCGAGCGTCTGCAATTCATGTGTATATTGCTGAGCAGGGCGCTGTCTATGCCTGAGCGCAGCAATCTGGATTGGTTATTACAAGTGACCAATAACCTGGTGACTTACCGCGCGCGATATGCGGCACAGCCTGAATGGCTGCCGGTACTGGATCTGCTATTGATGGACGAACATAACCCGAATGCCGTCGTGTTCCAGATCAAGGGCTTACTGAAATACCTGGAAGAAATGGATGCCCAGGATAACGCGGGCGGCATTGCTGCTGAGCTAAGGGATTGCTGGCAGGCCTTGATGCAACTGGATGCCGACCAGTGTTTCCATGCCGGTAATCCTGCCCTGACCGGGTGGCTCAATCGCACGTTTGCCGTCACGCACTCATTGTCTGACCAGCTGAGCCTGCGTTTCTTCAGTTATGCCAGTCCGCATGCGACGCAGGGAAATTAAAATAGTTATGCGCTACCAGGTCGAACACCGCACCATTTACAGCTACGCTTTAACCGTACTGCAGTCACAGCAATTGCTCCATATGATGCCGCGCGAAACGCCGTTCCAGCAAAGTGTTTCTTATACCCTGACCTGCGAACCGCAGCCTGCGGAACACTCCCGCCGGCTGGATTTTTTTGGTAACCATAATGATTACCTCACTTTCCTGGTACCGCACCAGTCATTGCAGGTGATTTCGCGTTTCCAGGTAGAAGTGTCGCCGCGGCCAACGCCGGATATCCTCGCTGAAAGCCCTGCCTGGGAACAGGTGCAGGCCATGCTGCAATCTCAAAGTGCGCGACATACAGAAGCGACCCGTTACCTGTATTCCACGGTGAAAGTAAAGAGCAGCGAGGCACTGGCAGAGTTTGCACGCAGTTGCTTTACGACGCAGCGCCCCATACTGCAGGCAGCCATGGCACTGACGCAAAAGATCCACCAGGAGTTTGAGTTCGATCCGCATGCAACAGATGTCGTTACGCCTCTTGATGAAGTGATGAAGGGAAAACGCGGCGTCTGCCAGGATTTTGCGCATATCATGATAGGTGCCATGCGCTCGCTGGGTCTGGCATGTCGCTATGTCAGTGGTTACATATTGACGCATCCACCGCAAGGCCAGCCACGCCTGGTAGGTGCCGATGCGTCCCACGCCTGGGTTTCGGTCTACTGCCCGCTGCATGGCTGGGTAGACTTTGACCCGACCAATAATTGCCTGGTGCAGCAGGAACATATCACCGTGGCGTGGGGGCGGGATTTTGGGGATGTCTCCCCCATGCGCGGCGTGGTGCTTGGCGGTGGCCTGCAACAATTAAACGTGAGCGTGACGGTGACGCCGTTTGAATCCCCGCTGACTTAACATCCCTGGTGATCCGGGCCACCATCCCTGGTCATGTTTCCAGACCGATTTCCTGCCGGGATCGCTTAGCCATAACGTTTTTTGTACTCATCTTTCAACAACTGCCTGAACTCGGTCATCGTCATCGACAGAGCGCCGCCCGGGTCATTTTTACGCCAGCGGCCTATGCCTTTTGGCCCCGCTACTTCATCATGGCCGAGCACATAGTCAAAATCAAATACGGAGGGGTTGTTGGCTTTTGCCCACAATAAAAATTCGACCAGGGTCTCTTCCTGTTCGCTGGTATAGGGCAGGTAAGCGCCGGCCAGGATATTGTCACGGTTCTTGTCGATCACTCGTACTTTGCCAGCATCCAGTGGTTGCTTGCGGGCAGTATCCCAGTAGGTGTAATACTTGCCATTGACCACATCCAGCCGCCCCGGATTAGTGATCTCGATACCGACCAGAAAATTGGACACGCCGCTACGTTTTTCCCCGGCGATCATCCATGCGCTTTCCCCGGCATGGTAACCCCACTGGTTTAACGGGTTGGCCTGCACAAATTGGCCATCGGTGCCTATGCTGCAAAAGAAATAAGTGCTGCTGGAAATCGCAGTCACGGCATTCTCCAGCCCTTTGCTGTACTGGCCGGCAGTAAAGTGCACAATCGCACCATACGGATAGCCTTTTGGGTATTCGCCCTGGGCTGCACGTCGTATATCAGTGCGTACCAGGGCTTCCGGATACCACAGTTTTTTTTCGCCCACGGGATAACGCTTTTTTTCCGGTAACGCCACCTCCGGTTGCGAAGGTTCGGGATGCTGGCTGGGGCGGGCGGGTTCTGGCGGTGCAAACTCCTGCGGAAGAGGTTCTTCCAGCAATTGGGAAAGAATTTCGATCTGGTGCAATGCCAGTGCGTCAACTTTAGGGTCGGAGGTCAGCCTGGCAATTTGCATGGCTGACCAGCGCAAGGTGTATAGCTTGGCTTTATCCATCTGAGTCTCCTTGAGTTTTATATTGTTATTGCTTACCGCTTGCCCTGTAGGAACAATGGCAGCGGTGACCGCTTTCATGGCATGCTCTACTCAACACCAGCAACATGCTGGATTCATATTAGTCAACATTTCTTAACATCGATACCAAGCACACATTTTTTTATGCATGAATAAAGCAAGTTGTTGTTATTAAGTATGTTTTTTGGTGCTGTGAATAAAGACAGGCGGGTAATCACGTTAAAATGGTGTTTTATATTTTTTAGAGATGGTTGAGATTTTCCGGTGATTAAAGCGGCAATTTTTGATATGGACGGTCTGCTGATCGATTCCGAACGCATTATCATGCAAGGCTGCATAGAGGCGGCTGCCAGCATAGGCATCACCTACACCCAGGCTGAGTATGTGGAACTGGTCGGGCGTATCTGGGCAGACTCGACCCGGCTGATGACACAGCAATTGGGCAGCGAAGAGAATTTCCAGCATGTCATGCAGGGGCTGAATACATACCTGGATGCCTGTAACCATGTATTCCCGCTGAAATCCGGCGCGCATGCGCTGTTAAAGTTTTACCGGTCGCAAGGCATCATCTGCAGCGTGGCATCCTCCTCGCCTATCCCGCATATCACGCATCGCTTGACGCATACCGGGGTGATGGATTATTTCAGCCATGTCACCAGCGGGCAGGAAGTCACCCGCGGTAAACCCAATCCGGATATCTATTTGCTGGCTTTACAGAAACTGGGCTTGCAGGCGGATGAGTGTATCGCGTTTGAAGACAGCGAACTGGGCGCACAGGCGGCGATTGCTGCCGGGCTGCGCGTGGTTGTAGTGCCTGATCTGAGGCAGCCTAGTGACCTGGTCCGTGCCAATGCGCACCAGGTGGTGGAAAGTTTGCAGCACTGGCTGGACAACCACCAGTCGCTGGCCGGCTGCGTTATTTAACCGGGTTCAATAACCACAGTTTCTCTTGCGCCGGGTGTTGTCCTTTCAACCCGGTGGGAAGATTCTCTTCGGCCAGTAAGCGGATACTGTATGTACTTGCATAATGGGCTGCCACTTCATCGGCGCTGACATTGAAAGGCGGCCCTTCCGCCAATGAAGGATCATAGTGGAAACTGATCAGCAGCTGGGGTGCGCCAGCGGTGATACTGATCAAATGCTGGCTATAGCGTATACGCATGTCTGGCGGTAAAGCGATCAGGGCAGCGCGGTCATAAATCGCATCGACTTTACCCAGTAATTCCTGGTCCAGTTCAAAGAAGTCACCCTGGAAAATATCAATATGGTCGGCATGGTAGTGCCGCAGCGCACCGTGTCCGGTAATAGTGGGCGTGATGCCTAGCTCGGTGAATAATGCATCCACCGCCAGCCGGTTCAATTCGGCGCCGGCGACATGCATGCCTTGTGCCAGCAGCCAGTGTATATCCAGCGTTTTGCCGCATAACGGAATAAACACACGCTGGCCTGGCTGCAACTCAAGTGCCTGGAAATATGTCTCCAGTAGCCGATTGACAGCGTTCAGGTGAAAGCCAATTTGCTGGTTCTGCCAGCGTTGGTGCCAGAAATCGTGTTGCATAAGTATTCGCCAGAGTGGCAGGTATCAATTGCCGATAGTATAAATCAGCATCCTGATACAAATCTGATCAACCATCAGTAATTTCTAATACTTCAATCCTGAAGCCTGGCTCAGTTTTGCCTGTTCTTCAAGTACACCTTCTTCCACCCCTGCCGCCGCAGTCAGCTTGGCGACATTGTCACGGGTGAAGAAACCGTCAAAGCCGTCGTAACGTTGCACATATTCGATGATCAGTGACGAATGTTCCGAGGCATTGGAGAATATCTGTTTCAAGCCTTCCTCCTTGGAGCCGATCACATCCAGCAAAAAGCCTTTGCCCTGTCCGGCAATGGCATTAACGACAAATTCAATATTTTCCATGCCATCCCGCGAACCGTCTTTGACCGAAAGTGCTACATGGTGCAGTCGTGGGCCGTAGTTGCGCACAAAGGTTTCGGTAGGCGAGGCAAGTTTACCCAAGTGATTAACGAAGTAGGGCGTGTTGTTGGCGGTAAACACTTTGGCCGGGCTTTTGGTTTCGGCAAGGCCATGCACGCTCTTGGTGACGTTGGTGGAAGAGTTCTGGTCCCAGATATTGTATGCGCCCCAGAAATAGTAGCTGGACCAAGAGAGATATTCGAGGATAGCAACTTCACGGTTCTGGCTGTAGACGCGGGTAGCGAGGTGGTCCACCGGCAGGATCAGGTCATCGATGCGGAGCTTCGCCTGCAGGTTCTTGGCCGCATGGTAAGCTGCCTGCACATCTCGGCGGATGGTGCTGGCGCCCAGTGCGTATACGCGTAGCTCGTCCGGTTCGCGCTGCATGTAGCCGACAATATTGTGCGTGTATGGCGAGGGTTTGCTAATGGCGACATTATCCGGCAGTTCCATGTTGCGTACTTCTTCCTGGGTGAAGAAACGGAACTCGCGTTCTTCCTGCAACTTCACCACTTCATGCATATCGGTCACGCGGATGATTTCACCCATATAACGGCTGTTGGGTTTGCGCGCGCCTACCGGGTAGATTTCATTCAGTGAGCGGAAAATGCCGCGGAAGTTAGGGTCCTTGACTTCGCGCACCAGCAGATCCGGCGAATCCAGGTCTATGCGCAACACATGCGTCCAGTGCTGATTGCTCTCCAGCGTCACCAGATAGTGGTACGAGGTCATCAGTGACAGTTCGGCGATATACTGAATCGAGTGGTCCGGGTCGACGGTGATCATCAGCGCATCGATTTCCTGGATCATATCGGTCAGGCCCAGCCGGTCACGTTCCTCCAGCAGTTTTTGCAGGTATTCCTCAAAAAACGGCGAGTTCTGTTTATCGCCATGGCGGGCGAACTGGAATGAATTAAACGTGGTTGGATGATTCATAGGCGTTTCCAAGTGATGCTTTGAATTCTTTAAGCAAGGCTTGTACCTGTGACAGACAACCGGAAAGATAGTGCTAAGTACTTGTTTTACCAACTATACATAACAGACAGGGCACCTGTGGGTGCCCTGTTTTAGTGCCTGTTCAATCAAAAGGCGCCATCAACTGGCGCAACCAGCAGATGCGTTAACGTGGTTTCAACGAGCCCCGCCGTAAAATCGGGTCATCAAACGCAATACAGCGCCCTACGCCCAGAAAGCTGGGCCGCATGCCCAGTGGACAGCCATTGCTGCGTTCAAACTGTTCCACTTTCACTTTGGCAACTTCTGCTTTCTTGGCGTCCTTAAACTCCCAGTAACCATTGGCGTGTAATACCACTTCATCACCGTCAGCGGTTTTGGCATGGATATCATCCGCCTCTTCCTTGGCAGCAAACGCCAGGGTCGGGATCATCAGGCCAAGGCAAACGAGTGTAAGCAAACGAGACATATTTTTATCCTTATCAAGATAGGTACAGCCGGAATTCAAGCAGTAAAAAAGCCAAGTCCTAACCTGGCTTTTTCCAGCAATTAACTTGCCATGCCATTATGCCTGAGCAAGGCATCCAGGCTGGGTTCGCGGCCACGGAAGGCGACAAAGGATTCCATTGCCGGACGTGAGCCACCCTGAGCCAGTACTTCATTCTTGAAACGGCTGCCTGCCTCGGCGGACAGCACCCCCAGCTCTTCAAACAGGCTGTAAGCATCGGCGGATAATACTTCTGCCCATTTGTAGCTGTAATAGCCAGCAGAATAGCCACCGGCAAAAATATGGCTGAAGCTGTTCGGGAAACGATTCCATGCTGGCGGACGCAACACGGCTACTTCGTCACGCACTTGTTCCAAAACATCCAGCGCGGTTTGCTTGCTGGCAGGGTCAAAGCTGCTGTGCAAGCGCATATCGAACAATGAGAATTCGATCTGGCGTACGGTTTGCATGCCGGCCTGGTAATTTTTGGCGGCGACCATTTTATCGAACAATGCACGCGGCAATTGTTCGCCGGTATCCACATGGGCGGTCATATGGCGCAGCACTTCCCACTCCCAGCAGAAGTTCTCCATGAACTGGCTGGGCAACTCCACTGCATCCCATTCCACGCCCTTGATGCCGGAGACGCTGTATTCCTCCACCTGCGTCAGCATATGGTGCAAGCCATGGCCGAACTCGTGGAACAAGGTGATGACTTCGTCATGTGTGAACAGCGCAGGTTTACCGGCCACTGGCGCCGAGAAGTTGCAGGTCAGGTAAGCCACCGGCAGTTCGATGCCGTTGGCGGTTTTGCGACGGGTGATACATTCATCCATCCACGCGCCGCCGCGTTTGCCGTTACGCGCATATAGATCAAGATAGAAGTAAGCGATAGGCTGGCGGTTCTGGTCGCTGATTTCGTAAAAACTGGCGTCTTTGTGCCACAGTGGTGCATCCACCTGGCGTACCTGTACGCCAAAAATGGTTTCGACCACCTTGAACAGGCCAGCTTTTACTTTGTCTTCAGGGAAGTACTGTTTCACTTCCTGATCGGAGAACGCATATTTTTCTTCACGCAATTTTTCGCTGATATAGCCGGTATCCCAAGCCTGCATCTCGTCGAACCCAAGTTTTTTGGCATAGGCTCTTAGTTCGGCCACATCTTTCTCGGCATAAGGTCTGGCGCGTTTTGCCAGTGTGTCCAGGAAGTCTGTCACTTGCTGCGGCGCATCGGCCATTTTGGTAGCCAGTGACAGTTCGGCATAGTTTTTAAAGCCCAATAAATGTGCTTCTTCCTGCTTGAGTTTCAGCAAGTCGGCAATCAGAGGCGTGTTATCCCACTTTGGTTTTCCATTTTCATCGGGTTTACTGAACTCGGAAGCACGGGTCGCGTAGGCACGGTACAGCGTTTCGCGCAGCGCACGGTTATCACAGTACTGCATCACCGGCATATAGGAAGGGAAATGCAGGGTGAACAAGTAACCGGTTTTGCCATCTGCCTTGGCCGCTTCAGCCGCTGCCTGCAAGGCATCTTCCGGCAATCCGGTCAATTCAGAGGCATCTGCCACTAAATGTTTAAAGTCGTTGGTGTTATCGAGGATGTTTTCTTCAAACTTGCTGCCGATTTTAGAAAGTTGTTCGGCGATTTCCTTGAAGCGTGCTTTTTCTGCTGGCGGCAGCTCCGCTCCGCCGAGTTTGAAGCCACGGACTTCGTTTTCAATAATCTTCTTTTGGGCTGCACTCAACCGGGCATATTCGTCACTGGCCTGGATGGCTTTGTATTTGTTGTACAAGCGCTCATCCTGCGATAAGTCGCTGTAGAAATCAGTCAGTTTCGCCAGGTTGTCGTTATATGCTTCACGCAGCTCAGGCGTATTGACCACGGCATTCATATGCCCCACCGGGCCCCAGCTGCGTGACAGTTTTTCGGAAAAATCCTCCATCGGCTGCACAAAATTTTGCCAGCTGGCGGGTTCGGTCGAGGTGGCCAGCTGCTCAACCAGCGCGCGGCCTTCGCTGATCAGCTGGTCGATTGCCGGTGACACATGCGCAGGCTGTATTTCGTTGAATTTTGGCAGGCCGCTAAAAACGAGTAATGGGTTTGTGCTCACAGCAATGTCCTTTGAGTATGTTCGATAACTTCTAATGTTGTGCATTCAACGATGTCTTAAACATCAGATAGCCATTATTGGCCAAATGTTCACCATCGTGTGATTGTATATTCTGATGATGGTGATGAGTTTTGTTTAATCAAGACTGGTGCTGGAATGCCGGCATTTCTCAGGCAAACTCACCATTGAATTTCCTGACCAGCGGCTCTATTTTTTCCAGGTCGCTCAGTGACAGTATCTTTTTCGCCTGCCTGGATAACACTGCTTCCTCACATTGCAGGATCTGCGATTTCACGCTGAGTATCTGCGAAGGGTGCATGGACAACTGGCGCATGCCAAGGCCGACCAGCAAGCGGGTCAATTTGGTGTCCCCGGCCATTTCGCCACATACTGACACTGATTTTCCGTATTTTTCTGCGGCCTGTATCGTCATCTGGATCAGTTTTAATACGGCGGGATGCAAAGGGTTATATAGATGCGCCACCGTATCATCGGCACGGTCAATCGCCAGCGTGTACTGGATCAGGTCATTGGTACCGATCGACAGGAAATCCAGTTCCTGCGCAAATGCTTCGGAATTGATCGCCGCCGCCGGGATTTCAATCATGCCACCCAGAGCGATCTGGTCGTCGAACGGGATATTCTGCTGGCGCAATGAATCTTTGGCGCGCTGTAACAACAGTTTGGTCTGCCGCAACTCAGCCAGTGTCGACAGCATGGGAATCAGGATTTTGACCTGCCCATAGTGCGATGCACGCAACAGGGCACGGAACTGGGTATGGAAAATATGCGGTTCCGACAGGCAATAGCGTACCGCGCGCAAACCGAGTGCAGGGTTGGTGGCGGTGACAATTTCATCCGTGTGCAGTTGTTTGTCTGCACCTATGTCCAGAGTGCGTATGGTCACCGGATAGCCTTTCATGGCTTCGGCGACATGTTTGTACGCTTCAAACTGCTCCTGCTCGCCTGGCATCTCGCGCCGGTTCATGAACAGGAACTCGGTCCGGTACAAGCCTACTCCCACGGCTCCAGACGCGTTGGCGCTGTCCACATCTTCCGGTACTTCAATATTGGCCAGGAGGTCTATGGCCGTGCCATCTACGGTGACTGCCTTGGTGGTTTTGATCCGTTGCAGTTTCTGTTGCGCCAGCTGCCACTGGTTCTGCTTGAGCTGGTATTCCGACAGCACTTCTGGGTCCGGATTCACGATCACCACACCCTGGGTGCCATCAACGATCATCAGCTCGCCATCATTGATCAGGTCACGTGCGCGTTGCAAAGCCACAATCGACGGGATGTTCAGGCTGCGTGCCAGGATGGCAGTATGCGACGTGATGCCACCGACATCGGTAATAAACGCGGCGAACTGGTGGTGCTTGAACTGGATGGCATCGGCCGGGGAAACATCATGCGCTACCAGGATCATGGCGCGTTCCTGCCTGGCCTGCTGTTTCTTCTCGCTGGCATCTAGCTGGTCGCGTCCCAGCAATACCTTGATCACGCGTTCGACCACCTGCACCACATCGTGTTTTCGCTCGCGCAAATAGGGGTCTTCAATCGCCTCAAACTGCGCAACGATATCATCCATTTGCTGCTTGAGCGCCCACTCGGCATTACATCGCTCATTCTGGATGATGGCCTTCGGTGCCTCGGAGAGCGCCTTGTCACTTAGCATCGCCAGGTGCGTGTTGATGAATGCACTCAGCTCGGCAGGCGCATTTTTCGGTAACTGCTGTTTAATCTGCTCAAGGTTCTGCTTGACCACGGCTATCGCACTTTCAAAGCGCGAGATCTCTACCGGGATAGCCGTTGCCGGCACCTTGAAATGCACCACTTCCAGCAAGGCATGGGAGATCAGGTGGGCGTGGCCAATGGCGATGCCACTGGAAACACCCACGCCGTGCATGCTGAAGCTGGTCAATTACTCACCCTCGCCAAAGTAGTTGTTGATCAGTGCCTGCAAGGCAGCGATGGCCTGGTCTTCATCTGCGCCCGTCGCTTCAATCTCGACGATACTGCCTTTGGCGGCGGCCAGCATCATGACACCCATGATGCTTTTCGCATTGACGCGGCGCCCGTTTTTTTCTATCCAGACTTCACTCTTGAATTGGCTGGCAGTCTGGGTCAGTTTGGTGGAGGCACGCGCGTGCAAGCCGAGCTTATTGATGATTTCTAAAGAAATTTTGGCCATAGATTATTGGAATTATTGGTTGTGGTGACAAGTGGTTTTGGTGAAATGGACTACCCCTTCGCGGCCACCGCTAAGGGCTTTGTCTATACAGGCGTGCAAGCCTTCATGGCGATAGTTGAGTACGCGGACCAGCATCGGCAGGTTCACGCCGGCCACGCCTTCCGTTTCATCCGGCGTCAGCAGCCGGGTGACGATGTTGCAGGGGGTGGCACCATACATATCGGATAACACCAGCACTCCCTGGCCACTATCCAGTTTTTGCACTAGCGCCTGGGCTTTGGGCAGGATCAGCGTAGGGTCATCGTTATTGGATATTTCAAGATAATCCAATTGTGTAGGGCGGTTTCCCATGACATGGGTTGCGCAATCGATCAGGCTTTGGCCAAAACTGCCATGCGCAATAATCAAAACACCAATCATAGCTATACTTTCGTCAGTTATTTAAGGCGATACCACAGTCGCAACTTCGTGCAATTCCCGGTGACGGATCATCACCTGGTGCAGTTGCCTGAAATACGCCCCCAATTGTTCCACCAGATAGACGGAACGGTGTTGCCCCCCTGTGCAGCCGATGCCAACCGTGACATAGCTGCGATTATCGTGATAAAAGCTTGGTAGCCATTTTTCTATATAGTGCTGAATATCATGCTGCATTTCAAGCACCATGGGTTCATTCTGCAGGAATTGCTGTATCGGCGCCTGCTTGCCATTGTAGGGACGCAAGACCAGGTCGTAATGCGGGTTGGGCAGGCTGCGCACGTCAAACACAAAATCGGCATCGAGCGGGATCCCGTGTTTAAAGCCAAACGAGATAAAGGATAACACCAGGTTATGCGGACGCACTTCCTGGAAGCCCTGTTCAATCTGCAGCATCCAGTCGCGGGTATGGTTACGCAAAGCATTGGATGACAGGTTGCTGGTATCCACATGGTGGCCGATATTGCTCAGGCCAGACAGCAGGTCACGTTCGTGGGTGATGCTTTCAGCCAGTGCCTGGCTGGGAGTGCTGAGCGGATGTTTGCGCCGTGTTTCGGAAAAACGCTTGACCAGCGTTTCATGGTTGGCATCCAGGTATAGCAGATGAAACTGTATGCCCTGCGTTTTCAGGGTTTGCAGGATATCGGGCAGCGACTCGATGGCAATGCTGCGGCTGTCTATGCTGACCGCCACTTTGGCCGCATTCTGGCCGGCCACATGGTTTTGTATCTGCGGCAGCAGGGTGGCGGGTAGATTATCAATACAATAGTAGCCGCTGTCTTCAAACACGCGCAGCGCAATGGTTTTACCCGAACCGGACAAGCCGGTCACAATCACCAGTTGCATATATGTGACCACCTGTTTGTCATCGTAATTTGCTTTCCCTCAGCATGATTTGCTTCTGCCTTTGTGTCAGCTGCTTGGTCGCATTGACCCCGCGCAGTAATAACATATGGTTGCGCACCGCCGCTTCTACAAGTACCGCGATGTTGCGCCCGGCGGCAATCGGGATGATCACCTTGCTGACCTCTACATCCAGCAGGCGTTCGGTATGTCGGTTCGCACTGAGCCTGTCCAGCTCCATCGGGTTCATCTCGTCGGCCAGTTCCAGCTGTATCATCATATCCAGTGGTTTGGTCGGTTTGACTGCATTATCGCCATACAGAGCACGTATATTCAGGATGCCCAGGCCTCGTACTTCGAGGAAGTCCTGCAGCAGTTCCGGGCAACGGCCTTCCACACGCTCCGGCGAGATACGGTAAAAATCGACGATATCATCAGCCACCAGGCGGTGTCCGCGCGAGATCAGTTCCAGCGCCAGCTCGCTTTTACCAATGGCGGCACTGCCGGTGATCAGTACGCCAAAGCCCTGCACTTCCATGAACACACCGTGCAGGCTGGTGGTTTCCGCAGTGGCCACCGCCAGGTAATGGCCTAGCAGTTCCATTAACTGCGGGCTGATCATCGGGGTAGTGAATAAAGGGACTTGGTTCTGCTGTGCGGCTTCCAGCATGGTGGGCGGCACTTTTTCACCGTTGGCGACCACTATCATGGCCAGGTCGGTAGAAAATAAATTGCTGATGGCCTGTTGCAGCGCCAGTATGCTGAGCCCACCCAGGTAATCCATTTCCGCACAGCCCAGCACTTGCACCCGGTTAGGGTGGACAAAATTCAAATGGCCCACGAGTGCCAGGGAAGGTTTGGTGACCGTGCCGGAGGTGAGGATTTTTTTGCCGCCAGATTCGCCGGCCACCCATTTCAATTTGAGTTTTCCGCGAATTTGCTTGTACAAGTCGGCCACTGAGATTTGTGCCATGTATGTCCTGAACCAGTTGCAACAAAGAGTCGAACCTTATTTTACAACCGAAAGTGGTTACTGGGGAGTGAAACGAGGTAAAACTGGTGAAGCGTCAAGGCTTTAAAAGTAAAGTGCTGGAACGGGAATGAAAGGTTAAGGCATGGGGTAGGTGAATTCTCTACCCGGACGGGTAGAGAAATTGAAACAAAGGTTAAGCGCTTAACTGATGCTTCACGGCACCACCGGATTTATGATGGTCGCCGTTTTTTTCCTTGTGTTTCAATACCTGACGGTCAAGTTTGTCAGTAAGCATGTCGATGGCGCTGTACATGTTCTCATCGGTGCAGGCAGCGTGCAAATCGTTGCCTGGAACATGCAGCGTGGCTTCAACCTTTTGGGCTAGCTTTTCAACAGACATGGTGACTTTGACATCAATCACATGATCGAAATGGTTGCTGATACGCGAAAATTTCGATGAAACGTAATCGCGTAAAGCCGGAGTGATTTCTAAATGATGTCCAGTAAGCTGTAAATTCATGACAAACTCCTTTTTTCAGAAATAATGCCTATCTATTGCCAATCGCCTTATCAATTGGGTGGATAGGACAGTTTCAGTTTACTCTTTTGAAAAACAGATGCAACCGTGAAATGCACTGGCTTTTTGATGTTAATCAGCGATTCACACATTACATATATTAGCTGACACGGTTGGCGGGAATAGTTCAATCTCAGCCCTTGCATCAAGGATTCACCTGGCTTTGCGCAGCGTCAGGTTGATGCGTTTTGCGCCGGTCAGCGGGTGTGTAGCGGCCTTTACCTGTGTCACGCCATGATAAAAGCGCCGGCTTGCCCCTCCCCATACCACCACGTCACCATGCTGCAGCGGAATCTTGACGGTTTTGTCATTGCGCCTGGCACCACCGAACAGAAACGTGGCGGGAATACCCAGTGACACCGAGACGATAGGCTGGGTGAAATCCGTTTCATCCTTATCCTGGTGCAGGCCCATTTTGCTGCCGGGTTCATACATATTGATCAGGCAACTATCCGGTAAAAAAGATGGGTAGCCAGCGGCCCGGGCGGCGGTCTGCGCCAATTGCAGGATCACAGGCGGTATTGGTGGCCAGGAGATGCGGGTGTCTGGGTTGACGCTGCTGTAATCATAGCCGCGCACACTGCTGACCCAGCCTACATCGCCCATGCTGGTGGTTTTCACTGACATCAGGTATCCGCCGGGTGTGGCCATTTGTTGCGGCGGGTGATGCGCCAGATGTTGTTGCAGGCATGGCCATAGTTGGTCCACGACCGGCAACGCAAAGCCGGGTAACCAGCTGGCGCCCTCTGCGAGAGGCACCAGGTCAGGGCGTTGTTCAGTAAATAAATCGGTCATGTGTTGTGTGCGAGCGGCAGGGCGCAGTCAATGCATCCATTCGATACGGACATTTTTTTGCCTGGCGAGTTTCTCCATGTGCGGAATCGCACGCTCCAGATGTATCAGGTAGTCCGCCGCGGTTTCCTGATGAAAGCCAAGCACCATCACCGGTTGATGGGCATCAAGCAGTTGCTCGAATAGCCGCACTAACTGCCTGGTGTTAGTGTAGTCTGCCAGCGCGGCATTATCCGGGTATTCCATCAGTTCTGTACTCAGTGAGTAGGGTTGTTCCAATGGCGTACTGTGCGGATGCAAGGTTTTTAACAGCCGTATCATGCTACTGTCCTGGTGCCAGCGGCCGGTAAGCAGGTTGGCATCGATATTCGAGCTATCCCATATGAAACGGTTTGCCTGCAGTGCCGCCTGCAGTTTTGGCCCCAACTGCCAGGCACCGGCACGGAAATGGCGCGGCCGCTGGAAACCATTGGCCGCCAGCAATTCGCTGCTGCACGCGACCAGTTGCGTCAGTTCCTGCTGGCTGTAAGCATATTCGAGGCTGACGGAATAACCGCAGCTGGCGTGAGTACAATCTTCCTGCGCATCTGCAATCGAAGGCGTGGACTGGAACGCGACACCGCAATATTCGACCAGGGAACGCATGGCATGTATATGCAAACCTACCTTGTCCTGCGGTAACAGGGTACTGCGGATATGGCTGCCTATCTGCGCACGGTTCACACCGGGTTGTATGAAATAGGCCGGATTAATCAGGTGTAATAAAGGGATATGCGGGAATTTCTCGCGGAAGCTGCGTATGGTCTGCAGATTGTCTTCTTCCAGCGACAGGCCTTCCCAGTCTACCGTGACCCATAATTGCATGGTGTCTGCGGCCATGGCTGGTGTTACCAGCCAAGTCAACATGCACATGAATATCCAGCTCAGGCCACGTTTCATCATGGCCTGATTCTAACGTTTTTTCGTACTAAGTGCAGAAAGTGCGCCTGCCATGTATCCGAGGCAGGCATGGCGGAGGTCAGCCTTTTGCCAGGCTAAGTGATGAATTCTGCGGACAATCCATCAATTCCAGGGATGAATTCCAGGGATCAACTCTGTGGACATTTGATCGTGTGGTTGATCATCCTGCCATCCATTAGCTGTATGGTTTCTTCACCCAGACGGCATTTTTTCTCATCATCCATCTTCCAGGTGTTTTTGTAGATTTCAGTATAGCTGTTCCTGTCCCATGACCAGGTGGATTCCCTGCCATGTACTGCATCACTGTAAGCTTCATTCAGTTTCCTGTACTTGTTCAAATGTTTGTCCAGGATTTCCACTGTGCTGGTGGCGGGTATATGCCAGACAGGTTTCACTGCCTTGCTTTTAACCGGGTATAGCCACACCGGGCATGCAGCGTTCTCACACAGGCAGCTATGCGCAGGTTTTACAAGGTAGGCTTTGGTGGCTTTGTTCAGGCTGACGATCTCGGCCTCGAACAAGTCGTTTGGTTTGCTGGGCTGGCAAGTGTTTAGCGCATCTTTACCCAGCTCTTTGGTCAGCTGGCTAGTGATGGACGAGGGCAATTTAGCCGGGTTCCTGAACGCTTCGTTGACATGGAAGGTTTCATCCGCATGGCTGAGCAGGGAAGACAGCGCAAACATTAAAGCGACAGTGGAAAGGAATGGTTTCATGGTTTTAAACATCTGTGTTCCGGCCTTTTTTAGATCCCGCTGCGTCGTATATCGCAGCGAGCGTATTAGTTAGCTTTCAGACAGGCAAGGGATGTCTTCACCCATTTACCGTCTTTCAATTGCTCAATTTCTGCTTCATTACATTTCTTGTCCGGATTCCAGACCCAGACCTGGGTGTAAGTCTCCTGGTATTCCGTGCCATCCCACACGTAGCGTACTTCGTAACCATAGCCGGATGAACCACCGGATATGTTGATGTCAGGATAGCCTTTGGTTTTCTTGTCCGAGAGAGTCAACAAACCGGCCATCGAGGATTCAAAAACCAGTTTCGCTTTCTGGCCTGATGTATCAAACAGCCACATCGGGCACCCATCATTGGTGCAAAAACATGTTGAGCGTGGTTTTACGACTAGCGCTTTCAGCGATGAGTTCAACTCGACTGTTTTAGCTTCAAAGGCTTTGCTGACGATCAACCCTTCCTGTTCGCACTCAGCATAAGCGGTATCAATTTCTTTGGTCAGATAATCAATGACAGCCCCGGGGATAGTTGCAGGTGTATCAATGGCCTGATTTGCTTTAACAGCATCTCCAGCATGGATTGAAGATGAAAGCAGAAATAGCACTAATGAGATGAAATATGAAAATATGCGCATGGCTTAAAACTTTGGTGTAAATGCTTTTGTGTTTTTTTAGGGAATCGGCTGTCAAGCCGCATGTATAAAGCGTTTTAGCTATGACTCTTCGAACATCGCGGAGCGTAAAAGGCGGGTGCGCCCCATCTATATCGGCAGAGTCGCACGGGGTCAACGACGGCTCATCAGCGAACAAGACTCGCGTACTGCCTGATTCACTGCACCCGCGCCGCTATTGTAGGGCAATCACCACTACTTCTGAAGTGTGGCGCTGTCCGCAATGCGTGGATGCTGATAGCGTATAATGGCCGCATGTCCTTGTCCGTACGCCAGATTCTCGCCCATCAGGGCTATGCTTTCCCCAAGTTACTCGCCTTTCGTATCCAGATGGTGTTGTCTTACCAGATGATGATGGTCGCCATTGGCTGGCATATATACGAACTCACGCACGACCCATGGTCGCTCGGCCTGATCGGGTTGGCGGAAGTGATTCCTTACATGAGCAGTGCCCTGTTTCTCGGCCATGCGGTGGATCATTACTTTTCACGCAAAGGGTTTGCCACCGTCGCCGCGCTGTTTCTGTCAGTGAACGCCGTGATGTTGGTGCTGATCACGCTATATCAGCCAGCGCATACGGTGATGTGGATTTATGGCACGGTGGCATTAACCGGCTTTGCTCGGGCGCTGATCTCGCCCAGCTACAACACCCTGTTTGCCCTGATTATCCCGCGTGCATCAATTGCCAAAGCGTCTGGTATTGGCAGCTCCATGTTCCAGATTGGCTTGATTGTTGGCCCGGCGATGGGCGGTCTCTTGGTCGGGTTTGCCAATAAATATGTGGCGTATGAAATATCCGCCTTGCTGGCATTAAGCGCTGCCATTTCAGCGATGACATTGCATGTCACAGAACATCGCAGCCATACGCCAATGAAAGTATTCGCCAGTATTGCCGAAGGGTTGCGCTTTGTCAAAAACACGCAGGTAGTGCTGGCGGCGCAATTGCTGGATATGTTTGCGGTGCTGTTTGGTGGCGCGGTGGCCATGTTGCCAGCCTTTGTGCATGATATTTACCAGATGGGGCCGGAAGGGCTGGGCATATTACGCGCGGCACCGGCAGTAGGCGCGATTATGACCGGCTTGTGGCTGGCAAAAAAACCGATTCATCAGCATAGCGGGCGCTGGTTATTGCTGGCAGTAGCAGGGTTTGGCCTATGTATGATTGCCTTTGGCCTGACCACGACCTACTGGCTGGCTGCCGTGATATTGGCAATATCCGGCATGATGGATGCCGTCTCGGTGATTCTGCGGCAAACCATTCTGCAACTGGCAACCCCGGATGGCATGCGCGGACGCGTATCTGCCATCAACGGTATTTTCATAGGCTCATCTAATGAGCTGGGCGCGTTTGAGTCCGGGCTCACCGCCAGGCTGATGGGGCTGGTGCCGTCGGTTGTATTTGGTGGTTTGATGACGATTGCGGTGGTGGGTGTGACCGCAGTCAAAGCGCCAAAACTGCGCGATCTGCATGTGTCGGAATTGCATTAACCACGATAAGCCATGCGCGATCTCGATCAGTTGTTTCAGGCATTACAACGGTCAACATTTCGCACCAGTTTTCGGTTGAATGCCAGGGATACGCAATACCTGCAGCAAAAGGGACTGGCGGTGGTGCTGGATCATGCAGAGGCGTTTATCGCGGACAGGCTGGCACCGGCGGAGATCGCCAATGACGGTCAGCAAACACCGATGCGTGGGCATCCGGTGTTTGTGGCGCAGCATGCGACGGCGACTTGCTGTCGCGGGTGCCTGGCTAAGTGGCATAGGATCCCGGCTGGGAGGGCGCTTACCCTGGAGGAGCAGGCGTATGTTGTGGTGGTGATTGAGAAGTGGTTGATGCCGTTGGTGGCTGAATAACCGCGCTACCAGGCAAGCATCTTGTTTCCGTTTTTCAGCAGGGATCAGCATCAGAACGCTTCGTTTATACGATCAAATCAGGCGCGCTCGGCTGGCTTCATGCAATATAAAAATAATTTGATTAGCTCCTCTTCAAGTTCTTCAGTCCCCAGATAAGTTGACTGCTCCATGACCGCGGAGCGGATAACGCCAATGACAGCACGGCTCATGACATAAAGGCCGATTGGCGAAAGATCAATAGACTGCTCACGCCCAGGTTGCGACTGTTGATCAACAATGACTTGAATCACGCGTTCAATCGGTTTTGAAAGCTCATCAGACAGCCCATTTGCTATCAACGCCTCAATCAGTACCTTCCTGGCAAGTTGTCTCCCGCCAAATGCTTTCAGCAGCGCCCTCACAACTGCCCGCGCAAGCGCTGAGGGTTCGGCAGTGTATTCAACCGTAATGCTATCAATGATTTTTTGACTGACCTTATCCAGCTCTCGCCTCGCCATCGCCACCAGAATAGCATTCTTATTCGGAAAGTACTGATACAGCGTGCCTATGCTAATCCCAGCCAGCTTTGCAACAGCATTGGTATTAAATTCGCTGAAACTCTGTGTTTGCAAAATCCGAGCCGTCGCCTCAAAAACGACCTCTATCGTTTCCTCGGATCGAGTTTGTTTTGGTTTTTTTCTATATGGATCAATAGGTTTCATGATTTTTACTCAACTCCTTATGAGTGCCGGAAAGCGAGTATGAAAATGTGAGTAATGCTCATATTATATATTTAACGCTGGCGCAGCAATGGTTTGTTCCATACGCCAGCTTAAACACAAACAAAGGAGATTTTAATGAGAATTGCATTTTTAGGTTTAGGTCGCATGGGTTCAGGCATGGCAACCCGTCTAGCACAATCAGGTGACCACACGCTGACAGTGTGGAATCGTACCCCCGATAAGGCACAGCTATTTCAAGAGCTCGGGGCTCGTATAGCAAAAGACCCCATTGAGGCCGTACGTGATGCGGAGCTAGTGATTACAAGCTTACTGGATGATAAATCCGTTGAGGCACTCTTCAATGCCGACAGTCCGGTGTTACAGGCATTGCCACCGGAAGCGATCCACTTGTGTGTGACCACCATTTCACCAGATTGTGCCAATCGCTTGCAGGCCGTACATGCAGCACATGGTAGTCGTTACGTATCAGGGCCCGTTCTCGGCAGGCCGGATGCATCGGCCGCCGGTAAGTTAGTGCAGTTCCTGGCTGGCGATGCAAGTGCCATCAGAGTAGTAGAGCCTGTTTGCCACCTGTTTGCTGAACAAGTGATGCCGTTGTCGGCGAATGATGCAGGGGTCGCCAACAGTCAAAAGCTGTGTATCAACTTCTTTGTCGCAAGCCTGATTGAAGTCATGGGCGAATGTTTCACTCTGGGGGAGAAGCTAGGTGTGCCTAGGCAGAATCTGGCCTTCTTTTTAGATAAAAGTTTGCCTTTGCCTGGCTTGAAAGTGTATGTCGAACGACTTTTTAAAAGGGAGACCGATAGCACGACAGGATTCACGATGACAGCAGGAAGGAAGGACTTGGAGCTGATGCTGAGAGCTGCAGCTGCTGTGGATTGTGATATTGATATTGCCACCATCATTGCAGAAAAAATGGATATCGCTATCTCGCAAGGCATGCAAAACCTCGACTGGAGTGCCACTCAGGAAATTACCCGCCAACGCGCAGGATTGCTTAATTAAGTCTCAGATTCATTTATAAAATCAACAGGATAAAAGTATCTACAGAAATAATCTTGTCATGCCCCGGGTTTACACTCAGGACGATTGTTGTCAGGTTCGGCGTGGTGCCGATTTGAAGTAACCTAGTCTCCACAGCAGCCTTTTGCCGAGATTGATTTCCGGATAGCCACGCGATATTTTTTATTTAGCAACTAGTCAGGCTGGTAACGGTCTAGTAATAGAGTGCACAGGAAGCATTTAAGCTTCAACGAGGAGTAGCACAGATGAAAGTAGCAAATATGATGCATTTGATGACGCTGGCAGCGTTATCGGGATGTGCAACAGCAGGTAATCCTGACCCATTGGAACAAGTGAATCGGAAGACTTTCGCATTTAATCAAAAATTAGATGACGTAGTATTAAAGTCCGTCGCTAAAGGCTATCAGAAAGTTGTACCAGGTACAGTAAGGCAAAGTGTCCGTAATTTTTACGCCAATCCGCGTGATTTGCTGTCTGCTATCAGTTCTTTTCTTCAAGGTCGGCAAATCGATGGTGCGTCTGATTTAATGCGTTTCGCTACCAACAGTACGATTGGTGTGCTTGGGCTATTTGATGTAGCGACCCCGCTGGGATTTGAAAAACATAACGAGGATATAGGGCAAGCGCTTGGATACTGGGGAATGGGCTCTGGCGCATATATCGTTTGGCCGATCTTCGGGCCTTCTTCTTTAAGAGATACTACGACGCTGGTAAGCAATCTTGTTGTTACTCCGCAAGCGCTTGTGTCTGACAATTCACTTTATTACTCCCTGACTGCATTACAAATTACCAATGCCAGAAGTGATCAGTTAACGACATCGGAAATTCTTGACGATATTTCAATAGATCAATATCTGTTTGTTCGGGACGCCTATCTGCGGTACAGGGAGTCATTAGTTCATAATGGAAACTTGCCGGCAGACCCGGATTTTGAGTAAAAATCCTGGTATTTCAGCTTACTTTGCACACATGTTTATACTGATAAACGCGCTCTGTAGCGAATCGTCATTCTGGCGTAGATTACAGTAGGGCGTTCATAGAGCGTGCTGTGTGGTGCGAAACGACTGGCTCATGCAATAAGTATTTCATAGTAGATTTTCATCTTTCTATTTCGCCCCTAGGCGAGTTACTTTTCTTTGCTTGCCCAAAGAATAAGTAACCAAAAGAAAAGGCACCCTAGCTTCCGCTTGTTTCCTGCGTTGCTCGTCAACGTGGGCGTCCAACGAAACTCGCCCTAGCGGCTTGCACAAGACGCAAGCCACCGCGAAACTCGAACAGACGCTGGCCGAAGACTCCCACGCTGATTGCGCTACTCGGCGCGTCAGATAGGGGCCCCGTGAAAACCAGCAGGGTTATACTTTTGTGCGTGTGTACAACGGTTGGTTGATACGAAATCTGTTTTGTGTTCAGAGATCGTCATTCCGGTGTAGACCGGAATCCAGGCGAGGTTAATTTTTAGCTAAGTAGCTATCGGCGAGAGGGAGTTACATTTTTTGTAGGTACTAATCGGTAATTCTTTAAGTAGTTGCCACTGCTTTTCGCCCCTCGGCGAGTGACTTTTCTTTGCTTGCCCAAAGAATAAGTAACCAAAAGAAAAGGCACCCTAGCCTACGCTTGTTCCTGTGTTGCTCGACTTAGGACTTTCGTCCGTTGCTTTGCCGGACTTATAGCCAAGCGGTCACGAAACTCGACCTGGCAGCTCACCCACACCGTGAGCTGCTGCGGGACTCAAACAAACGCTCCCTTCATCTTGTTTTGCCTGCGCTACTCGGCGCGTCAGATAGGGCCCCCTTTTGAAACCACCACGGGGCAGCTTTAGGGAAAAAGAGTTACTTTCAATCTCGCTATAGTAGGTAATTAAACAAAAACCAGGCTGGTCTTTTGGCCAGCCTGGTTAGGTCTTACTTCCAGCCACCACCCAGCGAGCGATACAGATTCACCACCGCTGAAACCTGCTGTTGCTTGGTTTCTATCAACTCCATTTTGGCATCCAGTGCGTCACGTTGTGTGAGTAATACTTCCATGTAATCAGCACGCGCGGCTTTGAATAGCTGGTTGGCGACGTCGATTGATTGCGTCAGTGACTCTACCTGTTTGTTTTTCAACTGGTAGTTTTTATCCAGGTTGTCGATATTTGAAACCTGGTTGGCCACTTCCATATACGCATTGATGATTTTTTGCTCATAGTCATAAGCGGCCTGGATTTGCATGGCGCTGGCGCTTTTGTACTGAGCTTCAATGGCATTACGGTTAATCAGCGGTGCGACCAGTTCACCACCGAATGAGGCCATAACTGAGGCTGGAATATTTAACAGGTATTTTGGATCGAATGCCTGAAAACCAAGCCCGCCACGGATGGAAAAGGATGGATAGAAGTTCGCTTTGGCGACGGTGATATTCAGCTTGGCTGCAGATAACTCCAGCTCAGCCTGGCGGATATCCGGGCGGTTAGCCAGCAACTCGGATGGCACACCGGCCTGCACCATTTTTGGCTGCATATCCATGAAGTGCGCTGATGAACGGGCGACTGGCTGAGCCGTTCTGCCTAGCAAATAGTTGATACGGTTTTCGGTTTCAACGATCTGCTGTTTCAGTACAAACTGGCGGCTCTGGTTCTTTTTCACTTCGGCTTCAAACCGTCTCACCGCCAGTGAGTTGGCGCGGGCATAAATTTGCAGTTGCTTGACCACGTCCAGTGCGTTTTGCTGGATCTTGATGTTTTGATCCAGTGTTTCCGCTTCGTTATCCAGCGCGACCAGTTCATAGTAGGCATTCGCTACTTCGGCCACCAGGTTGGTGATCAGGAAGTTTTTGCCTTCTATGCTGGCCATGTACTCGGTCACCGCAACCTTGGTGGCATTACGCAGTTTCTTCCATACGTCCAGCTCCCACGAAGCGGTGAGGCCAAACTGGTAGTTGCCAAGAAAGCGTGGGTTGGAACGGCCTTCCTTGATATCCAGGTTTTCTTCCACTGCGCCGTTGCGGGTATATTTGCCGACTTTTTCCTTATCCGCACTGGCCCCTATGCCGACAAATGGCAAGTATTCACCACGGCGTGCCTGAATCTCATTCTGGGCGACGCTGATGCGTTGCGCCATCATGTTGACTTCCTTGTTGTTGGCCACTGCGATATCGATCAGTGATACCAGGTTTTGATCTTCAAAAAAGTCTTTCCAGCTCACCTCTGCGCTATTGCCGGCCGGTTCCACCGCCTCCTCGTAGTGCGTCGGCAGGCTGGTGTTGGCCTGTTTGGTGGTGATGCCAGGAATGGCACAGGATTGCAGCAATAAGGCCGTGCTACCGGCTATCAGCCACGTCTTCGTTGTTGGAGTATTAAAATTAAGCTTCATCATCGTCATCCGTGCCATTGCTGTAGTGATAAATTTCAGTCAGGGGCTCTTGTTCCTCATGCTTGATGAGGGCCTTGCCGTCTGTGATCTTGGCGAACATGTAATAAAGCCCCGGAATCATGATCACACCGAACACGGTCCCGAACAGCATGCCGCCAAACGCGGAGGTACCGATGGTGCGGTTGCCCACTGCGCCGGCACCGGTCGCCATCACCAGCGGGATCAGCCCGGCCAGGAACGCGAACGAAGTCATCAGGATAGGGCGGAAACGTGCCTTGGCGCCTTCGATCGCAGCTTCGCTGATGGACATGCCCTGGGTGCGTTTCTGCACGGCGAATTCCACGATCAGCACTGCGTTTTTACCCAGCAGGCCGACCAGCATGACCAGGCCGACCTGGGCGTAAATATCGTTGGCCAGGCCCAGCCCCTTCAGCAGGAAGAACGAACCAAACACACCGGCAGGCAATGACAGCACCACCGCAAGCGGCAGCACAAAACTTTCATATTGGGCAGCCAGCACCATGTACACGAACACCAGCACCACCGCGAAGATCACCAGTGACTCGTTGCCGCGCTTGGCTTCGTCGAACGACAGGCCCTCCCAGCCGATGTCATAACCGCGAGGCAGGGTTTTCGCCGCGACTTCTTCCACCGCCTTGATCGCATCCGCTGTGGTGTAGCCGGCAGCAGGAACAGCACGGATAGTGGCTGAGTTATACAGGTTGTAACGGGTGATCTCGTTCGGGCCCTGCATCTTCTTCATCTTCATGAAGGCGGAGTAAGGCACCATTTCACCTTCCTCGTTCTTGACGAAGTAATTCAGCACATCGCTGGGGTAACGACGGAACTCGGGGCTGGCCTGGGTATACACACGGAAGTAGTTGTTGAAGCGGATGAACGCCTGCTCGAACGTACTGCCGATCAGGATATCCAGGTTGTCCATGGCCTTGGCGATAGACACATTCTTCTGCATGGCCAGTTTGTTGTCGATCAGCAGCTCATACTGCGGGTAGTTCGCCGCATAGAAGGTGAACAGGCCGGTCAGCTCCTTGCGTTTGCCCAGCGCAGCCATGAATTCCTGGTTGATCTTGTCAAACGCATGGTAATCGGTGCCATTGGTCTTATCCAGCAAACGCAGGGCCAGGCCGGAAGCCGCACCATAACCCGGCACTGCCGGTGGTTCGAAGAACTCGATCACGGCACCGAAGTTACGGGTTTTGTGCTCCAGTTCTTCAATCACCTGGTGCACGGATACTTTACGGTCAGACCAGTCTTTCAGGTTGATGATACACGTACCGGCGTTGGAACCACGGCCTTCGGTCAGCACCTCGTAACCCGCCAGTGAAGACACCGACTGCACCCCTTCGATTTTCGAGGCTACGCCCTGCAACTCACGCGCGACCTTGTTGGTAGCTTCCAGCGTAGTGCCTGGCGGTGTCTGGATGATCGCATAGATCATGCCCTGGTCTTCGCCGGGGATAAAGCCGGAAGGCAGGGTCTCATTGACGATGAAGGTAGCAAACGCAAAGCCGCCCAGCAGCAGCACAGTGACAATACGGCGCGTCACAATCATTTCCAGCAAACGGGTATAACGGCCGGTCACCTTGTCAAACACCGCGTTGAAGCCGCGGATAAACAGGCTGACCGGCGTGTTGCGTTTTGGCTTGCCATGGTTGTTTTTCAATAGCATGGCGCACAGTACCGGTGTCAGTGACAGCGCAACGATACCGGAAATCACAATCGACGACGCCATGGTGATGGAGAACTGGCGGTAGAACACACCGACCGGACCGGTCATGAATGCCACCGGGATAAACACCGCCGTCATCACCAGCGTGATGGCCACGATCGCGCCACCGATCTCACCCAGTACCTTTTTGGTGGCGCGGTAAGGCGTGATGTGCTCGTCTTCTTCAAACTTGGCATGCACCGCTTCCACCACCACAATGGCGTTATCCACCACGATACCAATCGCCAATACCAGCGCAAACAGCGTGATCAGGTTGATCGACAGCCCGAACATCTGCATGCAGGCAAATGCGCCGACCAGCGAGACCGGCACCGCCAGGATAGGGATCAGGGTCGAACGCCAGTCACCGAGGAAGATGAACACGACCAGGGCCACCAGGATGAACGCTTCCACCAGGGTATGCAGCACCTTCTCGATCGAAGCATCCAGGAACTTGGACACGTCGTAATTGATTTCGTAATCCATGCCTTCCGGGAAAGACCCTTTCAGCTCCTTCATTTTCTCCTTCACGCCTTCGATCACGGTACTCGCGTTACTGCCGTAGTTCTGCTTGAGCACGATCGCGGCAGAAGGGTAGCCATCCTTATTAGAGTAGATATCGTAGAACTCACTGCTGAGATCGACTTTGGCAATGTCTTTCAGGTGCAGGGTTTCACCGTTGGCATCTGCACGGATGATGATGTCTTCATACTGCTCAGGTTTGTTGTAGCGACCCTGATATACCAAAACATACTCTTTGGATTGCGCCCCTATGCCCGAGCTCTGGCCCAGGCGGCCCGGACGGCCGATGATGCTCTGGTTATTGATCGCCTCCATCACTTCATCGGTGGAGACTTTATAGGCACGCATGCGGTCCGGGTTCAGCCAGATACGCATCGCATACTGGCGGCTACCGAGGATCTTGGCCTGTGCAATCCCGTTCACACGCTGGATCTCGGGAATGACGTTAACGTTGGCGAAGTTGAACAGAAACTTCTCGTCTGCGTTTTTATCCTTGCTGTACAGGTTGATGTACATCAGCATGCTGGGCTGTACGCGCTCGACCACCACGCCTTCCAGTTGCACCAATTGCGGCAACCGGCTCATCACCTGGTCAAGGCGGGTCTTGACGTTGATCATGGCCTGGTTGGGGTCCACGCTCAGGTCAAAAATCACCTGTATGGTCGCTTCACCGGCGCTGGTCGCATCGGAGATGATGTACTTCATGCCCGGTACACCGTTGATCGCCCGCTCGATGGTGATCAGCGAGGATTGCACCAGCACGTCGGCACTGGCGCCAGGATAGGCCAGGGAGACAATCACGCGTGGCGGCGCGATGTCAGGGAATTGCGATGTCGGCAGGCTCTTGATAGACAGGAACCCCATGAACATCATCAGCAGCGACAGCACGATGGCCATCACAGGACGTTTGATAAACACATTTAACATAGTGGGGGACCCTTAGCCTTATTCTGCGTACAGTTCCAGCTCTGGCAATACCTTCTCCGGAGCCTTGTAATCAATATCAATCTTCTCGCCACCATGTACGCGGCGCAGGCCTTCAAGCAGCACACGCTCGCCATCTTTCAGGCCAGACTCAATGATGTATATATGCGGCAGCTCTGCAGCCACTTTCACCAGTCGCTGTTCCAGGGTATTGTCCTTGCGCACCACATACACATAGATCTTGTCCAGGATCTCAAAGGTGGCTTTCTGCGGGATCAGCATGGCATTCGGGTAAGGCACATCCATCAGGATGCTGCCGGTCTCGCCATGGCGCAGCACGCGGTCCGGGTTAGGGAAGCCGGCACGGAACTCGATATTGCCGGTTTTGTTGTCAAAGTCGGCCTCAATCGTTTCAATCACGCCGGTCTGGTCGAACACCTTGCCGTTGGCCATGCGCAGTTTCACTTTGACGTTTTTATCGTTCTCGTGGTGTTCACGGTAATCCAGGTATTCTGATTCCGGCACATTGAAATACACCCACATTTTGCTGGTGTCAGACAGGGTGGTCAGCAAGTCCCCTTCATCCATCAGGCTGCCTTTACGCACCGCCAGATGGTCCATGATGCCGGTGAACGGCGCCTTGATATCGGTGAAACTCAAATGCGTTTGCGCCAGCTTCACCTCGGCATTCGCCTTGTCCAGCTTGGCCCTGCTGAGCGCCAGTTCGTTAGGGGAAACGATATTCTTTTCCGCCAGTGCACGGGTATTCTCGAATTCGATCTGCACGGTTTTGGCTTCGGCTTCCGCTTTCAGTAACTCGACCTGATATACATTCGGCATGATCTTGAACATGGGTTGCCCCTGCTTCACTATTTGCCCCTCGTCGACAAAGATGTCCTGCAAGTAGCCTCGTTCCAAAGCCCGCACGTCAATATGCTGGATGGCATGGATCTGCGCGACATATTCCTTGGTGATGTTGGTGTCCTTGCGTAATGGCGCGGTCACTTCCAGTTTGGGAAGCGCTTCTTTATGTTCTTCCTCTTTGTGGCAAGCGCTGAGCAGAGAGCCTAGCAGGCCTAAAACGACTAGGTGGGTGCTAATCATTGGGTGCGGTTTAATCATAGTATTTGTGTCTGCAATAATGAAGAAAGGGAAATGCCGTTACAGGGGCTGCTGCAAGGGCAGGCTGACATGAGCGATGAATCTTTAGTGCAGGCGCAGCCCGGGATGTCCGCCATGACCAGGGATAAGGTTTTTTCAGGCGCAAGCGTGCGCTTACCGTAGACTGGCGGTCAAACGTAGCTGGTGAGCAGATTCAGCGCACGCCATGCTGGCCGCGACGCAGATGCCACCTAGTGCGAAACGGGAGGTGCCCGGGGAGGCAATCGGTATAGAGGCGCCGGGCGCAGGATAAGGCGGCGGCGCGGAAGCATCACCAATGCAAACACGATCGTGCAAACGATTGCGTAACTGACGGGCAATGCAACGGGTGAAGGCGAATGCGAAGAGGGAGACTCGCCATCTTCTGAAGAGGATTCGCTTACCTTGACGAATCGGACCGGAGCGGCGTCGTCAAAATAACTGACACTGTCAAAAAACTGGGCAACAAAAGCAACGCTCAGCATGATCAGTAGCATCGTGATGACGCCTAGTCTGAATGTGGTCGCAGTTGTATTCAAATGTTTATGCATTAAGTCAGTTTACGGAAATAAAGCAGGGTTTCTGAAGTGCGTGTCATTTCGATGAGGTGAATAAGCCACAGTTGAATCACATCAATAATCGACTTTCAACCCCTTTACAATACTTACATTAAACTCTTTTACCCTGCGAATGACAATACAAAAAAGTCTCAGGTTCGAAGAAAATGGCCGTTTGTAAGCTGGGTGTCAGCTTCGAAGCATTTATTTCAATTTATTGGGTTTTTTTGCCGGGATAGAGAGATGAAAAAGAGGGGCAGGCATAAGGTGGGATTTTAGTCCGTCATTCCGGTGTAGACGGAATCTAGGCGAGGTTAACTTTTTAGCTTGGTAGCTACAGGCGAGAAGGCATTACATCTTCGTTAGGTTCTAATCGGTAATTCTTTAATTAATCGCCAGTGCTTTTCGCCTCTAGGCGAGTTACTTTTCTTTGCTTGCCCAAAGAATAAGTAACCAAAAGAAATGCACCCTAGCTTCCGCTTGTTTCCTGCGTTGCTCGTCAAAACAAGCGGTCGCGAAACTCGACCTGGCAGCTCACACACTTCGTGAGCTGCTGCGGGACTCAAACAAACGCTCCCTTATCTCTTGTTTTGACTGCGCTACTCGGCGCGTCAGATAGGGGCCCGATTAAAATCACCACGATGAAACATGGCTTTAGCATGATAGGTTTAAGGGCGCTAAATGAGTTTTGAGGTTTGAAGACCAAACTCAAATTCAAGTAAATCTAATTCCTCTGTTTATTTTTCCACAGCGGTCGAGCGTGCTGCAAATCAAAGAATTACACTTAAGTGAAAGCGTGTGCCTTTCACGGGCCCCTATCTGACGCGCCGAGTAGCGCAGTCAGCGTGGGAGTTTTCGGCCAGCGTCTGTTCGAGTCCGCGGTGGCTTGCGCTTTTTGCAAGCCGCTAGGGCGAGTTTCGTTGGACGCCCACGTTGGCGAGCAACGCAGGAAGCAAGCGGAGGCTAGGGTGCCCTTTACTTTGGTGCCTTTGCTTTGGGCAAGCAAAGGAAAGACACTCGCCGAGGGGCGAAAGAAAATGCAGAATGTACTAAGAAATATCTACTAACCCTTACAAGAAATGCAGTACTCGCTCTTCGATCATCACTAAAGCTAAGCATCTATCGCCTGGATTCCGGCCGCCGCCAGAATGACAATCATACTAAATACACTAGTGTGGAAAACATTCCGTCCGAATTTCAAAACCCCAAATGCGGCCGTAAATACGTCAACACTATCGGCAATCCAATCGCACTGATCACCCCGTTCAACCCCATCGCCATGCTCGCATAAATCCCCGCTTCTTCATTCACACTGAACGCCCGTGTGATACCCAACCCGTGCGCGCCCACGCCAATCGCCGTACCGCGTATCCACCATTGATGCACTCTGCTGGCATTCAGGATATAAGGCGCTAAGATGGCACCCAACATACCTGTAATCACAGTGAACACAGCCGTCAGTGTTGGCGACACGCTCAGGCGTTCGGCAATACCCATCGCAATCGGCGCAGTCACCGATTTGGCATACATGCTGCCAACAATATTGTCCGATGCACCCATCAATTTGCTGATCGCCACCGCGCTGAAAATCGACACCGTACTGCCAGCCGTTAGGGCTACCCATATATGAAAAATCTTGCCCTGCATGCGCTTGAAGCCATGATAGATAGGCACTGCCAGGGCAACGGTCGCTGTCCCTAACAAAAAGTGCACAAACTGCGCGCCTTCAAAGTATTTCTCATACGGCATATCCAGTGCATCGATGATCAGGCAGGTCAAAATAACGGCGATCGCCACCGGGTTGACCAGCGGATGGCGTTTGGCGCGTACGTACAGCAGATAGCCCAATTGGTAAGTCGCCAGCGTGATGATTAATGCAAATAAGGGGTCACCAGAAAGATAAACCCAGATTTCAGAAATGGGGATGCGTTTATTCATGGCGCTGAACTCTACGGATGGCGTTGATCTTTTGGCGTTTCAATGAAAAATACCAGAACAATTTCAGCACGATCGCCGTTACCGCAATGGTCAGGATCACGCTGACCAGCAAAGCTGTAGTCACTGCCAATGCATGCGTCTGTAATTCGGGCAGGAACAGCAGCACGCCGACCGAAGCGGGCACGAACAGCAAGCCCAGATGCTGGCGGAAGGCGTCAGCCACTTCAGCGAGATCTTTATCCACCTGGCCGCGCAGGCACAGGAATGCCAGCAGCAACAGTAAGCCGAGCACCGGCCCGGGTATACTGGGCAGGAAAAACTTGCTGAGCAATTCGCCCAGGCCCTGCCATAAAAAGAGTTGAACCAAACCTGATATCATGCAATCCCCTTACATAGCGGGCTGCGGATTGCAGCCGTTGTGTGCCATGCTGATTTACACCAATAGAATGCCGCGATGTTAATGTCATTTTCCCGATTCGCCTATATTTTTTTCAGCCCTATTTTTTCTATGATGCTTCTGCTGGCGTCGCCGCTAGCATTTGCCGATACCGAAGAAGATGGCCGCTACTGGGTTAGCATATACACCCAGGGCAAGTTGCCTGCCGACAATTTTTACTGGAGCATGGATACGCACCCTCGCTGGCGCGAGGAAGGCAACGAGTTTGACCAGCTGATTTTGCGTCCGGCGGTGTTCTACAGGTTTAACCCAAAGTCCAGCGTCTGGCTGGGTTACGACACCGTGATCAATCATCCCGCCGGGCAATCCAGTTTCAGGGAAAACCGATTGTGGGAACAGTTCCAGTACCAGTTTGATGAAGTGGCCGATATCACGTTCACCAGCCGCACCCGATTTGAACAGCGTCGGCGTGAGGATTTCCAGGATGTCGGTCACCGCCTGCGGCAAATGGTCAGGGCGACCACGCCGAGCAAACTGCACCCGCAACTGCAATGGGTGGTGTACGACGAGCTGTTTATCAACTTCAACCAGACCGAATGGGGCGTGCGCCGTGGCATAGACCAGAACCGCCTGTTCCTGGGGATCAACTGGAAATTCAGTGATTTCTCCAATGTCGATGTCGGCTACCTGAACCAGTTCGTCAATACGCGTACGGTAGACCGTGAAAACCATGTGCTGATGACGACTTTCCGCTTCAATTTCTAGCTGCGGAGCCTGAAACGCGCTGTGTTAAAATGGCGTTTTTATTTGCAAGTTGATACGCATGACGCAACTGACGGTTTCCCCTACTGAGCAATGGCTACGTGATGCCTTGTCCAAACGCATCCTGATCCTGGATGGTGCGATGGGGACCATGATCCAGCAATACAAGCTGACCGAAGCCGATTACCGCGGCGAGCGTTTCAAGGATTTCCAGGGCCCGGCCGGTGAACGCGAGTTATTCGTCAAAGGCAACAACGAGCTGCTGACACTGACCCAGCCGCAGGTGATCCAGGAGATCCATGAGAAATACCTGGCCGCCGGTGCCGATATCGTAGAAACCAATACCTTTGGTGCCACCAGCGTTGCGCAGGATGACTACCATATGGCGCATCTGGTCTACGAGATGAATGTAGAAGCGGCCAAGCTTGCCAAAGCCGCCTGCGTCAAATACAGCACGCCGGAAAAGCCACGCTTTGTTGCCGGCGCATTAGGTCCAACGCCAAAAACCGCTTCTATTTCCCCCGATGTGAATGACCCGGCTGCGCGTAATGTCAGCTTTGACCAGCTGGTGACTTCTTACCACGAGCAGATCCGCGGCCTGGTGGATGGTGGCGCCGATATCCTGATGGTGGAAACCATCTTCGATACGCTCAACTGTAAGGCAGCCTTGTTTGCGATCGAGACTTTCTTTGAAGAGCAGGGCAAGACCTGGCCTATCATGATTTCCGGCACCGTGACTGACGCTTCCGGCCGTATCCTGTCCGGCCAGACCGTGACTGCCTTCTGGCATTCCGTGCGCCACGTCAAACCGCTGACGGTAGGCCTGAACTGTGCGCTGGGTGCCACGCTGATGCGTCCTTATGCGGAAGAACTCAGCAAGGTGGCGGATACTTTTGTCTGTATCTACCCCAACGCCGGCCTGCCTAACCCTATGTCAGACACCGGCTTTGACGAAACGCCGGATGTCACTTCCAGCCTGGTCAAGGAATTCGCGCAAAGCGGCTTTATCAATATTGCCGGCGGCTGCTGCGGCACCACGCCTCCGCATATCAACGCCATTTATAACGCGATCAAAGACCTGCCGCCACGCCAGGTGCCTACGCTACCAGTGACCACCAAGCTGTCCGGGCTGGAGCCATTCATCATCGATGAAAGCTCACTGTATGTGAACGTCGGTGAGCGTACCAACGTCACCGGCTCCAAAGCCTTCGCGCGCATGATCATCAACGAGCAATATGAAGATGCGCTCAGTGTCGCCCGCCAGCAGGTGGAGAATGGCGCGCAGGTCATCGATATCAATATGGACGAAGGCATGCTGGATGCGGTCAAGGCGATGACGCATTTCCTCAACCTGGTCGCGTCCGAGCCGGATATCGCCCGCGTGCCTATCATGATCGATTCATCGAAATGGAATGTGATCGAAGCCGGCCTCAAATGCGTGCAGGGCAAGGCCATCGTCAACTCTATCTCGATGAAAGAGGGCGAAACCGAATTCCTGCGCCAGGCCAAGTTATGCCAGCGCTACGGTGCCGCCGTGGTGGTGATGGCGTTTGATGAAGCCGGCCAGGCGGATACGTTTGCGCGTAAAACCGAGATCTGCAAGCGCGCTTATGACTTGCTGGTAGGCCAGGGTTTCCCGCCGGAAGATATCATCTTCGACCCGAATATTTTCGCGATCGCCACCGGCATCGAAGAGCACAACAACTACGCGGTAGACTTTATCGAAGCCACACGCTGGATCAAGCAGAACCTGCCATACGCCCGGATTTCCGGCGGTGTCTCTAACGTCAGTTTCAGCTTCCGCGGCAACGAACCGGCGCGTGAAGCGATTCATACTGTGTTCCTGTATCACGCCATCCAGGCAGGCATGACCATGGGTATCGTCAATGCCGGTATGGTCGGTGTCTATGACGATATCCCGGCCGAATTGCGCGAGCGCGTCGAAGATGTGGTGCTCAATCGTGTGGTAGACCCCGATAACCCGCTGGCTGCCACCGAGCGCATGATCGAGATCGCCGGTACATTGGTGGCGGGTGGCAAAAAAGCGGAAGCCACGCTGGCCTGGCGCGGCACACCGGAAAATCCGGTGCCTGCCAACAAACGCTTGGAATATGCGCTGGTGCACGGCATCACCGACTTTATCGTCGCCGATACCGAAGAAGTGCGCCAGGAAGTGATGAACAACGGCGGTCGCCCTATCCACGTCATCGAAGGCCCGCTGATGGATGGCATGAACGTGGTCGGTGACCTGTTCGGCCAGGGCAAGATGTTCCTGCCGCAAGTGGTGAAATCTGCCCGCGTGATGAAGTCTGCTGTTGCTCACCTGATCCCGTTTATCGAGGAAGAAAAAGCCGCCGAAGAACGCCGCACCGGCATGGTCGCCAAGCCTAAAGGCAAAGTGGTGATCGCCACCGTTAAAGGTGATGTGCACGATATCGGCAAGAATATTGTTTCCGTCGTGTTGCAGTGCAACAACTTCGAAGTGGTGAACATGGGCGTGATGGTGCCCGCCGCTGAGATTCTGGAAATGGCCAAACGCGAGAATGCAGACATCATCGGTTTGTCAGGCCTGATCACGCCGTCGCTGGAAGAAATGGCCTATATCGCCAAAGAGATGCAGCGTGACCCGCATTTTGTCGAAAACCAGACACCATTGCTGATCGGCGGCGCGACCACGTCACGTGCGCATACCGCCGTGAAGATCGCGCCTAACTATGAAGGCCCGGTGATTTACGTACCGGATGCGTCGCGCTCGGTCAGCGTCATGCAAAACCTGCTGACGCCCGAAACCCGTGGTGCCTACCTCGCCGAGATCCAGGCCGATTACGAAAAAGCCCGCCATCAGCATGCCAACAAAAAAGGCGTGCCCATGCTGACCATCGCCGATGCCCGCGCCAATGCCGCCAAAGTTGAGTTCACGGGCGGCGATGCGCCGGTAAAACCCAAATTCATCGGCCGTCGTGTATTCAAGAACATCGACCTGGCGCTGATCGCGCAATACATAGACTGGGGCCCGTTCTTCCAGACCTGGGACCTGGCCGGACCATATCCAGCCATCCTCAAAGACGAAGTGGTCGGCGAAGCGGCCACCAAGGTATTTGCCGAAGCGCAAACCATGCTCAAGCGCATCATTGATGGCCGCTGGCTGTCTGCCAACGGCGTGATCTCGCTATTGCCGGCCAACCGCGTGAATAGCGACGATATTGAGATCTACACCGATGACTCGCGCAGCCAGGTCGCATTGACCTGGTACGGCATGCGTCAGCAGACACAAAAACCGGTGATTGACGGCGTCGCCCGCCCTAATCAATGTTTAGCCGATTTTATTGCGCCCAAAGGCACGGATGACTATATCGGCCTGTTTGCTGTCACCGCCGGCCTTGGCATGGAAAAACGCCTGGCTGACTATGAAAAAAATCACGATGACTACAACGCCA